>Ga0307478_10003255_pt1 | contig 12137 bp, 10 predicted proteins | sample atmos_gasesECM4C_2_FD_203713 | JGI IMG/M metagenome (GOLD analysis project Ga0307478, IMG submission 203713) | Hardwood forest soil microbial communities from Morgan-Monroe State Forest, Indiana, United States - atmos_gasesECM4C_05 | ecosystem: Environmental > Terrestrial > Soil > Temperate...
CCGAGCGGACCGGGGAATTTACCGTCGCGCATTGCTTCGCGCAGCCTATGGGTCATGAACCACGTCGATTTGTAGCTCACGCCGATCATGCGGTGCAGTTGATGGGTCGAAATGCCTTTCTTGCTGCAAGCCATCAGGAAGGCCGCCAATAGCCATTTGTTGAGCGGGATATGGGAGCGCTCAAACACGGTGCCGACCTGCACCGTGAATTGTTTACGGCACTCAGGCGCATTGCACTGATAGTAGCTTTCGCGGCCTGCTATCTGCGTTGAATTGTCAACCGTTCCGCAGTATCCACATACACGGCCATCGGCCCACAGGTGGCGTTCTAGCCACTTGCGGGCTTTGGCTTCGTTATGAAAGACCTCGTTTTGCAGCTCGTTTGCCATGATCGGCTCCTATCTTGGATCCAAATCTAGCCGATCCGGGTTGCTGAGTCAAGGTTATAATTCCCCTCCAGGGGAGGGTGGCAGCGGCGCTGGGCTTAATTTAACGGAAGAGGGGTCGTTCGGGGGGCCGCTCAGCATCCGCGGCAGATGCTGTGGATCTGCCGGTTGAGCGCCTCGTCCTCGTGCTTCATCTGCTGCAGCTGTTCCATGAACTTTTGTTCGCGGGGCTGTTCGGGCTTTCGTTTGGCAGCGAGTTCCGCTTCCTGGCGCTGATAGCAGGCCTCCCGCTCAGGCTTGGCCTGGATGAACCGGCACTGCTCCACCGCCAGAGCCGGCGGCGCGGTGAACAAGAGCGCAAGCATGGTGGCAGCGAGAATCAGACGCATGATGCGGCTTTCAGCTTCATGATGGGGATCACTTTGGCGTAGTGGCTGTTTCATTTAGAGGTGAGCGTCTAAGTCCGTCATTGCGAGGCGCGTTAGCGACGAAGCAATCCAGAGTGCTTGCGCCAAAAAGGTTCTGGATTGCTTCGCTTGCGCTCGCAATGACGCGGAGAGAGCTGCGAAGCCGTTCACGCGTTGCCGCGGTCCTCGCGGAACAGATCGAGCTTCTGCTGCACCGGGCGATCGGAGAAGCTGAACAGCACCGAATCCGCTTCCGCCTCGTGCGTCACCCAATGCCAGCTCGGCACCACGAACAGATCGCGTGGTCCCCATTCGAAGGTTTGTTCGCCGATCCGCGTGCGCCCCTTGCCCTCGATCGCCGCGAACACGGTGGCATCGGTAGAACGATAGCGCGCGGTCTTGAAGCCCTTGGGCAGCAACTGGATGAAGGTGCCGATCGTCGGCATCGCGTAGTCGCCGGTCTCGGGGTTCGAGAACTTCAACTTCAATCCGTGGCAAGCGTCCCACTCGTCCCGCAACCTTGCGGTCTCCAGCGCCTCGCGCGTATAGGAATAGGGGTAGTTGAAAATCGGCGAAGTCTTCGATGTCCGCTTTTCATCGACCGGCAACAGATTCCGGCCATAACGCGCAAAGCTGTCGCCGGCAGCGCGGGTGATCTTCTGCTGGTCTTCCTTCAGGCCTTCGGCAAAGGACGCATCGAAGAACTGCACCATCGGAATGTCGAGGCCGTCGAGCCAGAACATCGGCTCGGAGGTCTCGTTGGAATGATCGTGCCAGGTCATCGACGGCGTGATCACGAAATCGCCGGGCGACATCGCGGTGCGTTCGCCGTCAACCGAGGTATAGGCACCCTTGCCCTCGAGCACGAAGCGCAGCGCCGATTGACTGTGCCGATGGGCGGGCGCGACATCGCCGGGGATCACCATCTGCACGCCGGCGAACAGCGAGGTCGTGATCTTGGATTGGCCGCGAAGGCCCGGATTTTCCAACACCAGCACGCGCCGCTCGGCTTCCTTGGCGGTGATCAGCTTGCCCGCTTCGGTCATGTAGTCTCGGATGGCGTCGAACTTCCACAGATGCGGGCGGCACGCGCTCTTCGGTTCGGGCGTGATCAGGTCGCCGAGCACGTTCCACAGCGCGGAAAGATTCTCGCCGTCGATCTTCTTGTAGAAGGCCTCGCGTTCCGGCGTCCTGGTTACGGCTTCCATGGCCGACCTCCCGTTGTTTCTCGTTTGTGGTTCTCGCTCGCCAGATTGACAGTATACTTACAATTTGGCTATCGTCAACGACCGCCGCAAAGCCGCCGATAAAAATCAAAAAGGGGAGGCGAAACCATGAAGCTGCACGGCTATTTCCGCAGCAGCGCGTCCTACCGGGTCAGAATAGCGTTGAACCTGAAAGGGTTAGGTGCGGAACAGTTGACGCATCATCTGCGCAAGGGCGAGCAGCGCGATCCCGCCTATCTTGCGCTCAACCCGCAAGGCCTGGTTCCCACCTTGCAGGATGACCGCGGCGCGGTCCTGACCCAGTCGCTCGCCATCATCGAATGGCTGGACGAAATCCATCCCGAGCCGCCGCTGTTGCCCAAAGACCCACTGCGGCGTGCCCTTGTGCGCGCGTTTGCGCAGGTGCTCGCCTGCGACACCCATCCCGTCCAAAACCTCAAGGTGCTTGCGCGGCTGCGCGAGCTCGGTTTGCCTGAAGAGCAGGTGACCGGCTGGGCAGCCTGGGCCAACCGCGAGGGTCTGTCGGCCTGCGAGAAACTGATCGCTAACGAAGCCGGTCCGTTCTGTTTTGGTGATGTCCCTTCGCTTGCTGATCTTTGTCTGGTGCCGCAATTGGGCAATGCGCGCCGATTCGGGGTCGATATCGCAGCCTTTCCGCGCCTGCTCAAGGCGGAAGCCGCCGCGAAAAGCCTCAAGGCGTTCGCCGACGCCGCACCGGAGCGGCAGCCCGATGCCGAATAAGCCGGTCACGATGGATGCGGTCTACACCGCGCCGGGTTATCTGTTTCGCCGGATGCAGCAGATCGCGGTCGCCCTGTTCATGGAGGAGTGCAAGGCCTTCGATCTGACGCCGGTGCAATATGCGGCGCTTGTTGCGATCCGCACCCATCCCGGCATCGATGCCACGCGGCTTTCCGCCGTGATCGCCTTCGACCGTTCGACGCTTGGCAGCGTGATCGAGCGTCTGGAGGTGAAAAAATTCGTCGAGCGCAAGCCTGCGCCGGAGGACAAGCGCGTCAAGCTGCTTTACTTGACCCGAAGTGGCGCCGGTGTCTTGCGTGAAATCATGCCCTCGGTCGATCGCGCGCAGGCAAGAATGCTGCAACCCTTGAGGCCGGCTGACCGCAGGACGCTGCTCGCCCTGCTTGCGCAACTGGTCGATCTCAACAACGAGGCCTCGCGGGTGCCGCTGCGCGCCGAAGACGCGCTTGAACATCTGGGAAAGGCGGCGAGCTGATGGAAAAAAGCGCCCGGCCGGTTTTGATCGCGGGTGGCGGCATCGGCGGCCTTGCTGCTGCGCTGGGGCTGGCACAAAAGGGTGTTCGTTCGATCCTGCTGGAAAAAGCCGCCGCTCTCGGCGAAATCGGCGCCGGCATCCAGCTTGGGCCGAACGCTTTCCATGCTTTCGACTATCTCGGCGTAGGCGAAGCGGCGCGCCGCATGGCGGTTTACATCGATCAGCTCCGGCTGATGGATGCGCTGACGGCGGAAGAGATCACCCATGTCGATCTGGGCGATAACTTCCGCTCGCGCTTTGGCAATCCTTACGCCGTCGTGCATCGCGGCGATTTGCACGGCGTTTTCCTCAAAGCCTGCCGCGACAACGAACTGATCGAACTGCGCGTCAGTTCGGAGGTCGTGGGCTATGATCAGGACGCCTCGTCGGTTACCGCGCGCCTTGCCTCCGGCGAGTGCGTCACCGGCTCATTGCTGATCGGCGCCGACGGCCTCTGGTCGAATGTCCGCAAGCAGGTCACCGGCGACGGTCCGCCCCGGGTCTCGGGCCACACCACCTATCGCTCGGTAATCCCGACCGATGAGATGCCGGAAGACCTGCGCTGGAATGCGGCGACGTTATGGGCCGGCCCGAAATGCCACCTCGTGCACTATCCGCTCTCGGGCTGGAAGGTGTTCAACCTGGTCGTCACCTATCACAACGACGCGCCGGAGCCGGTCGCCGGCAAGCCGGTATCGGAAGCAGAAGTGTTGAAGGGTTTTTCGCACATCAACCAGCGCGCGCAGAGCATCATTCGTCACGGCAAGAACTGGAAGCTGTGGGTGTTGTGCGACCGCGATCCGACGCAACGCTGGGTCGACGGACGCGTCGCGCTGCTCGGCGATGCGGCGCATCCGATGCTGCAATATTTCGCGCAAGGCGCCTGTCAGGCTATGGAAGACGCGGTCTGCCTGTCGCATATGATGGGCAGCCATCCCGGCGATCACGCGACCGCGCTGGAAAAATATTGCCAGCAGCGTTTTCCGCGCACCGCGCGCGTTCAACTGCTCTCCCGCGCGATCGGCGAGCACATCTATCATCCCGCCGGCGAACACGCCCGCCTTCGCAACGCCATCATGAGCGCAAAATCGTCGGAGGACTGGTACAAGGATCTCGCCTGGCTTTACGGCGGAACGGGACTGGCGGGATAAGCCGGTACGCGCTCCGCCGCGCCTGTGACGTCGTCATTGCGAGGAGCGATATCGACGAAGCAATCCAGTTACTACGATGAGACTCTGGATTGCTTCGCGGAGCCTGTCATCGGGCGCGCATCCGCGCGACCCGTTGGCCCGCAATGACACTGAAGGCGGTCGGACTTACTCACCACTCCCAGTCTACATCCGCATCACGGCCTGCCGGTCGATCTTGCCGGTGCCGGTCTTCGGCAGTTCGTCGATGAACCTGATCTCGCGCGGATATTTGTAAGGCAGAAGCCTCTCCTTCACGAAATCCTGCAACCTCCTGGTCGCCTCGTCCACATTGAAAGCGCGCTCGTTCATCACGACGACGGCTTTTAGCGTCATCCGCCGGTCGGGCAGTTCAACGGCGAACACCGCGCATTCACGCACCTCGGGGTGTTCGGCGAGGCAAAGCTCGACCTCGAGCGGATAAACCCATTGGCCGGATATTTTCACGAGATCGTCGGCGCGACCGCGGAAGAAATAGAAACCATCGCTGTCGCGCACGAAGCGGTCGCCGCTGTAGATCCAACCACCCTCGCGGATCGTCTCGGCGGACTTGTCCGGCCGGTTCCAATAGAGCGGCGTACTGGAATCGCCGCGCACCCACAATATGCCTTCCTCGTTGTCGGCTACCTCGCGGCCATCGCCGTCCTTCAGCGCGATTTCATAGCCGGGGACGCGAAGGCCTGCGGCGCCGAGCTTCTTTTTCTCCGGGCGATTGCTGAGGTAGATGTGCAGCGCTTCCGTTGAGCCGAGCCCTTCGACGATCTCCAGACCGGTCAGTTTCTTCCAGCCGTTGAAGATCTCGGAGGAGAGTACTTCGGCCGCGGACAACGCCATGCGCAGCGAGGAGAAATCGCGCCCCCGCGCTTCTTCGGCCTTGGCGAGCGATGTGTAAAGCGTCGGCAGGCCGAAGAAAAGGCTCGGCCGATATCGCTCGATCGCATCGAAAATCGCTCCAGGCTTCGGTTGGCCGGGCAGCAGCAACGCTGCAGCGCCGGCCGAGAATGGAAAGGTGACGGAGTTGCCGAACCCATATGCGAAGAACATCTTCGGCACTGAAAAGCAGATGTCGTCGGGCTCAAGCTTCAGGACGTTCTGCGCAAAGGCAACGTCGGTATAGGCCATGTCGTGCTGCAGATGAACGATGCCCTTCGGCCTTCCGGTCGAACCCGAGGAATACATCCAGAACGCCATCTCGTTGCGATGGGTGGGAGCTTCCAGAAGTTCAGCCGGAAATTGCGGCAGCCAGTGAGAAGCGATCACCGTATTCGGCACGGCGTGGTTCGATGCCTCGCCATTGACCACGATCAGCGTGCGCAAGGCCGTGTTCCTGCACGCGGCCGCCTCGAAGCGCGAGCAAAATTCCGCGTCTGTGACGGCAATGGTGGCGCCGGAATCGGAAAGGTAGAATTGCAAGAGATCGGGCGGCGTCAGCGTGTTGATCAGGAGCGGCACGAAACCGGCGCGCACCGCGCCGAAGAATGCCGCCGGATAGGCCGGCGTGTCGTCAAGAAACATGAGGATACGGTCGCCGCGACGGAGGCCCAGCGACGCGAAGCCATTGCCCCAGCGCGAGGCCTCTGTGCAAAGCTCAAAATAGCTGCGCGTACCCAATGGACCCGTCAACGCCAGCCGGTCGCCGCGACCCTTGTCGAGATTGTCGAAGAGGACGCGACTCGCGTTGTAGGTCGCCGGGACGGAAAATCCGATCTCGCGAGCGCCCGCGCTTTGCGGTGGAACTGGATCGGCGATCTCGATCGACTTTGACGACATCATGGTGAGGACCTCGCGTTGACAGGAAAGCGAATGTCAAGTCCACCGCACTAGTACCGCCGATCTGAAGTCCCTGCAGTATTCGGGGCAAATTCGTTTCAGGGACTTCAGATCGATAAGCGGTACTAGTAATAATGTTTTGCTAGTGCCCATGACTTTCCGAAGTTCGTGAAAGTGGGCGCTGCGATGGAGCACGAACTTCGGAAAGTGGGCACTAGCGCGGTGAATTTGAAGTTCCTATCAGCGCTGTTGTAATCTCATCATAGGAACTTCAAATTCAAAAACCGCACTAGAAACATTAACTTGCTAGTGCTCCTTTGATTCCGAAGTTCGCATCAGAGGTCGCCGCGAATATTTGCGAACTTCGGAATCAAAGGAGCACTAGCCTTGCCGCGAGGCCTCGTACCGGGCCATGAAGGCCGGCGACATGGCACGCAGGCGCGCATCGTCGATCCGCCCCGAACGGGTAACGTAACTATGCGCGAAATCCATCAGGTCGAGCTTCATGTGCTCGGGAAATCGTGCGTACCACTCGGCACTGGTGCGCGCCGCGGTCACGAGCTTCTTCACGATCGGCTGGCGTTCGCTCTGATAGAGGGCGAGTCCCGCGGCGAGCTCACGCTCGGCTTCCAGCGCCTTGGTGAGCGCGATCGCGTCCTCGATCGCCAGACGCGTGCCCGATCCGATCGAGAAATGGGCGGAATGCAGGGCGTCGCCGATCAGCACCATGTTCTTGAACGACCAGCGCTCGTTCCAGATCCATGGAAAATTGCGCCACACCGATTTGTTGGAGACGAGAGCGTGTCCCTCAAGGGTGGCGGCGAAAACCTGCTCGCAAATCGCTTTGGACTCTTCGATCGTCTTATCGGCAAAGCCGTAAGCCTGCCAGGTCGGCAGATCGCATTCGACCAAAAACGTGCTCATATCGCGCGAGTATCGATAGTGATGGGCATTGAAGGTGCCGAGGTGCGTTTTCACAAAGGTCTGTGAAAGCGTCTCAAATCGCCTGGTGGTGCCATACCAGGCGAATTTGTTGGCGGAATAAGACAGCGATGTGCCGAAGTCGCCTTCGAAGGAGCGGCGCACCAGCGAATTCAGGCCGTCGGCCGCGACGATCAGATCATAGCCTGCCAGCTCGTCGAGCGAAGTGACCTGGGTGTCGTAACGCGGCAGAACACCCACGGAAGCGGCGCGCGCCTGCAGGATCCGAAGCAGATCGAGGCGGCCGATCGAGGAAAATCCCACGCCATCGATCTCAACGCTCTCGCCGCGCAAATTGAGAGTGATGTTCTTCCAGCTCTCCATCCTCGGCGCGATCGCTGCCACCGTGTCGGGATCATCGGCGGCCAGGAATTCCAGCGCCTGCTCGGAGAACACCACGCCGAAGCCCCAGGTGGCGCCGGCACCGTTCTGTTCGAACAGATCGACTTGCGCATCGCCGTGGCGCTTTTTCCAGAGATAGCTGAAATAGAGGCCCCCGGGGCCCGCGCCAATGACGGCGATCCGCAACGTTCATCCTCCCAGATCAACAGCATTGGATCGACAGTATACTGACGAATTGCGCCGGAGTCATGCGGGGAGGGCAAGCGCGCCAGAGAAATTATACGTTTGCGGCGGTGGGGCGCTACCCGCAAGCCGCCTCAGGCTGCGGCGTTTGCCAGGAAATGATCGACGGAGGAGCGCAATTCGGCGGCCTGGCTCGATAGTTCTTGGGCGGTGGCAAGAACGAGATCGGCCGAGCGGTGGGTATTATCGCTAGCCGCGGCGGTCCCGGCGATGCTTTGCGCGACGCTCGCCGTTCCGGCGGCGGCGTGGCGAATATTTTCCGAAATTTCGAGTGCTGCGGTATTCTGCTGGCTCATGGCGCGTGCAATCGATGCGGTGAAGCTGTCGATATCTGACATCACAGCGGTAATGGCGCCGACATTGTCGACGGCGCGCTTGGTCGCCAGTTGCACCTCGGCAATTTGTGAGGAGATTTCTTCGGTCGCTTTGGCGGTCTGGATCGCGAGCGCCTTGACCTCCGATGCCACCACCGCAAAGCCACGCCCGGCTTCGCCGGCGCGCGCCGCCTCGATGGTAGCATTGAGCGCCAGGAGGTTGGTTTGACCGGCGATGGTGCGGATGAATCCCACGACTTCGTCGATGTGCTGGGCAGCGCTGGCGAGCGCGCCGATGGTCTCGTTGGCTTCCGTGGCCATGACGGAAGCGCGCTGCACCACGCTGGTCGCGTCCTGAAGCTGGGTGGTGATGGTCTGTACGGATTCGCCGAGATGGTTCGCCGCTGCTGCCACCGTCTGGACGTTGCTGGAGGTCTCGTCCGCGGTCGACGCCATTTGGCTCGATTGCTGGCCCGCCGACTGCGCGATCGACGACAGCGTGCGCGCGGTTTCGGTGAGCTTGCCTGTCATCGCGTCGGTGTTGGCCAGCGCAGACTGGATGGCCGAGCGGAATGCCGCCACTTCGGCCTCGATGCGTTGCCGCCGGCCGATCTGTTCCGAATTCATCTGATCCTTGGCGGAAATCAGCGCGATGCTCTCCTCGGCGCGAACCTTCAGATTGCCCTGCATGATGGCGAGAGATTTCAGAAGGCGGCCGAGTTCGTCGCTTCGGCGCACGACGATATGGTCGGCAAAATTGCCGTCTGCCACGCGCTCGGCGATTTTCATCGCGGCAAAAATCGCCCGGCTCATGGAGTAGGCAAAGGCGAGTGCCAGCAAAAGACCAACTAATGCCGTGCCGATCGTCAGGTTGATCATGGTGCCGCGCGCAGTCCCGACCGCCGCTTCCGCTTCGCTGCGAAAGCCGAAGCCGTAGGCAGCGACCACTTCCACCAAATCGTCGAGCGCGATCGCGGCTTCGTCGGCTTTCTGAACCACGGCAAAAGCCGCCGGCAACTCGGTGAGACCGCCGGCGGGCGGCTTGAGGAACTTCAGTTCGGCTTCCGACCAGCCGCGGAAGGCCTTTTCCGCTCGGTCGAGTGCGGTTGCCACGTCCTTGCTGTCGACGCGCTCGCGGACGACCTTCAGGTCGCCCGAAATGCTCGTGATCAGTTTTTCGAGCTTTGCCAGCCTTTCCTTCGTCGCACCCTCGTTGATGCTCCTGTGCATGAGGAGGCGCGCCTCATTCATTCCGGCCTGCGCCGAACGTGCATAATTGATGCCCATCAAGGGCCCGTCATAGAGCCGGACGACCAGATCGCCCGAAGAGGAGATGCCGCGGATGCCGTAGAAAGCGAGCCCGCAGGTGAGGCCGATGACAATGCAAAAAATCCCGAAAAGCTTGTAACGGATCGACATCAACCGCCCTCCTGACGGCAGCAACGGAATCTATTCGGAAACCGACACCGTCATCTTCATCCGCGGATGGATCGCGCAAATCACCTGCACCTCGCCCGCTGCCTTGAAGGTTACATCCGTTGATGCACCGGGCGGCTGGGACCCAAGATTGAATTCATTGCCCTGACTGGTCGACATGATGTTGTGCGGGATGCTGTCGTCATTGAGGAAGGTCACCGTTCCTCCCTTTTTGATGGTGACGTTCTCGGATGAGAACGCGCGGCCCTTCTGTTCAATCGTCAGGTTGGTGGCGAGTGCCCCAACCGAAAGGCCCATGAACACGGTGAAGGTGAGAGTAGGCAGACGCATCGGGTATTCCTTCGATCGATTTAGCGGGGGAGAACCGGAACGGCGGTGGGGGCGAGATCGCTGGTGAGCGTTTTCATGAAGGCGACGAGATCGGACTTTTCCTGCGGCGTGAGGCCGAGAGGCTTCATCAGGTCGGAGCGGCTCGACCGCTCGACGCCGCCTCTATCGTAATGGTCGACCACCTGTTCGAGCGTGGCGAGCGAACCGTCGTGCATGTAAGGGCTGCGGTGGGTGATTTCCCGCAGACCCGGCGTCTTGAATGCGTGCTGCATCTTGACGACTCCGGGCACGAACTTGCCGCGGCCGAGGTCGTCGCTCGGCAGGCCGATGTCCTGGAAGCCGTCATTGGTAAAATTCCAGCCCTCATGGCATGACGAGCACTGGGCCTTGGTATTGAAGAGCGCAAAACCACGCTTGGCCTCCTCGGAGATGGCCTGCTCGTTTCCGTCGATCCAGTCATCGAAGGGCGCACGCTGTGAGACGACCGTCCGCTCATAGGTCGCGATCGCCTTTGCGAGGGTCTTGGGGCTCATCGCCTCGCCTGGAAAGGCGGCCGCGAACAGCGGCTTGTATTCCGGAATGGTGCCGAGCCGCTGCATGAGCTGTTCGACCGGCATGTTCATCTCGCCTGGCGATTGAATCGGCCCCAGCGCCTGCTCCTCAAGGTTGGCGAGCCGGCCGTCCCACATGAAGATCGCCCCCCAGGCCGCATTGACGATGGTCGGCGAGTGTCGGCCCAGCTGCGCCATCCCGAAGCCGACGCCGACCGGCAGGCCATCGGCCCAGCCAAAGGCCGGGCTGTGACAGCTCGCGCAGGACTGGGCCGAGGACACCGAGATACGCGTGTCGAAGTAAAGCTTCTTGCCGAGCGCCAGCTTCTCCGGCGTGTAGGGATTGTCCTTGGGGAAAGGGATCGACGCGGGGCGGCGGTACTGCGCCTTCATGGCGTCGAGGCCGGCAACCGCCTTCTGGTCGACGGTCAGGTAGCGCGTTTCGCCTACGATGGCCGAGCCGAAGCTCGCGCCTGCAAAACCGATCAGGCCGAGCGCCGTTGCTGCGACGGCCGATCCGACGACGGCCGAATGACCGAAACTGGGTCGAAGCATGCTGGCATCCTTCAAGGCGGGAATCCGGGCCGCCGGACCAAAGCCACAACTTGCGAGAAACGGGTTTCCCGCGGACGACAGCTGCTACGATAGTACCGATAAGTTAATTAAAATCATCCATGGGGTGATCGAAGGCCTTTTACAACCTTGACCTGCAAGGTAACGCGATCTGGTCTCCTCCTGGTTGCGGAAGGCGCCTGCCGGTTGAGTCACTTCCACTCAATCGTTTCCGTTCGGCCCCTCGATGGCTCACGCGCTCATTGTGCGGCGAACCGGGACAGGACGCCGCGGCATTCCGGCGAGAGCGATTCCGCCCGCACGGCCAGGCACTGAATGATCCGGCCGCCGCCGGGTGCGACGCCACCGCAAAGTGCGCGAACATCGGCGCCGCAGGCAGAGCGCAAGACGAACAGCTCTTCGCGCGGCAACATCGGCCGCAATACCAGCACCGGCGGCGCGGCGGCCGCGGGCGCACCTGCGGCTGCCGGCGCTGCGGCAGCGCCGGTCGCGGCAGCCACTGCCTTCTGGCAGTTGGCCGACAGCTTCGCCTTGTTGTTCTCGAGGCACTGCAATGCAGGTGCGCCGCCGGTCGGCACGCCGGCGCAGACGCTTGGATAATCGGCGCGGCAAGCGGTGCGTATCGCGCTGACCTGGGCGCTGCTCGGCTGCTTGCCAGTTGATGCCGCCTTCGGCGGCGCTGTCGCGGGTTCTGCGACCGGCTTGGCGGGCTCCGCCTTCGCCGCGGCGTCCGGTGCTGCCTCGGGCTTGGCGGGCGCTGCTGCAGCCGCGGGCGGCTCGCTCTTTGACTCGGAAGGAGCTTCCACCGCGTGCACGGCGCTTTGACATGGCGGCGAAAGGCTCGACATGTTTTTCTGCAGGCATTGCAACGACGCCGCTCCGCCCGGCGGGATGCTGGCGCAATGGGCTTCATAGTCCGAGCGGCATTGGGCGCGGATCGCGCTGCGTTGCGCATCCGTCGGCGCCTGACAGAGAGCGGGACTCGTGACCATGAATGTCGCGGCTAACGCTGCATAAAATATCGCCGCAGGCGTAGATGTGCTGACCATCTGACCGATCCTTATCTGTTTTGCCGGAAGCCATGGCCTCCAGCGAAATGAAGTCTGAAATGCAC
>Ga0307478_10003256_pt1 | contig 12134 bp, 11 predicted proteins | sample atmos_gasesECM4C_2_FD_203713 | JGI IMG/M metagenome (GOLD analysis project Ga0307478, IMG submission 203713) | Hardwood forest soil microbial communities from Morgan-Monroe State Forest, Indiana, United States - atmos_gasesECM4C_05 | ecosystem: Environmental > Terrestrial > Soil > Temperate...
ATCACAAACCAGCAATGCCCCAAACCTCAGCAAGGCTGCCTCAACCATCACCGTGTCGTTATCACCGGTGCGCGGAGGCGTGACCGTAACGCAGCCATTGCACCTCACTGCCAGCGTCCAGAACGATTCCTCAAATTCTGGCGTTACTTGGACGTCCTCCGGCGGGAGTCTGAGGAACCAAACGGCCAACGCTGCCACATTTACCGCGATGGATACGGGGCGCTACACAATAACCGCCACGAGCAAGGCCAATGCAACCAGGAGCGCAGTGGCGAGTGTCGGCGTGACCGATCTGATTGGGGTCACGACCTGGCGGAATGACCTCGCGCACTCCGGCGTGAATTCTCAGGAATACGCGTTGTCCGGCGAGAATGTGGCAAGCAGCACGTTTGGGAAGCTTTTTTCGTGCCCGGTGGACGGTTGGGTCTATGCCCAGCCCCTTTGGATGGCCAACGTGAAGCTGCCCGGCGCGCGGCACAACGTTGTATTCATCGCCACCGAAAACGACAGCCTTTACGCTTTTGATGCCGACGGCCCAGGGTGCAAAGCTGTTTGGTCCACCCCCAGTGTGAATCTCATCCCGAGGGGGGAGAAGATCGCGCCTCTGGCCGATCTCGAACATGACAGCTTCGCTTTGGGGCCAGCTACCGGCATAACCGGGACACCGGTGATTGATCCGTCATCGCAAACCATCTATCTCGTTGCCGTATCAGAGGCCATAGGCACAAGAACGATTATCCAACGGCTACATGCGATCGACATCACGACGGGGCGAGAGCGCCCCAGGTCTCCTGTGATGATCGCGTCGTCCGTACGAGGCACGGGGTACGACAACGTCAACGGCACCATCACCTTTGTCCCGAAGATGCAGAAGCAGCGAGCCGGACTGCTTCTGCTGAACGGAATTGTCTATGTTTGTTGGGGCGGTTACAACAATACCGACTTTTATCATGGATGGCTGATGGGCTACGACACTTCCACTCTTGCCCAGGTCCGCGTCTTGAACGACACCATCGACGGTGGGCGCGGGGGCATCTGGATGTCCGGGGCCAGCCCGTTAGCCGATTCACAAGGCAACATCTATCTAATCACCGGCAATGGTGATTTCAACGCAAACCATCCGGGCGGCCGGAATTATGGTGATACCTTCTTAAAGCTCAGCACTTCCGGCGGGCTTTCAGTTTCCGACTGGTTCACCCCATTCGATCAGATGAAACTAGCTGAGCAGGATCTGGATTTGGGCACCGGGGGAGGGGCGGTTCTTCCTGATCAAGTGGGAGGCCCTTTTCCTCACCTCCTTCTTGGATGCAGCAAGTCGGGAACGCTTTACGTTCTCAACCGCGACAATCTGGGCCATTTCAATTCGTCAAGCAACTCACAGATCGTGCAGAGTTTTGTCGTTGATAGGAATGAGATCTTTTCGACGCCTCTTTTTTGGCAGAACGTTCTTTACGTGACGGCGGACGTGGGCCCCCTAAAAGCATTCCGATTTTTGACCGTGACCGATCAATTTGAGACCAAGCCATTCTCAACATCCAGCCAGCGGTATGTCTATCCCGGAGTGGTACCCGTTCTTTCTGCCGCCGGCACCAACCACGCAATTCTATGGGCCATCGATCCAGCAACTCCAGTGGTACTGCACGCCTATGACCCGTCAAAACTGAACACCGAGTTTTGGAGCGAGCAACCGCGACCAGGCGGGAACGGGAGTCAAATTCACCGTTCCTACCGTCGCTAATGGAAAAGTGTATATTGGCACGCAGACCGAACTGGACGTTTATGGCCTGTTGCCAAACTAGGCTATCAAGTCCACAACGGGTAGGGGCGGTTCGGATTCAATGCACGAAATTTAACTGCGTTCCCCGACGAGAGTCCAGGCCAAGAATAATCCCGGTTAAAAGGTCTAAGCTCAAAGCCCATCATTCCGTCTCGACGGCAACCAATCGAAATGTGGTGCGAATGGAGAATTCGATTCGTTAGTCTTGTTGTAGTAGCTTCTGCCGCGCTCGCGACACCTGCATATTCTCAGGCAAATGATCCTGCCACCGAATCTCAACCGACCCCCGGCATCTACCTTCCACCCAACGAACAGCATCCTGCCGTGGCGTTACCTATCTACCGCAAGAGCAATCACGGAGTGTATGTGTCGGTTGGTAGCGAGCGTTCTTTCATGGGAGCCGCTCTATCCGGAGCCAAGGCGTTGTTTGTAATCGACTACGATCCGCAGACCATCCGGTTCGCGAACATCAACCGAGCGCTTCTTGCTGCCAGTACCGATCGCGCCGATTACCTGAACCTGCGCCTGAGTGCATCGCCGGAACTTTGGCGGCAACGATCCCAGCGCCTGGCCGCCGAAGACAAGGAAACACTTTCGAACCCGGACTCGTGGACCTTCTGGGACAAGAAAGTTCGAAAGAACCAGAGCGCATGGGATAACGCTTTCGGACATTTCCATACCGAGCCAAAAAGTCCCAGCGATCCGTTCTTCGCCTCGAACTACCTGTTTGATGATCGTCTTTACAGCCAGCTGAGTCAGTTAGCAAAGGGCTTGCGCATCTGGGCTCTCCAACTCGATCTTCGCCACGAAAATGAGGTACGCTCGTTCTGCGAAGAGTTGAAGTCGAGGGCACTAACTTTGGGCGTCATCGACACATCCGATGTCCCGAATGGCCCTGACGGTGGCACAAGCGTCGCCGCGCAGTACGTCAATTTGATCTCGCATTACGCCCCAGACAATGCCATTTTTCTGAACACCGCACCCACAGGCGGGCACGGCGTCCGCTGGAGTTACTTCGCCTTCAGCAACAGAAAAATTCGCGGCCGTGACCCAAACACGATCAAGCGATGGTACGAAATCGAAATGAAGAAGATCAGTTCCAGTGACCAGTTGCAATGTCTGCTGGACGATCCCGACGCCACTAAACATTGAAACGACGAATGGGAATCAGTCCGTGCGGCAGCACCTGCTCTCAAAAGCGGAATCGCGAAATCCTGGATGCTGCGATACGGGAGCGATGGGTTTGGCGCCGCCCAAACTCCGATTGCTAAGCGTCGCTGGTGGCTGCCGGATAACGGGCTTTGCCAAAGAGGCGCACTCGTACTTTCGAGTACTTTTTGAGGTCGCAAACTGCAACCTCAAACGCATCTCCCCCATTAGAATTTCAGGATCATGTCGAAAACCGGCCTGGCAGTTTCCGTCGAGTCCCGGATTCTTGTGCTCCGCGAACAGAAAGTCATTCTGGATAGCGATCTGGCCGAGCTTTACGGCGTTCCGGTCAAACGTCTGAACGAACAGGTCAAGCGTAACCAGGAACGCTTTCCCGCCGATTTCATGTTCCGGCTGAGCAGCGAGGAGAGCGACGCTTTGAGGTCGCAGAGTGCGACCTCAAAAACCGGGCGCGGCGGGCGCCGGTATGCTCCCTATGCCTTCACCGAGCACGGCGCGATCATGGCCGCCACGGTGCTCAACTCCGAGAGGGCCGTGGAAATGAGCGTCTTCGTGGTGCGGGCGTTTGTGCGGCTGCGCGAGATGCTGGCCACGAACCAGCAACTGGCCAGCAAGATTGACGAACTGGAGCAGCGGCTCGATACGCATGATGCCTCCATCCAGGAGCTGATCGAGGCTATCCGCGAGCTGATGGCGCCTGAGCCGAATACGGGACGGAAGATTGGATTTCAGCTGCCGGCCGGAAAAATCTCGTCCTGACAGGTCCGCAGGAGGAGCCTGCTCTGAATCGCTCTACCCACTTGTGGCATCCATTTGACACGCGGGTGTTGTTTCGTTTTTTATTCGCCTTTCATGACGATTTCGTGGTAGAAGTCGTGATGCTCCCGGGAAGCCGGCGGGAGGCCGGCGCTACAAAGGTATAGCCATGCGAAAAGCAATCATTCACCTGAAGAACTCCGACCCCGTCCTGCGCGCCATCATCGAGCGCGTCGGCCCCTTCAAGATGGAGTACGGCGACCCCACCTTCCACAGCCTGGCCGAGTCGATCCTGTATCAGCAACTTAATGGCAAAGCGGCCGTGACCATCTTCAAGCGCTTCACGGATGCAGCGGGCACGCCGCTCACGCCCGCGGGCATCCTTAAGCTCACCGACCAGCAAATGCGGGCGGTCGGCCTCTCCAAGCAGAAAACTTCCTACCTGCGCGATCTCGCCGAAAAAACACAATCCGGATTGCTGAGCTTCGAGAAGCTTTTCGACATGAGCGAAGCCGAGGTCATCGCCCACCTCACCCTCGTGAAGGGCGTGGGCGTCTGGACAGCACACATGTTCCTGATGTTCACCATGCGCCGGCCCGATGTGTTACCAACGGGTGATTACGGAATCCAGATGGCAATGAAAAAGTACTATCACAAGCGCAAGCTCCCCAAGCCGAAGGACATGGAGAAGATCGCCAAGCCCTGGTCGCCATACCGGTCCATCGCGTGCTGGTACCTGTGGCGAAGCATGGATATCAAGACCGTTTGACCTCCAAGGACACGAAAGCCGCGAAGCCTCCCGCGCAAGCAGGGCATAATCCCGCGCGTCCTTGTCCCGAAAGCGACGAAAACTCTGTAGATTCGCACCATTCCTGGCTATGTTCGAGCCGTTCTGTGGTTAAATGGCACTGGTGGCGAGCGAGCAGAAAATTCGCGTGCTGGTCGCGAAACCCGGTCTGGACGGGCATGACCGGGGCGCCAAGGTGATCGCCAGGGCACTGCGGGACGCGGGTATGGAGGTCATCTATACCGGCCTGCGGCAGACTCCGGAGATGGTGGTCAGCGCTGCGCTGCAGGAAGATGTGGACGTCATCGGGCTATCGATTCTCTCCGGGGCGCACAACGCCATCGTGCCGCGAGTCGCGGATCTCCTCAAGCAAAAAAAGATGGATGATGTGTTGCTGCTGGTGGGGGGAATTATTCCCGACCAGGACATTGAAGGTCTGAAGAAATCGGGCGTAGCCGCAATTTTTCAGCCCGGCACCGCCATGGATGAGATCGTAAAGTTCATCCGCGAGCACGTGAAGCCGCGAGGCGTTCCGGCGGTTTAGCAGCTGGGTCGGAGCCGTCAGTTAGAACGTAGGAACACTGCAATACCGGTCCTCGAAAGCGATTTTCCCCAGGTCGTTCCGAGTACTCCAAGCGCATGATCGATCTGTCAGCAACTCGCTTGCGAGATATTCTCGCGCACACCATCGGCCCGGCGCCTTGGTACTGGCAGACGTTTCCGGCTGTCACTTCGGTGGCGCGGCAGCGTTTTGACTGGACCCATCAGGGCGAGGAAGGTCCGGTCGGGTACGTGGTGACGCTCGGACTGGAGCAGGAGCCCGAGGTCGCACGCCTGGCGCTGAACACGTATTGCCGCCCGTTCTTTGTGCCGCCGTCGTATCTGGGGATCTGGTGTCCGGAGGGGCGCAGCATCCGCCTGACCTGCTTCGATCCCGACACGCTGAAAGGATTTGATCTCGCCGAGCTGGCGGGATGGTTCAAACGGTCAGGTGACCGCATCTATTCCCATACGGCGCCGGTTGCGGAATTTGCGGTGCCGCTGGATCTTGCTCCGGGTACGCACAAGATTGAGGTGCCGGCGGAGTTTGCCGGGGTGGAAGAACTGATCGTTCCGACGAGCTACAAAGCGATGTCGAGCGACGATCCGGCATTCGCGCTTTTCGTCCTCTATCCACATGCCGGGCTGGTTGAGGTGCTGCCGCAGAAGTGGTTTACAGCAGCGCAGTATCGGGTGGGTCAGCAGTGGATCACGCGGGCGGCCCGCGATCCGGAATCCCATCGGATTGTTGGCGAGTGTCATGGAGTTGGCACGTTTTTGCTGGAAGAAGATGGCTGCCGGCTGGAGCGGTGGCTGGACAAGGCCGGCGCTTGAAGGAAGAAATGTTCGTAGCAGGGCAGTTCGTAGCAGGGCACCGCTTTTAGCAGTATCGTACAAGGTCGTTAGTCATTGCCCGTTTAGGGTTGGCGCGAGGCACGAAGGTGAAAGTCAGGGCGTCAAACGCGATGCGCATGCTGATCGTGGCCCTGCTCTGCCTGCCCGCGCCGGCTTTCGCTGGAGGAATCTTCGCGCCCTTTGTCCTGCATCCCGCCCGCCACGACATCCATGCTGACCAGATTGCCGACGCCGACCGCACCTTCGCGCAGGAACACGCCTCGCGCGAGAACTTCGAAGTCAAAGCGCAGGACGGCATCGTGCTTCGCGGATGGAAAGTACTTCCCGCTCATCCCAATGGCGATTGGGTGCTGCTGCTTCATGGACGTTCGCAAAACCGGCTCTCCATGATCCCGTATGCGGAATTCCTGCTGGGGTCCGGCTATGGCGTGGTCATGATGGACGCGCGCGCCCACGGTGAAAGCGGGGGTTCCATCGCGACCTACGGCCATGTGGAACGCTATGACGAGCGGGCGATCCTGGACGCGCTGACGACGGCGGAGCATCCGCAACACGTCTTTGCGATGGGGGAGTCGATGGGAGCGGCGGTTGCGCTGCAATCCGCGGCAATCGATCCGCGGATTGAGGGGGTCGTGGCCGAGGGCGCCTTCCGGAACCTCCACGAAGTCATGTTCGACTACGCCGGGCTGCGCATGAGCGCGTTTCTTGGGAAAACCATCTTCCGGCCGGTGGCGATGCTAGCCGTGCACGAAACGGAGCACCAAGTGGGCTTCCGATTTGACGAAGTCTCACCGGAGGCCTCGGTAGCGGCGCGGAGATTTCCTATTCTGCTGATCTCGGGGCTGAGTGATCACAATGTTCCCAAGCGGCATTCGCAGGCTATCTTCCTGGCTGCCTCCGGACCTAAAGAACTGTGGCTGGTTCCAAAGGCGCGCCATCAGAAAGCGATGCAGACCGCTCCGGAGGAGTTCCAGAGCCGGATATTGCGGTTCTTCTCGCGTCCCGAGGTTGCGTCCAATTGATCGCCGAGTCGGGGCCGCACGTGCCCATTCAGGTCAATTATCTCAGGACACATTGTGAGATTCGGTTGGTATCGAAGGACGAGACAAACCGACTGACTCGGGAGTGCGTGCGCGAGCTTCATGCTGCGGTGCGCATGCTGCGGCGCGACCCAAAACCTCTGATCATCACCGGGAATCCGAAGTTCTTCTCTGCCGGCGCCGAACTCGCGGAAATCCAGGAGATTTCAGGAAGCTCTGCACTGGATTTTGCGCGGATGGGCCAGGATCTGATGAATGCGATCGCGCAGTTCCCTTGCCCGGTATATGCGGCGATTCACGGCTACTGCCTCGGCGGGGGACTCGACCTGGCGCTGGCTTGCCATCGAAGAGTCGCATCACCACACGCGGTCTTTGGGCATCGGGGAGCGGCATTGGGACTGATCACCGGGTGGGGAGGAACGCAGCGGCTACCGCGAATCGTGGGCAAGGCGCGGGCGCTCCAGATGTTGGTCGCGGCGGAGAAAATTCAGGCGAAGGACGCGCTGGCGATCGGACTGATTGATGCGATCGTGGGCGATCCAATAACAGAAGCGGCCCGCCGAATCAGAAGTACCGCAACTGCTGATCCAGATTCGGGTAGTGTTTGCGTCGTGATGGAATCCTAGCGAGCCTGGCGCTTCGTTTTCTCATCCGTGTTCCCGGCGGATTGCATCTCTGACAGTGAAGCCTGAGGGCGGAGTTTGCGCCTGCGCTTCGGCTGGTATACCGTAATCCGTTTGCATTCCTCGAGCCATGGTTGACCGCAATCAAGTTTCGGAATCCACTGCTTCGTCCACGCTTTTGCCATCGAAGGTCGATCCCACCTCGGCGCGCTTTGAGGCCAATATGCGGTTCATGGCCGACCTGGTGTCGCGGGTGCGCAACGAAGAAGAAAAAATTCGCGAGGGCGGCGGCTCCAAGGCTATCGACAGCCAGCATGCGAAGGGGAGATTGACGGCGCGGGAACGTATTCATCTGTTGGTGGACCCGGGCAGCTTCTTCGAGTTGGGCAGCTATGCCGCGTTCGGGATGTACGAGGAGTGGGGCGGCGCTCCCTCGGCGGGGGTAATCACGGGCCTGGCGCGCGTGCATACGCGGCTGGTGATGATTATCGCGAACGATGCCACCGTAAAGGCGGGCGCGTTCTTCCCGATGACTTCCAAGAAAGTGATCCGGGCTCAGAATATCGCGATCGAAAATCGCGTGCCGACCATTTATCTGGTGGACTCGGCGGGAGTGTTCCTGCCGCTGCAGGAGGATGTGTTTCCCGACACGGACGATTTTGGGCGCGTGTTCCGTAACAACGCGGTGATGTCGGCGATGGGGATTCCGCAGATCGCGGCCATCATGGGGATGTGCGTGGCGGGCGGCGGATATCTGCCGGTCATGTGCGATCACGTGCTGATGACGGACGGCAGTGGCTTGTTTTTGGCGGGGCCGGCGCTGGTGCAAGCCGCCATCGGGCAAAAGTATTCCGCGGAGGAACTCGGCGGGGCGGAGATGCATGCGGCGATCAGCGGCACGGTCGATTATCGCGAACTGAACGACGAAGCCTGCATCGCGCGCATTCGGGCGATCGTGGAGAAGTGGGGCTATCGGCGGCAGTCGCCGTGGGATCGCCGAAAGCCGGAAGAGCCGGCGCTCGCGGCCGAAGAAATTTATGGCATCTACGATTCTTCGCCGGCACGGCCGTACGACATGAAAGAAGTGTTGGCGCGCGTGGTGGACGCCGGACGCTTCGACGAGTACAAGCCCGAGTACGGCAAGACGCTGGTTTGCGGCTACGCGCGCATTGGGGGGTTCGCGGTCGGCATTGTGGCCAACCAGAAGTTGCATGCCCAGCAGGTGGATCATGAAGGACACAAGCGGCTGGAGTTTGGAGGCGTGATTTATACCGAGTCGGCGGAGAAGGCTGCCCGCTTCATCATGGACTGCAATCAGAACCTGATTCCGCTGGTGTTCTTTCACGATGTAAATGGCTTCATGGTGGGACGCGACGCGGAGTGGAGCGGCATCATCAAGGCAGGCGCGAAGATGGTGAACGCGGTGTCGAATTCCGTGGTGCCGAAAATTACGGTGATTGTCGGAGGCTCGTTTGGGGCCGGGCACTATGCCATGTGCGGCAAAGCATACGATCCACGTTTCGTATTTGCCTGGCCGTCGGCGAAATACGCGGTGATGAGCGGCGATTCGGCGGCGGGTACCCTGCTGGAGATTAAGGTCAAGCAACTGGAGCGCAGCGGCAAAAAGCTGAGCGAGGATGAAAAGAAAGAACTGTACGAATCGGTGAAGCAGACCTATGACGAGCAGACCGACCCGCGGTATGGAGCGGCGCGGCTCTGGATCGATAAGATCATCGATCCGATCGAGACCCGAGAGGCGATCGCGCAGGCGCTCGAGGCCGCGGCGCTGAATCCGGATGTGCCGGAGTTCAAAGTGGGAGTGTTGCAGACGTGAGTAATTTCAGATTTTAGATTTCAGATTTATCGGCCCGTCCGTAACAGTCTGAAATCTTCAATCTGAAATCCGTAGTAACGCAATGTCATCGCCCGTCAAATTGATCGAGTGTCCCCGTGATGCCTGGCAAGGGCTGCAGGGACAGATCCCTGCCTACATCAAGACTGACTACCTGAAGGCCCTGATCAGCGTGGGTTTCAAGCACATTGATGCGGTGTCGTTCGTCTCGCCAAAAGCGGTGCCGCAGATGGCGGATTCGGAGGAGGTGTTGAAGGATCTCGACCCTCCGGATGATGTCGAAATCATTGGGATCGTGGTCAACGAGAAAGGCGCCCAGCGCGCGGTCGCAACCGAGGCCGTCACCACGCTCGGGTTCCCCTACTCAATTTCCCCGACCTTTCTGCAGAATAATCAGCGGCAGACACTGGAAGAGGCCATCGAGGAACTGGAGAAGATCGGCAAGGTGGGCAGCGACGCGGGCCTGGGCACCGTCGTTTACATTTCGATGGCGTTTGGGAATCCTTACGGCGATTTGTGGAACGTGGACGAAGTAATCGAGGCAGTGGGGTTACTCGAATCAGAAAGCGTTCGTGCAATTTCGCTGGCCGACACGGTTGGCATCGCAACGCCAGAGCAGGTACGACAGGTCGTTTCGGCAGTGCTCGCCAAGTACGACTACCTGGAAATCGGGGTGCACCTCCACAGCCGGCCGGAACATGCTGTGGAGAAGATCCTGGCCGCCTATGATGCCGGATGCCGGCGATTTGATGCGGCGATCGGCGGATTGGGCGGATGCCCCTTTGCGCAGGACGCGTTAGTGGGAAACATTCCGACCGAGAAACTGCTGGAAGCGCTGGCGCAAAGAGGCGTGACGCCCCCAATTACACGCTCGCTGGATGCATTGATCAAGGCCACGGCAGGCATCGCAGCGAAGTACACTAGTTCTTCCGCCGCGGATTGAGCACCGATGCAAAGGGACTAGTGTCTTACAACCACGTCCAACTCGACTACGATGGCGGCATCGCGACGCTCACGCTGAATCGTCCCGAAAAACGGAATGCCATCAGCTACGAGTTGATTCGGGAATTGCTGGCGGCGTTGGTTGAGGTGGCCGAGTCTCGGGCACGGGTGTTGATTCTGACGGGCGCCGGCAAGGCGTTCTGCTCAGGCATGGATTTGGAAAACCTGAAGGGCCTCATCGGGCGTACCCTGGAGCAGAGTGTGGAAGATTCGGAAATGATGGCGCGGCTGTTTTGCACCATCTATGATTTCCCCAGGCCGACCATTGCAGCGGTGAACGGCGCGGCCATAGCCGGCGGAACCGGCCTGGCCACCCTTTGCGATTTCACTCTCGCCGTCCCGGAGGCAAAGTTCGGATACACGGAAGTACGCATCGGATTTGTGCCGGCGATCGTGTCGACATTCTTGTTGCGACAGGTGGGAGAAAAAGTCGCCCGCGACCTGCTGCTTACCGGCCGCCTGTTTGAAGCCGCCGAAGCGCTGCGCATCGGCCTGATTACGGAAATCGCTCCTGCCGACGGCTTGATTCATCGCGCCCGGGAACTGGCGGCGCAGTTGATGGAGAACAGTCCGGCCTCATTGCGTTACACCAAGCGCTTGCTGAGTTCAGCCGCCCGTGCCGAACTGGACGCACAAATCGACGCCGCGGTGCGCGAGAATGCGGCCATCCGGGCAACAGCGGATTTCCGCGAGGGGATCTCGTCATTTCTCGAGAAACGCAAGCCCAAGTGGAGCTCCGGGGCATGAGCGAAACCCGCGCCGGAATCGCGGGCGCCGGTTCACGCGCCCTCGTCAACGAAAGCCGCATCCGCGTGCGCTACGCCGAGACCGATCAGATGGGCGTGGTCTACCACGCCAATCACTTCATCTGGTTCGAAGTGGGGCGCGTGGAGTTGTTGCGGCAGATGGGTTTTTCCTACAAAGAGATGGAGCAGCAGGACCAGTGCTTCATTGCCGTGGTCGATGCCCGCTGTCGCTACAAGGCTCCCGCGATGTATGACGATGAAATCATTGTGCGAACATGGTTGAAGAGTATCCGTGAATGGGTAATTCATTTCGGATATGAATTGGTGCGCGTGGAAGACGGGGCAATTCTGGCCGAAGGCGAGACCACGCACATCGTCGCCAACGCGCAAATGCAAAAAACAGCGTTGCCGGAAAAGTATATGAAAGTATTGCGGGAAGCGATGGGGCGGTAAGCGTTCTCGTTAGTGTTCACCACAGAGACACAGAGAGAAGGGATGTCTTGCGGACAATTTGAACATCGCACAGCGCGCTTGCTGTCGCCCCTTGAAAGGGGCTTTGGCTGGTGACGTTACTTGTCCCAGCGCTTACGCGCTGGGCTAATGAATGCCGCCGCTACCGCGGCTCGAGCACGAAAGCTTCACGAATTCTCTTGACAGTTAACATCGAAGCCCATAACTGACGACTGACGACTGACGACTGACGACTGACGACTGACGACTGACGACTGACGACTGACGACTGACGACTGACGACTGACGACTGACGACTGACGACTGACGACTGACGACTGACGACTGACGACCGACGACCGACGACCGACGACTGACGACTGACGACCGACGACCGACGACCGACGACTGACGACCGACGACCGACGACCGACGACCGACGACCGACGACTGACGACTGACGACCGACGACCGACGACTGACGACCGACTTGAACGCCCTCCACATCAGCGGAAATGATTTGACCCTCGAAGACG
>Ga0307478_10003257_pt1 | contig 12132 bp, 8 predicted proteins | sample atmos_gasesECM4C_2_FD_203713 | JGI IMG/M metagenome (GOLD analysis project Ga0307478, IMG submission 203713) | Hardwood forest soil microbial communities from Morgan-Monroe State Forest, Indiana, United States - atmos_gasesECM4C_05 | ecosystem: Environmental > Terrestrial > Soil > Temperate...
GACCAACAGCTCTCACCCTGGCTGCACTACTACAACTTTGCTCGCCCCCATGGTAGCCTCGGTTACGCGCCGCCCATCAGCCGCGCTGCTCCCGCAGGTACAACCTCTTGAGAGATCACAGCCAGCCCCCGGCTTTGGTTCGTTCTGTGTATTCATGAACAAATTGTACCGCTTGGCGGGCGGGGGCTTGGCCCGGCCGACGCATTTCGTGCCCCCGCTCAAGAAACGCAAGGACGGATCGCCTCCACCTCAGCGCACAGCCAGCGAAAAGCCTCACTTCTCGCAAAGAACGCGAGGAATGGGGCACCCGGAGGTTGTTTCTCTTATTTCGGAGAAGCCAGGTTGCCTTCAAGGCAGGTTGTAGGGTCAGCTATGCATTTGCGTTCCAAAAGTAACCCGGCGTTTAGCTCCGCTGGTGATTTGCCGTTGATATCGTCGCGTACGTATTGGATGGCGAAATTAACCGGTAGGCTTTGGTTTCGGTAATCGCTGTAAAATACATTTACACCGCGGAGAAATTGGCCCACCGTAATGTTCTCGAAGCCTGACTTCAAACTTTTCATACAGAATTCTTGTTTGAATTCTGGCCGGTCCGTCTGGTTGAGTATTTGGGAAGTCGTGGCGAGTACAATGTCTGGGTACTTTCCCTTCCATTGCTTAAGAAATTCATCTGTCGTATTGACGATGTCCACTGAGATCTTTGTGAGCTGAAAGCAAGCGCTCACCTCTCTAAAAGCGCCGATACCCGCACCGTTTAAAAATCCGAGTAGATACCCCGTCTTAAAGCTTTCACCATATGCACCCCCCTCGCGCCCAGTCGGACTTGCGTTTGTGTTTTGGCCAAAGGCGGTAGCCAGCGACAGAAACCATATCCAGCACTTCATACATGTTGCCTCCGCACGCATTCTACCGCTTCGGCCCTCCTCGATCTTGCGGTATGATCCTCCGGGAAGCTGGGGACAGAACGTTCCCAATTTCCCTAGCTGCCGACAAGTTGACGGATCGGCCTTATCGGGCAACTGGTCGCAAACGATACCGAAGTATCGCGCGATACCTTCGTCAGGCTTAATCGGTAGCGGGTTTGAATGCGAAAGAACCAGAATCAGCGCAGAGCACCGTTTATCCGAATTGGAGGCGTCAATGAGCAGCGTACAAATCGACCAAAAGAGCTATGAGATGCCCCCGCGCGAGGGGATCAGCGTCGCGCAATTTCTCACCGTCGCCAACATCGAGCGATCGGCTCGCTACTACGAAAAGGTCTTCGGCGCTCGCATTCTGAGCCTGGGTGACGGCAACGCGCCTGGGTACCTTCAGCTTGCGAATATCTGGATGATTCTGAACGTTGGGGGCGGCCCGACTCCGGATAAGCCGACGGTAACGCTCAGTGTCCCCGACCCGAATCACATCAATAGCTTTATGAATTTCCGCGTTGCGGATATTCAAGCGTGCTACAAATTATGGAAGAGTCGAGGGGCGGAGTTCATCACGGAGCCGATACCGAAGTACGGCGAGATTCGCTGCTACATGCGCGATCCTGACGGCTATATCATCGAAGTCGGACAGAGCACCGACCTCACCTACGGTTAGCGCGCGGCCCGGACGGGATGCGGTTTTAAACGCTTGCGGAACTCCGCTTAGCGCCGCCCATTGGCGCGAACGATACAACACCGCTCGACCGCGGCTAGCAGAGAAGTCAAGTTTGAGCGGTACGGGGCATGGTGTGAGCACATCCCCGGTCGGAGGGACAACAGATGGATTGGAAACGGTTGGTCCAGTTTGCGCTGCAGGGCAGTAGTGATTTGGAACAATATGCCATCCTGCTGGTACGCGTTTCGATCGGGCTGTTCTTCGCCATCTCCGGGGCAAACAAATTGTTTGTCGCCGGCAGCATGAAAGCTATTTATGAAACGCTCGTTAATGCGAAAGTCCCGTTTCCCCAGCAGACGGCTTATTTCGTGTCGGGTGTCGAGTTCGTTTGCGGATCTTTGCTGACCGTGGGGTTTCTTTCGACCCCGGCCTGCCTGGCTTTATTGATCGATATGATTGTCGCCGTCCTGACCAACACGCTTTCCACCATGCCTAAAGGACTCTCGCCTCTTAACTGGCTCGATGATTTCCTCTACCTTCCAGAAGTCCTGTACGTGCTCTTCTTTATCTGGCTGATCTGCTCCGGTCCGGGAAAGTTCAGTGTCGATTACTGGGTCGCCGGCAAGTTGTAGAGATGATCGATCGACTGGCGTAACATCGCCATATCGCTCATTGACCCTGCGATGGGGTTCTGAGCGCCATCGCCCGTTAACGGATGAGTGGAAATCGCCAGCTCCATGAGGATGTGCGCTTACGGTTTCTGAGTCGCTCTGGTTAAGGCAGATGAGATGAGTGTAAACTCATTTTGAGTGGACAAGGAGCACACAGGTATGTCGATCTCCATAGAAAAACGAGTCGCGTTGATCTGCCTCTGCACCTTCTTTGCGGTAGCGGTTTGGCAGGCCGTCGCAGTGGGCGAAGATGCAGTTCATCTGGTTTCGGGCTTCGTGAAGCACGTGGACCACGACGCCAAGACGATCGTGGTCAAAACTGCTGACGGTACCGAACACACCATCAAGTGGACCGGGGACACGGCTTGGGAGGGCACCAAGGACTCAGGCAAAGGCCTTAAGGAGGGTTCGAAAGTTTCCGTGAAGTACGCTGAGAAAGGTGGCGAAAAAACGGCCATTGGAGTGAAGGACGTCGGCAAAGAGGTCGCCAAGTAAGCGAGATGACGATTGACTCGGCGCTGCGCTCTTTCGAGCAACTAGGCTCTAGATAATCGCGAGGGGATCAGAAGCAACTGCTGCCGGGTGCCCCATTTCTCGCGTTCTTTGCGAGACGTGTGAATTCGACGGCTCGTGTGGAGCGGACACTCCCTTCGGCAAGCTCAGGGCAAGCTCTGTCCGCTGCCTTTGACTTTGATCCTGATTTCGCACGTTGCACCCGCGGACCGCTCCGGCCCCGTGGAAGAGCGGCGCATCAGCGCCGCGTAAGCGGAGATGTTGAGGAACGGCTTCAGCCGCTGAGGTAACTCCAACCACGCAGTCATCCTGAGCGAAGCATGCGGATTCGCCTTATGAATCCGCATGCGCAGTCGAAGGATCCCTGCACTATTATCCGCGCCCCGGTCGCCGCAGGGAGTTCTTCCCGCACCGTCGCGCCCAAGAAGTCCAGGAGACCGGGAAGGGCACGAGTTCCACTCGTGCCGCGCGAGAACGGAGAAAGTAACGCGGCCACCCTAGGGAGAACTTTCTCTACGTGATGCTTACAAGGGGCGAGCGGCGCCCCGGCGCTTCCCGAATGTGGCTCCGGCGAGAGGCTTCTGCAATAATCTCTGCATGTTGCATCTCACAACTGACCAACTCGACTCGGCCCTCAATGCGGTGTTGGCGCATGGATATGGAGATTTCTTTCCCGATCCGCCTGAATTATCGCTGCTGGTGAACAATTGGGAAGGGATAAGGGACGAGCTTGCCAAACTCGACCTCGACCAGTACGACAGTCACGACGTTATATTTGCATTCGCCCCCAAGTCTCGCTTCAATGTGCGGCGCGTAGCGCTGCTCCACCCCTATGATCTGATTCTCTACACGGGTATCGTTCTGGCACTACGTCCAGGAATTACCTCCTCGCGTTCATCCCTCCACGAGGGGCGCGTCTTCTCCTATCATGCGGAAGGAGCGAAGGATGGGATTTTGTATACCGATAAACCAGGATACGGCGAGTTCAGAGAGGCAATCTCCCGCAGAGTTAGAAAGAGGCGTGACTGTTATGTTGGGATCACCGACATTGCTGATTTCTATCCCAGGATATATCAGCATCGACTTGTAAATGCTATCCAAGCCGCCTGCGGCGCTTCGTTTCACGACCATATCCGTGTCTTGGAAAAAATGCTGACGCGGTTTTCCGAGAATGTTAGTTACGGGATACCAATCGGTCCGGCGGCGTCTCGCCCACTCGGCGAAGCGATCCTCATAGATGTTGACAGCACCCTCCTCAGCTTTGACATTGACTTTTTACGATTTACGGACGACTACGTTATTTTTGCCAAGGCCCCTGAAGATGCTGAGTACGGTATTCGCATGCTTGCGGAGACTCTTTTTGTGAACCACGGACTTACGCTTCAGACTGCGAAGACAAAGGTGCTTGAGGGTTCTGATTACGTTGATCAATACCTTGTGACGCACACGAAGAAGGAGGCGGAGCAGCGTAAGCTTTTGGAACTCGTCGGCGACTATGACAAGGCGACAAGTTACGAAGATATGACCCCTGAACAGAAAGAGGAAATTGATGCCATGAATCTTTCGAAGATGCTGGAGTCTGCTCTTGCGGAGGATGAAATCGTTGACTATAGAGAGGTTTCATTCATTCTAGGGCGCCTTTCTGGCCTCGAAAAGCCTGAGCTAATACCCATCGTCATCAACAACCTTGACAGATTGGCGCCGGTAGCTCATTCGGTCGCCGCATTCTTTAGGAAGTTTTACGAGATCGATCGTGCCACCCGAAACAAAGCGGCTACGGCACTACTCGACCCAATCCTAAAGGGCAGCAAATACCTCTCTGAGTATTACGCTGTGTGGGTTCTCAGCATATTTGCGGAGGATCCCGTCTGGGATCATGCCGAGAGCCTAGTCAAGATTTTCAGGGAGACACGTTCCGATGTCGTTCGGAGATTCGCCGCCCTCGCTCTAGCGGCTTCCGGCAGCAGGGCACAGGTTATTCAGGTGAAGCAATACATGGCCTCAGCCTCCTCGCTTTGCCGAACGGCATTGATGTTGGCGTCCGCAAAAATGGGGAAGGATGAGCGGAAGTACCTCCGGCAGAGCTTACGTCTCCATGACTCATTCGAAAGACTGTGTATGACAGCATGAGCCGGAAACGTGTTGTAGTTAACCTCAGGTGAGCAGCATCGAAAGGACGAGGCTTACCGTAGCCGTAAAGCCTCCTCGCAAATGACAAATCAAAACGGGGCGGCTTACGCCGCCCCGCTTCAAGTCAAAGGCAGCGGACAAGAGTGTCCGCTCCACACGAGCCCTACGTTCCCTCGCTCCACCCCGCCAAATACTCTTCCTGCTCTGGAGTGAGCCGGTCGATCTTAATCCCCATCGACTCCAGCTTCAGTTTGGCGACGCGCTTGTCGAGTTCGTCTGGAACGCGGTAGACCTTCTTCTCCAGCGTCTTGAAATTCTTCACCATGTACTCGACCGATAGCGCCTGGTCGGCGAAGCTCATATCCATCACCGATGCGGGGTGTCCCTCCGCAGCGGCGAGATTGATCAGACGTCCTTCGCCCAGCAGATTGATCTTGCGCCCGTCTCTCAACGAGTATTCGTCGACGAAGGTGCGCGTAGTACGCTTGGAGGACGACATTTTTTCGAGCGCGGGAATATCGATCTCCACGTTGAAGTGTCCGGAGTTCGAAATGATCGCGCCATCTTTCATCAATTCGAAATGTTCTTTGACCAGCACGTTCTTGTTGCCCGTGACCGTGCAGAAGACGTCACCGATTTTTGCAGCTTCCTGCATCGACATCACGCGGAAGCCGTCCATCACCGCTTCGAGCGCTTTCGTCGGATCTACTTCGGTGATGATCACTTCCGCGCCGTTACCGCGCGCGCGGCTCGCCAGCCCGCGGCCGCACCAGCCGTATCCAGCCACCACAAACTTCGATCCGGCCAGCAGGAAATTCGTCGCACGAATAATGCCGTCGATGGTCGACTGTCCCGTGCCGTAGCGATTGTCGAACAGATGCTTGGTGTCGGCGTCGTTCACCGCCACGATGGGAAACTTCAGCACGCCTTCCTTCGCCATGGCGCGCAGCCGGATCACGCCCGTTGTCGTCTCTTCCGTTCCGCCAATCACGCCTTCCAAAGCATCGGTGCGCTTGGTGTGCAGAATCGTCACCAGATCGGCGCCATCGTCCATCGTGATGTGCGGCTTGTGATCGATCGCGGCCATGATGTGCTGATAATAGGTGTCGTTGTCCTCACCCTTGATGGCGAAGACCGCAATGCCCTGATCGCGCACCAGGCTCGCCGACACATCGTCTTGCGTCGAGAGCGGATTCGAAGCGCACAACACCACGTCCGCTCCGCCATCGCGCAGACAGATTGCGAGGTTCGCAGTCTCGGCAGTGACGTGCAGGCAGGCGGAGATTCGCATCCCCTGCAGCGGCTGATTCTTAATGAACTCTTTGCGAATAATCTGGAGCACCTTCATCGACTGGTTCGCCCACTCGATGCGCTTCTTGCCCAGTTCGGCCAGTTCCAGGTTCTTAATATCGGAATTGATCTGTGCTGCTGTTGACATACGCCTCCTGTGGCGCTTTCCCGCTGGGAAATTTTGTTTGTTTACGTTAGGAGTAGTCTCTGATTACAAGTGCTCTGTCAGAATACACGATTCCGGCGTGCAATCGGCATATTCAAAATACCCTTAGGGGAATGGGACTTTCGGTGCACCACGAAGGCTGCACTTTCCTTTGGGTGGCGCAGCGCTTCCAGCGCTGCGATAACCGCCATCCGCTACAAGCGGGCTTCAGCCCCTGAGGTATGTTTGCTCAGCAACACCCGAGGGACAACACTCTTACTTGCGCGCTCCCACCGTCTCCCGCACTCCGGCATCGCTCGCCAGCTTGGCCGCCTTGTCGGTCGCTTCCCACGTGAAGTCAGGATCATTGCGCCCGAAGTGTCCGTACGCCGCAGTCTTCTTGTAAATCGGCCGCCGCAAATCCAGCGACTCGATAATTCCCCGCGGCGTCAGCTTAAAATTGGCGCGAATCAGATCTGGAATAATCGCAGGATCCACTTTCTCTGTGCCAAAGGTATCCACGCGAACGCTCACCGGTTCGGCCACGCCAATGGCATAAGCCAACTGAACTTCGCAACGGTCGGCAAGTTTCGCGGCCACAATATTTTTCGCAATGTGCCGCGCCATGTAAGCCGCCGAGCGATCCACCTTGGTCGGATCTTTGCCGCTGAATGCACCGCCGCCGTGGCGTCCCATGCCGCCATAAGTGTCGACGATGATCTTGCGCCCGGTCAGCCCGGTATCGCCCATCGGCCCGCCAATGACGAACCGGCCCGTGGGATTGATGTGATAGTGCGTGTCTTCGTCGAGCAGATGCGCCGGAATCACCGCCTGAATCACGTGCTTCAAAATCCCCGCGCGCAAATCGTCGTTGGCCACGGTCTCAGCATGCTGCGTCGAAATCACAACCGCATCCACGCGCAGCACTTTGCCTTTCGAATCATATTCAACTGTAACCTGGGATTTTCCATCCGGACGAAGGTAGGGAAGGGTTCCATTCTTGCGCACCTGCGAGAGCCGCATCGTCAACTTGTGCGCCAGAGAGATGGGAGTCGGCATCAACTCTGGCGTCTCGTTGCAAGCGTAGCCAAACATTTGTCCCTGATCGCCGGCGCCGCCGGTGTCGACGCCCATGGCGATGTCGCCGGACTGTTTGTTGATGCTTGAGATGACGGCGCAGGTGTTGCAGTCGAAGCCGTGGAGGGCGTTGTCGTATCCGATGGATTGGACGGTGCCGCGGACCACGTTTTGGAAATCGACGTAGGCTTTGGTGGTGATTTCTCCGGCGATGACGACCAGGCCGGTGGCGGTGAGGGTTTCGCAGGCGACGCGGCTGGTGGAGTCTTCGGCGAGGCAGGCGTCGAGAATGGCGTCGGAAATCTGGTCGGCGATTTTATCGGGATGGCCTTCGGTTACGGATTCAGAAGTAAACAGAATGCGGTTTTTCGATGCTGCCAAGATTGTTTCTCCTTAGAAACTGCGTTGGACTTTCATCTCTTCTTTCTGGCTCTGGCGACGGTGGGGATGCTGTACGCGGTCGCAATGATCACACGAACAGCGTGTCAACTTCATAATCATGATCATACTATTCAGGATTGTTGAACACAATCTCCGTCTGGAGAAAGGCTAGCAGAGGGTTCGTGGCGGGGCAATGATTTTCTCCCTAAATGCTTGAGGATGAATTCAGTAGCGGAATTGCGGGGCTGGATGGAACCGAGCGAATCTCGCTGAAAGCTACGAAGAAACATTTCTCGGTTGACACGTGCCGCATCTGCGTTTACGTTATGTCGCAATCAGCGAACGGGATTCGCCAAGGGGCGACGGATTCTCAGTTCCGTCTGCGATCTTGATCGCTGCTTCCTCCTGAAGTGTTGAACAGAACTAAATGGTTGGCAGAATAAACTTCTGGACCGACAGAGGAAGGGTATGCTTCGCGACTTGTTATCCGCTCGTACTTTTGTCTCCATTGTTATCAGTTCTATTTTTGTCCTTGGCGCGCAGGGCCAAATGCCTGTTAGTAGCAGCACCACTTCAACTCCCGTTCCCGGCGCCGGACACGATTACCTCGGCTCTATCGCGGACACCGTGAATCCTGCGAACGGTTCTGTCAGCGTTAGGATCAATGCAACGGTGCCTCCCGGTCGCGGCCTCACATTACCGTTTGCGTTTGCGTATGATTCAAACGGAATCAACTACGTCTCTACGCCCAATGCGAGCGGTGCGCTGCTTTGGTCACTCCCGTCAACCACAGTTGTCTCCACTGGAGGCTGGAGCGAGACGGTCCCTGTTGTCAGCGCCACCGAAATTACCTGGACGGCTCATGACGACAGTGGGCATCCTTCCCCTTGCTATGGGTTTATCAACTATGTATATCAAGATCCGAGCGGCAATCGTCATAATCTGAATTTATCGAACTACAGCGGCAACAATCCGAATGCCCTCTGCTCCTCTGATACTACCGACTGGCCGCAGGGATTTGGAGGCAACGTTGTCACATCGAGTGGAGAGGACGGCTGGTCGCCTGCCGTCGGCGCGATCATTGCCTCGATTCCGCCGGGAAACGGAGCGGGCGCGTCGGTAGGGCCTGTAACTGTCAGTGAGCCAGATGGAACGATATTTTATTTTCCGAATGGTGCCGATGCTGATGCTTTTGGCACGCTGGCGACATCCGTTGAGGACCGCAATGGCAACATTGTTCAAATCACCACATCTTCTTCATACGCGTATACCTATACCGACACTTTAGGCCGCTCCGTGATAAGCGATTCAGGATTTGGAACGAGCCCGGAACATGTAACCGTTCAGGGATATGACGGATACTACAATCTCCAGTGGACACCGCTGTCCGCCCCATCATTCTCGATACCCGTGACCACAGTGTCGGGAGATTGTCCAACTGCATTCGGTCACGTTCCGTGGACGAGTCCCATTACTGCTGGAGCTCCGGACGCTGTCTCGACCCTCACTCTGCCAAATGGCGAGAGTTTTTCTTTTACATACGATCCGACCTATCAAATAATAAACAAGATGGTTTATCCAACCGGCGGGTACGTTCGCTATGTATGGGGAATAAATGCTCAGGCAGAGACAGGGACCTCTAACTATCCGTTGAGCGATAATACACCACAGTGCGTGGCTTTATATGGAGTACCTGTCATTACTGACAGATATGAAAGTTTTAATGGGAGCACCGAGCCGCTCCATCAGCACTTCACTTATTCAACAACATGGAACCTTAGTAACATCTATGCCCCACGCTGGACAGCTAAAACGACCACGGTTACGGCAACGGATAACGTCCGCAACAGTAGCTACAAAACGGTGTATATCTATTCCCCGGCAGGTGTCGTCGAACCGCCGAATGCCACCGGCGCTCCTACGAGTTGGGACCCGGTGGAGCAGAGTATCGCATACTATGACACAACCGGGGCTCTGCTGAAGACCCTCTACAAAACGTGGCAAAATCCCCGTCTGCTGTCGAGCGAGGAAACCCAGTATCCGAACGGTACGGCCTCTGAAACTAAATGGTTCTACAACGGCCGAGAACAGCAAACTGAGCAGGACGACTACGATTTCGGCACAAGTGGAGTCGGCTCGCTGTTGCGAAAGACTCTCACCAACTATCAGGCTTTTAACGATACTCCCTTATATTCGAACGCACCGTCGATTGTGGACCGCCCGTGCCAAATCATTACATACGACGGTTCGGGGACGAACCGTGTCGCCGAATCCGACTTCCATTATGACAATGGAAGCACGAGCACTCCATGTGCAGCGGCTGGAACTCCCTCGGTAACGGGGGCGGGCGGGAGCAGCCTGACCGGCCACGACGAAACCAGCTACTCGGCGAGTTCCACTTCTCCCAGAGGCAATCTCACCACGATGGTGAAACAGTGTTTTCAGGGCACAACAGCCTGCTCCTCCGGGAACCCGACCACGACATACATCTACGACGAGACGGGTCAAGTGCTCTCAATGAAAGACCCAAACACGAACACTACTTTGTACTCGTATGCCGATAACTTTGTGAGCACGAACTCCAGCGGATTTACGACCACTGCAGGCGCTCCGCCGAGTGGCAAGGCGACGAATGCATATCTCACCAAGATCACGATGCCGACGACAGGCGGAGTCGCTCACGTTGAAAAGTTCTCCTATGGATATAACGATGGAGAATTGACCGAGTCCACTGATCAAAACAGCGAGTTGACGAAATACGCATACAACGATTCGCTGGGCCGTCTCACCGAGAGTGACTTTCCCGATACTGGCAAGACAACGCTTGCCTACAACGATGCCGGGCCTTCTCCCAGCGTCACGATGACAAAGTTGATGAATGGTAGCCAGAGCATCAGCACAACATCGCTCACGGACGGAATGGGACACCTGGCCCAAACCCAACTCACAACCGACCCCCTGGGCACGACCTACACCGCAACAAGTTACGACGGAAACGGCAGGCCCTACCAAGTCTACAATCCCACGCGCTGCAACCCTCCAACGACCAACTGTGGATCGGCGACCTGGGGACTGACGACCTACGCCTATGATAGCCTAGGTCGCGTGACGCAAGTCACCAATCCTGACAGCAGTTCGCGAACAACCGTTTACTCCGGGCGTGCGATCAAAGCCACCGATGAGGGTAACGGGAACGGCAGCACGCAGGTTCAACACGTTTACCAGACAGATGGCCTTGGCCGGATGACATCCGTATGCGAGGTCACGGGCGAAACTCAGTCCGGAATCTCTCCAACTCCGACCTCCTGCGGGCAAGACCTCAATGCCACAGGGTTCCTGACTTCATACTCTTACGATCCGTTAAATAATCTAACAAGTGTCACTCAGGGGGGATTGAACGCGCGTAGCTTTGCCTATGACAGTCTCTCTCGCCTAACAAGCGCAGCGAATCCGGAGTCCGGCACAATTAGCTATAGCTACGACGACAATGGAAATGTCGCCGCGCGGACCGCTCCTCGACCGAATCAAAGCAGTGGCGCAGTTACGACCACGTACGCTTATGATGCCTTGAACCGCCTCACCTCGAAGGTTTACAGCGATAGCAGTCCGGGAGTGTATTTCTACTATGATCTTTCCCAATCGTGGGGTGGTGTATTAATTTCTAATCCGATAGGACGGCTTGTTCAGAGTGAGGCTGATAACGCACTCGCTGGTTCGGTCAATAGTTATGACTCCATGGGACGCATTACCAACCGGTGGCAGTGCACCCCTGCCTGGTGCGGCACGACTTCCGTGTACTTCACTTACACTTACGACCTCCTGGGAGATTTGCTCACCAGCAACAATAATGGAGATAACATAACTTATACCAACAAGTTCGATACGGCGGGCAATCTGCTCAGTGTGCAGAGCAGTCTTAGCGACTCCCAGCATCCGGGGACGCTGATTACTCTGGGCGATTACAGCGCAATGCATAACCCGCTGCTGCTGAATTTGGGAAATGGCCTGGCCGAGGGTCTCGCATACACCAACCGAGGCTGGCAGGACTTCGGCCAGCTATATAACTCTTCGCAAACCAACCTGTACACCTACAACATCGGATTCGCGCCCGATGGAGATATCATCAATGTCAGCGACTCTGTTGTCGGCACCTGGGCGTACACCCATGGCGCGTTGAATCGGCTAATGTCGGCAACCTGCAGTGCGGGCTGCCCGCCGACAACCAGTGTCGCCTACGGCTATGACCGTTTCGGGAATCGTTGGTTCGAGAGCGTTACGGGGGGAACAGGTGTTCAGCCTTCTTATTCTTTTGATGCGAACAATCGCATTGTTGGCGGC
>Ga0307478_10003258_pt1 | contig 12132 bp, 11 predicted proteins | sample atmos_gasesECM4C_2_FD_203713 | JGI IMG/M metagenome (GOLD analysis project Ga0307478, IMG submission 203713) | Hardwood forest soil microbial communities from Morgan-Monroe State Forest, Indiana, United States - atmos_gasesECM4C_05 | ecosystem: Environmental > Terrestrial > Soil > Temperate...
GGTGCAGTACGCCAAGCGCGTTGTTGGGCGCAAGATGATGGGTGGTCAGTCCACCTATCTTCCGCTGCGTGTGAACTCCGGCGGCGTGATTCCGCCGATTTTTGCCAGTTCGTTGCTGGCTTTTCCTGCGACTGCGGCGTTGCTTCTCGGCACGCGCTGGCCCTTCGTTAAGAAAATTGCAGACACGCTGAGATGGGGCGAGCCGCTCTATACGGTCATCTACATCGCGATGATCATTTTATTCGCCTTCTTCTACGTCGGCATCGTTTTCAATCCGACCGAGCTTGCCGACAACATGCGCAAGAACGGCGGCTTTATCCCGGGAATTCGCCCCGGGCGCAGCACTTCGGAATATGTCAGCACGATTTTGAAACGGTTGACGTTCATCGGCGCGGTCTATCTGGCGCTGGTTTGTCTGTTGCCGGAATGGATGATTGCCGGTATTCACCTGAACCACCTCCCGTACTGGCTCGGTGGCGACTGGTTTGACCGGCATTTTCCCGGCTGGATTTTGAACGGTCTTGGTGTGGCGTTTTATTTTGGTGGCACTTCGCTCCTAATCGTGGTCGGCGTGGCGATGGATACGGTGCAGCAGCTTGAGGCACAACTCGTCATGCGAAACTACGAAGGCTTCGCGCGGAAGGGACGGTTGCGCGGCCGACGCTAAGTTAAGGGAGACGACAACGTGGCGCTGGAACAGCGTCCTGTTGCAAAACTCGACCGCGCGGTGATTTTTCTTGGGCCTCCGGGTTCTGGGAAAGGCACCCAGGCAAAAGTGCTGGCCGCCAAATACGGCATACCGCACTTGTCGACCGGCGACATGCTTCGCGAACACGTCGCCCAGGGCACGCCCCTTGGCTTGAAGGCCAAGCCGATTATGGAGCGGGGCGAACTGGTGCCCGATTCGCTGGTGCTGAAGATGGTGGCCGCGCGAATTGAACGGCCCGATTGCAGTCATGGATTTGTGTTCGATGGTTTTCCGCGAACCGTCACCCAGGCGAAGTATCTGGGTGAGTTGCTGAAGCAGCATGGCTTCAAGCCGCCGATCGTGATTCACATGGTCATCGGCAATGCGCTGCTGCTCCGGCGCTTGACGGGACGCAGGACCTGCAAGGTTGGCGGCGAGATTTATAATATCTACGACCGCCCGCCCAAGGTCGAAGGCATTTGCGATAACGACGGCGGTGAATTGATTCAGCGTCCGGACGATCGCGAAGAAGTGATCAGGCAGCGGTTGCATGCGTACGAAAAGCAAACCGCTCCGCTGGTCAACTACTACCGGCGGCTCGGGCTGTTGCATGAAATCGATGCCAGCAAGAGCGTGCAGGAAGTGGAGCGCGAGATCGATCAGGTGGTTGCCGGCATTAGCGGAGCGCGTTAGAGATGGCGATTCAATTACGCAGCGCCGCTGAACTCGAGAAGATGTACCGCGCCGGCCAGGCCGTCTACGAAGTTTTGAGCGCGCTCCGGCCGCAGGTGAGGCCGGGGATGAGCACGATGGACCTCGAGAGGCTTGCCGAGGACATCATCGCGAAAAGGCCCGGCAAGGCCGCGTTCAAGGGGTATCGCGGGTATCCCTGCGTGCTATGCACGTCGGTGAACAGCGAGATCGTTCATGGGATACCATCGCCGAAGCGGAAGTTGCGTGAAGGCGACATCGTCTCGATCGATTTTGGGATGGAGGTCGACGGATACTTTGGCGATTCGGCTGTCACCGTCCCCGTGGGGCACATCAGCCCGGAGCTGCAGAAGCTCCTCGATGTGACCCGCGAATCGCTGGACCGCGCCATCGACAAAATGCGCCCGGGCAACCGGCTGGGCGATGTCGGGCACGCGGTGCAGAGTTGGGTGGAGCAGCACGGTTTTTCGGTTGTGCGGGAGTTTGTGGGGCACGGCATCGGTACCAGGATGCATGACGAGCCCAACCTTCCGAACTACGGAGAACCGGGGCGCGGCACGCGTTTGCAGGAAGGCATGGTCATCGCCGTTGAACCGATGGTGAATGCCGGCCGTCCTGAAGTGCAGATGCGCGGCGAATGGGTGGCGGAAACCGCCGATGGCAGTCCTTCGGCGCATTTCGAGCATACCGTCGCGGTTACCGCGAATGGCCCATGGATCTTGACCCGGCCGAAAGAGATGACCGGGCCGTCGTGGTAAGGGAATCGAACACGGGAGCATATGGCGAAGCAGCCGTTTGAAGAAAAGAAGAAGGGCGACTCCGGAAATCCAAAGGAGGACGCTATTGAAGTGATGGCCACGGTGATTGAGCCGTTGCCAAATGCGATGTTCCGGGTGGAACTGGAGAACAAGCACCAGGTGCTGGCGCATGTCTCCGGTAAGATGAGAAAGAACTTCATCCGGATTTTGGCTGGAGACAAGGTGGCGGTGGAGCTCTCGCCGTACGATTTGACGCGCGGGCGCATCGTATATCGCTACAAGTAACGGCAGGATTTTCTCGAAACCGCCGGCGAGACAGCAAGGTTTTGTAGGGGCGGGCTCAAACCGCCAGGAACAAAGGGAGTTGTGATGAAAGTTCGGGCTAGCGTGAAAAAGATTTGTGACAAGTGCAAGGTCATCCACCGCCGGGGCGTGGTTCGGGTAATTTGCGTCAACCCGAAGCACAAGCAGCGTCAAGGATAGACGTTTTTCTATAAGAGTTTTTTACCGGGATGAAGGACAGGAGCAATCATGGCACGTATCGCTGGTGTTGATCTTCCGCCGCAGAAGCGCCTTTGGATCGGGTTGACCTCGATCTATGGCATCGGACAGGTGCGCGCGAAGAGTATCGCCGAAAAGGCGAATGTGGACTTCAGCAAGAAGATCCGCGACCTGACCGAAGACGAGGTCAACCGCATCCGTACCGTCATCGAGCAGGAAGGACGCGTTGAAGGCGATCTCCGCAAGGAGATCCAGATGAACATCCGCCGCCTGATTGAAATTCAGGCGTATCGCGGCATTCGCCACCGCCGTAACCTGCCGGTCCGTGGCCAGCGCACGCACACCAACGCGCGCACCCGGAAGGGCCCGCGGCGCGGCGCCGTTGCCGGCAAGAAGCAGGTCAAGGGCAAGAAGGGCTAGCTTTTTCGCAGGGGTGCAGCCCCCCATTCGAGCAGGACTTTGTAGTTCGTAGTCAGAAGGAAAATGGAGTGAAACGTGGCTAAAGAGCAGCAGAACGCGGCACCGGATACAGCAGCACCGGCGAAACCGGCGGCACCGAGTAAAAAGAAGAAAGAGTTTAAGAAGAAGAAGGAACGCCGCACCGTTCCCCACGGACTGGTGCACGTGTCCGCTTCTTTCAACAACACGCAGATCACCATCACCGACCCCGATGGCCGCGTGCTTTGCAATTCTTCGGCCGGCGCGATCGGCTTCAAGGGTTCGCGCAAGGGTACGCCCTACGCCGCGCAGCAGGCTTCGCTTTCTGCCGCCAGTTCGGCCCGCGATCAGTTTGGGATGAAGAGCGTGGAAGTGCGTGTGAAGGGGCCAGGTTCCGGCCGCGAATCCGCGGTGCGGGCCCTGGCTGCTGCCGGACTGCACATCGTGGTAATTCGCGACGTGACGCCGATCCCGCACAACGGCTGCCGTCCGCCGAAGCGCCGTCGCGTCTGATGCGCTATCGCCATTGACGGCTGTGTAACAGGTTTTTGTAGTGGCCGCCTTCCGAGGCGGGCGCTCATGAGGCTAAGAAGGGTTACGAAAAGTTCGGGAAGGGAGAACAGAAGTTGGCAAGACATCGAGATGCAGTCTGCCGCCTGTGCCGCAGGGAAGGGCAGAAACTGTTTTTGAAAGGGCTGCGTTGCTTCACGGACAAGTGCGCGATTGAGAAGCGTAACTTTGTGCCGGGACAGCACGGACAGTCGCGGCGCGCAAAGGTTGCCGGCTACGGCCTGCAATTGCGCGAGAAACAGAAGGTGAAGCGCACCTACGGTCTGTTGGAGCGCCAGTTCCGCAATTATTTTGACAAAGCGGTGCGCGTCAAGGGGCCCACAGGTGAAAACCTGATTATCATGCTCGAACGCCGCCTCGACAATGTGGTGTGGCGCGCGGGCCTGGCGTCTTCGCGTTCGCAGGCGCGGCAACTTGTGCTGCACGGTCACGTGCGGGTCAACGGGAAGAAAGTGAACATCCCGTCCTACCAGGTGAACGTCGGCGAGGAGATCGCCATCAAGGAAAAGATGCACCAGAACGCTATGGTCCTTGAGGCACGCAATGTCGCCCAGAGCCAGAGCGCGGTGCCGTGGCTCGAACAGGATCGTGAGTTGTTCAAAGCCAGGGTCGTGGCGTTGCCGAAGCGCGAAGACGTGCAGACGCCGCCAATCAACGAGCAGCTCATCGTCGAGCTCTATTCCAAGTAAGTTTTGCTGAAGACTGATGACTGACAACTTTTGAGGGGGCTTGCGGTCAACCGAGTTGGCCGCGGAAGGAAGGAACACGATGTGGAAGGGATTTCAGAAACCAAAGCGTCTTGCGCCTGAGTTTGAATCACTGACCGAGAAGTACGGGCGGTTTTCGGCTCAGCCGTTCGAACGGGGCTGGGGCACGACGGTTGGCAATGCGCTGCGGCGTGCGCTCCTCAGTTCCATCGAGGGGGCGGCGATCACCGCGGTGAAGATCGAGGGAGTGCTGCACGAATTCTCCTCGATTCCCGGCGTGGTTGAGGATGCTACGGACATCATCCTGAATCTGAAGCAGGTGCCGATCAAGCTCAACAACGACCTGCCGAAGACGATTTACCTCAACGTGGAGCAGCCGGGCGTGGTGACCAGCGCTCAAATCGAAGAAGACGCGGATTTCGCGGTCCTCGATAAGAGCGTGTACATCGCCACCGTCAGCGAAGGCGGCAAGTTGCAAATCGAGATGCGCGTCAAGAATGGCCGCGGCTACGTGGCGGCAGACCGCAACTACGACGAGGACCTGCCCATCGGCTACATCCCCGTGGACAGCGTTCACTCCCCTGTGCGTAAGGTGAATTACTCGGTCGAGGCGGCCCGTCTCGGGCAAATGACGGACTACGAAAAGCTGATGCTCGAAGTCTGGACCAACGGAGCAATCACGCCTTCCGACGCCGTCGGCCTGGCCGCGAAGCTCGTGAAGGATCACATGAGCATCTTCATCAACTTCGAGGAGCCCGTCGAAAACGTGGAAATGCCCACCGACGTCGTGCACGATCCGCGACTCGAATACCTCGATCGCTCGGTTGAAGAGCTCGAACTCTCCGTGCGCAGCTACAACTGCCTGAAGAACGCCAACATCCAGACGATCCGCGAACTCGTGCAGAAAAGCGAAAACGAAATGCTCAAGACCAAGAATTTCGGCCGCAAGTCGCTCAACGAGATCAAGGACATTCTCGTGAAGATGGGCCTCAGCCTGGGCATGAAGTTCGATGAGCACGGCCGGATTATCTGGCCGCCGCTGCCGAGCCAGACCGCTCCGCCGAGCACCGATGAATCCATCGGCCTCTAGGGTTCAAAAGGACAGACGATGCGACACCTGAAGTCAGGATCAAAGTTGGGACGCAACCCGTCGCACCGCCGCGCGACCTTGCGCAACCTTGTGACCAACCTTTTCGAGCATGGACGGATCACTACCACCCTCACGCGGGCTAAGGCTACGCGGCCCGTCGCGGAGAAGATCATTACCCTTGGCAAACGCGACACTTTGCAGTCGCGCCGCCAGGCTGCCGCCTATCTGATGACGCCGGCCGTCACGAAGAAGCTTTTCAGCGAGATCGCGCCGAAGTTCGCCGACCGCGCTGGAGGCTACACCCGCATCATCCAGGCGGGCATACGCGTGGGCGATGGCGCGAAAGTGGCCATCCTCGAGCTGGTGGGCTACGAATTCAAGAAAAAAGAAAAGAAGGACAAAACCAAGAAGGAAGAGCCCGTCGAAGCCGCAAGCTGAGACGGCCCATTCAAGCGAAGCTCAAGAGCCCGCGATCGATGCGCGGGCTCTTTCTTTTTTCGGCAGCGGTGAAGGCATCTGCAATGGAGCGGCGATTCTTTTTGGCGAAAATCCCACGAGCTGCAACGCCTTCCGGAAACGCGGGTCGTTGCGAATCGCGTCGTAGATGGGATCGACCTGCATGAACACACACCAGAAAGCGCGCTCTTCAATGCCCTTGTGCAGCCACTCGAAGCAGCTGTCCATCTCGCCGAGTCCCATATAAACTTGCGCGATCAGCGGCGAGGCAATGTAGCGATCACCGGGCGTTTCCAGTAAGTCCTTCAGCACCGCTTGGGCCTCTGAAGTCCGGCCGGCAACCGCATACGCATGCGCTAGCGCGGGAAGGCCCGTACGGTTGCGCGATAACTGCAGCGCTTTTCCAAAAATCTCAATCGCCTGAGCTGTCTGTCCGCTCTGGACATATGCGCGCCCGAGATTGAACATCGCGGGAAAGAAATAAGGAGCGCGTTTCAACAGTGCGGAAAGGTGCTCGATCGCCAAGTCATACTTGCGGGAAAAGAAATGCGGATCAGCAGCATTCATGTGGATGATCAGGGACAGCGGATCCAGCTCCATGGCGCGTTGCTGTTCTTCGGTGCCTTCTTCAAAGCGGCCCATGGCGTTCAGAAACGACGAATACCACTGCCGGGCGGTGGCAAAGTTGGGGTCAAGCTCGATTGCACGAAGAAAGGCCTCTTCCGCGCCCCGCCAGTCCCAGTGATACCAGTAACGTATTAGCGCCAACGCGGCGTGCGTCTCTCCATTTTCCGGATCGAGCGCGATTGCGCGGTTCGCCGTTCTCTCCGCGCGTGGAACCGCTTCGCGCGGCTGCAATGCGCCGAACCAGCAAAGCATGATCGAACAGTACGCGATGCCGGAAAGCGCTCCGGCGTGATCGGGATCGTGCTTCAGGGCCACGTCAAAAGCATCGATGGCCTGCCGCAAACACTCTTCGGTGCGCTGGCCAAACAGGAAGCGGCCTTGAAGATAAGCCTCGTGCGCGGCGGGATCTGTCACCTGGTGGCCCGTTTTTTCCGGCACCAGAAGCTCCAGCGCCATTGCGCGCGCCACGTTCTGAGCCACATCGTCCTGGACTTCCAGAATATCGCGCAATTCATGTTCATACGTTGTGGCCCACAGGTGCGTCTGATCGAGTGCTTCGATCAACTGCGCCGTGATGCGCAGTTGACGGCGATCCTTGCGGACGCTGCCTTCCAGAACGTAATCGACCCTCAACTCTTCTGCGATTTCGCTTACCGTTTTCTTTGTGCCGCGGTATTGAATCGCCGAAGTGCGCGCTATCACTCCCAGCCGCTTCGGATTGATTCGGCCGAGTTGTGCGATCAGTTCTTCTGTCAAGCCCTCGGCGAAGTATTGCTGCGCCGGGTCGCCACTCAGGTTTTCAAACGGGAGAACCAGCAGCATCTTTTTTGAGCCACTCGAGGATGTTCGCATCACGCGCTCGACCGGAGCGATGAACCGGTAACCGACGCGCGGAATCGTTTCGATGAAGCGCGGGTTTTGCGGAGAGTCGCCAAGCAGGGCGCGCAATTTATTGACGGCCGTGTTCAATCCCTGCTCGAAACCGACAAATGTGCGTGGCCAAAGTCTCTCGCGAAGGGTCCGTCGGCTCACGACTTGTCCCGGTTTCTCAAGGAGCAACGTCAGAATCTGGTACGGCTTTTCTTCCAGGCGCAGGCGCAAGCCGCGTTTGCGAAGTTCATGCGACGCGAAATCCAGTTCAAAGGTGGCGAAGCGGACGGCCGGGGAAGGAAGCGGGCGTTCACTCATGTTCGAGGACCTCTGGGCGATGTGATGAAGTGGCCTCGGAAGCCGTTGCACGGCAATTGTAAAATCCTTGATAAATCTACTTAAACCCTTGTTTATGTGCCTATTACAGGTGTATGCAGGCTTGTGACGTTCTAAAGTTTTCCCCTACATTTTTCGATCCAAAATTAGCGTCCTACTTGGCGTGCGTACAGTTTTTCTACAGACGAAAGGAGCGGTTTCCAACATGCCGCGAATTTGGATCGCAACACTCGGCCTGATCTTTGCGCTGAGCGCTTTTACGCCAGGGGCGCTCGGACAGACTAACAGCTATAAGCAAACCAACCTGACTTCGGACACAGCGGGCGTAGCAGCGAATGTGGACCCGAATCTGGTCAATCCTTGGGGGATCGCGTTTTTCCCGAACACCCCGTTCTGGATCGCCGATAACAACTCCGGCTTCACTACCCTCTACAACGCCAGCGGCATGAACACGGGTTCGTTTCCCGTGCCGCACGCTGCGGCAAACACAGGACTGTCCACACCAACCGGAATCGTGGCAAACACCACCGGAGCGGGTTTTGCGGTAAACGGGACGCCTGGTGTGTTCATTCTCGATTCTGAGGATGGCGCCATCACTTCGTGGAATGGCACTGACCCGGTAACCATCAAGGTCGACAACTCCGCGGCTGGCGCCGTCTACAAGGGCCTCGCGCTGATTACCAATAGCACCGGGACCTTCCTTCTCGCGGCCAATTTCAATTCCGGTGCGGTCGAGGTTTACGACAACCTCTTCAATACCAAGACCCTCGCCGGAACATTTGTCGACCCGAATCTTCCCTCGGGCTTCGCGCCGTTCGGCATTCACGTCATCAACAACCAGGTGCTCGTGACCTACGCGATGCAGGATCAGGCGAAGCACGATCCGGTGCATCAAGCCGGCGCAGGCTACGTGGATCTGTTCGACCTGAACGGCAATTTCGTACAGCGCCTCGTTTCTCAAGGCAATCTCAATGCTCCCTGGGGAGCTGTGATTCCTCCGGCGGGTTTCGGTGTCTTTGGCGGCAAACTGCTGATTGGAAACTTTGGCGACGGCACTATCAATGCCTATGATCCGGCGGCGGGCACCTTCCTCGATCAGATGAAGGACGCCACTGGCGCGGTCATCACCAATGCCTCTCTCTGGGACATGGTGTTTGGCGGCGGTGGCAGCTCCGGCGATCCGAATACACTGTACTTCACCGCCGGACTCGCCAACGAACAGCATGGGCTGTTCGCGGCGATTACCGCCAATACCAGCACTCCGCCGGCGACGGGAGACTTCAGCATCGCCGCTTCACCCACAACGGCGACCGTCACGGCTGGCCAGTCGACCTCGATCATGCTGAGCATCAGCGGCCTGAACGGGTTCAACTCCGCAGTGACGTTCTCTTGTTCCGGTCAGCCTGCGAATACCTCATGCGCTTTCACTCCAAACACGGTAACCCCGACAAGCGGCGGAACCGTAACGACCACACTGAGCGTCGCCACCACGATGTCCGGCTCTCCTTACCACCCGATGGTGATCCCCTCGAAAGATGGACGGGGACCGTGGAGTTACCTGGCGATGGGGCTGCTGTTGATTGCTGCCCTCGCTCTCCGCAAGTTCGCTTTCACTGGTGCTGGGAATCTAAAACTCGGCCGGCGGCGCATTCGCGCATTCGGCCTGGTAGGAGTAGCCGGTCTCATCTTGGGCGGGCTGTCGCTGCTCTCCCTCAGCGGTTGCGGCGGCGGCAGCAGCAACGGCAATGCGGCGAACCCAGGCACTCCCACCGGGACCACCACGCTTGTGGTTACAGCGACCTCCGGGAGCATCAGCCACTCGACCAACGTCACTCTGACGGTTCACTGATCCGCGAAAGCAGTAGCGGCGTAGAAGGACAGTCCATTCGAAAAACCGGAGCCTCAGGCGGGGCGAATTGGCTTGGGGCTCCGGGACTCAAAGGAGAATCTCGATGGGTAACGAGCGTAATCCGATGGACCGCAAGCCGGGTCGCCGTGATTTCCTCAAAAAGGGTGTCGCCGCAGCCGGTGTGGCAACTGTGGGCAGCGGACTGCTGACCAGCCGTCAGTCCGCCCCACAGTCTGCCGGTGGAAGCGGCCTGAGCGAAGGGGATGAACTCGAATCCCGACGCCGACGATTTCCAGACCAATCTCATCATGCCGGAGCCGACCATCTTCCTGAGCAAAAAGTTCCCGGCGGTGTCGATCATCCGGCCAACAGAGACCGAGGGTGCAACCATGGGCGCTGTTCAATCCTTCATTGACGACGGATTGTTCATCGGCCAGTCCAGCGCGTTCTTTCGCGCCCTCAAAGAACTCGCACGGGAGGCGGACGCGGCGCGGCGCGAACGCTAATAATTCCGTGACGAGAGAGCCCGCCTTGGGAAACCGGGGCGGGCTTTTTTTATTGGGACCGGGCCCCTTCGAACCCAATGGGGGACCTGTCCTAATGGCCAGTGCCCTTTGTGACCCACGTCACCCTTGACAGTTTGCCCTAACTGCATGAATCTGAGATACATTCGGTAGGAGCCTGGTCATGTATCGCAGACTGCTTCTTCTTTCGCTTTTCGCGACAATGCCGGCCTTTGTCTGCGGCCAGGAGGCGAGACTCATCAATTGCCGCAGCCTCGAAGCGGCAGGCAATTTTGTTGGCCCGGACGAAGTTGTCGTGGACGACATGGTCTGCCAGAAAGTCAAACCTGGCGCGGCTACCGCCTCGGCTGCGAAGCCTCAACCTCCGAAACCGCTTCCCGGTGTCGTGATCTCAGACACGGAGCCAGTGGACGTTGTTGAAGCCGCCAAGGCCAGCACAAAGCGTGTGGCCGCCGCGGTGGAGGCAAACGCGGAAAAAGCCGCAGCGAAATCCGAGCCCGAATCGACGACCCCAGCGCCTGCCGCATCATCCGAGGTGGTTGCCCAGCCAGAGCCGGCGAAGCCTGGGGCTGAAACAGAGAATTCCGGCGTCCAGACAATGAGTGTTGCGGAGGCGGCAAGAGCAAACGCCAAAAGAATTGCGGAGGCCGAAGCAGTCGCCGAAAACCCGGAGGCGGCCCCAAGTGGTGGTTCTCCGGCAGCTCCAACACCCGTTACTTCGACTTCTCCCCCGGCCGAAGCAGCCGCCAAGCCGCGGCCTGTCGAGAATAAGAAAGCGGAGCGAGCCGAGCCACCTGTCGCTTCTCCACCCGCGCCGGATCCCGCGCCCGTGAAGCCGCCACCCGCGGAAGTTTCGTCGTCTCCCGCAACACACGTGCCCACGCGAACGGAACCCGCGCCCGTGCCCGCAGAGGTCACACCGGCACCCGCGAGCCCGCCAACGGCGGATCCTGCACCAGAGCCGGCCAACGAAATTGTCATCACCTCAGCGCCCTCGCGCGAAGCCAATGCCCCTACGCCAGCACCCGCGACTTCTGCACAACCCGCCGCGCCGACAGTGCATCCTGCAGCAGAGCCAGCCAATGAAATTGTCATCACTTCAGCGCCGTCGCGCGAAGCTGCCGTCCCTGCACCGACGCCCGAGACTCCTGCTGCGCGACCTGCCGTACAACATGATGCGGCTGCGGGTAAGGCCGCCTCGCCGGCGACGCAACCTGCTGCCGCCGAAGCGCCGGCGGTTGAGAAGGCGTCTGCGTTTTACGATGCCAACGCACCGAAAACTTCTTCGAACCGGCCGGCTGTAAGCCTTGGCGTTGTGAGCACGCCGCCGGCAGCCGCTGCGGTTTCTCCTGCGGATGAGTCTCCAGCGAGCGTTCCTGCAAATGCGGCCACAGAGGCAGCGCCTGCCCCGGCAGAGGCAACTGCGCCTGCGGAGCCGTCAGATGCCCAAACAGTTTGGCCCGGGAAAGACGATGCCAACGCGGTGCGCGAGCGCGTGATCGAGACGGGCACGTTCACATTGCCAAAGGAAGCTCCCGATCCACACCAACCGGCGCACTCGAAGCAGATTGCGCCCTCCGCTGAAGATGGTTTTCAGGAAGGGCAGCGCCCGGAATGCACCAAGAACATAACCATGGGCGGACTCAAGGGCGAGAAGCTGGTGTTGGGCACGCCGCGATGGGCAGCAAACTGGGTCGAAAGAAATCAGAAGCGCATGCTGCAAATATGTTTCTCAGACACACCGATGCCGGGAGCGCGGAATTACCTGATCGTGTTCTACACGGCGGCGTCAAATGGCTCCACAATTGTGAATCCCGCAGCTTCCCCGCCAAAGCCGCAAGAAAGCTCCCCGGCGGCTGGCGTTGGCACTTTCACGACCAGCTACGGCTCCACTTGGCACTACTTCTATGATCGTAACGTCGGCACCACCGTGAATTCGAACCTCGACGCAGACCAGCCACAGAGCAAGCCCGATCAGGTAACCTATGCCACTGCCTACACCGAGGA
>Ga0307478_10003259_pt1 | contig 12128 bp, 6 predicted proteins | sample atmos_gasesECM4C_2_FD_203713 | JGI IMG/M metagenome (GOLD analysis project Ga0307478, IMG submission 203713) | Hardwood forest soil microbial communities from Morgan-Monroe State Forest, Indiana, United States - atmos_gasesECM4C_05 | ecosystem: Environmental > Terrestrial > Soil > Temperate...
TGGAAAGGCCGGCGGCGGCGGTGACATCGGTGAAACTCCCGTCACGGTTTTGCCGGAACAGTCGGTTCCAATAGAGGGGATCATGGCGACTGAAATTCTCTGGTGTTTGCATCGGACTGGTAAGCTTGCCGCTATTCACCAGGAAAATATCGAGTAGTCCATCGTTATTATAGTCAAGCAGTGCAACGCCGCCGCCCATGGTCTCAATGAGATATTTCTGCGCAGTGGGAGAGTTCTGGTGTGTGAAATCAAGGCCGCGGGGCTGATTTGCTTCAAACACCGGCGCAAGGGACGCGACTCCTGATACCACCGCGAGCAAGCCGGAACAAAAATGCCACCTGATTCGATCCATCATTCTCGGTCCATGCTGCCTAGAAGAGAAACTTCATCGCGAACTGCACCAGTCGCGGGTTTGTACCCGCCGCCGTGCTTGTAACCACACCAAAATTCTTGTTGTTCGAGGTACAACATGTTGTGCTGGGCGGAGCAAACTGTGTTCGATTGAAGAGGTTAAAAAATTCTGTTCGGAATTCCAACCCGAGATTTCCGTCACGTCCGAACATGGTCTTCTTGAATAATGCGAAATCAAAATTGTTAAGCCCTTGAGACCGTAGGCTCGGATCGACGCGAGGCTCATCACCAAAGGTGAAATCAGCAGGAACTGTGAAGCAATTGGTATTAAACCAGCGCGGTGCACTGGGGTCATTGGAATTGCCCAGCCGCGATGACGCCGGCCCGGCAACCGAGGCATGGCAGCCAGGAACGAAGTTGGGGCGGGACCCTCCACCGAAAAGTGTGGTGCCATTGGCTTGGCCATTGCTGAAGATCAGGGGGAAGCCACGTTGGAGTGTCGTCACTCCGTCCACGCCCCAGCCGGAGACAAGTTTGTCGGTCGCGCCCATCACGGCGGGAAGAAATTTCCTGCCGCGGCCAAAGGGTAAGTCGAGAACGTAGCTGACGACCAATCGTTGCGGCACATCTTGCGAAGACAAAGAACGCTCGCCGCGTGGATTGTAATAGTCTTGAATCGGCCCGACACCAGTTTCGAGCCAGGATGTAAGGGTGTCGGTATCGCTGATGAGTTTGGCGTTCGTGTAAGCGACTAGAAGTGAGCCCGCACCTGCAAACCGTTTTTGCACTGTCAGTTGAAGCGAGTGATAGAGACTGCTGTACGATCCTTGGCCGGCAAGTTGGACGCTGGTGTACTGCGGATAGGGTCGTAACAGTTGTCCGGCGGTAGTGGTGGACGCGGTCAGAGCCAGCGCTTTTCCGTCGATGAAAAAAGGATTGGGGACTGATTGAAGGATGCTGACGTTCTGCCTCGGATCCGCCTGCAAGGGATTCACTTGAGCAGCCGCTTGTGCGAGCAGTGCATCCGAGATTTGATTGATCTGTTGTGAATACTGGGCCAGATGAGTGCCTTTTGAGCCGACGTACGCAGCGGATAACACGATGCCTTCCGGCAATTCCCGTTCAACGTTCAGGTTCCATTGCTGTACATAAGCCTCGGGATGGTTCTTGCGGTCCGCCTCGGTGATGGACTGCACCACTTGTGTCAGATATCGCTGGGTTCCCTCAGTTCCAAGGCCCCGTCCTGGAGGCGCGGAAATCCCGTCGGGAAAGGGCAGGGCAATCGTGTTGATTGGGTGCGTTCCATCGAGTGTGCCGGTAAAAGTTGTGGAGGCAGCGTTGACCATGTCGTTCAGCGGATTCAGCGCGAACGAAACGTAGTTGGGGACCCAGAAAATTCCATACCCGCTGCGCACCACGGTTTTGGGATCGATCGCATAAGCAAAGCCGAGGCGCGGCGAGAAAGCAAGTTTCTCCAGCGGAATATTGTTCCTGGAATGAGGATCAACCAGAAAGACGTCGCCCTTTACGGGCGCTGACCCTGGCGCCAGATAGCGAGTCAGGAAGCTCGTCGCGTTGGGATCGAAGTAAGAGAGTCGATTAAAGCGCTCGGACCATGGCCCCTGGAGTTCGTAACGCAGACCGAGATTCAGAGTCAGCTTGCTCGTGGGGTGCCAGGTATCGCCAAAGTACAGCGCCCGATAGATCTGCTGGCCTGCTGTGAAACTCGGAACCACGGCCTGATCAAAGAAATGGTTCTCAAAATTGCTGAAGTTGTCGGCGTAGCCAAGCAGAAAATCAGCGAACGAAAAGCCCGTACCCGAAACTCCGGGCAGGCTGGTGAAACATGCTTTTCCGGGGGCACAAAAATCAAAGGCGGCACTGGCGACATTTGTCTGGCTGTAGTTGTCCCGGCCAATCTCGACCTGCAAACCGAATTGATATTGATGACGACCTTGCATCATGGTGACGCGAGGGGAAAGATCAAACTGCGTATTGCGATCTTGTATGAAACTCTGTCCCTGCGTGCACATGATGTTATCGGCCACATTGGCCACACATGGGGTCGGAGGAGTTCGCATGAACGCGGGAATGCTTGTGTTATACGCCGCCGGCCAGCCGATCGTTGTCAGGTCAAATCCCGCATTTTTCGGCGTGCGGTTGTATTTGAACCGGCTTAGGCTGACGCTGAAATCAAAACTTGAGGTGGGAGAAATACTGTAGTTGTACACAGCGGCTGCTGCGTGCGTCGAATATTTCTCTGAGCAGCGATCGGCACAAACCCCAGTCCCGAGCGGGTCGATCGGCAGGTCGAGCATGTTCCAGTAGTTAAATCGAACAAACAGCTTCTGTTTATACGTAATATCCTGATCGACGCGGGCAACTACCTGATTTTGATCTCCACCGGTTCTGGCAGCTGTGGTGAAGTTATTCGTAAGCGCGCCCGGTTTCGTCGGCGCAGGCCAGAGATTCAGCAATTGCTTTGAGGTTGGGTTGATCCGATTTGCAGGTACGACGTTTCCTGGAAATGGTGCAGGTGTCGCCCTGCTACCCGGACATGCCCCTTGCGCGTTCACGACGCCGGCACAGGGATCATAGATCTGATCGATCACCACTGGATTTCCGGTCGCGTCCAGTCCGCGGTCGTTGCAGATTCCATTCGTGAATCCCAATCTGCAGATTTCAGAAACATCGCCTGCGAGTTCCTTCGTATCTGGAACGGTCGTGGTGAACGGCTGTGCGGTGCGCAACCGAAAGCCTTCCCAACTGACGAACCAGAATGTCCGGTTTTGGCGTTGACCCGGAAATCGCAACGGGCCCCCGATTTCCGCTCCGAACTGATTCTGCACCCAGGGTGGAGTCGGGTTACCCGCAGCTTTCAGGAAGTAGTCATTGGCGTTAAAGATGTTGTTGCGCAGGTATTCGTAAACCTCTCCATGCAGAGAACTTGTGCCGCCTTTCGTGCTGAGATTCGTAACTCCGCCCGCGAACTTGCCCCACTCGGGACCCAGGTTGCTGGTTTCAACCCGGAATTCCTGGATCGAGTCTTGTATGGGAATGAGAACCGGCAAATTGATGTAACCGATGTTCAGAGGTTGCCCGTCCAGGTACTCTGCGCTCTGATTGCCAAAGGAACCATTCACCTGGTAATTCCCCCAGCCAAAGGGATTCACCCCGACCGGTGTCCCAGTGGAACTGCCTTGAGGCACTACCGATGGCGCCAATTCAATCAGATTGAAAACATTGCGCCCGTTCAAGGGCTGTTCATTGGCCTTGCGTTGCTCAACGACCGTGCCGACCGTGGAAGATTCGGTATCGAGCACAGGCGTGTCGCCCTCCACCATGACGCTCTCCAGGGCCGAACCCAACACCATCTCGAAGTTGACTTCCAAAGCGTCCTGCACGTGCAAAGTGAGATCAGATTTAATGACCGCCTTGAAGCCAATCTTCTCGACTTCGATGCGATAACTTCCGGGAGGCAAATCAGTAACGTAATAGCTTCCGGTCTGATTGGTAATCCCTTCGTAGCGAACACCCGTACCTGTGTTGATGACGATCACTTTCGCTTCGACGATTACGGCGCGCGTAGGGTCGGTGACGCGACCTGTCAGGGACGCGTTCGTCGACTGAGCATGAAGTGAGATCGCCGAGGTGAGACCGAACAGGGCGGCAAGGCCGATGACTCTACGCATGGGGATTCGCCGTTAAGCCGCAGGGACCCGGATGCCAGTCTAGACAGCATACGCTTTGAAGGCAATCATTCTACTGTGAGAGGAGGGGCGACATCTCCTGATTTTTGCTCTGCAACTGCTTGACGGGGAACGGGCGGTATCAAGGCATTTGCAAGCCAGGGCGGTCAACATGGTATTGGCTTAAGGGATCCCCCATTTCTTACCCGAATAAATACGGTTTCGAGAGGTGAGGTGTACCAGGGTACGGGTAATTTATTGCGCCTCACTTTTTTCGTGAAAGTGTCCTTGCCGGTGGTGTATCGTCTGCGGGCTATTCGGAGTTCCTCGTCGAATCTCCGGCGCGGAATGACTCGTGGCCTCAGCGATGTGCAATTTGAGATGCTAGGATGAGTTCTCCCCCGCAAGGACGTGCGTTGGCGCTGCCTTTCATTCGGGCGGGCACCGCGAAAGATCCTGTCTCCCTGGCGGAACAGGTTGAGCCTAAGGGCCAAAGTGATGAAGACGCCATGGCCCGGCTGCAGGCGCAAGACTCTAACGCCATCAATCTCCTGTTCGATCGGTACTCCCACCTGGTGCTGAGTATCGCGCTTCGTGTTCTCCGTGACTACGGCGAAGCGGAAGAGATCGTGCAGGAAGTGTTTTTCTACATTTACCGGAAGTCTACGCTTTTTGAGCCGACAAGAGGCAGCGCGAAAGCCTGGATCGTGCAGATTGCCTTTCACCGGGCGCTCGACCGTAAGGCGCACCTGTCGCGCCGCGGTTTTTACGTTGGTACAGACATCGATCCGCTGCATGATACTCTGTTGGACCGCACGGACGTCGAGCGGGAGATCGGCGACGAGATGAATCGGCTCCATCTGGAGCGGGCATTTGAAGAGCTCCCCGAAATCCAGCGCCGTACGCTCGATATGTTTTATTTCCAGGGTTTCGAGCTGAGAGAGATCAGCGAGCGCTTGAACGAGCCCTTGGGAAATGTCCGTCACCATTTTTATCGCGGGCTCGAAAGACTGCGCAAAAGTGCGTTTGTTCGGAAACTGTGGGAGAAACGGTCTCTATGACGGTGGCAAGTAGCCATGGTGACCATGAGCGATTCAAAGAACTCAGCGCCTTGGCCCACGCGGGGGCATTAAATTCTGCCGAACTGGCGGACCTCCGCTCTCATCTCCAATTCTGCGGATACTGTCGTGAGGTGAACGAGCAGTACCGGCTCCTGGCCCAAGTCGGAATACCTGAACTGGCAGCGTTCCACAGCGATGTGCGAGTTGAAAAGGCCTGGAACGCTAACGCGGCTCGTAGGAAGCTGCTCTCCCGAATTCGAGAGGAAGGCGGGGCTCAGCAGAAGAACTGGTTTCCCTTCCCTTTGCCTGAGCTCGGGAACGCATTGGTGGGCGCCGCAGCAGCGATGTGTCTCGCATTGCTGGTTGCGGGCGCCTTCCACGTCGGCACCCGAATGCCATCCAGTACCAGCCCCAAAATTGTTTCCGAGAACCGCATCCAGCAGCTCACCACAGAAAAGAAATCACTGGAAGATCGATCGCAAGCTCAAGCCCAGCAGATCGTTCGTCTAGAGGAGGAAAACTCCCGAAACGAGCAGGAATCGACCAGGCTGAAATCTGCATTGCGCACGATGACGGAACGGGTGAACGATACAGCCGCCGCCAAGTCTCGGAGCGATCAGCAGATGCGCGAGTTATCGGAACAGAGGGACACGTTGAACGCCCAGCTTCGCGAACTTGAGCAAGCCAATCAAAACATTCGCGCTGAACTCGCCAGCCTTCGCGCCGATCGGGATAAGGCGATGCTTCGAAGCGTGTCGTTGGAGTCGAAAATCGACGAACTCACAGCTGCGACTCGCGATCAAGAACGGAAAATAAGAAACGACGAGCAGTATTTGGCTTCGGACCGGGACATCCGGGAACTGATGGGTGCAAGACATCTTTACATTGCAGACGTTTACGATGTGGACAGCCGCAGCCGGACGCGTAAGTCTTTTGGGCGCGTATTTTACACCCAAGGCAAATCCCTCATCTTTTACGCCTTCGATCTCGATCCCGGAGTAAAGAGCGTCAATGCGTTTCAGGTTTGGGGACGTAAGGAAGTTCCGCAAGGGGCGCAAGGTCGACCGAAGAGCCTGGGCATTCTGTATCTTGATAGCGAATCCAATCGCCGCTGGGTGATGCGCTTCGACGATGCAAAACAACTCGAAGAAATCGACTCAGTGTTCGTAACGGTTGAGCCACACGGTGGTAGCCCTAAACCTACCAGCAAGCCGTTTCTCTACGCTTTGCTTCGCAAGGAAGTCAATCATCCTTAAGCTCGCCGGAGTTCGTTCCTCGCCGGTCGGAGTAGCCGCTTCGAGCTGACCTGCTCGTCGCCGGCTCCCTTCAGTTTTCCCCGCTGGTACAAATCCATCCGCTGCCGCGTATTGGTTAACAGTAAGGTTTCGGTGTGGGGTCTGTTCTGCGATCAATTTCACGTCCACAGGTCGAAGTTACTTCGCACATTTCCGCCGCGAAGGCGCTGGGGGGCAGGTATGTTCCAGAATCGGTTGCGTAGCTGCACGAAGATAGCAATTTCGCTCACACTTCTGCTTCTTTGTTCAGGGCTGGCCGTCGGGCAGAGCACCTACGGCTCCATCGCAGGATCGGTCACGGATCCTTCCGGGGCCGCCATCAACGGTGCCAATGTCACCTTGACCAACGCCGGCACGTCAGAGACACGCACGCAACCGACGAACGCTGACGGACAGTATTCCTTCGTGAACCTGATCCCCGGCCCATACAAGATTGATGTTGAGAAACAGGGATTCAAGCGCTCCACGTTGCCAAACATCGTCGTGCAGGTGAACCAATCTTCAAAAATCGATGTAACTCTCGCCGTTGGGCAAGTCAGCGAGACAGTTGAGGTGACCTCCGAAACTCCGCTCCTGCAGGCAGAGACCTCCTCCCTCGGCCAGGTGATTGAGCAGCGCAAGGCAAACGAGCTTCCCTTAAATGGCCGCAATATTTTCAACCTGATTACGCTCTCTCCTGCGGCCGTCGCCCAGGGTGGATCCGGCGGAACACCTGTCGGGGAGAACCCTTTCAGCTGGGGAAACTATCAAGTCGGTGGCTCGTTCGCGAATGAAAGCGCCGAGTACCTGGACGGCCAGCCGCTGAACATCGGCTACATCAATCTTCCGATCATAATCCCGATACAGGATTCCATCGGCGAATTCAAAGTGCAGTACAACAATGTGGGCGCCGACTGGGGCAAATACTCGGGTGGTGTGGTCAATTTCAGTACCAAGTCAGGGACCAACAGCTTTCACGGCGAAGCATACGAATTCCTCCGCAATAAGGTTTTGAACGCGAACGAATATTTCAACAAGCAGACCGAGTTAAGCAGCGGCAAGAAAAACGAACGGCCTCCCTACGTTCAGAATCAGTACGGAGTCGCCGGCGGCGGACCGGTAATTAAGAACAAGTTATTCTTTTTCGCGGGTTGGGAGCAGTACCGGCAGCGCCTCGGCCAAGTGTATTCGACCACCGTACCCTTACCTGCAGAGCGACAGGGCGATTTTTCTGCTCTGCTAGCGCAGGGAATTCAACTCTACGACCCATATACGGTGACGGCCACGGGAGCGCGCACGGCTTATCCAGGTAACCAGATTCCGCAATCGGAGTTCAGCAAAGCTGCGACCGCGCTGTGGGATAAATACTACATTCCTCCCACCAACCCAAGCATTGTTGATGGTAGCAACAACTTCACTGCGGCAAGCAGCGGCGGCGGAAACACCAATCAGTTCGTCGGACGTGGTGACTGGAACATCACGGACAAGACCCGCCTATTCGGGCGGTTCACTTATTTTGCCTTGACTGATTTGCCAAAGAATCCTTTTGGCACAGGGTTCTGTCAGGACCGCTGTTCGGAGATATACCACACGAAGGCTCTGGCGTTCGATATCAACCACACCTTCAGCCCGACTGTGATTGGTGACCTGAATTTTGCAGCAAGCCGCTTTGTTTACCTCCGCTCACCACTCCTTGCCGGCTACGATCTCACCCAACTCGGATGGCCAGCCAGCTACAATGGCGAAGTTCCCTCCGTCATGCGGACGCCCCCCACTCCGGAATTTCAGTTTCCCGGTGACGTGGGCAGAAGCCAGGGCAATAGCGCGATTGGCGATCACAACACACAGTACAACGTATCCCCACAACTGACCGTGATTCGAGGCAAGCACACCTTTCAATTTGGCGGCCAGTATGAACTGGGCTTGGATAACTACTATCAAACCAATATAGCAACCGGCGCGTTTGCCTTCACAGGGGCCTGGACCGCGCAGAACGCTGTTACTACTGGCAACAGTCCAGGTTTTCCTTTCGCAGATTTTCTTCTCGGCCTGTCTCAGAACGGGCCTGTTACTTTCATAAACCAGACCGCTGGTGCTGCGCAGGTTCCTGCTCAGACGCAGGGTCGCCAGACCTACCGCGCGTTTTATGTGAACGATACCTGGCATTACACCTCCAAGTTGACCTTCAATCTGGGGTTGCGCTACGAACTTCAAGGGCCGTGGTCAGACCGTCTCAACCGCTTGAGCTATTGGGACCCGACCCTGACCAACGCCACGGTGACAGGCTGCAATGGGACGCCCGGGTCCCCCTGCATCGGCGACGTGTCCCTGGTCCAGAACGGTCCTAATCCGAGCAGGAACAATTTGCCTTTGGATAAGAAAGAGTTCGCTCCCCGCCTCGGTTTCGCCTACAGTTTCAATCAGAAGACAGTTCTCCGGGGTGGTTATGGTGTGTTCTGGGTCCCCAACTATGTGGTTTTCCAACTTAATCCCGACAATGACGTGATTAACCTTGCCAGCACGCCTTTCAATGCCACTTTGTCTCATGGCCTGTCGCCGAATGCTACTCTTGACGAAAGCAACTGTAGCTTCGCCCCCGGCGCAAACGGTGCGCCCGGCGCGCTCACCAACTGCACTCCTGGTCCCTTCGGCACCGCAGAGATTTTGCAGCCGCCAGGCAGAAGTGGAAATACCTCAGCATTTGTCGCCGCGAACGGCTCTCCTACACTGGCACCCTATCTGCTACCGAAACCCGGATATGTGCAACAGTACAATCTGGATATCCAACGCGAGTTGCCCGGCGGCTTCTTTGCCGATGTAGCATACGCCGGTTCGCACGGCGTTCACCTTTCAAACTACAACCCCAGTATCGTAATCAACCAGATTCCCGACTCTTTTATTACGCAAGCGGCTGCGCAATTCGCCGCCGGCAACACCCCGGATATTGCCCAGCCGTTCACGATAAATGGCGTCCCGACGAATCCGCTCGCAGGTGCAACTCCCACGCTTAGCACTCCCACCATTCTCAAGGGGCAGCTTGATCGACCGTTCCCGCAATACGTCAGGTTGAGCCTGGCGGGACAAGGGTGTTGCGGCAGCACGTATAATTCGCTGCAGGTCAGCGTAACTCGGCGATTCCAGGGCGGCGGCACGCTGCTCGTCGCGTACACCAATGCCAAGCTCATAACCAATACCGATACGACGACAAGTTGGCTCGAAGGTGGCACCACAGGGGGCGTCGGGCAGGTGCAAGACTTCAACAACCTAAACGGCGAGAAGTCTTTGTCATCTCAGGATGTATCCCAGCGGTTGGTAATTAGCTATGTGCTTGACTTACCCTTCGGCCGTGGAAAAATGTTCCTGAACAGCATGGGAGGAGCAGGTAACAAAGTTGTTTCTGGTTGGGGCGTGGACGGTATTACTACTTTCCAGCGCGGTTTTCCGCTCAAGATTTCATGGGGCGGTCCCGCCACTGCGCTGCAAAACGCCAACTTTGGCGTAGGCAATGTACGCCCCATGGTCGTACCCGGTTGCTCGAAAGGCGGCAGCCGAGCGCTTGGGAGCTGGTTCAATACGGGTTGCTTCGCAGCGCCTCCGGAGTGGGGTTTTGGTACTGAGTCTCGAGTGGATTCCACGCTGCGCGCGGACGGAATCAACAACTTTGATTTTGCTGTCTTCAAGCGGACCAGCATCACCGAAAGCGCTAACATAGAGTTCCGAACAGAGTTCTTCAATCTGTTCAACCGCACCCAATTCGGCTTCCCCGGCACTAGTTTTAATCCCTCCGGGGGGAACAATGCGGCGAACGGGTTTGGAGTGGTTAGCAGCAGTCTTGGTAACCCACGCCTTATCCAGTTCGGTCTGAAGTTTGCGTTTTAGGCAATTGACGAGAGTTTGAGGCAGTTGCCGTTTCCCGTCGCTTGAGACGACGCGGTGACTGCAGCAGCTCGACCAATTTCGCCATGTCGGTGCCGATGTCATTGCAGGCGTCGCATCCGGACGCTGGGCTGCATGCGTGCGGCACACTTTCCTCACCGAAGCCGGCGAGCACACGGACCCCTCCCTTTGCGGTACGTGGCGGACACGATACTATTAAGACGATCATGCGCTGCGTTCATCCACGCGAGGATGCAGTGGAGAAATTGTTTGCGCGGCTGGGAAACCTGCCGCTCCCTGAGACTCGTGTAGAATGCAAAAGATCGGTGCAAACATCGGGGTTGTCCCTCAGACGCCGATCTTGCTAAACTATTGAGTGTATGGCAGTTGCAGCGTGCGGAAGTGGTGGAACTGGCAGACACACCATCTTGAGGGGGTGGCGCCGAAAGGCGTGGGGGTTCAAATCCCCCCTTCCGCACCAAAATTATTCCCTGCAATGAAAGGCCGGCCTGTGTGGCCGGTTTGGTTTGGATTCGTATGAGTTATTTGATTGGCCTCATCTACGTCGTACACATTCTGGTGTGCTTCTTTCTGGTCATTGTGGTGCTGCTGCAGAGCGGCAAGAGCGGAGACATTGCTGCGGCTTTCGGCGGCATGGGGAGCCAGACAGCATTTGGTCCCCGTGGTGCCGCCACAGCACTCTCGAAGGCCACCACGTGGTCGGCCGTGCTCTTCATGGTGACCTCGATTACACTTTCGATTTTTGCTGTCCGCCGCACATCCACTCCGGCGGCTTCGGGTTCCGTACTGTCAGGAGTAAAGCCAGGCACAACCAATTCGCAGCCCGCGGCTCCGGCGCCGAAGCCCTCATCGCCCGCGTCGCAGCCCGCGCCCGCCAAGTAGGCTTTTATTCTTCGAGATGAAAGTCCTCCCACAGAGGACTTTTTTTGTGCCGCATCCTGAGCCGTCGGGCGTAGTCGACTAAAATACATTCATGATCCACGAAATTCTCCCAGTGGGTCCGCTGCAGTGTAACTGCTCGGTCATTGGCGACGAGAGTTCGCGCGAGGCGATCGTAATTGATCCGGGCGACGATATTGAGGACGTGCTCGCGCTCGTCCGGAAGCATCACTTGCAGGTCAAGCAGATCGTCATCACCCATGCTCACATCGACCACGTCGGTGGAGCGACGAAGCTCCGTGCGGCGACCGGTGCGCCCATCCTTCTCAACCAGAATGATTACGCGCTGCTGAAAATGCTCGATGTACAGGCCGCCTGGATTGGCGTGGCTATTCCCGAGAAGGTGGAAATCGATCAGAACCTGCACGATGCGGACATGGTGAAGGCAGGTTCGCTGGCGGCCCAGGTCCTGCATACTCCCGGCCACACCGAAGGTAGCGTCTGCCTCTATTTCCCTGCCGAGAAGAAGCTCATCGCGGGAGACACTCTGTTCGCCGGCAGCATCGGACGCACCGATTTACCCGGCGGATCGTACGAGAAAATTCTGCATTCGCTTCACAATCGTGTTCTTGCCCTGCCCGATGAAACCGTGGTCGTGCCTGGGCATGGCCCGATCACAACCATTGGCGAGGAGCGGGAGAGTAATCCGTTTCTGCAGGAAAAATAAGTTGCGGATATTGTCGGAAGAAAACCCAAAACCTTAACGTTCGTAAAAGCAGACCTGAGCGGAGAGACTTGGTGTTGACAAGCTAAGTCTACATATGTAGATTTTAATGCCGTGAGCCCGCGTATGTCCCCCCAAACCCGCCAGGTGCTGTCGGAGTTTCTTCAAGACGGCAGGAGCTGGAAATACGGTTACGACATCAGCCGCAACACTGGTTTGAAGTCAGGAACGCTGTATCCGATCCTGATGCGTT
>Ga0307478_10003260_pt1 | contig 12126 bp, 11 predicted proteins | sample atmos_gasesECM4C_2_FD_203713 | JGI IMG/M metagenome (GOLD analysis project Ga0307478, IMG submission 203713) | Hardwood forest soil microbial communities from Morgan-Monroe State Forest, Indiana, United States - atmos_gasesECM4C_05 | ecosystem: Environmental > Terrestrial > Soil > Temperate...
CGAACCGACGGTCAACAACTTCAAAATCAATCTCGCATGGTTGGAACTTGTTCTCGCCTCGCCCGTCGTCCTCTGGTGCGGCCTGCCATTCTTCCAACGCTTCTGGACCTCGCTCGTCAACCGCAGCTCGAACATGTTCACGCTGATCGGCCTGGGCACGGGCGTGGCCTACGTCTACAGTGTGGTCGCGACGATTGCTCCGGGAATCTTCCCAAACTCCCTGCGCGGCATGGGTGGATACCCCGACGTCTACTTCGAAGCGGCGGCGGCGATCACGACGCTGGTCCTGCTCGGCCAGGTGATGGAACTGCGCGCCCGCAGCCGCACCAGCGCTGCCATCCGCGCCTTGCTAGATCTCAGTCCGAAAACTGCCCGCCTGCTGAGTGACGACGGAACCGGTGGCGAGGTTACAGAGAAAGACATCCCTCTCGAACACGTCAAGCCTGGCGACCGCCTCCGAGTCCGCCCCGGAGAAAAAGTTCCGGTCGACGGCATCCTGCTCGAAGGCCACAGCTCTGTCGACGAATCGATGATCACCGGTGAGCCCATCCCGGTCGAGAAGGGTCCTGCGGACACCGTGATCGGCGCCACCATCAATGGAACCGGATCGTTCCTCATGCGCGCCGAACGCGTGGGCTCGGAAACTCTGCTCGCGCGCATCGTCCAACTTGTCGGACAAGCCCAACGCAGCCGTGCTCCCATCCAGCGCCTCGCCGATCGCGTCTCCGCCTGGTTCGTTCCTGCAGTCGTCGCAGTTGCGGTGATCACCTTTGTTGCCTGGTTCGTCTTCGGCCCGCAACCTCACCTCGCCCACGCCCTCGTCAACTCCGTTGCGGTTCTGATCATTGCCTGCCCCTGCGCCCTTGGCCTCGCCACCCCCATGGCGATCATGGTCGGCACCGGTCGTGGCGCACACGCCGGCGTCCTGATCAAGAATGCCGAAGCCCTGGAGATCCTCGAAAAAGTCGACACGCTCGTCCTCGACAAAACCGGCACCCTCACGGAGGGCAAGCCCAAGCTGGTTGGGATGTCTTCCACACAGCCCGATCAGATCAACGAAGTGCTCCGCCTTGCCGCAAGTCTGGAACGCGCCAGCGAACATCCTTTGGCAACAGCCGTGGTCACGGGCGCGACCGAAAGAAAACTCGCGCTCTCCGAGCCAAGCGATTTCGGTTACCTGCCGGGCAAGGGAGTTCGTGGCACCGTGGAAGGACACGAGGTCACGGTCGGCAACACTGCCTTGATGCTCGAAATCGGCGCGTTGCAGAAGGGTATGGCCTATTCCACACTGAAGGTCAAAGGTGGAACGACTCTCCTCATCGCGATTGACGGCCAGCTCGCTGGAACTCTCACCGTCTCTGATCCGGTCAAGCCGACTGCCAAGACGACGGTAGCGGAACTGGCGAAATCCGGCCTGCGGATTGTCATGGTCACCGGAGACCGTCGCGACACCGCAGGCGAGATCGCCGGAGCGCTTGAAATCCGCGAATTTGAATCCGAGGTCCTGCCGGAAGGCAAATCCGAAGTCGTCAAAAAGCTGCAAGGGCAGGGAAGAGTCGTTGCCATGGCTGGAGACGGCATCAACGACGCGCCTGCGCTCGCTCAAGCCGACGTCGGCATCGCCATGGGCACCGGCACCGACATCGCCATGGAAAGCGGTGGCGTCACGCTGGTCAAAGGCGACCTCACCGGAATCCTTCGTGCCCGCAGGCTGAGCCAGGCGACGATGCGCAACATCCGCCAGAATCTTTTCTTCGCCTTCATCTACAACGCCATCGGCGTCCCCATCGCTGCCGGTGTACTCTATCCCTTCTTCGGCCTGCTCCTGAGCCCGATTTTCGCCGCCGCCGCCATGAGCTTCAGTTCCGTCTCGGTGATCACCAACGCCCTCCGCCTAAGGCGCGTCAAGCTCTAAATTGTCACGCCGAAATAGATCTTCTCACTAAATAGGCTGCGTCATCCGAAGCCCCGCTCTTGCACCAGCGGGGCGAGGGATCCCCGCGCGCAGAGTATCCAAACCCGATCTCGGCTAGCCGCCACGACGTTCACTCGTCATAGACATCCGAAAGCGGCCCCTGCCGTAAGGAGAGGCGACCTGCGCCAGATCCCTCTCTCCGCCTGAAAGGCGGCTACGATCGGGATGACGCAGTCGAGTAGAGAGCCGAACCGCAGACCTTCCGATCCGTATTTCAAAAACGAATGGGTCATCCCGAAGCCCCGCGCTTTTACCAGCGGGGCGAGGGATCTCGCGCGTGCCATCCGGGGGCTATCGCCGGATTCAGCCGCTCCACGCACTTTCGTGGGACGGACACTACTCAGTCGTCGTTGCCTTTGATCTTACGTCTTGATTTTGGTCGTGACTGGAGGCGCCAGCAGTCCTGGAAATCCCTGCGGCCAAATCGGAGCCTGCTACTTGATCCCGATATACACATCGACCTGCGAGTTCTGCGGATCCGCCGCCCGGTCATCGTAGATCTCAAAGTCCGTCCGATAAATCCGGTCCCCACCCACCGCCGACTTCGGCAACGAATTAATCCGCCCCCACGCCTCGGGCACGACCTTCGCTGCCGCCCCCTTTTCCGAGGTGAACACCGCGTAGCGCCCCGCCGGAACTTTTTTCGCCACCATCCCCGTCGGGATATTCGCCTCCGATGTCACCCGCGCTCCCAGCACGTACGTGTACTCACCGTTTTGATCGCTGGCGTAATCGGTGTACACCGCGACGGTGTTGTTGTCAGCCTTGTTTCGAATCTTAGCGAGCACTCCCTCGCGCATCAATCTCGTCCACTGTCTGCCGATTACGCCTGCTGGAGTCATCTCCTTGGCATTGCTGGTTCGGATCGCGATCCCCACCACCGTGAACTCCGCCTCCTGCACGACTTTAGGGTTCATCGCGATGTCTCCCAGACTCACGTTGGTTAGAAGAAATAGGAAGGACACAATTACGGGGAATTGCCGGAGCCGACGTAGAGACATTTTCATGGGTAAAAACGTTCGCTTCTTTATGAAGGCGTCATCCCGAAGGCCCGCGCCTTCACCAGCGGGCCGAAGGATCTCGCGTGGAGCATCTATTCTCTTTTGAGCCTCACAACTTTCCCAGAAACTCGGTAATCTCCGGCCCCGTCCAGTCCACCGCCCCAATGAACTTGCGCCGCATCACCCCGTTGCGGTCAATGACGTACGTTTCGGGAAACTTGAACGTGCCATACAGCCCGTTACTCTTTCCACTCGGATCGCGCACCGTCAGCAGGCTCACATTGTGATCTTTGACGAACTGCTTATAAGCATTCTCATCCACGTCGACGCTGACCGCCAACACGGTCACGCCCTTTGCCTTCATCCGCCGCTGCATCTCCACCAGCGAGGGAATTTCTTCCACGCAGGGCGCGCACCACGTCGCCCAAAAATTCAGCACCAGAACCTGCCCGCGGAACTGGCTGAGAGTCGCACTGTTCTGCGAATCCTGCACCGTGAAATCCGGCGCCGCCGACCCGATCCGCGGTGGCCGCGACCCGTGGTAACACGCCGGGAGCGTGAGCAACAGCAGAAGCACCGTCACCACAGCAAAAATGTGGGACGGAGATTCGGGTCCGTCGCCGTTGACTCTGCCCTTGTAATGAGACATGCCAATGCGGGGAGGACACTCCGGTGCGCCCCCTTTGCCTTTATTTTTCCGTTGAAGAGTCCCCATAAGTGGGACACCAGGTTTGCGGGATCGAACGCCGGTAATGAAGCCAGCAAATCGTGGCACCTAGCTATAATAATAGATTCGGTTTCCCACAGGGGACCGGGAAGTGCACTCGGTTGAGTCCCTCGTCGCCCGGTGAACATCGGAAAGCGTACGGCTTCAGCCCTGCGCTACGATCCGCAAGAGTTTGGGAACACCCGAGTGCTGTAACCCTGCGCCTCGGAAAATGATCGATTCGATGACCGCTGACACCACACGCACGAAACGCCCGCAAGTCTCGATCATCGTCCCCGCGCGCGACGAAGAAGCTTCGCTCGCCGCGTGTCTGGAATCGCTTGTCGCGCAGACCGGCGTATCTCGCGAAATCATCGTCGTCGACGACCACTCCACCGACCGCACGCGCCAAATCGCTGCGTCTTTCCCGCCCGTACGAGTGCTCGAAGCCGCTCCGCTCGCCGATGGCTGGACCGGCAAGAACAACGCCGTCGCCACCGGAGCCCGAGCGGGCCAGGGCCAATGGCTCCTCTTCACCGACGCCGACACCGTTCATCTTCCCGGCTCGCTCGCCCGTGCGCTCGAAGAGGCCCGCGAATCGAAAGCCGACCTGCTTTCCTATTCTCCCGAACAGATCGCCGTCACCTTCTGGGAGATGGCCACGCTTCCGGTAGTCTTCGCCGAACTGGCCCGCCAGTATCCACCATCGAAAGTGAGTGATCCGCATTCGACGGCCGTAGCCGCCAACGGCCAGTACATCCTGATCAAGCGCGAAGCCTACGATGCCGTCGGCGGCCACGCAGCGATTGCCAGTGACATCCTGGAAGACGTCGCATTGGCAAGATTAGTGAAAGCCTCCGGCCGCAAGATCCGCTTCCGCTACGCCGCCGATGCCGTCCGCACCCGCATGTACCGCAACTACGGCCAACTCCGCGACGGTTGGACCAAGAACCTGGCGCTGCTATTTCCCAATCCCGGATGGCTGGCAGCCAAGATCCTGGTTGAATGGGCCCTCCCTTGGCTTCTGTTGTTTTCACTTATGGGACTCATCAGCCGAAGTGATCGCTGGGTCCTCGTGGCGATTACGACTGTGCTGGTCACCCGCAATGTCACGAGACTTCGCCGGGCAAATTTCGACCTTGCGATGGAGTTTCTCGGCGCCTTCTTCGGCATGCCGATGTTCGCCTATCTACTGCTCCGCTCGAAGCACGCCCACGAGAAGGGAAGCGTCAATTGGAAAGGCCGCATCTACTCCGACAAAGGAGGCCTACTCGCACCCGGCCACTGAGCTGCTAACGACGACCGAGTGACGACCAACGACGATCGACTGACTATGGTCTACCTCACCCGCAAAGCCGAATTCTCCGCCTCGCACTACTACCACAACCCGGACCTCACTCTGGAAGAGAACGCGCGCCTCTTCGGAAAATGCAACAACCCCAACGGACACGGCCACAACTACACGCTCGAAGTCACGGTGAAAGGAGAAGTCGATCCCCGCTCCGGTTTTGTCGTCGACCTCAAGCAACTCAAAGAAGTCATGCACCGCGAAGTCCTCGACGCCATGGATCACCGCTTCCTCAACAAAGAAGTCCCCGAGTTCTTCAAAAAAATTCCGACGACAGAAAATCTCGCGATCGCAGTCTGGCAGCGCCTCGAAACAAAACTCCAGCAAGCGCGCCTGCATCGCGTCCGCGTCTACGAAACCCCAGACCTCTTCGTCGACTTCTACGGAGAGAAATGAATCCTCTGTTGACAAAAGTGATGCGTCATCCTGAGCGCAGCCGCATTTCAGGCGGAGCGAAGGATCTCTCGCGCGTCTTAACCGCCGCGTCCCACGGGCCGCAAGCCAGAAGCCGAAAGCCGGAAGCCGAAAAATGATCGCCCACCTCAGCCGCCGCTATCTCTTCTCCGCCTCCCACCGTCTCGACAGCCCGCAGATGTCGGCCGAGGAAAACCGCGCCACCTATGGCAAGTGCAACAACCCCCATGGACACGGCCACAACTACACCCTCGAGGTCACTGTTAGTGGCCCGGTTGACTCCGCTACCGGCATGGTCTGCAACCTCGTCGACCTCGATGGCTTCGTCGAAAGGGAAGTGCTTTCCCGCTATAACCTGGAGAATTTGAATACGCTGCAAGAATTCGCCGAAATCGTGCCCACCACGGAAAATCTTTGTATCGAAATTTTCGAAATTTTGCAGCGGGGCTTCCGTCCTGCGCATCTGGATAGAGTGAGACTGGAAGAGACGATGCTGAATTCGTTCGAATACACCGGCGCTGCCGAACCAAAAAGGTAGCGCCAGGTGGGACAGACATTTCTGTCCGTCGCATTTATTCGTATTGGTTAGTGAGAACTGTTGCAGCACAAGCCATGAAGCGGCGCAAGAATGCAGCCCTCAGTCTGCCCTGAGCCGCAACGAAAGAAAAAGGACCCATGAAACCAGCCACGGAACCCGCCACCCTCACCAGCGCCAGCTTCGAAGATCTCGTCCAGGAAATACTCGTCCGCCTGGGTGAAGACCCCAAACGCGAAGGCCTCGCCGCGACGCCCCAGCGCGTCCACAAGGCCATGCAGTTTCTCACCAAGGGATACAGCGAAGATCCCGAAGCTCTTCTCAAAGGCGCTCTGTTCACGGTTGACTACGACGAAATGGTCATCGTCAAAGACATCGAGATGTTCAGCCTCTGCGAGCACCACATGCTGCCATTCTTCGGCAAGGTGCACGTCGCATATATCCCGAAGGGCCGAGTAATCGGCCTCAGCAAGATCCCGCGCCTGATCGAAATCTTCTCGCGTCGCCTGCAGATTCAGGAGCGCCTCACCACCCAGATCGCCGAAACAATCCAGAAAGTGATCGATCCGCAGGGCGTCGGCGTCGTCATCGAAGCGCGCCACCTGTGCATGATGATGCGCGGAGTAGAAAAACAGCACTCCGCCGCCGTTACGTCCTCGATGCTAGGCTGCTTCCGCAACGAAGAAGAGACTCGTTCCGAATTCCTGTCGTTAATCCGCCAGCGCCCCAACGGCGTCTAGCGTAACGCGGGAATGGAATGTGGGACAGGATTGTCAGACGGACACTCCCTTCGACTTCGCTCAGGGCAGGCTCTGTCCGTCGCCTTTGAAGTTGTTTTTTCTCTTGCTCTTGGGGGACAGACGCTCCTGTCTGCCAAAATCCCGTCCGTCAAGACCAATGATCCATACGTCTGTTCAGGATGCGTCATCACGGATATCAGGTGCGTCATCCCGAAGCCCCGCGCTTTCACCAGCGGGGCGAGGGAGCTCGCGCGGAGTTCTCAAAATTGTTGGAGGGACGCTCCTGTCCGTCGCAGTTGGTCTCATTGTTGATCTGTCGTTCCACCGGAGTTCGAACCCTGTTGTAAGATCATGCGGACGACCTATCGCTAAGCGTGCCAAAGCATACTTCAAGCAACACTTTAAGGCATTCGGCGCCTCGCCTCCGCTCCCAAGTCGCGCTCGTTACTGGCGCCACTCGCGGCATCGGACTCGCCCTCGCCCGCGCTCTCGCCAGTGAAGGATGCAGCCTGATCCTCACCGCGCGCGACGAGAAAGCACTGCACAAAATCAGCAGGGAACTGGCATCGACAAAAATACGCCTGCTCGTGCAGCCCTGCGACGTTCGCGATCCCTACTCCGTCGACGCGCTTTTCCGTGCAATCCGCCGTCAGTTCCGGCGCCTCGACATTCTCGTCAACAACGCCGGCATCGCGCACCCCAATCTTACCGTCGACAAACTTCCATTTCCTCTCTGGAAGGATGTCTTGGCCACCAATCTCGACGGCACATTCCTCGTTACCCAGGCCGCTCTCGCCATCATGAAACCCGGCGCGACGATCGTGAACAATCTCTCCGTCGCCGCCAACCGCGTCTTTCCCGGCTCCGCTGCTTACAACGTGTCAAAGCACGGAGCGCTCGGCCTGACCAACACGCTGCGCGAAGAGCTTCGCCCGCGCGGCATCCGCGTGATTGCACTGCTGCCCGGCGCCACCGACACCGACATTTGGAAGACGCTCTGGCCCGAGGCGCCTCGCCGCAAAATGATGTCCGCCGAAACCGTCGCGCGCGCTGCCCTCGAAGCTGTTCTGCTGCCCGAGAACACGACCGTCGAAACTCTCGAAATCCGCCCCACCGCCGGAACCTTGTGAACTTTAAAGAAGACTTCGGGTGCCACTCCCGGCTGTTGTTGCCAGAAGTGGGGATTTTGTATCGCGCGATCCAGGCCGGCACCCATTTCCCGGATCGCCTTTCCCCCTCCGCCCAGTCCAAGTACAATGGCCACCGCCAAAATCCGTCTGGAGGAACCCGCATGAAATATTCGCCGTTTCTCGTTGCAGCTCTGCTTCTGGCTTCGTTCACTCTGGCGCAAGACGCCGCGAAGAAAGACACTCCTGTCAAACCTGCCGACCCGCCGTCGAAGGTCGTCCTCGACTCCTGGAACGATATCGGCCGCAAACTCATTGCCATGGCCGAAGATTTTCCCGAGAACAAATACGACTTTAAGCCCACCCCGGCTCAGCGCAGCTTCGAGGAGCAATTGCTACACGCCGCCGGAGCCAACTATTACTTCACCAACCTCCTCACCGGCGCCAAGGGACCGGTCGACGAAAATCCCAAGCCTGATCAATACAAAACCCGCGAGGCCCTGGTCGCCTTCGTCAAGAAATCATTCGCCGACGGTGCCGCCGCGATCAAAGCCAAAGGCGATAAGGGCATGTCCGAACTAGTCGTCGATCCTTTCGCCCACCAACAGGTGCGTGTCAGCGACATGGCCTACGGCTTCACCGAACACTGCGGCGAGCACTACGGACAGTTGGTCGTCTACTATCGCCTCTCAGGCCTCGTTCCACCCGAATCACGCCCAAAAAAATAGCAGTTGTCTGAAGATAAATTCCGAGGGTGCCCCACCCTTGTCGCGCTTTATGCGACAGGGTGGGGATTTTGACTTGTGTCGCAGAGAGATACGGGTGCCCCACTTCTGGCCGGGGTTGCCAGAAGTGGGGATTTACCGGTAAGCGTAAGGAAACCGTTGTCGCCGCTCCGGAAAAATCTTGATCATCACCACTCCCGCCACAAATCCCCCCACATGCGCCCACACCGCCACTCCGCCCACATCACGCGTCGCGTTCGCCATCGACAACGTCGCTGCTCCTGCCAGAAACTGCAACACGAACCAATACCCGAGCATGACCCATGCCGGAATGTAGAACAGAAACACGAAAAACCACGTCAGCACCCGCGCCCGCGGATATAAAATGAAGTACGCCCCCAGCACGCCCGCAATCGCCCCGCTGGCTCCGACCGTCGGAACCGTCGAGTTCGGATAGATCGCCACCTGCAACGTCATCGCGATCAATCCCGAGAGCAGGTAGAACACCAGGTACTTAAAGTGCCCGAGATAATCCTCAACATTGTCTCCAAAGATATACAGAAACCACATATTCCCGATTACGTGCATCCAGGAGCCGTGCACGAACATGGAAGTCAGGAAGGGAAGTAAAACCTGCGCCAAAGTGTAACGAGGCGACCCCTGCAGAAACAGCGCCAAATGTGCCGGAACCACGCCAAATTGGCGAGCAAACAATTCGTAGCTGCGCGGATCAAGCGTCGCCTGAAAAAAATAAATCAGCAAATTCAGCACGATCAGAAACCAGTTCACGTACGGCGTGCTGAAGCGCGGCTGATCGTCTTTGATAGGAAGCATGCCAGATGGCCGATCTTAGGAATTTGGTAATTTAGTAATTGGGAAATTGAAAATCCGGCCTCCGTGGTTCAGCTTCAGCGCCGGCTTCTTCGGTTTTCAATTACTCAATTACCAAGTTACCAAATTACTCAATTTCCCTCATGAACGGTGTTCTGATTATCGACAAGCCCGCCGGCCTGACCTCGCACGACGTCGTCAACCGTCTGCGCCGCATCCTCCAGCAACGCTCCATCGGACATCTCGGCACCCTCGATCCCATGGCTACCGGCGTCCTTCCGCTTGTCACCGGAACTCTGACGCGTCTCGCTCAGTTCTACATTCATTCCGAAAAGACCTACGAAGGCGTGATCCGCTTCGGCTTCGCCACTGACACCTACGATGCCGAAGGTGAGCCTATCACGCCCACTCAGCAAGTCTCCCTGGATCTTGCGCAACTGGAAGCGCTCGCCATTCAATTCCGCGGCACGATTGAGCAAATCCCGCCGCCATTCTCAGCCAAGAAAATTCAAGGCGTCCCCGCCTACAAGCTCGCCCGCAAACAAAAAGTAGTCATTCTCCAACCGGTCCAGGTCGAGATCAAACAATTCGACATTCTGGGAGTCAACGCCGACCGTGCCCGCTTCCGCGCCCACGTCGCTTCCGGCACCTACATGCGCTCGGTCGCCCACGACATGGGCCAGCGCCTCGGTTGCGGAGCCCATCTCGAAGCCTTGCGCCGTACCTCGGTTGCCGAATTCAAAGTCGAAGAAGCTCACACGCTCGACGAAGTTGCCGAAGCGACAGGGAAGTCGCGCCCGTCAGATGCCTACGCATCGGACACTCCGGAATCTCTGGAGACCTTGTTCATCCATCCCCGCAAACTCCTTCCAGAGCTGCCCTCAGTCACTGCCGACGAACCAACCGCCGGTCGCATCCGCACCGGACGCGTCGTCAACCTCCCCGAACTCTCTCAGGCCCGCCAGGTGAAGGTTTTCTATGGCCAGCGCGAACTCCTCGCCATCGCCACACGAGTTGCCGGCACTCTCTTCCACGCCAAGATCGTTCTTTGTGGGACGGACACTCCTGCCCACCGCCTTTGAAGTTGCTCTTGCATTTGTGGGACGAACATTCCCGTCCGTCAAAATCACTGATTTAGTCCGCATATCAGGTGCGTCATCCCGAAGCCCCGCGCTTTCACCAGCGGGGCGAGGGATCTCGCGCGGAGCTCCAAAATCGTGGAACTGACATGGTTGGGTGCCCCATCCTTGTCGCGTTCTTTGCGACAGGGTGGGGCTTTTGAATGTCTCTTCCACGCCAAGATCGTTCTTTGTGGGACGGATACTCCTGTCCGTTGTCCGTCGCCTTTGAAGTTGGTTTTGCTCTTGCATTTGTAGGACGAACACTCTGTCCGTCAAAAACCACTGATTTAGTCCGCATATCAAGTGCGTCATCCCGAAGCCCCGCGCTTTCACCAGCGGGGCGAGGGAGCTCGCGCGGAGCTCCAAAATTGTGGAACGGACATGATTGGGTGCCCCATCCTTGTCGCGTTCTTTGCGACAGGGTGGGGCTTTTGAATGTCTCTTCCACGCCAAGATCGTTCTTTCAAAAACCACTGATTTAGTCCGCATATCAAGTGCGTCATCCCGAAGCCCCGCGCTTTCACCAGCGGGGCGAGGGAGCTCGCGCGGAGTTCCAAAATTGTGGAACGGACATGATTGGGTGTCCTAGGGTGGGGCTTTCGAATTTCAGGACCTCCCTCGCCTTGACCTTGTTCCCCGTCCCCTTTACTGTTGCCCTTATTGCATGAAGCTATCCGTCGTCATGCCCGTGTACAACGAGCGAGCCACCCTTCGCGAGGTGATTGCCCGCGTTTTCTCCGTGCCCCTCGACATCGAACTCATCTGCGTCGACGACGGATCGACCGACGGCTCCCGTGAACTCCTGTCCGACCTGGCCGCCCAGCATTCGCAGATGCGCGTTTTCGAACAACCAGAGAACAAGGGCAAAGGAGCAGCCCTTCGCCGCGGCATCCACGAAGCCATCGGCGATTACGTCATCATTCAGGACGCCGACCTCGAATACGATCCGGCTGAGTATCCCTTGCTTCTACGCCCGCTCATCGACGGCAAGGCCGACGTCGTCTACGGCTCCCGCTTTCTCGGCTCGGGTCCGCATCGTGTCCTCTATTTCTGGCACTCCGTCGGCAACGGAATCCTCACCCTGATTTCGAACGCGCTGACGAACATCAACCTCTCCGACATGGAGACCTGCTACAAGGTTTTCCGCCGCGAAGTTATCCAATCCATTCCCATCGAGGAGGATCGCTTCGGTTTCGAGCCGGAGATTACCGTAAAGGTCGCCAAGCGCCGCCTGCGCATCTACGAAGTCGGCATCAGTTACTCGGGACGCACCTACGAAGAAGGGAAGAAGATCGGCTGGCGCGACGGCTTCAGTGCGCTATTCTGCCTGCTCAAATATGCCGTCACTGAGCCCCGTGTCGGCCCACGGACAGAAAGATCGCTCCCGCAACTCGCCCCGCGCGAAGACAAGGGAAGACTCCCGTGAGCTTCTCCAACTGCTACGAGGACCAGGCCCGCGCCGATGCCTATGCCACTCTGGAATTCAAGAACACTTACTACCTTGCTTACCGTGACTTACCAGCCATTGCTCGAGAGCATGTTCAGGGCTCGGAGGCACTAGACTTCGGTTGCGGCACCGGACGATCCACGCGCTTTCTGCAGC
>Ga0307478_10003261_pt1 | contig 12125 bp, 9 predicted proteins | sample atmos_gasesECM4C_2_FD_203713 | JGI IMG/M metagenome (GOLD analysis project Ga0307478, IMG submission 203713) | Hardwood forest soil microbial communities from Morgan-Monroe State Forest, Indiana, United States - atmos_gasesECM4C_05 | ecosystem: Environmental > Terrestrial > Soil > Temperate...
CAACACGCGCGCCGGCCCTTTTCAGCTCCTCGATGATCGTCGTGGCCAGCGCATCGTCACCGCTGACAATGATGTGATGATGCATGCTCTCATCCGCCACTCGGGAATACCTGATCGCGAAAGAGTCCAAGACTCAGCGCGGGTAGGCACCCGCTTTGCCGATGCCATTGCGGCAAAGGTTACACCACGGCTTTATGTCGTCGGGCCTTGACGCCGAATTTTGCTGGCACTGAAATTCACCCGTCACCCGAAGGTGACTGGCGCACCGCCCGCAATTGGTGCAAACGGAACGTAGATGAGAGCCTGAAAGCGTTCTTGCACAGAGTTATTCGCGTGCAAGCGACTGCATCGTGGTGACTGAATGGGAGCCGTGATCCGAAAAGCACTGCGGCGATCGGTGCGTCGTGGTCGGCCAGTCTGGCAACTTAACTAGAACGTAATCCGATGTCGTTGTCCTGCAATGAACGAGGGGACGATCACGCTTCGAAGCGATAGCCCATGCCCGCCTCGGTCAGCAGATGGTTGGGGCGCGATGGATCATCCTCGAGCTTGCGCCGCAGCTGTGCCAGGTAGACACGCAAGTAGTGAGTTTCCTTCGCATACTTGGGTCCCCACACCTCTCTGAGGAGGTCCTCACGCCCCACCAGCTTGCCGCGATTGCGGACCAGCATTTCCAGCATTCCCCACTCGGTGGGTGTCAGGTGGACCTCCGTGCCGTCCTTGATCACCTTTTTTGCCGACAGGTCGACAGTGAATGACCTGGTTTCCACCACCGGTTCGTCGCCGTCTGCCGACGCAGCGGCCCTGCGCACCGCGGCGCGAAGCCGTGCCAGCAGCTCGTCCATGCCGAATGGCTTCGTGATGTAGTCGTCTGCGCCGGCGTCCAGAGCTCCGACCTTGTCTGCGGAATCGGTGCGAGCAGACAGTACGATCACCGGGGCGCTCATCCAGCCGCGGAGCCCGGCGAGCACGTCGGTGCCGGGTATGTCGGGCAGACCCAGGTCCAGGATCACCACGTCGGGGTGTTGGTCGGCGGCGGCTCGCAGTGCAGCCGATCCGGTTGCGGCTGTGGTCACTTCGTAGCCGCGCACGGACAGGTTGATTCGCAGCGCCCGCAGAAGCTGCTGGTCGTCATCGGCCACCAGGACGCGTGTCATGAGCGCGGCTCCGGCGCCGCCTCCAGGTCCAGAAGGATCGTCAGTCCCCCGCCAGGGGTGTCGGTGGCTGCGATGGTGCCGCCCATCGCCTCGACGAACCCCTTGGCCACCGACAGGCCGAGGCCCAGACCGGTGCTGTTGTCGGTATCGCCCAGCCGCTGGAACGGCTCGAACATCTGCTCCGCGGCGCCCTTGGCGACGCCCGGCCCTTCATCGACAACGTTGATCAGCACACGCCCCGTCACCTGACCCGCATTGACCCGCACCATGCTGTTGGGTGCGTAACGCAGCGCGTTGTCGATGAGGTTCGCCAGCACCCGTTCCAGCAGACCCGCGTCGGCCATCGCGACCGTCCCGCCGACCTCCACCTTGACCCGGTCAAGGCTGCCCCGGCCGAAGACCGTGGTGCGCTTGCCGATACTGACAAGCGCGCGTTGGACGACCTCTTCTAGGTAGACCTCGGAGAGCTGTGGTCGGACGACGCCGGCGGCCAGCCGAGACGAGTCCAGCAGGTTGGCCACCAGTGCGGTCAGCTGGTCGATCGACTCTTCAACGGTGGCCAGCAGCTCGGCGGTGTCCTCGGGCGAAAACCAGACGTCCTCGGCGCGCAGGCTGGATACCGCCGCCTTTGCGGCGGTCAGGGGAGTCCGCAGGTCGTGGCCGAGGGCCGAGAGCAGCAGGCGACGCAGCTCGTCGGCCTCGGCGAGGGATTGAACCTTGCCAGCCTCTGCGGCGAGCTCACCCTGTTTGACCAGGCCTGCGGCCTGCGTTGCGACCACCGACAGCACCCTGCGGTCACGGCCGGTCAATGCGCGGCCGGACAACAGCATCCAAAATTCGTCATCGCCCACTTTCACGGCGGTGTCAGCGGAATCCACTGTCGCGCATGGGTCTTTGCCTACACTTGCGACCGTCACCGGTCGACCGTCGACGTCGCGCACCAGGCACACCGCGCGCTGGGAGTAAGCCTCCCGCACCCGCTCAAGCAGCGTGGTGAGATCGGCGCCGCGCAGCACCGACCCGGCGAACAGCGCCAGCAACTCCGCCTCCTGGGTCGCCCGCCTGGCTTCGCGGGCACGGCTGGCTGCGGCATCCACCAATACGGCGATCGCCATCGCGACCCCCAACAGAACTACTATGGTGACGGCGTTGCTGGGGTTCTCGACGGCGAAGGAGTTTCGCGGTTCGGCGATGAAATAGACCAACAGCGCCCCGGATAGCATCCCGGACAGCACGGCTGGTGCCACACCGCCGAACAACGCGACGGAAATCACCCCGGCGAAGAAGATGGCGGTCTTTCCGCCGATGTCCAACAGCGGGTCCAAGAACCGTGTCGTGACCGCTAAGATGCCCCACGGCACAGTGATGGCGGCCAGCCAGGACACGATTTGGCGAGCGCGTGGCGAGATCGACGCGAACGGCAAGCCGCGGTTGGCCTGCTCATGGGTGACCATGTGGACGTCGATCTTCCCCGAGTCATTGATGGTGGCGGCGCCGATTCCCTCGCTGAAGACTCGCGCCCACCGCGACCGCCGGGAACTGCCGAGCACCAGCTGAGTGGCGTTTGTCTCGCGGGCGAAGTCGAGCAGTGCGGTCGGCACGTCGTCGCCGACCACGCTGTGAACCGTCGCGCCCAGGCTGGCGGCGAGTTCGCGCACTTTGCCCATTTCGCGTGGGGACACACCCGACAGTCCGTCGCCGCGGACGACGTGCACCACCATGAGTTGGGCGCTCGACTTCGATGCGATGCGGGAGGCGCGGCGCACCAATGTTTCCGATTCGGGGCCGCCGGTCACCGCGACGACCACTCGCTCGCGGGCTTCCCAGGTCGCCGTAATCTTCTTGTCAGCACGGTATTTCGCCAGCGCCGCATCGACCTGATCAGCAAGCCACAGCAACGCGATTTCGCGCAGTGCGGTCAGGTTGCCGGTGCGAAAGTAGTTGGACAGCGCCGCATCGATCCGTTCCGGCGGGTAGACGTTGCCGTGGGCGAGCCTGCGCCGCAACGCCTCCGGTGTGATGTCGACCAACTCGATCTGAGCTGCTTTTCGGACGATTTCGTCGGGCACGGTTTCGCGCTGTTCGACGCCGGTGATCTGGGCGACGACGTCGTTGAGGCTCTCCAGGTGCTGGATGTTGAGCGTCGAGATCACGGTGATCCCGGCGTCAAGCAGCGTCTCGATGTCTTGCCACCGTTTGGAATTGACGCTGCCCGGAATATTGCTGTGCGCGTATTCGTCCACCAGCGCCACTTCCGGCCGACGCCGCAGCACCGCGTCGACATCGAGTTCCGGGAACAGCGTTCCGCGGTAGGAGACGTAGTGCGGCGGAATGACCTCGATGCCTTCGATGAGTTCGCCGACCTTCTTGCGCCCGTGCGTCTCCACTACCGCCGCGACGACGTCGGTGCCGCGCTCCAGCCTGCGATGCGCCTCACCGAGCATTCCGCAGGTCTTGCCGACTCCGGGGGCCGCGCCGAGGTAGATGCGCAGGTCGCCACGTCTGTGCGGTTGCCCCCGTTGGGCAAGCGGGTCAGTTGCTGGCCTCGCAGTCGACGCATCGGAAGTCACATCGACATCATCTACCGGGAAGGGCAAAACTTCACGTCTACTGCGATGTTCACGACTTCACCGGGTACTTGCGGTCCAACTCGAGATTGAGCTGCAGCACGTTAACCACCGGCTCGCCGACGAAGCCGAGCAGACGACCGTGCTGGTTGTCGTGAACCGCGTCGCCCACCTGGCCGACGCTGATCCCGCGCGCGTGGGCCACCCGGGCCACCTGGATATCGGCGTAAGCCGGCGAGATATCGGGGTCCAGGCCGCTGGCACTGGCGGTGACGGCGTCGGCAGGTACCACCGGCTGATCGGACGCCGCGCCGCGAATCGGAACGATCTGACCGATCGAGTAGTCCTGGCCGTACTGCGCGCATTCCACCCGTACACCCTCGTAGAGCTGTTGGAACACCGTGGTTGGTGCGCTCCCGGGCTTCGAGCAGGGTTCGTTCACGCTGACCACCCGGGTCGGATGGATCACGTTGCCGGATGAATCCCGCGGCCCGATCACCGACAGCACAGCCCCTACGCCGCCACCGGTGCAGAACGGGCGTGAACCGTCGACCTTCTCGAGCTGGCCGATCGCGAAGCTGCGCGAGCACACCTGGGTCAGCAAGCTGGGTTTGAATCCGGCGGTGGACGGATCGGCGCCGGGAGCCAGCTTGGTGGGATCGGCCGGTGTGTCGACGATGTTCTCCGGGCCGAGGTTGGTGGGTCCCGATGCCAGTGGATCGTAGCCCTTTCCGGCTGCCGACGGCCTGCTCTGGAAGTACTGCGGCAGTGGGTTGCCGTCCTTGTCGGTGAACAGCTGGCCGATCAGTTTGCTGCCGACCGGCTTTCCGGAAACGTTGACTATCGAGCCCTCCGCCTTGGCGTGCAACCCGGGAAGTAGCGCGACTCCCCAGACGACCAAGGGGTAAGCGAAGCCGGTGATCACGGTCATCACGAGCAGCGCGCGCAGCGCGGCCCAGTGTTGGCGAATCAGGTTGGAAAGGTTCATGTGCGTCGCTCCTCCTCATCGCTTCGCTCTGCATCGTCGCCGACGCGGTTCATGTCAGCCCATCCCGGGGATAAATTGCACGACCAGGTCGATCAGTTTGATGCCGATGAACGGGGCGATGATGCCGCCCAGCCCATAGATGTAAAGATTGCGGCTCAGCAGTTTCGATGCGCTGCTCGGTGTGTACTGAACACCGCGCAGCGCCAACGGAATCAGCGCGACGATGATCACCGCGTTGAAGATCACCGCGGAAAGAATCGCCGACTCCGGGCTGTGCAGCCGCATCACGTTGATCGTGTCCAGTCCGGGGAACAGCGCCACGAACATGGCCGGGATGATCGCGAAGTACTTGGCGATGTCGTTGGCGATCGAGAACGTGCTCAACGCGCCACGCGTGATCAACAGCTGCTTACCGATCTCCACGATCTCGATGAGCTTGGTGGGGTCGGAGTCCAGGTCCACCATGTTGCCGGCCTCTTTGGCCGCGCTGGTCCCGCTGTTCATCGCCACCCCGACATCGGCCTGAGCTAACGCCGGCGCGTCGTTGGTGCCGTCACCGGTCATCGCGACCAGTCGGCCACCCTCCTGCTCACGCTTGATCAGGATCATCTTGTCTTCGGGGGTGGCTTCGGCAAGGAAGTCGTCGACGCCGGCCTCGTCGGCGATCGCTCGGGCGGTCAACGGGTTGTCGCCGGTGATCATCACCGTTCGGATGCCCATCTTGCGCATCTCGTCGAACCGGGCACGCATGCCGTGCTTGACCACATCCTTGAGGTGGATGACGCCGAGCACCTCAGCTTTCTTGCCGTCGTCGCCGCTGGTGACGACGCCGACCACCAGCGGGGTTCCGCCGGCGGCCGAAATGCCGTCGACGATTTCGCCGAACATGTCGGGAATGGTGCCGCCCTGGTCGCGGATCCACTTGGCCACCGAGCTGGCCGCGCCCTTGCGCAGCTGTCGTCCATCGAGGTCGACACCGGACATTCTTGTCGTCGCGGTGAACTCGACCCAGTGGGCGTGGCTGAGTTCGCCGGGGGAGCGTTCCCGCAGCCCGTAGGCCTGCTTCGCGTAAACGACGATCGATCGGCCTTCGGGGGTTTCGTCGGCGAGGCTGGACAACTGAGCGGCGTCCGCCAGGTCCTCGGACGTGACCCCGGTGACCGGGATGAATTCCGATGCCTCCCGGTTGCCCAGCGTGATCGTGCCGGTCTTGTCCAACAGCAACGTGTTGACGTCGCCGGCAGCCTCGACCGCGCGGCCCGACATGGCCAGCACGTTGCGTTGGACCAATCGGTCCATGCCGGCGATGCCGATCGCGGACAGCAACGCGCCGATGGTGGTGGGGATCAGGCACACCAGCAGAGCCACCAGGACAACGCCGCTGACGCCGTTGTTGGTGAGCGCGGAGGTGTTCGCCACACCGGGGTTATTGGCCTTGGAGTAGATCGCCAGCGGCTGCAGCGTCGCCACCGCGAAGACGAAGATGATGGTCAGCGCTGCGAGCAGAATGTTCAGCGCGATCTCGTTCGGCGTCTTCTGCCGGTTGGCGCCCTCGACCAGGGCGATCATCCGGTCGATGAAGCTCTTCCCGGGCTCTTGGGTGATCTTGACGATGATGCGGTCCGACAGCACGGTGGTGCCGCCGGTGACCGCGGAGCGGTCGCCGCCGGACTCCCGGATCACCGGCGCCGATTCGCCGGTGATGGCCGATTCGTTAACCGACGCAATGCCTTCCACGATCTCGCCGTCGCCCGGGATGATTTCGCCGGCCTCCACGACGACAATGTCGCCTTTTTGCAGTTCCGGGGCCCGGACGTCCTCCTCGGTGCCGGGGGTCCCGGGTGACCAGCCGTGTAACCGGCGCGCGATGGTGTCGGTCTTCGCCTTGCGCAGCGTGTCGGCCTGTGCTTTGCCCCGCCCTTCGGCGAACGCCTCGGCCAGGTTGGCGAAAAGCACTGTCAGCCAAAGCCAGAACACGATGAGCCAGCCGAACCACGACGAGTCGCGGATCGTCAGCACGGTCGACCACACGGCGCCGATCTCGACGATGAACATCACCGGGTTGCGCCACAGGGTGCGCGGATCGAGCTTGCGCAACGCGTCGGGCAGCGATTTGGCCAGCAGCGCGGGGTCGAGGCGGCCGCCCTGGACCCGCCCGCCCGGCGCCTGGCCGCTGTGGTGGCGTTGCGATGAACGGGCGGAATGGGGTTTCGAAGCCGTAGCAGTTGTCATGTCAGTGGATTCCTTCAGCGAGGGGCCCGAGTGCCAGGGCAGGCAGGAAGGTCAGGGCAACAAGAATCACCGTGACGCCGGCGACCATTCCGATGAACTGCGGCCGGTGGGTGGGCAGGCTGCCGGCGGACTCCGGCGTGTGCCGTTGGCCGGCCAGCGAGCCGGCCAACGCGAGCACCAGGACCATTGGCAGGAACCGGCCGAAGACCATCGCCAGGCCCAGGGCGGTGTTGTACCACGTGGTGTTCGCGGACAGGCCGGCAAAAGCGGAGCCGTTGTTGTTGGCTGCGGAGGTGAACGCGTACAGCACTTCCGACAGGCCGTGCGGTCCGGAGTTGGCCATGCTGGCGCGTGGGCCCGGTAACCCCATTGCGATGGCGGTGCCGATCAGCACGATGAGGGGAGTGACCAGGAAATAGCTTGCGGCGAGCTTCATTTCGCGGGGGTTGATCTTCTTGCCGAGGTACTCCGGTGTGCGCCCGACCATCAGCCCGGCGACGAACACCGTGATCACCGCAAGGACCAGCATGCCGTACAGGCCAGATCCGGTGCCGCCGGGCGCCACCTCACCCAGCTGCATGTTAAAGATCGTCATCATGCCGCCGAGGCTGGTATAGGAGTCGTGAAACGAGTCGACGGCACCACAAGAGGTCAGCGTGGTCGAAGCGGCGAACACCGAGGAGTTGGGAACACCGAAGCGTTGTTCTACACCTTCCATGGCCGCCCCGATCGCGGTCGGCACCGTGCCGTGGTGCTGCAGCTGCATCCACATCGTGATCGTCCAGCTGATCGCGGCGAGCGTCGTCATGATTGCGGCTATCGCGTAGCCCTGCTTCTTGCTGCCCACCATGCGCCCGAATGTGCGCGGCAGCGAGAAGCTGATCACCAGTAACAGGTAGATCTCCAGCCAATTGGTCCAGGAGGTCGGGTTCTCAAACGGATGCGCGGAGTTCGCGTTGTAGAAGCCGCCGCCGTTGGTGCCGAGTTCCTTGATCGCTTCCTGACTGGCGACCGGTCCTCCGGTGATCGTCTGCTGGGAGCCGCCCAGCGTGGTCACGATCTGGTCGTGCAGGTGGAAGTTCTGGATCATTCCACCGGCGATCAGCACGATTGCGGCGATGAACGAGATCGGCAGCAGGATGCGCAGCGTCCCGCGGACCAGATCCACCCAGAAGTTGCCCAGCTCACCGGTTCTGGTCCGGGCGAAGCCGCGAACCACCGCGATCGCGACGGCTATGCCTACCGCGGCGGAGACGAAGTTCTGCACGGCCAAGCCGGCCATCTGTACCAGGTGGCCCTGCGTCGACTCGCCCGAGTACGCCTGCCAGTTGGTGTTCGTGACGAAGCTGATCGCGGTGTTCCACGCCAGCGACGGGGTCATCGGTGTCGCTGGATCGTGTAGGTGTAGCGGCAACTTGCCCTGCACCAACTGGAAGAAGAACAGGAACAGCACGCTGACCGCCGAGAATGCCAGGACACTGCGGGCGTAGGCGCACCAGGGCTGTTGGGCTTTGGGGTCGGCGCCGATGACGCGGTAGACGACCTTCTCGACCCGCCAGTCCCGCGGCGAGGTGTAGACGTGGTACATGTAGTCGCCCAGCGGTACGTGTACCGCTACCAATGCCAGCACGAGCAAAGCGAGGAATGCGATCCCCGCGACAGAAGCGCTCACCTAAAACCTTTCCGGAAGGAACAAGGCCGCGACGAGATAGACCGCCAGCAGTGCCGACAGTGCGAGGCCGACGATGTTGTCGAAGCTCATAGCTTCTCGACCAGCTTTTGCGCAAAGCCAAGGACGGCGAAGACTGCCACCGTCAGTAGGACGTAGACAACCACCGACATAGTTTCTCCGTTCGTGACAAACCGGTCAGCTCGATGGTCGATCGAGTCGTGGTACCGGCATGCAATCTAGACCTCCTCGGTGAAGATCTGGAACGAAGTTAGGCTTCGCGGGTCTGAAAGGCTCCATCGTTTACGCTTTCTTTACGGTTGGCCGAACGTATTGAATTTGCGGCTTCGGCGATGGCTAACCCGCAGCGACTAGTTATAGCGCATTCGAGCAGGCGGCCGCAAACCGCATGGCATTTGCTGGCGCGGCTGTGATCCACTACTCAACGATGGGCAGGCGCACCCGGAAAGTGGTTCTACCGTTAGTGGATTCGGCGGTGACCGAGCCTTCGTGGGCCTTGACGATAGAGGCGACAATAGCCAGGCCCAATCCATTTCCGGAGCCGTCGGATCGTGAGTTCTTCGCGCGCACGAATCGCTCGAACAGGTGCGGGAGCAGATCCGCTTCGATGTCTGGCCCGTTGTCGGCAACCGTCAACTCGGCGTACGGCTCACCCTTCCCCGACCGGCGGCAGGCGATTCCCGTCGTCACGGTGACTCCGGGCGGGGTATGTACCCAACCGTTGGTCAGCAAATTGCTGACGAGCTGGTGGAGGCGGTCGCGGTCCCCACGCACCCAGACCGGCTCGTCGGGCAGGTGCTTGACCCAGCGATGGGTGGGCGCGGCCACCGCCGCGTCGTTCACCGCATCGAGGACGAGGTCGCCCAAGTCAACATCTTCGGTGCGCAGGTCCTCGCCCTCGCCCAGGCGTGAGAGCAGCAACAGCTCGTCGACGAGCGACGTCATCCGTTGCGCTTCCGACTCGATACGGGCCAGTGCGTATTCCGTCGTCGGTGGCAATGCGGCGCTGTCCTGGCGGGTGAGCTCGGAGTAGCCCCGGATCGCCGCCAGCGGCGTGCGCAGTTCGTGGCTGGCGTCGGTGAGGAACTGCCGCATCCGCCGGTCGGATTCGGCGCGGTACGCGAGTGCGCTATCTACGTTGTCAAGCAATCGGTTCAGAGTGTGCGCGACGATTCCCACCTCGTTGTCCGGATCGATATCCTCCAATTGCACTCTGGCAGTGATGCGATGGTCGTCGCCGATAAGTGGTGTGCTGGCGACCTCGGCGGCGGTTGCGGCGACACGGCGCAGGGGCCGCAGCGCGTATCCGACCACCAGAGTGGTCAGGCCCGCTGTTACCAACAGTGCGGCCACTAAAAGTATTGTGGCGCTGATGATTCGACGGGTGATAGTGCGGTTTGCCAGCTCCAGCGAAACCCCGACGACGAGGCGGTCTTCGGGACCGGCGCTTTGGCTGTCTACCAGGAATGAACCGAGGCTGCCCAGCGTCACGGTGCGTTGCTGGTCGTCGTGCCAGGGCTGTGCCTTGATAGCGGCGACGACATCGGGCGGGGCGGGGCGAGGGTCGTCTTCGTAGAAGACCGCCGAGCCGATGACATCGCCGTTGTGGAGTACGGCGATGATGTTTCCCGCGTTCTGTCCGGTGAATTCCAACATCACGTGTGCGATATCGCCATGATGTGTCGATTCACCGCGTCGGTACCTAGTGAACGAATGGTCAAGCGCGTCAAGCGATTCGGTGACTTCCGCATCGTTGATCGCGTTGACGTAGGTGCGAAAACTCAGTACCGTGACCACGCCGACCACCAGCACGACAACCGTGACCACCGCTGACAGCCCAACTACCAGCTGACGGCGCAAGGTCCGTGGGCGCCACCAGGGTGCGCTTGGGGCGCTGGTCATTTGCGCCGCTCCTCCTCATCGCTCCGCTCTGGATCGTCGCCGGCGCGGGTCATTTGAGCCGCTCCTCCTCATCGCTTCGTCCCCCTCGCCGCTCCGCGGCTGGGGGTGCCCCCACTGCATCGTCGCCGGCGCGGGTCATTTCGGGGGTCGCAGCATGTATCCGACACCGCGCACGGTGTGGATCATCGGCTCCATGCCGGCGTCGATCTTCTTCCGTAGATATGAGATGTACAGATCGACAATGCTGGTACGTCCTGCGAAGTCGTAATTCCAGACACGGTCCAGGATCTCGGTGCGGGTCAGGGCGCGGCCCGGATTGCGCATCAGGAAGCGCAGCAGTTCGAACTCGGTTGAGGTGAGTGGGATGGGTTTGCCTGCCCGCGCCACTTCGTGGCTGGCGCCGTCGAGTGTGAGGTCGCCCACTTTGAGACCCTCTTCCGCTGGTGCCGCCAGGAAGTTGGACCGGCGAAGGAGTCCGCGCAGGCGGGCGACCAACTCCTCCAGGCTGAACGGCTTGGTCATGTAGTCGTCGGCGCCCGCGGTCAGGCCGGTGACCCTATCCATCACCGAGTCCCGTGCGGTGAGGAACAGGGTGGGGGTGTAGTCGGCGGCCTCGCGGATCCGCTCCAGGATCTGCAGGCCGTCGACATCGGGAAGCATGATGTCGAGGACCAGCACGTCGGGGCTGACCTGCTCGAACTTCGTCACGGCCTCGCGACCGCTGTGCGCGACCTCGACGGTCCAGCCTTCGTAGTGCAGCGCCATTTTGACCAAGTTGGTCAACGCCGGTTCGTCATCGACCAGCAAAACCCGGATGGGTGACCCATCGGCGCGGGTGATCCGCGGCAACTGACCGAGGATGGCCTGACGTGGCCGCTGTTCACGCGCGGAACCCGACATTATCGCCATGCACCTCCATCGTTCCTCGCTCACACGCCATTGTCACAAAGCTGTCACGAAACTCATATCGTTCTCAAATGTGTCGGCGATCGAGCGGGCATCCGCCCAGGCCGTCAGATATGGGTTCCCTATGCATCTCGTCGGTGAGCTTGTGATGCGCTTGTGCTCCAAAAACACTGGGTAACAGAGCTCTTGACCAGGGAGATGGCAGACCAAAAGTGAGGCTACACCGCTAACCGATTGTGCGTGAACGTTTTACGTAACTCTGCCGTAACAATATCCGCTGAAGAGCAGTCTCCGCGACCAACGATGAGCGCGGGCAGTTTTCACAGAGAACTTTGGAGTAATCAATGTATTTCTCGTCTTTCGTCACCACGCATCCGGAGATGCTGTCGGTGGCTGCCGGCGATCTCGGAGGCATCGGTTCTGCGATGGCTGCCGCGAATGCGGCCGCAGCGGGTCCAACAGGTGGCGTCGTCCCCGCGGCGGCTGACGAGGTGTCAGCGCTGACGGCGGCGCAGTTCTCCGCCCACGCGGGCAGCTATCAGGCCATCAGCGCTGCGGCCGCAGCCGTTCATTCGGCTTTGGTCAGCACCCTGCAGACCAACGCCGCATCCTATGCCGCGACCGAAGCCGCCAACGCGATCGCAGCCGGCTAACCCGGGCACGAAGGAAGCAAAGAAAGGTAA
>Ga0307478_10003262_pt1 | contig 12124 bp, 15 predicted proteins | sample atmos_gasesECM4C_2_FD_203713 | JGI IMG/M metagenome (GOLD analysis project Ga0307478, IMG submission 203713) | Hardwood forest soil microbial communities from Morgan-Monroe State Forest, Indiana, United States - atmos_gasesECM4C_05 | ecosystem: Environmental > Terrestrial > Soil > Temperate...
CGGAAACTATTCCGCTAGCTGCAACTGAATATTGGTGCCAGCGTCCACCTGCGCGCCCCGAGGCGGCGTTTGCCCCACCACGGTCCCGTGCAGCCCTCCCGGCAAGGGCGCAAACGTGAGCTTCGCTACCTTCAATCCCGTCCCGCTAAATTTGGCTTCCGCTTCGTTCAAGGAAAGCCCGATCAATTCCGGCATCACGTACGACGCCGGCCGCGACCCGAGCGAAACCAGCAAATCCACGTGTGGGCTGCTCACATTCGATGTCCCCGGCATCGGATCCTGCTGCAACACCGTCCCGTTTTCGTATCCCGGCAAATACGCGCTGGAAATCTCTCCGACCTGCATACCGCCGCGCAGCAATTCAATGCGCGCCGCACGCACGCTCCGCTCCGTCAGCGCCGGAATCGTTGCGTGCTGCGGCCCCAGACTGATCAGCACGTGCGAGGCTTGCCCCACTTTCACTTTCATCCCCGGCGGCGGGGTTTGCCGTATCACTGTATCCACCGCCACGGGATTGTAAACCCGGTCCTCCACCTTGATTCCCAATCCGCGGCCCTGCAACATCTGCTGCGCCTCGATTGCTTTCTTGCCCACCACGTCCGGCATCGTAACTTCGCGTCCCTGAATCGCGAAGCGCATCGCGGTAAGCGCGCTCAAAAACGCCACCGACGCCAAAACGAACGCCAGCAAAGCCAAGCGAAATATCCATTCCAATCGTTCCCGAAAAGTCATAGTTGTTCCTGAAATTCAGCGTTCCGAATTATATGTCTACTCCGCCGTTTCTCCGTGCTCTCCGCCTTTCCTCTGTGTCCTCTGTGTTAAATCTTTCGCCTCTAGTTTTTCTCTGCGCGCTGCGGTGACCCCGACATCGTCGGGTCCTTGGTGCGGTAATCATTGTTTTAAAGTGTGAAAACAGTTCGGCTGTTACTCCCGCACAAATCCCGCAGCAAAGAATCCATCCGCCTCCCATTCGCCCGGCAAAGTGCGAAAGTAACCTGTCGCGTCAAACAAAGTACGGGCATCCACGCCGGCAACCAACTTGCCCTCCAAGACGCCCATCAAATCGCGCGCGGGAACCAGGCGCACACCCGGCACCAACCGCAAAACTTCCTCCACCACTAACTCGTTCTCCTCCGCCTCCAATGAACAAGTCGAATAAACCAACCGCCCTCCCGAGGCCAGTCCCTCGAGTCCCGATTTCAAGAGCGCCATCTGCAAAGAATGGAATTCCGCCAGCACTTCCGACTTCAACCTCCAACGAATCTCTGGATGCCGCCCCAATGTCCCAGTCCCCGAACAAGGCGCGTCCAGAAGTATCCGATCGAAACGCATCCCAAATGGCAACGACCGCACGGCATCCAACTCCAGCAACCGCACCTCACCCAGTCCCAATCGCGCGAACTGCTCCCGCATAGCGCGTACCCGGTGCGCATGACGGTCCCCCGCCACCACCAGCCCAGCAGTTCCAGCCGCCCGTGCCAAAGCCGCCGTTTTGCCTCCAGGCGCTGCGCACATATCCAAAACGCGCTCGCCCTCTCGTACACCAAGCAAGAGTGGCACGACCTGGGACGCCTCATCCTGAATCGAAATCGCGCCGCTGTGAAATGCCGTCGTTCGCGTAACACTCCCACCACCAACCGCAAACGCGCCCCGCAAAATCTCGCCGGGCTCAACGCGCAGTCCCGCAGCTCGCAACTCGTCTGAAATTTCTTCGCGTCGCGACAAATCGTGCAAAGCGCAAGCAAGTCGCGGCACCCGATTGTTGGCCTCCAGCAGTCCCACGGCGCGCGCTTCGCCAAACCGCGCCAGCCACCGCTCCACCATCCAGGTAGGATGCGAATGCAAAATCCCCAATCGTTGCGTCCCAGAAAGTTTCGCCGGCAGAAAATCCGCGGCAACCGTTCCAGCCTCACCGGCCGCCTTCCGCAAAACCGCATTCACCAAAGTCGCCGCAGAAGTTTTCCGAGCCCGCTTCACCAATTCCACCGACTCATGCACCGCCGCCCGCGCCGGTACTCGCCCCAAGAATCGCAACTGATACACACCCATTCGCAAAGCCAAAGCTACCGCCAAATCCAGACGTCCCACCGCCTTCTTGAGCTGCCGCTCGAGCAAAAAATCCAGCAGCCGCCGCCAGCGCAACACGCCCAACACCAACTCAGTGGCCAGGCCCGCATCCTCGGTCTTCACGCCAGTCCCGAGCTCTGTGTGCAACAAATCGCTAGCGAAAGCGCCCTCTTCCTCCACGCGCTGCAAGACCTCAAACGCGATCTTCCGCGCCACACTAATCGCCATAAGTCTCGCTCGCACAGGAATCAGGAGGTTCGCCGTGGAGGCGCAGAGCCACTGAGAAGATCGAATAGCTACAAACGGCCACTGCACTCCAGCGAATGCCGCTCATGTGATCCAGGGGAGGGTAACTGCGCTGCTTGAATTTTAAAGGCGTGGGTTTTCCCCTCAGCATCTCTGTGCCGCTGTGGCGGACGTAGCTGTCACGATCCGAATCTCTCTCCATCCGCAATCCGCGCACCATTCGCAAACTCGCGCGCCGCCACACGTTTGCGCCCTTCCATTTGCACAGTTTCCAAACGCAGCGCGCTGCCGTCGCCGCACGCGACGTACACCTCACCGCCACTAGCGCGAATTTCGCCCGCCGCTCCTTCAAATCCACTCACCGCTGGCCTCCCCCAAGCCGCGCATTGCTTCCCGCGAAACCTCGTATAGGCCCCGGGCCAGGGTTGAAATCCGCGCATCCGGTTGTAAATCACACTGGCCGGCAATGACCAATCGATCCTGCCATCCTCTTTCTTCAACGGTGGCGCAAAAGTAGCCTGCGCTGCATCCTGGGCCACAGGCGTAATCGTCCCATCAGCAAGCCTTCGCAACGTCTCTACAATCAACAGCCCTCCAGCCTGCGCCATCCGCTCGTACAATTCCGGCGCCGTCTCGTCCGCTCCAATCGCCGTCTCCCATCGCAACAGCGTCGGACCCGTATCCAGCCCCGCGTCAATACTCATCGTCGTCAAACCCGTGCGCGTCTCGCCCTTCGCAATCGCCCAATGAATCGGCGCCGCTCCGCGATATTTCGGCAGCAACGACCCATGCAAATTGATCCACCCTAGCCGCGGTATCGCGATCAACCGCGCCGGAATAATCTGCCCGTAAGCAATAATCACCACCACGTCCGGTACCGCACGCGCGAAATAGTCGAACACTTCGTCGCTGCGGATTTTCTGCGGCTGGTAAACGGGAATTGCCGCGGCCAGAGCCGTCGCCTTCACCGGCCCAGCAGAAATCTCGCCGCCTCGTCCCCGCGGACGGTCCGGCTGCGTTATCACTCCCTCAATTTTGAATTCAGGACGCGCGATCAACTCGCGCAAGGCAGGAACTGCAAACGCCGGCGTGCCGCAAAAAACAATCCTCAACGGCGGCACGAATCGCCTACCACTCGCCGGCTTTTTTCATCTTGCGGATCTTCCGCCGGATCATGTCGCGCTTCAGCATGCTCAGGTGCGTAATGAAGAGCACTCCATTCAGGTGATCAATCTCGTGGCAGAAAGCGCGCGCGAGCAACCCCTCGCCCTTGCGCTCGAATTCGTTTCCTTGCGCGTCCTGACCGCGCACCGTCACGTACAGCGGCCGCTCCACGTACCCGCGAAATCCCGGAATCGAAAGGCAGCCTTCTTCCTCGCGCTGCGTCCCGTCCGCATAAGTAATTTCCGGGTTCGCCAATACGATCTTGGCCTCGGGGACTTTCCCGTTCGAAACGTCGATCACGGTTATCCGCATGCCCACGCCGATTTGCGGCGCCGCCAAGCCCACTCCCGCCGCCGCGTACATGGACTCAAACATGTCCGCCACAAGCTTCTGCAAATCGTCGTCGAACTTCTCGACGCGTTTTGTCGGCGTCTCCAATACCGGATCGCCATATTTCACTATCGGATGAATCATCGTCAGCAGGTTCCTGTTTTCACCAATCGCCACTCACCAATCACGCATCATTAAAACTGATCCAGCTGTGCCGCATACCCTTCAAAATTCCGCTTCATCTCACCAATTGAATCCCCGCCAAACTTCTCCACAAACGCTCCCGCCAATTCGAAAGCCACCATCGCCTCGCCCGCCACCCCTCCCGCCGGCACCACGCATACATCCGACCGTTCGTAAGCCGCCTTCACCGCTTCCTTCGTTTTCAGATCCGCCGTCAATAACGGCCGCCGCAAAGTCGAAATCGGTTTTAGATGCCCGCGCACCACCACGTCGCTGCCGTTCGTGATCCCGCCCTCGAGCCCGCCCGCGCGATTCGAAGTTCGCACAAATCGCTTCCGCGCGCCGTCATATCGAATTTCGTCTTGCACTTCCGAACCGTAACTCGCCGCATTCGCGATCGCCGTTCCAAACTCCACGGCCTTCACCGCCTGAATCGACATCACTGCCCGCGCGATCCGCGCATCCAGTTTCTCATCCCACTGTGCGTGGCTGCCGAGCCCCGGAGGAATTTCGTGCGCCACCACTTCGAAAATCCCGCCCACCGAATCGCCCGCCCGCAGCACGTGGTCCACTTCCGCCTTCATCCGCGCTTCCGTCTCCGCGTCCACGCAACGTAGCGGCGATTCCAAATTCTCGCACACGCTCACAATTTCTTGCCACGACGCTTCGCGTTCCAACCTCGCGTGGCCCACCGCGATCGTATGGCTCAAAACCGCGGCGCCGAATTCGCGCAAAAGCAATTTCGCAAACGCACCCGCTGCCACGCGGGCCGCTGTCTCACGCGCCGAAGCCCGTTCCAGCACGTACCGCGCATCATGAAAATTGAATTTCAGTGCCCCAGCGAGATCTGCGTGCCCCGGACGCGGTGCCGTCAGCGGCCGCTGGCTCCCTGCCGCATCGCTGGCACCTTCGACGCCCTCGGCGTCTTCCACCGGCAGCGCCTTTTCCCAGTTTTTCCAGTCGCGGTTCTCGATGCGTACCGCAACCGGCGCGCCAATCGTCTTCCCGTGACGCACACCCGCCAGAATATCCGCCGCATCCTTCTCGATGCGCTGCCGCCCGCCGCGCCCGTAACCCAGTTGCCGCCGGTGCAGTTCGCGCTGAATAAAATCCAGATCCACCGGCATCCCCGCCGGCAACCCAGAAATCCAGGCAATCAAAGCCTGCCCGTGTGACTCCCCCGCCGTAACGAATCGCAGCATGTAATAGCCGAGCCCAACCAGCAGGCGCGAATGCAAGATTCTACCGGACACCTGCACCCGCGTAAAGCCGCGCCGCCCTAGGGACCACGGATCGGTTCCTCAGGTGGTCGCGCTGGTAATTCGCACTATGTGTGGAATGGAACCTGCAGTAAACGTCTTGCTGATAAGCCTTGCAGACGTGTCATAAAATGTCTTCCCGATGACCGACTCAAAGAAATTGCGATCGATCTTGGCACTTGTCGTGGTTCCTGTATTCCTGTTGATGCCGTTCCCCACGTCCGGTCAGGCCATGGCGGCGCGCGCCAAGGCCTATCCGCTGAGTGCCTGGAGCAACATCACGTGCCGTGCTAAGGGGCGATTCCAGGACCGCGATTATTGCGCTTCGGCGGTCATGGACGAAATCGTCGCCGACGGTAAATCGGCGATCCCCGTTTTGATTTCGCAGATCACAGACTCGCGATGGATCGCGGAACCGGTCTATGACTTTTGGCCACGCATCCGAGCGGGAGAACTGGCGCACTTCATCCTCTCGGACTTATTTCTCGACGACACATGGCGGAAGAGCACCATGCCGCCGTTGTTTCCCCATCAGGACTGCGACGATCAACCGGCCTGGGTCTGCTGGGGTAATTTCCGGAAGACACATAATCTGAAAGACATTCAAACCCATTGGATGCAGTTCTGGAAGGCCAACCAGGACAAGCTTTACTGGGACGAAAAGGCCCGTTGCTTCCGGTTATCGAGCGCGAAAATCGAAAGCTCTAATCGTTAGGCAGAGCGCACTCGAGCGAGATGGATGCCATGAACGCGAACGACTCGGTTCAACATGCCAGCCAAATTCGGCGACGTCTCTCGTCAGCGTTCGGCGTGATCGCCCCGCTGGTTCTTCTGGTCACGCTAAGTATCTCCAATGTAATGGCCGCCCCGGACCAATGTGCGAAGACTGCGCGCATGCAGGTTTATTCAAGCGCATTTGTAGACGAAGAAACCGGCGACCTTCTCGGATATGAACTGGCCGTTCATCAGCACAAGGATTCCACCGTAGACGGACTCTTGTATGTTTACGAAGGAGCAGCTAATGACGACGGCATCCAGATTTCAGGCCTCGTTTCGGGCAAGAAGCTGACGTTAACAGGCAAGTGGGTCGAGCACCTTACTGAATATCCCTCAAAAAAGGAAATCATCGAAACGCACTTGGTCAAAATGGACGGGACGCTTGGCCCGCGATGGTTTCGGGGTCGCCTGATAATTGAGGGCATGATAACGCCCGACAAGGTCGTACTGAAGCGGGTTGACCGCTTATGGTTTTGCAAAAACTAGAGTTCGTCAGCGGCTTTCAGCCCGAAAGTCGTCCACCCGTCGCCGTTAGCCTGCCTTCTGCAGGCGGATTCATTGGCCGATGTCCGCTTGACGCCACGCGGCTCAGCCGTTACGCTCCCAATGACTCGGCGCAACCGCGTCTCCCGCGGCGCGCCGTGTCGCTCAAAATGGCCGAAGCCAGTCCCACCTCATCGCTCCCTTCGATTCTCGCCGATTTATTGAAGGGCCAAGTCGCGGCCGTCCAAGACTACTTTTTGCTCTCACTCCAGGCCCTGAAATACATCCCCACCCAGCCGCACTATTGGATGGACACGCTCGAGCAAATGGACATCGTCGGCGTTGGCTCGCTTCCGATTATTATTCTCGCCAGCCTTTCCATCGGCGGCGTCATGGTCTTGCAAACCGCCGCGCAATTCCAACGCTTCGGTGAAACTGCCCTCACCGGTGACGCGGTGGCGCTCGCGCTCGTCCGCGAGCTCGGCCCCGCGGTTACCGCCCTGCTGGTCGCCGGCCGCAACGCTTCCGGCATGGCCTCCGAACTCGGCTCGATGGTGGTCACCGAGCAAGTGGACGCGATGCGCGCCCTCGGCACCGACCCTATCCGCAAACTGATGATGCCGCGCGTTATCGCCACGGTATTAATGGTCCCTCTGCTCACCGCCGTTTTCGATTTTGTCGGCCTCTGCGGCGGATTCGTTGTCGCCTACACCACGCTGCGCCTCGGCGCCGTTCAATTCTGGACGCGCGCCATTCACTCACTCGCGATGGGCGATGTAGTCCAAGGCATGGCCAAACCGATCGCCTTCGGTCTCATCATCGCCACGGTCGGCTGCTACCGCGGCTTGCGCGTCCGCGGCGGCACCCAAGGCGTCGGCCGCGCAACAACCAGCGCGGTAGTCGTCGCCTCCGTCTGGGTCCTGGTAGTCGACTTTTTCCTCTCCCGCCTCCTCCTTTACATGTTCAACCTGTAGAACGTGTCTCGCCTTCTCTCTTGTCGCCGTTCTCGCTGTCCTCTGTGCTGAAGCCATTGACTTCGTTCCCAACGCCTCCAAAGCGATCTCCCGCCCGAATCCCCCAGTTTCCATTTATAATTCCACGCATGACGCGCGACGTTCCGCCGCTCGACTCATCCTCGAATCTAGCAAACGCTTTGCGGCCGCCACCTCGGCGCGACAGCTTCGCACAGGAAGTCGAACCAGTCCCCGGCGAACCCCTAATCTCATTCCGCGATGTCCATCTCAGCTTCGACGAAGGTGACGTCCTCCGTGGAATCTCCTTCGACGTCGCTCCCGGCGAAACCAAAGTCCTCCTCGGCGAAACCGGCACCGGCAAAACCATTATCATGCGCCTCGCCGCTGGCCTGATTCATCCCGACACCGGCCAGGTCCTCGTAATGGGCCACGACATCAGCGAAATGCCCGAAAATGAGCTTCTCAATTTCCGCCGCCAGATCGGATTTGTCTTCCAGGAAGGCGCGCTCTTCGATTCGCTCACCGTCGCCGACAACGTTTCCTTCCGCCTGCGCGAAGAAGCCATGGACGAGGTCGAAATTGACCGCCGCGTGCGCGAAGCCCTCCGCTTCGTGGAACTGGAACAAGCCGTCGAAAAATTTCCGGCCGAACTCTCGGGCGGAATGCGCCGCCGCGTTTCCATCGCGCGAGCTCTGGTGGACCGTCCGCCCGTCGTTCTCTACGATTCGCCCACCGCCGGCCTCGACCCGGTAACGTCACAAACGATCATTACGTTGATCCTGCGCGGGCGCGATCTGCAAGACGTGACTTCGCTACTGGCCACGCATCGCGTGCAGGACGCCTTCGGGCTCGCCAACTTTCGCTTCGACAAATCCACCGGCCACGTCGTTTCGCTTATAGGCAAGGGCAATGGCACCGGCCCCGACGGCGGTGAGCGCAAGCGCGATGCCAACTTCAGTCCCGCCTCGCAGGAAGTTCTTGCCGCGCGCGAACAAACCGCCGCCTCGCTCACAAACCCCAACACCGCGCGGCCTACGAACGTGCTAGTCCTACGCGACGGCAAAATTTATTGGGAAGGCGCGGCCGACGAGTTGCTGCGTACCAAAGACGAGTACCTCAAAAAGTTTCTGGCTTCAGCGGAATGACATCCGCAGCTGAAATCTGCAGCATGTAGTCGGCAATCTCTGAGGAGGCAAGGTCATGGCGCAACGCAAGCAGCTAAGCTGGACGGAACTGCGGGTGGGTCTCTTCGTGCTCGCGGGCCTATTCATTCTCGCGGTGGCGATCTTCTACATCACCGGCGCGGGAATTCTCGGCCCGAAATACCGCCTGTATACGTATCTGCCGGAAGTCGAAGGCGTCACCTCGGGAGCACCGGTGCGCCTGGACGGCGTCTCGATCGGCAACGTCGAGCAGATCGGCCTGAATCCGCGTCCCTCGGACCGCAGCCAAAGCATCCAGCTCGTCTTGCGCATTGATAAGAAATTTTCGGGAGATGTGCGCACGGACTCGACTGCCAGCCTCGTCACTGAAGGCCTGCTGGGTGACCGCTACGTCACCATCAAACGCGGCCTCACTGGCACACAGCTTCCTCCCAACAGCACGATACCCGGCGCGCCTGCCGTGGCCATGACGGAGATGGTGTCGCGCGGTACGGCGCTGCTCGATACTTTGAACATCGTCTCCACCGACTTAAAGGCTATCGCGGACCAGGTTCAGAACGGCGAGGGCACCGTTGGCAAACTCATCAAAGATCCGGCGCTCTACAACAATCTCAATGGCACCGTAGCGCGCCTCAATGACGTCGCCTCCAACATCCAGCAGGGGAAGGGCACGGCCGGAAAATTCATCGTTTCCGACGAGCTCTACAATAAAGTCAACTCCACGGTGGACAACGTCAACGATGTGCTGGGTGCCGTGAAAGATCAGAGGGGCACGGCCGGAAAATTGATCTACGACCCCGCCGTCTACAACAGCGCCAAGTCTTTCCTGGACAATGGCAATGGCGTCCTCGGCGACGTGCGCGCCGGCAAAGGCTCGCTCGGCAAACTCGCCACTGACGACGCGCTCTACAACAACATGCGCGACGCCTCGGCGCAGGTGAAAGAAGCGACCACGAAACTCAATTCCAATCAGGGCACGGCTGGGAAATTCTTCAGCGACCCGGCGCTGTACGACAACCTAAGCGGAATGAGCGGAGATCTGCGTCTGCTGATCGCCGACTTCCGCAAAGATCCGAAGAAGTTCCTGCACGTGAAATTGGCCGTTTTCTAGGCGCTTGCAAACGCGCTTTTGTGCCGATTAGAACGCCGAAAAGAGGCGTTTTTATTGAGGTTTCGGCAAATTCTAATATCTGCCATTGTCGATTAGAAACGCTGTTGCCGGCGACTGGCGCGGGACGATCCGTGGCTGCGATTCGGCATTGGTGGCTTGCGGAAACCTGCAGAAAGTGAGGATTAGAACGCGCGTGTTGCGTGTCCCGCGAAGGCAACGGGGATGCAAACTGCACTATTCTTGAAGTGGCAATTTGTTGGCGATTGATTTGGGGCGCGGATGTTTGTTTTGTGTGAGATACGGTGAGTTCTAATCGCCGGGGTTGGCGATTGATTTTGGCGTGGCTTCGACGGCCGTTGTCGGTTAGAGCGGGGATGTAACATTGTAGTTGCGATGTTACATGAGGCTTCGGCGCCGCTGGTCTGTGCGTTTTGCAACGTGTGAGGGGCGCGGGGCGGATTTCGGCGGGAGTGTTTTGGGACGATCGCTTTCGTGGTCCCGTCGAGCGTGCGGCCGTGCTCATGTTGCGTCCTCAGTGGGGTGGAAAAGTGACCCCGCGTCATTTTATCACATTTACCTAGTGATTACTAGACCTAAGCGGATAGGCCGTGTGTCACGCGGACGCATCCGGACGCGGGAGCAGCAAGCCAAAGGCTCGCGGGAACGGCACCGCGAAAGGAATGGCGCTGCGCGCCGCCTTTTTCCCGGCGTTTCCGCGCCGGGCTAGGTTTGTGCCGCGCCTACGGCGCTGGTGCGATGACGGGACTTGGATCGTGTGAGGAGGCAGGACCGCCACCGCGCCTGACACATCCCATAAGCGTGGCGTGCGGCAGCGGCGATGCTTCGGACATTGGCGGACGAGCGACGATCGGTCCCAAGGCGTCAGCCCCGGGACCAACCGTCCTTACTCACCACTGCTGCAGCGTGCGGCAACCGCGACACGGAAATCAGCTGCCTCTACCTCGAGGGGCGGGAAACCCACCGTTCCCTCGTTCGCAATTTCCGCGTCACTGCGTTCACGCTTCGGCTTGTGGTCCGTGCACGTGCGCACCGCGAAGAGCACTTCGCGCGGTGGAAACACGTACCCGCACGTCACGAGCTCTTCGCCGCGCTCGTAACCCCGCACAATGTGCGCGAGGGCGCACGAATGGCAGAGCGATTCGCGCGCCGGAGGCGTCAGTCCGCCGTAAGCGCGCGGCAGATTCAGCTGGATCATGCCGGGGCGCGACGTCTTCACCGCGCGCACCGCACGAATCACCGCGATCACGAATCGCGCGAACTGAATCCCCATACCACCAAAAAAGATCACGAGCAGCACGATTCCGTCGGCAGTAAACGTGACCGCCGCCACCATCGTCCCGGGAATCGTCTTGGTGATCATGTTGCACCCGAACATTTTCTCCACTCATCGGATCGTTACTCGTCCTGTTTCAACTCCAACTCGATTTCCCGCACTTCTTCCTCGTCACCGCTCGGCGCGACGAATCCCGCCTGCCGCTTGGGCCCGCGCGGCTGCAGCATCCAGGCGATTTTCTTCATCTCGTAGAGGCTTTCCCGTCCCTTGCTCGTATAACTCGAGCATTCCTGAACGGGGAACTTCACCTCGCGCTCCGGCCACATGGCCTGGCACACCACCACGCGCTCGTTCTCGCGGTACCCCTTCACGGTCAGCGCCCGCTCACAGGTGTCGCATAGCGACGGCCCGTAAACTGGCGTTCCGCCTTTCACTTTCAGGCTCATAACCTTTATCCGATCTGAGAAGCGGCGTTTGGCCTGCGTGAAAACTAGCAGCCCGTTCCCTCAGCGGCTGAAGCCGCTCTAAGTTTGGGCCGGCTATGGCACGGCTGAAGCCGTGCCCTGACGAAATACGTAGTCGTCACGCGGATTCTGGTTGCCGCTTCGGAATGCGCGCCGGAAGATGCCGGCGCGGAATGAAATTGGTCGACGGGCAGGGCATTGCCCGCAGACAGATATACCCATCCAGCCTTGAATTTTTAGGGCTAACGGCTGCGATCGAAGGAAACGTTACGAGGAGGGACTAAAGCCCATTCGGCCACAATCCCAGCCCGGCGCCACGGCCGTTAGCCACAACATCGAATTGTAGGTATGTATCACCATGCCGAATGTTCTCCAGCATCGCCAATGTAAGGCAGCACCATAAACCAAGCAACCCAAATGCCGCGAACGGCAAAAAAGCCGCGCCGAACAGTGCCTCTGATCACTCGAAATGTAAATCTCCAAGGCCCGTATAGCAGATGTGTAGAAACTACAGGAAAAGAATGTCGGGAATTCAGGCTACGGGTGCACGCAGACAGAAACCGAAGTATTAACGCAAGGCTCTGCAGCTTTCTCTTGGCAATGAAATCG
>Ga0307478_10003263_pt1 | contig 12121 bp, 11 predicted proteins | sample atmos_gasesECM4C_2_FD_203713 | JGI IMG/M metagenome (GOLD analysis project Ga0307478, IMG submission 203713) | Hardwood forest soil microbial communities from Morgan-Monroe State Forest, Indiana, United States - atmos_gasesECM4C_05 | ecosystem: Environmental > Terrestrial > Soil > Temperate...
GTGTGCTTCGAGCGAGCTCCGGGGAGGGGGGACCCGTTGTTGCGTGTTGCAAAACGCGCAAACGTTAACACGGGAGAGGGGATCAAACTACGTGGTCATTGGAACAGAATTGGTACAGCATCCTTTATTCAATCAGGGACTGGCCCTCCTAGAAGCGGCGAGCCTTACCACACGCTCCTCGAACAATTAGGCCGCAACGCGTGCCTCAGAATAGAGTGATTCGATAAACTTTTTAGAATCTATATTTTACGCCCTCTTTGCATAAAACTCAGCGCATATTTCTGCATCATTTAATCCTGGTTTGCGCTTGGGCCTCGTGAGGTATACGGAAAGATTTTTGTATCTTTCCTTCTCGCACGGTCGTCGAATACTTGACTTCGCTCGGCATTGGAAGTATGAAGTGAGCGCCGGACGCGGTTCGTTTGTCTCTAAACGTTTGCGTCTAAACCAGGGGGTTCGATGCAGGCATCCCGCAGAGACTTTCTGAAGTTCACCACCATAGGCGGGGCAGCAGCTGCCATTTTCGGGTTCGACCTCCAGCCCGCCTACGCTCAACTCCGAGTTCTTAAAATCGCCCGCGCTAGTGAAACACGGTCGACATGTCCTTATTGCGCTGTGGGTTGCGGCACGATCATTTACACGATCGGGGACCGCGCCAAGAATGTCACAGCGCAAGTGGTACACGTGGAAGGCGATCCGGACCATCCTACTAACCGCGGGACGTTGTGTCCCAAGGGTGCTTCGCTCGAGCAAGACATCCTCAATGATCGCAGGTTGTTGAAACCGCAAGTGCGCAGGCCGGGCGGGACAGATTGGGAAGACATCTCGTGGGACAATGCACTCAATGAAATCGCGCAAAGGGTCAAGAAGACACGCGACGAAACGTTTATCGAGAAGGATGCCAAGGGAAATACGGTTAACCGGTTGGAATCGATCGCGTTCACCGGCGGCTGCACGGACACGAATGAGTTCAATTTTCTGGTGGTGAAGGCAATGCGCGCCCTGGGGGTCGTGCATTTAGAAAACCAGGCCAGGGTTTGACACGGCCCCACGGTCTCAAGTTTGGGACCAACGTTTGGCCGGGGCGCAATGACGAATGGTTGGGTGGATATCAAGAACACCGACATGATGCTGATCATGGGCGGGAATCCAGCCGAGAATCACCCCTGCGGATTTAAGTGGGCCATTGAAGCGAAGCGGACGCGCAGCGCGAAGTTGATTTCTGTCGATCCGCGGTTTACGCGTACCTCATCGGTTGCGGATCTTTTCTGTCAGATTCGCGCGGGCTCGGACATCGCCTTCCTAGGCGGAGTGATCAACTACGCGATCGAAAACAACCGAATCGCAAAAGACTACATAATCAACTACACGAATGCCGCGTTCGTTGTCGATCGCGATTTCAAGCTGCCTGGCGACACCGATGGCGTCTTCTCCGGGTTTGATGCGGAGAAACAAAGCTATAACCGCGCGAGTTGGAATTATTCGAGCGGGAAACCGGCGCCGGCCGCAAGCGCTGCTGGGGGCCTGCCAGCAGCGTTGCCACCGCTCCCGGAAAAGGTTGATTACGACCTCACGCTGCAGAATCCGAATTGCGTGTTTCAGCTGCTGAAGAAACACTATTCGCGGTATACCCCGGAGATGGTGGAGCGCATCACCGGCATTCCCAAGGAACAATTCCTTAAAGCCGCGGAGATGTATACGTCCATTCGCAAAGACGGCGACATGAAGAAAGTCGGTACGGTTATTTACGCCGTCGGCTGGACGCAGCACAGTTTCGGCACCCAAATTATTCGCACCGCAGCCATGCTCCAGCTCCTGCTAGGCAACGTGGGCCGAGCTGGCGGTGGCGTGAACGCGCTCCGCGGACATTCGAACATCCAGGGCGCGACGGACATGGCCGGGCTGTTCGACAGTTTGCCGGGATATTTGAAAGTGCCAACTCCGGCGGATGTGTCGTTCGACGCGTGGATGAAGCGCACGACGCCCACATCCTCAAAACCAGCTCCGTGGGATTCCTGGAACTACTACAGCAACACGCCGAAATTCACGGTCAGCTTCATGAAGACGATGTACGGCGATGCGGCCACCAAGCAGAACGGGTGGGCGTTCGACTATTTGCCGAAAGTGGACCGCGATTACTCATGGACGCATTTGTGGAACAGCATGTACAACGGCGGGATCAAAGGCTTTTTCGCCTTTGGGATGAACGGCGTAGCCATCGGGCCGGATTCCAACAAAAATATCGACGCGCTGAAAAAAGCCGATTTCGTCGTGGTTGGAGAGATTTATCCGGACGAGACGAGCGAATTCTGGAGGTCTCCGCGGGTGATCCAGCAGGGCGACATGAAACAAATTCAGACGACCGTATACCGGTTGCCATGCGCGGGTTTTGCCGAAAAAGACGGTTCGTTCACCAATTCCGCGCGGTGGGTGCTCTGGAAGAATGCAGCGGTTCCCACACCGGGAGATTGCCGCCTGGATCAGGCCATCGTCGCAGAGATTTTCCTGCGGGTTCGGGCGCTGTACAAGAAAGACGGCGGCAAAGTCCCCGATCCGATCTTGAAACTGACGTGGAATTATACTGACCCGAGTAATCCGTCGCTGGCCGAAGTATTGAAAGAGCTTAACGGCAAAGCGCTGGCCGATTTGGAGGATCCGGCGACGAAGGCACAAATCAAGGCGGGCCAGCAGCTGCCTGGCTTTGCCTGGCTGAAAGATGACGGCACTACGGCCTGCGGCAACTGGATTTATTCCGGCTCGTTCACGGAAGCGGGGAACCAGGCCGCGCGACGCGATCCCTCCGATCCTTCCAACATGGGGGTGCATCCTGGGTGGGGCTGGTCGTGGCCTGCCAATCGCCGTGTTTTGTACAACCGCGCGTCCTGCGATGTGGACGGGAAGCCCTGGGATGCGTCGCGGCGGCAAGTCTGGTGGAACGCAGGTACACAAAAATGGGTCGGGAACGATGTCCCCGATTTCAAGGCTGATTCCAACCCCAAGGATCATATGGGACCGTTCATTATGAACCCGGAGGGCGTGGGGCGAATTTTTGGTCCGTTAGCGGCCTTTGCGGACGGCCCATTCCCTGAACACTACGAGCCGATCGAGAGCCCAATCGTGAACCCGCTGCATCCGCAGCAGAGTAACAATCCGGTGGTAACACGATTCAAGGACGCAGACGACAAGTTCGGGACGGTGAAAGACTTCCCAATCGTATGCACGACGTTCCGACTGACCGAGCATTACCACTACTGGACGAAGAACAATCCGATGAACGTACAGCTCGTGCCGGAGCCCTTCATCGAAATAGGCGCGGAGATGGCGAACGAGATGGGCATCCGAGGCGGCGAGCACGTGAAAGTATCGAGCGCACGCGGCGAGTATATCGCCAAAGCCATGGTCACCAAGCGCATCAAGCCGATGATGATCGACGGCAAGAAAACCTATCAGATCGGAATTCCCTTTCACTGGGGATACCGGGGCATCGCCGAAGATGAAGGCAAGACCGAGCGCATGGTGCTTAACGCACTTACGCCGACTGTCACCGACCCAAACGCACACACGCCGGAATTCAAGGGCTTCCTCGTGAAAGTCGAAAAGGCTTAGGGGACGCGCATGAGCCAAGCCACACTACGCGTTCAGAAAATGTCCGGACATGCTGGGAGTGTTCCCGGCGAAGACGCTCAGCGCGAATACACCGTCTGCAAACTCATAGACACGACCACATGCATCGGCTGCAAGGCTTGCGAAGTCGCGTGCATGGAGTGGAACGACCTGCCGTTCGGCGAAACGGTCTTCGACAACACATACCAGACGATGCCGGAGACGCGCTGGAACTATTGGAACCTGATTCTTTTCAACGAGCATGAGAAAGAGGACGGCTCGCTGATGTGGCTGATGCGCAAGAATCAGTGCATGCATTGCGCGGAACCGGGGTGCCTGGCGGCTTGCCCAGCGGATGGCGCCATTGTCCAGTACACCAACGGCATCGTTGATTTTCAACAAGCCCACTGTATCGGCTGCGGCTACTGCATTACCGGCTGCCCGTTCGACATTCCGAAGATGAACCCGAAGACCAATCGCGTCTTCAAATGCACTCTGTGCGCGGACCGCGTCAGCGAGGGACTAGAACCTGCGTGCATCAAATCGTGCCCGACAGGCTGCCTGCACTTTGGCAGTAAGGACGACATGAAGGATATTGCAGAGAAGCGCGCGAAGCAGCTTCGCGACGATTACAATTTTCCGAAGGCGGGCGTATACGATCCGGCGGGAGTCGGCGGCACCGGTGTTGTCTACATATTGCATGACGCCACGCAGCCGGAACTTTACGGCGGGCTGCCTTCGAATCCCAGCATTCCGTGGTCCGTGAAACTTTGGAAGGGTCCGCTGAAGTGGCTGGGCAACGCGGCAATGGTAGGCGGACTCATCGGTCTCGTCGTGCACTATTTGCGGTTCGGGCCCAAAGAGCGTGAAGAGACGATCAAGGAACCGCATGAAGGAGCAGAGCCGTGAGTCAGACCGATCAGGCCGTACCTTCCGGTCACGTATTGCGCTACAACTTCAAGGAACGGCTCACGCATTGGGTCGCCGCGATTTCGTATCTTTATTTGCTGCTGACCGGTCTGGCGTTCTGGTCGCCGTGGTGCTTTTGGATCGCAGCGCTTCTGGGCGGCGGGCAAGTTTCGCGCATGCTTCATCCTTGGGCCGGGCTGATTTTTGCCCTCTGCGTGTTAGTGATGTATGGGATGTGGGCTTCCCATATGAATGTGGATGAAAACGATAAGAATTGGTTCAAATCCGTCGGTTACTACGTGCAGAACGAAGACGAAAAGATGCCGCCTGCGGGCCGGTATAACGCGGGACAGAAATCGCTGTTCTGGGGTTTTGTAGTCTGCATGGTTCTTCTCTTGCTGAGCGGACTGGTGTTGTGGTTCCCTGAATATATTCCCTGGAACTTACGCTACCTGCGTTACATTGCGGTTTTGGTGCATGCTTCGTCGGCGCTGCTAACCATCGGGCTTTTCCTGCTTCACGTGTACATGGGAGTTTTCGCGGAGCGCGGCGCATTAGATTCCATGGTTCACGGAGACGTCTCCATGAATTTCGTGAAGCGGTATCATCCGGGCTGGTATGAAGAGCTCACGAGGCAGCCGGCCTCTCCTAAGAAATGACGTCTCAACAAGCGGCAAGCAATGAGTACGACGCGCGGATCCGACGCGCTGAAAAGCTCATCGCGGAAAAATCCTCGGCCAGCGAACTTCTTTCGTTCTACAAGAGAATCGCCAGCTTCCAAAAAAGCTTTCTAGCGCAAATCGCTGCCGCAGGCGCGGAGCAAGCGGAGATTCCGCAGTTTGGCTCCTTGCGGGAGAGCCTTGATTTAACGCTGCTGCTTCCACACTTTCGGAATTATCTTTCACTCGTTGAACAGAATGCTCCCAACGCTCTGGCCGGGGCGGCGCGCGAAATCGCTGCGCTGCCTGCCGACTCTTGGATCGCCATTCTCACGGCCTATTGGGAAAATGGCGGGCTTTTCGATCAACAGATCGGGGCGTTCGCGCAATTTTTTCCGCGGGCGTTTCTGCAGCCTTACGCCGGATACGTTGCAGGACAGACGGCAGTGCCGCCTGTGCTAGTGACGCTGCGGGTCTGCCCACTGTGCGGCGGGAGGGCGTTATTCGGAGTGCTGCGGCTCGAAGGCGACGGGGGAAAGCGGTACATGGTGTGTTCTTTTTGCGGCTATGAGTGGGAGTTCCGGCGAATCTTGTGTCCGACATGTGGCGAAGAAGAAGAAAAGAAGCTACCCGTGTACGTCGCGGAACAGTTTCCTCATGTGCGCGTGGAGGCTTGCGAGACTTGCAAGTTTTTTGTTCGAACGATCGACCTCACAAAAGATGGCCATGCCGTGCCAATAGTGGACGATCTCGCGGCGATTCCCCTGACACTCTGGGCGAACGAGCACGGCTACAGCAGACTGCAGCCAAATCTTCTCGGCAGCTGAATTTAAACTCCAAGATTGTAAGAGTGTCGGCGTAGCGTGACTGGTGACCGGTGACTTGCTTTAGTCCCGCCATGCGCGGGGTTTGTAACGGAACTAGTCTGATGCTGGCTACACGAACAGCCTGCGCGATGAATTCCGCACTAGGGATGCGGTAGGTTTGCAACTTTGCCGCTGGGCGGGGCGTCAGGTGTCTCTGGTGCGGCGTGGAAGTTCTCGCGTCTGAGGCGCGTGTCGCCGTTCACATAACCGATGAAGTCCATGCCCTTGGGAAAGGTGATGTCTTTTCCGCGCATCACCGGAATCACCATACCCGCAGTAGAGCTGGTTCCTTTGCCCTCGCCTCCAGAGCGCAAAACGGCTTGCTGATTGTCTGCGAGCCGGACGCTCCTAATAAGCACGCTCAATTTTCCGCCACGGCCCAGGGCTTTCTTTGGTTCCGCTTCGTTGACGACACCGAGGGCGTTGGCGCCTTTGGGAATCACGAGGAATCCATCGACGACCACATCTTCTGAAACTTCAAAACTCACGTCATCACCCACTTGGGCATCCGCGGACGAGATCGTTTTCATTAGCTTCATGCGAATAGGCGTGCTATCGAGCAAACTGAGAAACTGGGTTGAAGCGGAAGAATGTGGAGCCGGTTCGGCGGATGCAGCAGGTTGGTCGTAGTGGATTTTCTCTCTGGCCGGCTCCTTGACAGGAGGCAGAGTTGGCTTTGCGCCGGGAGCAGTTTTCAGCAACAGGACGGCATCGAGCGGGACGTAGCCGGTCTCGTCTTTGGCGGTGCGCACTCCGAAATAGCTGTCGTAGCGGCCGGTGATTTCGACTTGCTGACCGCATTGGAGCGTGGCGCGGATATCGAGCGTGGTCATCGAGCTGTAGAGGTAGACATAGTCACCAGACCGGGCGCACTCAACCTGGCCGATTTCCTGCGCTTTGCAGAGTGCCGGGACGAGGAGACAAAACGCCAGAGCAAGAAGTCTTCCGTGGCACACCTTGGACACATGAAGGAACGATTGGAAAGGGGACATGACACCTCTATCCCAACGTAAAGTGTCTACCCGTGGCAATAGGCCGAACAGTAGTACTGTTCATAAAGAGGTACTCCGGCGGTGCGGAGCGTGGTGGCGCTTGGGAGGTTTGTGCTAAGCCGGCAACGCCAAGGCGGTTAGAGGGAGGCGGTCTCCTTGCAATCTTGCGCGTGCTTGGGGCAAGCTACGGTCCGCCAATGAGGGGCTGTCTATGAAAAAAATGTTTTTGTGCTGGGCCATTTTGCTGACTCTGGGAGTCGCGGATTTGGGAGCGCAGACTGCGGCGCCACCCTCCGCTTCGCTGACCGTGATTCGGGCGGGGACGTTGATCGACGGGGCTAGCAATACGCCGAGGAAGAATCAGCTGATTTTTGTGCGCGGAGAGCGCATCGAAAAAGTGATGGACGGTTCGACGCCGATTCCGCCGAGCGCGAAGGTAATCGATCTTTCCGCGGCGACCGTTTTGCCAGGACTGATTGATTCGCACACGCATATTTTTTTGTGGGGCGAAGATCCAGTCAAGGGCGGTTACGACGTAAACATTCTGAAGGCGGGGATTGCGCTGCGAGCGGCGCGGGCGACGTTTGCGACGAGGCGGGCGTTGGAGCAGGGATTTACAACGCTGCGCGATTTGGAAACGGAGGGAGCGGGATACGGAGACGTTGAAATCAAACAAGCGATTGAGGAAGGAACGATTCCCGGCCCGCGGCTTTTCTGTGCGACGCGGGCGATTTCGACGACGGGCGGCTACAACTTGGAAGATTACGCGCCGGAACTGGATATGCCGAAGGGAGCGCAACTAGTCGATGGGCCGGTGGAGGCACGGAAGGCAGCGCGGCAACAGCTGGAGCATGGCGCGGACTGGATCAAGGTGTATATGACACACCGGTCCTGGGTGGACAAGGAGGGGAAGCTCGTGTCGCAACCGACGCTTACGGTTGAGGAGCTGAAAGCGATCGTGGACGAGACACATGGCTGGGGGAAGAAGGTAGCGTGCCATGCGTACAACGGAATCGGTTTGCAGAGAGCCCTGGATGGCGGATGCGATTCGATTGAGCATGGACTGGAGATTACGGATGCTCAGATAGGGCAGATGCAGCGGCAGGGGACTTGGTACTGCCCGACGCTCACGCCTTACTATGGAGACTGGGCGGCAGCCGATACGCCGGGCGGAAAGCGGGACCGCGCGCGGGCGGCGGTCCACGAAATTTCGTTCCGTAAAGCGCTGCAGGCGCATCTGAAAATCGTTTTCGGGACGGACATGGGCGGAATTCCGTGGACGGAGCCGATTGCGCAGGAATTCGGGCGCATGGTTTCGATGGGGATGACGCCGATGGATGCGATTCAATCGGCTACCGTTCGGGCGAGCGAAATGCTGGAGATGAAGGGGGAGATCGGCGTGGTGGCGACGGGAGCTTATGCGGATATCGTTGCGGTTTCGGGGGATCCGCTGAAGGATGTGGGCGAGCTGGAGCACGTGCATTTTGTGATGCACAATGGAGCGGTTTTTAAGAACGAACTACTCAAGTGAATAGTGGCCAGTGAGGAGTGGATGGGGACTCTTGACTGGGGGCACGCTCACGCGAGGATAAATTCCAAGTTTCGGTTCGAGTGGAGAAGGTGGACTTTTAATTTTTGCCGGCTTCGACGCGGATGCCCTTCCAGAAGGCGATTCTGCCCTTGATTTCAGCGGCGGCCGGATTCGGCTCAGGATAACACCAAGCGGCGTTTTCGTTTTTCATGCCGTCTACTTCGACGTGATAGTAGTGGGCTGTGCCCTTCCACGGGCAAATAGATGTGTGCGCGCTCGATTTCAAAACATTTTTGATGACCGAGTCGGGAGGAAAATACTGATTGCCCTCAACGACAACGGTGTTGTCGCTCTCGGCAATGACCTTGCCACCCCAGATGGCTTTTGCCATGTTGCTTGCTCCTCGTGTTCGCACCGGGCTTTACGCGCGATCGAAATTAGTTTACCTGAAGGTTGGATGCGGAAAGCATAGAAACGGTTCAAGTAAAGATGAAGAGTGAGTTCTTGAATGGTACGCGCAGGGCGTGGGAATTGCCCGGCGAGGCATCCAACAAGGCGCCTCTGTTAGAATCTGCACGCAAGCAGGAGGATAGAGATGGCTGGACAGAGTTTTCAGAGTCATGCGAAGTGGTTGCCACCCTTTCATTTTTTTGTTTTGCCGGTATTGCTGATCAACCTTGGGTTTCAGATTTACTGGTGTGTGAGAGCGGGCTTCACAATATACGGAGTGCTTTCCGTGCTGGTCGCGGCGGCGCTTTTTGTTGGAGTGGGGATAGCGCGAGGCATGGCGTTGAAGGTGCAGGACAGGGTGATTCGTCTCGAGGAGCGCCTACGATTCGAACGCGTGCTGCCTGCGGACATGCATGCGCGGATCGGAGAATTTACGATCGATCAAATTGTGGCGCTGCGGTTTGCAAGCAACGCGGAGCTGCCGGAGCTTGCGCGAAAAGTGCTGGATGAAAAAATGGTTGATCGGAAGGAGATCAAGAAGATGATCAAGACTTGGCGGCCAGATTTTGCGAGGGCTTGATTTTTAAGTTTAATCGACTGATTGGGCGGCCCCTCGCAGGTTAAACAAACCCCGCCCCTGCGGAGTATCGGTCTGTTGAGAATGTGGCGTCAGATGCTGCGGATAACGCCGCCTTCTGCGCGGACCGCGGCGCCGCTGATGGCGGCAGATTGGGCGCTGGCGACGAAGGTTACGACGGCCGCGATTTCTTCAGGAGTTTCAAAGCGTTTGAGGAGCGAGCTCGGGCGGCCCGTTTTGAAAAACTCCTTTTCGATTTCGGCCGTCGAGACGCCTCGCTGCTTGGCGATGCTCTCGAGGAAACCTGCCACGCCTTCGGAAGCGGTGGGGCCGGGGAGGACGGAGTTTACAGTGACGCCGGTACCCGCGACGGACTCGGCAAGGCCTCGCGCGATGGCGACTTGGGCGGTCTTGGTCATGCCGTAGTGAACCATTTCGGCGGGAATCTGAAATGCGGACTCGCTGGAGATGAAAATGATGCGGCCCCAATTCTTCTTGAGCATGCCGGGCAAATAGTGGCGAGAGAGGCGGACGCCGCTGAGGACGTTGACCTCGAAGAACCGCAGCCAGTCGGCATCGGGGATTTCTGCAAAGGGTTTGGGTTCGAAGATTCCGAGATTGTTGATTAAGATGTCGGCGTGCGGCACTTGCTGGACGAAGGATTCGATGCCGGCGGCAGCGCCCAGATCTGCGGCGATACCTTTCAAATCGGCGGTTTTGTGGAGGCGGCGGATTTTTTCTAGCGCGGCATTCACCCGCGCATCCGTGCGGCCGTTGACGACGACGCTTGCGCCTTCGGCCGCAAGCGCAGTGGCGATAGCGAGGCCGATGCCTGCTGTGGAGCCGGAGACGACGGCTTTCTTGCCTTTTAAGCCAAAATCCATGAAGCGATCCTCCTCGAATGCTTCATCGAGCTACTGCCGCCGTGGCCGCGCCTTCGATCTCTTTGATTTCTTCGGGCGTTAGTTTCAGTTCCCCGGCGCGCATCACGCCCTCGGCTTGCTTGGCGTTGCGCGCGCCGACGATGGCGCCGGTGACAGCGGGATTGCTGAGCACCCAGGCGATGGCGACTTCTCCGGGGTTGCGGCCGTGGCGGGCGCCTACTTTTCGGAGACGCTCGACGAGCTCAATATTTTTGGAGAGGCGCGGCTCGCGAAACTCAGGATTCTTGCTGCGAAAATCGTCGGGCGGGAGGGCAGCGGCGCGCTCGCGCGTCATTGCGCCGGTGAGGAGTCCGGAGGCCATAGGCGCGTAGGAAATGACGCCGATGCCCTGCTGTTTGCAATAGGGCAGGATCTCTTTTTCGACCTGACGGCGAATGAGGGAATAGGGCGGCTGCAAGGAAGCCGGAGTGGCAATTTTTTCTGCGCGCTTGATCTGCGCTACGTCGAAATTGGAAACGCCGATCCAACGGACTTTGCCTTCTTTTTGCAGGGCTAGCATGGTTTGCCACGCCTCTTCGAGACCGGATCCATTGTCGGCAGGCGGCCAGTGCATCTGATAGAGATCGATCACATTTGTTTGCAGGCGGCGAAGGCTGTCTTCGCATTCGCGGCGAATAGATGCGGCGGTGTGATTCTGGGTGACGTGACCTTGGTCGTCCCAGCGCAGAACGCATTTGGTGAAAACGTAGGGACGCGGGCCGCGCCAACCCTTTAGTGCTTGAGCAACGACTTCCTCGGAATGTCCTACGCCGTAGACTGCCGCGGTATCGATCCAATTTACGCCGAGTTCGAGCGAGCGATGAATGGCGGCGATGGAATCCGCATCTTCCTGGTGTCCCCAAGCAAAATCCCAGCCGCTGCCTCCAATGGCCCAAGCGCCGAATCCAACCGGGGTAATCTGCAAATCGGAATTGCCGAGTTTGCGCGTTTCCATGTCTCGTGACCTCTCGTCGAGATTAATCGCTGCGCTGCCAGGCGCGTTTGTACGGCGCATTCTACATTGCATGAGATGAAAAAAAGGAGGATTTGGTTAGGAGAGAATTTGGGTGCGGGAGCGAGAGCGATCGCGGTTCCACCGGCATTGGGGCCTTCGGAAGGCTGGGCAGTGGGAGGCGCAGCGAAGACAGGAGCTGTCGCGGGGAGCGAAGCAGGGCTTGCGGCATCCAGGAAAGCGATGCCTCGGTTGGCAATACCGAAAAGCAGGTGCGTGGAGTCCACGTCTTCGATTTCCGTGCGCCTTCCCGCGAGCCACAGGTCAGGGACTTGTCCGATCCGGCTGAGAGTGTGTCCATCGAGCGCGGTGATCACGGGCGGAGCGGCGGCATTTTCGCTGACATACAAAAACTGGCCGTCGCGCGAGAACACCAAGCCATTCACGGCTGATGTTGCATAGCTGCCCGCTGGATTTAGTGAGCCGTCGAGAAGCAGGACTTGCGAACTGCCATTCGAAACGAAAACAGCGGCGTAACGTGTGCCATCAGGATTTGCGGCGGCAAGAGGAACTGTGCCAGTGCCGAGGCCGTGCGGGCCGGCGAGAACGTTACCATTCGCATCGTACACGGCAAGTTCGCCGCTGGCATCACCGGCGGC
>Ga0307478_10003264_pt1 | contig 12120 bp, 10 predicted proteins | sample atmos_gasesECM4C_2_FD_203713 | JGI IMG/M metagenome (GOLD analysis project Ga0307478, IMG submission 203713) | Hardwood forest soil microbial communities from Morgan-Monroe State Forest, Indiana, United States - atmos_gasesECM4C_05 | ecosystem: Environmental > Terrestrial > Soil > Temperate...
CAACCGCCAGCGGCTGCAGGTCATCGTCGAGGACATCGCTCCCGGCCTGACCAGCCGGAATGGCGTGGGACCGGTCAGCGCCGCCCAGGCCATCGTCAGGGCCGCCAGCCGGGCTATTTCACTGGGTCCTTACGGAGTCTCCGGCTCGCCGGGCGTAGTGGAACCGGCGCACCCGCAGTCGTCCGGTCACCCGCCCTGTCTCGGTGATCAGCTCTCACGAGGGAACCGCAGCCAGGCAGGACTAATCTGCCACGGCATCAGGCCACGATCACTGGGTTGGTGAGTGCTGCCATGTGCCCATCGGGGTGGCGTACCTCGATGCGGGCGAATGCCGACTCGGCCGCGCTGGTGCGCCACTCCACGGTGCCCGGTCCGCTGTCGGGCAGCGGCGCCTTGTGCACTGTGCCACGGTCGGTGTGGAAGCTGACAGTGCCCGATGGAACACCGCGTACCTCTGCCTGTATCACAGCCGGGTTACCGCTGGTGTCTAGCTGCTCGCCGATCCCGGCGCTGCATGGGCCGGCGGAGGCCGTGAGCGACAGCCCGATGGCCGCCGAGCCGGCGATCCAGCTCCGGCCGGCCCGGAGTCCGGCAAGGACCGCGCCGGCACTGAGCTCGTCGGCCAGCACGACGGTGTGCGGTATGCCGATCTGATCGTTCAGGTGCGTGTCGCTGTTACCCATCGCCGGCCGCCAGTGCCCGGCATGGACGTCCGCACCCAGGCTGCGGCCCCATTCGGCCAGTGCCGCCTGGTTGTCGGCGTTCCACGGCCGGTCCGAGGACCACAGCCCGTTCCACACCTCCACCACGTCGAATCCCTGGTACGGGTACATGAACACGCCCGAGGGGTACGGCGCGTGCGGGTGGGCCGCCACGCACAGCCCGCCGGCCTGATGCACCTGGCCGACATGCCGGGCGACTACCTGGTCGCGTACCGTGTACTGCCAGTCGATCACCTGTCCCGGCCGGATGCCGAGTGCCAGCCAGTGCCCGCTCCGGGTGGTGACCTCCTCGCCCAAGATCACCAGCAGGTCACCGTCGGCGTGCGCACCCCATGCGCCCTGCGCGCCGGATGCGTTGTGCTCGGTGGTCGCGATGAAATCCAGGCCAGCCGCACGGGCGCCGGCCGCGAGCTGCTCCGGCGTCAGCTTGCCGTCCGAGTACACCGAATGCACATGGCAGTCACCTCGGTACCAGCCACGTCCCCGGCCGGCCACCTGCCCTGACGGGAACTCCGCCTCCGGCACTCTCCGCCTCCCCAGCCCGATGCCCGGTAGCGTACTCACCCCGATGGCATCCCCAAGCAACGCCTGATCCTCCTTCGCCGAACGAGAACATCGACCCCGCCGAAAGAAGACCCAGCACCGGCCCCCAGAGAACCAGAACAGCGGCGGAAGCCCGACCCTATCCCGCCGCGACCGTCCCCTGAGGTGACCGTGGGCACTGCCATGGCGGGATGTGAAGCTAAGATTCGTAGCCCTGACCTGCATGCCATGCAGCCTGGTTTCGTCTGCCTGTGGCGCGCTACGTCTGGTTACCACAGGTCAGAGCCGCTATCGCGTCTGAGGCGGTCTGGCTCGATCCGGCAGGGTCTGGGTGCGTTGGTACTTAGTTTGGTGCTGGTTTGCCGCGGCCGGAGCTCACCCGGCTGCCGCAGATCCTGCTGACACCGCACATCTCGGTCGGCGGGGAGGCGAACATGGCCCGGGCCGCTGCGGCAGCTGTCCGCCGACAACCTCCGGCGGCACCTAGACGGCCAGCCCCTCCTTAACGTGGTCGACCGCTCCCGCGGCTACTAGCAGGCACTGCGGCTGCAGGGCAGCCGCCGATTCAGGTCAGACGAACAGCGGCTCGGCTGCTGTTCGCCCGGCGAGCGCGCGCATAGCCGCGTCGTCCGGCGCCTCGGTGTACCGGCTGGCCGCGTCGAGCACCCTGGGGAGCAGGTCTACGTCGCCCACGCTGCAAAGGAACACCCCGGGGCGGCTCAGCGCCCACGACACCGCGAGGTCGATGTCGTCCTGCTTTTCGAGCGGCTCGTACCAGGTCGCCCTGGTGTGCGGCCGGCCCTCCCAGGGACGCAGCGCGATCGCCTTGATCGTCTGCACGGCGACCCGCCGCTCGTGGCAGGTCTCGTAAAGGGCGTCGAAGTTGCCGGCGTAGTACTCGTTCTGCATGGTGAGGAAGTTGTACGGGAGGAGTACCGAGTCGAAGTCGAACCGCTCGAGGCTGCGCCGGTGAGTCGCGGCGATCTGGCTGCCGTGGCCGGTCACCCCGATCCAGCGGATGAGGCCCTGGTCGCGTGCTTCGATAGCGGCTTCGAGCGCGCCGCCAGGGCTTAGGGCGGTGTCCCATTCGATCGGATCGGCCAAGGCGTGCAGCTGCCACAGGTCAACGTGGTCGACGCCCAGCCGGTCCAGGGACCGGTGCAGTTCCTCGCGGGCTCCGGCTGCGGTGCGGTCGTCGCCCTTGGTGGCCAGGAAGAACCGGCCAGGTTCGCGCTGCAGCCACGGCCGGACGCGCGCTTCCGCCTCGCCATAGGAGGAGGCCAGGTCCAGGTGGTTCACCCCGTGAGCGAGCAGGACGTCCAGGGTCTCGTCGGCGACCCGCTGGGAGACCTGCGCGAGAGCCGCCCCGCCGAAGATCACCCGGCTGCTGTGGTGGCCGGTGCGGCCGAACTCTGCCTGTTCGATGGGCACGAGACCTCCCGAAGTACTAGAGCTAAACCTGAGCGTACAGCCCATCACCGGGGGCTACCCGCTGCCCTAGGGTTGTCTTCATGACGTCAGCCGGTGCAGGCGTGCATGCGTGGGTGGATGCGACGGCGGGTGTGGCCGGCGATATGTTGCTCGGGGCGCTCGTCGATGCCGGCGCGCCCCTCGCAGTGCTGCAGGGCGCGGTGGACGCCGTGATCCCCGGCTCGATCCGGCTGGCGTCCGCGCTGGTGACACGGGCCGGGATGCGCGCTACCAAGGTAGACGTGCACCCGGCGGTGCGAGACCAGGCGCAGCGCAGCTGGCGCGACATTCAGGCCTTGCTCGAGCGTGCGGATCTCGCGGCCGGCGTGCGGGAGCAGGTCCGGCGCGTGTTCCAACGGCTGGCTGAGGCCGAAGCGCGAGTACACGGGCTCGAGGCCGACGAGGTGCACTTCCACGAGGTCGGAAGCTGGGACTCGATCGCGGACGTCGTCGCCGTCTGCGCCGCGCTGGACTTCCTGGGGGTGACCTCGATGTCCTGCAGCGCCGTCGCGCTGGGCGCGGGCCGGGTCGTGACCTCCCACGGTCACCTCGCGGTTCCGGTGCCTGCGGTGCTGGAGATGGCGGCGGGCTGGCGCGTGCTATCCGGTGGCGAGGGAGAACTAGCCACCCCGACCGGCATGGCGCTGCTCACCGCCCTGTCGCAGGAGTCCTGTGACTTGCCCGCCATGTCGGTGCGCACCGTCGGGGTGGGGGCCGGCACCGCAGATATCGCCGGTCGCCCGAACGTCGTGCGGATTGTCCTCGGGGACCGCGGCGACCCGCCCGGGCAGCCGGATGAGCCGGTGATCATGTCGGTGCTGGAGACCAACGTCGACGACATGGACCCACGGGTGTGGCCTACTGTCCTGTCGTCGTTGCTGGCTGCCGGGGCGGCTGATGCGTGGCTGGTCCCGATCATAATGAAAAAGGGACGCCCTGCTCACACGCTCGCCGTGCTCGCCCCAGTGCACCGGCGTGACCTGCTGCGGCGGCTGATGCTGGAGCTGACCAGCACCATCGGGGTACGCGAAGTCGCCGCCACCAGGGTTGCGCTTGACCGGTTCTGGGTGCCGTTGCAGGTCGCGGGCGGCCAGGTTCGCCTCAAGGTCGCGCATCGTGGCGGCGAGGTGGTCCATGCGACACCGGAATTCGACGATGCTGTGGAGGTCGCCGCGGAACGTTCCGTCCCGGTCCGGCGAGTGCTCGAGGAAGCCGTGGCCGCCGCGGAGCGCGAAGGTTTCCTGCCGGGCAGCCAAGTCCAGCCGGGCCCGGCCTAGGCCGGGGCCGCGATCTGGGCAGCCAGGTGCCCGGCACCGTACCCGTTGTCGATGTTGACCACGGCCACGCCGGGCGCACAGGAATTGAGCATGGTTAGCAGAGCCGCCACGCCGCCGAGCGCCGCGCCGTAGCCGACGGACGTCGGCACGGCGATCACCGGCGCGGAGACGAGGCCGGCGACCAGGCCAGGCAGCGCGCCGTCCATCCCGGCGACCACGACGATGACGCGCGCTGACCGCAATTGGTCGAGCCGCGCCAGTATGCGATGCAGCCCGGCAATGCCGACATCGGTGACGAGATCGGCGGCACGGCCGAGATAGACGGCGGTCAGCTGGACCTCCCGCGCGACCCCGAAGTCGGCGGTACCGGCCGCGACCACCAGAACCCGCCCGCCGCGCGGAGCCGGAGGCTCAGGCGGCCAGGCCAGCATGCGCGCGTCTTCGTCGTAGCGGGCATCAGGCAGCACACTCAGGACCGACTTGGTGTGCGCGGGACCCGCGCGCGTGAACAACGTCGTCGTGCGGGATGCCTTGATGGCCAGGGCAGCGCTCCTGACCTGGCCGGGCGTCTTGCCCTCGCAGTACACCGCCTCGGGATAGCCGCGGCGGTGCGCCCTGTCATGATCCAGCTCGATGAACGCCGTCATGGCCTCATCGGGCTGCCAGGGCTCAGTCACGCCTGACCGGCAGCAATGACATCGTGAAGGCCCCGGACTGGATGCCGGCCAGATCGACGGCGGCGAACCGGAAGCCGGCGGCGGTAATAGCGGCGTGGATCTGCTCGCGCGCCGGGGCGGAGACGGCTCGCACGAGCTCGCCGGCGGGAAGCTCGATGCGGGCCACTTCGCCGTGATGACGCACTCTGCACTCCGCGAAGCCCAGGAGCCGCAGAGCCTTCTCGGCCGCCTCGATCTGAGCGAGCTTAGCCTCGGAGACCTCCTGATGGTGCGGAATACGGGACGCCAGGCAGGGTGCGGCGGGCTTGTCGGCACTCGGGAGATCCAGCGCCCTGGCGATGGCACGCACGGTGGCTTTCCCCAGCCCAGCATCGGCCAGGGGCCGCAGGACCTTATGGTTACTGGCGGCGCGAGACCCGGGCCGATCGGGGCGCGTCATGTCATCGGCGTTCTCGCCGTAGGCCACGGCCGCCAGGCCATAGGCGCCGGCTACTTCATCGTCTATGCGGGTAAACAGCTCGTCTTTGCAGTGAAAACAGCGGTCAGGGCCATTGGCCCGGTAGGCGGGGTTGTCCCCTTCCCTGGTCTGAATCTCGACGACACGGGCGCCGATGACCGCGGCAACCCGATGTGCCGCGAGACGTTCATCCGACGCCAGACTGGGCGAAACGCCGAGGATGGCAACAACCTGGCCAGCGCCGAGTGCCCGCACGGCCAAGGCGAGCAATACCGAGGAGTCGACACCACCGGAGAACGCGATGCCCAGCGGGGCCGTTCCGATGAGCCGGGAGCCCACCGCCTGGGCGGCTGCCGAAAGCTCGCCGGTGAGAGGCTGATCTACCAAACTAGTCATGTCGGTCACCTCAACTGCCCCTAGCCGCCAGCCACCATTCTGTCATTGGTACCGGCAACCGCTTCCGCCGGTCAGGATCAGAAGGGGCGCGCGAGTCTATCTACTGGGCACAGGCTCCCGCACGTCGGCGGGTACGGCTAGCTGGCCCGGCTAATCGTGCTGGAACTGGCCCCGCAGGCCAGGCGCTCCATGTAGCGCAGGCCCCTGAGGTGGTGCTCCACCTCCCAGGCCGCAGCGTCGGCGTCCCAGGCCCGCAGCTCGCGCAGCAGCCTGCGGCGCGAGCTCAGGATCATGCCGTCGGCCGCCGGGCCGACCGTCATGAACAGGTCCTGCAGCCGCCCGGCGGCCGAGCTCACCAGCCGGGCCAGGTCGCGGTCACCGGTCACGTCGCCCAGGACAGTGAACAGTTCGGCGTGAGCGGTGGCCTTGCGCTCCCAGTCGTGCCGCGCGGACAGGCAGGACGCCCGCTCGACACTGGCGTGCAGCGCGGTTAGGTGCTCCGGGGTCATCTGCCTGCAGGCGATGCGGGTGGCCGCCGACAGCAGCGAGATCATCGCGTCCTCCGTCATGGCCCCATCATCACGGGTTCCGGGTGCCATGTCGTCACGGCGAGCAGCCAACTCCGCTACCGGCTAGCAGGTAACCGGGGGACCCGGCTAGCCGGATCCCCCGATGGCCGCTGGCGTCAATGTGACCAGGCCGGGCATTGCGAGACCCTCGAGGAGGGTGCGGCGCTCACCGAGGAGGCGGCGAGATGACGGACACGAACCCATGGCGCTCGGCCGGGGCTGAGCGCACCGACTGGCGTGATCACGCCGCCTGCAGCGGCCTGGATACTGACCTGTTCTTCCCAATCAGTACCTCAGGCGCGTCCCGGACCGACATCGAGGCGGCCAGGCGCATATGCCAGTGCTGCCCGGTGATGACACCGTGCTTGCGCTGGGCACTGGACCTCGGACAGGTTTCCGGCATCTGGGGCGGCACCACAGAGGAAGAACGGCGTGCCCTGCGGCGCGTACCGGTGCCGCGCCCACCGGCTGAACCAGTGCCGGAGGGGCTGCGCCCAGGACTCAAGCGAGCGGACCGCAGGAGGAAAGCGGAAGGAAAGGAACAGTCATGGTAGGGACGAATGGCAGCGACGCCCGCGCGTCGCCCACGGTGTTGCGCCGTCGCGGCCGCAGCCCGCTATCCACCTGCCGGTGCAGCTCCCGGAGCTTGTCCCGGACCTCGGTCTTGGTCCGGCCGCTGACCTTGCCTGTGGCTTGAGTCATGCCTCCAGGCTGCGCCTTTGACTCTCCGGACACGCGACCTCTACTCCCCGATAGCCTCTGCACTCATGTACCTGCTGCTATGAGCCGTAACGTTCCCGGAACGACCGGGGCGTAGCGTTACGTCCGTGGGTGACGCCCAGCTGCCTGCCGGGCAGCGACCGGTAGCGGCAAAGACCGGGACCCGGCGTTTTGCGCGGTCATCGCCGACGGTGGCAGCGGTTCTGGGTTTTGTAATGCTGGCCCTGGCGGTCGTGTACTTCGTGCTGGTGGGCCTGGGTCATCAGCTGACGCCGGGCACTGTCTTGCTGGAAGGCACCGTGGTTGTGGCCTTCGGCGGGGTGGGCGTGGTCATAGCGCTCCGCCAGCCGCAAAACCCTATCGGCTGGATCCTGCTCGGTTGCAGTATCGTGCTGGAACTCGGCGGCATCGGCGCGCGCTACGCGGTACTGGCTTACCGGCTCGGCAACCACGGGCTGCCGATGGCTACGGCCGCTGTGGTGCTGGGCAACTCGGTGCAGGTCCTTGTGCTCCTCACGATCCCAGTGATCATCTTGCTGTTCCCGGACGGGCGGCTGCCGGGGTCGCGGTGGCGGCGGCTGCTGTGGGCCTATGCTGGGTTCGGTACCTGCGCGATGGCGTTGACCATCGCCAATGCGATCGCCCCGGTCGCCGACCACCGCATCCGCATCGACCCCTCCGGCAACCTCACCAGCTCGGGTCATCAGCAGGGATTGCTGGCCAATCTGCCTGCCTGGATTGGCGTGGTTATCGTGGTGGGGCTCGCGGGGACCGCACTGCCGGTCTTGGGCCGCCATGTGCTGGGCTGGCGGCAGGCGACGGGCGAGCGCCGCCAGCAATTGAAGTGGCTGGCGTTCGGCGCCGCGGTCAGTGCGGCCTGGCTGCTCGGCATGCTTTTCCTCAGCCTGCCGGTGGTCGGGATCGCGGCGCTGCCGGTCAGCATGGGCATCGCGATCTTGAAGTACCGGCTGTATGACATCGACCGGATCATCTCCCGAACCCTGGCCTACACGATCGTCACCGGCCTGCTGGTCGGCCTGTACGCGGGCCTGGTGCTGCTAGCCACACGGGAGCTGTCGTTCCACACGCCGGTGGCCGTGGCCGCCTCCACGCTGGCAGCGGCGGCGCTGTTCAACCCGCTGCGCCTGCGGGTGCAGCGATTGGTGGACCAGCGGTTCAACCGGGCCCGCTACGATGCCGACCAGACCATCGCCGCATTCGCGGCCCAGCTAAAGGACGCCGTGGATCTGGACTCGGTCCGCGACGACCTGGCCGCCGTCGTGCAGAAGGCCCTGGAACCCGCCCACATGTCGGTATGGATCCGGGCGGATGAACGGCGTTGACGCGGTACCCGTGAGCTGGACGGTGGGCGCTGAGGACGACGGCTACCGGCAGCTCTGGCGCGCGCGGCAGCGGGTGTCGGACTTGCCCGCACGGGAAAGCCTGCTGTCACCCGGACTATTCATGGAGCCTTACACCATTCCGTGCCGGTTTCCTGACGGAAGGCGGCGACGACGTCCCTGGCCAGCCACTCCCGCCGGTAGGAGTGGGCCCGTTATCGTTCGGGCTCCGCCGCGAGGCTCACGTCGATCACGTCGAGTCCTAGGCTGTTGATCCGCTCCATCAGCCCAGCCAGAGCGCCCCGATCCGGTAGTTCGGCCCGGAGGGTGGTGGTGCCGGGCCCGATGGTGACCTCGCAGTCATCGAACTCCGCCCGCAGCGTGGTACCTGCCTGCCCCAGAAACGTGATCTCATATGTCTGTCCTTGCACCGGGTTATACCTCCCGGGCCTTCTAGCTCTCGTTCATGTGGGTCTCCAGCATGCCGCGCGGCCGACCTGTTCATGATCGCCCTTTCGGGGGTGATCCGAAATTCGGCAGTAAGACCCATGCCCGTGCACAGGTTGTACCAGTAGAACCACCGGCCCCTTACGACGCACAGTAGTACGGCTCGGGTTCGCCCCTCGCGGGTGATGTGCCCTCCTCCAGCGTCGTGGTCCAATGAGTTTAGGCATCACACTCGTCAGAGGAATCAAGCATTTATGGCACCGCGATGACCGAGCACGTCTCCTCGCGGGCCATGCGGTTCGCGTTGACGAAGTTCCGGCCTCCGGCGCCGCCCGCCACGCTCGTCAGCAGGTCCGGGCTGCATGACCGGCTGGCGGCGGGAGCTGGTCAGCGGCTCACCGTTGTGGTGGGGTCGGCCGGGGCGGGCAAGAGCGTGCTGCTGGCGGACTGGGCCGCTGCGCGGCCGCCCGGCGTGACGTCCTGGTTGTCGTGTGACAAGGCCGACGCCGACCCGTTCCGGTTCTGGGCTGGCTTCGTCGAGGCGCCGCGGGTTATCGAACCGGGCTTTGGCGCCGATGCCGCCGAGCTGCTGACCATGGACCCGACGATGTCGGCTGATGTCGCCGCGTCGGTCGCCAACGATGCCGCCAAGCTGCCTGCGGGCTCGGCGGTCATCGTTGATGACTTCCACTTCGCGGCCGGCGCGGTGGCGCCGGACATGACCAGTCTCGTCGAGCATTGGCCGGCCGAGACCGTCCAGCTGGTGCTGGCCGGCCGTTACGACCCTCCGCTGCGGCAGCACCGGCTGCGGATGTCGGGCCAGCTGCACGAGATCCGGGACCGTGACCTGTATTTTTCGCTGACCGAGGCCCATGACCTGCTGGCGAACTTCGGGGTCCATATATCCGATGCTGACCTGGCGCTGCTCCACCAGCGAAGCGAGGGATGGCCCGCGGTCCTGCAGATGGCGGCGCTGTCCCTGCGCGGAACCACGGACCCGGCGCGGCTGGCGCGGGTACTGGAGGTCGGCGGCCACGCCGTCGCCGACTACTTCGTCTCCGAGGTTCTCGAGCAGCAGCCGCCCGAGCTGGCCCAGTTCATGCTCGACACCTCCATCCTGGGCGGGGTCCTGACCGCGGACGCATGCGCCGCGGTCACCGGACGGCAGGACGCGGCGGCATTGCTGCACGCTATCGATGCCGCTCACCTGTTCCTGGTGGCACTCGACGACGACCGGACCAGCTTCCGGTACCACCGTCTGGTGCGCGGGGTCCTGCGCGCCGAGTTGCGCGCCCGGGACCGCGCCGGCGAGCAGGTGCTTCAGTTGCGGGCAGCAGAATGGTTCGAGGCTGCCGGAGACGCCCGGCGTGCGGCCCACCATTATCTGGCCGCGCAGCAGGCTGACCGGGCCCTGGCGCTCATCCAGGACCGGGTTGTGCCTGACTTCCTGCACGTCCCTACGATGCCCGAGCCGCTGGTCCTGAACGCGGCCGACCCGTCGATACTGGCGGAGACCCCGGAACGCCTGCTGGGCCTGGCCATCCACCTGCTGTTGTCGGGGGATATGGCTCGCGGCGGTGAGTACCTTGACCTGCTTGAGCACGCCGGGAGGATTCCGCCTGGTTCCGGGCTGGCCGCCCGGGTCGCGGTATTTCAGTCGTTCCGCTACGCGGTGGCCGGGCAGCTGGAAACGGCCGTGCAGCAGGCCGTGGCCGCACGGGCTTCTCCGGACCGGACACATCTCGCCGGGCAATGGAACGCGGCCATCTCGCTGATCCTCGTCCGCGTGTATACCTGCCTGGGCGACTTCCCGGCCGCCGATCGCGAGGCAGCCGCGGCTCTGGCGGCCCCCGATGTAGCCGAATCGGTCAGGTTCGTGATGGTGCCGGGTGCCCGCGCGCTGGCCCTGTTCGAGGCTGGACGCCTAGCTGGGGCGGCCGATACGGCCAGGGCAGCTGACGCCGATGCGCAGCGCCTGGGATTCGGCCAGCATTTCCTCGCCGTCGACCATCTGCGCGCACTGTCCGGCCTCGCGCTGGAACGCCGCGACCTCGACGCCGCAGAGCATCTCACCGAGCGAGTGCTGTCGATAACCGAGCAGCGGAGGCCGCTTTTCGAGTTCCTGGCGCTGCTCGACCGGGCGCAGATCTGGGCGGCCCGCGGACAGGTCCGCGACGCGCTGGCCACCGTCGGGGCCGCACGCCAGATCCTGAGCTCGGCAGCCAGTCCGGCGCTGCTCGCCCGGGCCGACGAGCAGGAGGCGCTGCTCCGCCTCGCGCTCGGCGATACGCGATCCCCGGCGGAGCTGGGCAGTAATCTGCCCGCTGCGCGCCGCGGGCTGCTGCTGGCCCGGGTTGCGCTCGCGGCCGGTGATGACGATGGCGTCCAGCAGCACCTGCGGGCACTCGGCGACCTGACGCCACGCCAGGTGCTGGTGCGCCAGGTCCTGCTGGCCGCCGCCGCGATCGAGCGTGGCGATCCCGCGGCCGCGGGCCTGCTCGGAAGCGCTCTGCACACAGCACGCGGCCAGGGCTTCCTCAATACCGTCGTCACCACTGCACCGCAAGTAGCCAGTTACGTGGTCGAGCACGCGGCCCACCTGCGGCCAGACCCGTTCATCGACGCGCTAGTTGCCGCGGCGCTGGAGGTGCGCGCCGCCCAGCCGGGCTCCGCCGCATCCAGCCGGATGCTCGCCGAGCCCTTGACCGTAGCCGAGAACCGGGTCCTCGAGCTTCTGCCGACCAGCACCTACCTGCAGATCGCGGAGACGCTGTACATTTCACGCAACACGGTGAAGACCCACCTGCGGTCGATCTACCAGAAACTCGGAGTAGCGTCCCGCTCGGAGGCCCTTGAGCGAGCGGTCGACCTGCGCCTGCTCTGAGTCCGCGCCGCTGCCGGAGGGTAGTCGCGACCGACAAGCTCATCCAGCTGTCGCGGCAGCGGTAAGGCCTGCACCGCCGAGTGCGCGGAGATGGCTTCCCGGCACCCGGTAACCGGCGTAATTCACCCACGTGAGGGTGAGGAATCCCCGGCGCGCCTAAGGCAGGATCAGAGCTCGCCGCATGACCAGCGGCGGGAAGGCCTAACCGAGATCCCAGGAGGAAAGGGGAACACCATGGCTGATCTGATCGCCATCGGGTATCCAGATGAAACGACTGCGGATGCCGCCGCCGAGGAGGCGCGCCGACTGGCATCTGATCTGATCATCCAGCCGGATTCGATCGCGGTGATCGTGCGGGACCAGGACGGCAGCTATCACGTCCACACCACCCATCACGCGGTCGGCGGCGGGGCGGTCTGGGGCATGTTCTGGGGATTCTTGTTCGGCCTGCTCTTCTTCATCCCGGTCTTGGGGATGGCCGTAGGAGCCGGGATGGGCGCGATGATGGGCAAGGTCGCCAAGACCAGCATCGACAAGCAGTTCCAGGACCAGGTCCGCGGCTTGGTCCAGCCGGGCACCTCGGCGCTGTTCCTAGTGCTGGAGAAGGTGACTCCGGAC
>Ga0307478_10003265_pt1 | contig 12115 bp, 10 predicted proteins | sample atmos_gasesECM4C_2_FD_203713 | JGI IMG/M metagenome (GOLD analysis project Ga0307478, IMG submission 203713) | Hardwood forest soil microbial communities from Morgan-Monroe State Forest, Indiana, United States - atmos_gasesECM4C_05 | ecosystem: Environmental > Terrestrial > Soil > Temperate...
GCTCATGCGCCTACAACCAGGGCCGGGCTGCGCCGGTCGATGTGCTCCCGGTGGCCGTCAGCGACCGCTTGACGTTGGAGTGGCTCAACATTCCCGAACGCAGTCGGGCCGCTTCCCATCTCGCCCTGGCCGGTGGAGCCGGCGACGAAATTACTGGCGCCGTTCGTGAACGACACCTCATTCCTACCGTCACCCTTGACTGGCTGGCCGAACATTATCCCGTGCCGCAAGTGATCAAAATCGATGTCGACGGCGGCGAATACCGCGTGCTGACGGGCGGCCGGGCGCTCCTGCAACGCCATCATCCCATCATTCTCACCGAAGTCTACGATCGCAATGCCGATGCCGTGAGCGCCTACCTGCACGACCTGGGTTACACGCTTTATAACTTCACCCGCGGCGAGAGTGGGAAAAACGTCATTGCGCGCGCCGATTACAACACGCTGGCCCTTCCTCCCCTTTCGCCGTGAAAATCACGATTGCCATGGGATTTTTCCTGCCGTTGCCTCCCGCCGCCGGCGGCGCCACGGAAAAAACCTGGCACCGGCTCGCCCTCGAATTCGCCGCGGCCGGCCACGAAGTCACCGTTTTCTCCCGGCGCTGGCCGGGCTTCCCCGATCGTGAGACGCTGTCCGGCGTGCATCACGTGCGCTTGCGCGGCGGCGCCCACACGCCGCGACTTTGGAAAAACCTGCTCAACGATTTTTTCTGGAGCTGGCGCGTTTTTCGCGCGCTCCCGCCCGCCGAAATTGTGATTCTCAATTGCGTCGCGCTGCCCGCATGGCTCGGCTTGCTGCGGCCCGGCGCCGGACGCGTTGCCATCCTCGCCGGCCGCATGCCCAAGGGCCAGTTTCGTTGCTACCGCCGGATCGCCCGCGTGCTTGCGCCCAGCGCCACCGTCCGGGAAAAAATCTCCGCGGAAAATCCCCGTCTTGCTCCGGCCGTACGAATCACCGGCTATCCCATCGCATGGAGTGAGCTGGAAAGGATACCCGCCCCGCCCGCGCCCAATGCACCGCTGATCATCAGCTATGTCGGCCGCCTGCATCGTGAAAAAGGACTCGATCTTCTCCTCGCCGCGCTGCGCCTGCTCGTTTCGGAAAAAAATCTGCCCGCGTGGCGGATCGTGCTTTGCGGCCCGGCGGAGGTGGCCCAAGGCGGCTCCGGCTCCGATTATGCCGCCGGCCTCTCGCGCCATGCCGCGGAATTTCTTCCGCCCGATCGCTTTTCCATTTTGCCGCCGGTTTTCGACGATCACGCGCTGAAACAGATCTACCACGGCACCGATATTTTCTGTTACCCGAGCCTGGCGGTCCAGGGCGAAACCTTTGGCGTCGCCATCGCCGAGGCCATGGCCGCCGGCGCCGCGCCGGTCGTATCGCGCCTCGACTGCTTCACAGATTTTGTCGCCGACAATGAAACCGGCCTGGTCTTCGATCACACCGCGCCCGATGCGGCCGAGCGCCTCGCCGCGGCGCTCAAAAAACTGCTCATGGATCCCGTTTTGCGCGCCCGCCTGGCTGCGGCTGCGCGCCGCAAGACAGAGCAGTATGACTTTCCCCGATTCGCCGGCGCGTTGCTCGCAGATTTTGAGACGCTTGCGACCGGCGGAAGCTAACGCTTCCGCGTTGCCACGCCTGCGCCACCCGCACATTATTTCACGGATGCCCAGCGACGAAAAACCCTATCTCGGCCAGGGCTGTGCTACACCCTATGCCACGCGCGAGTTGCTGGGGCGTTGGTCGTGGGCCTTCGTGCAGGCCACGTTTTTCCGCTGGAGCCCGCGGCCGATGCATGGTTTTCGCGCGCGGTTGCTGCGGCTTTTCGGCGCCAGTATTCCCGCACCGGGCCAGGTGGTGGTTTTTCCCACCGCCAGGATTTTCTTTCCGTGGAAACTCACCCTCGCGCCACGCGCCATGGTCGGCCCGCACGTCAAGCTCTACAATCTTGCTCCCATCACGCTCAACTTCGGCGCCAACCTCAGCCAGTACTGCCACCTCTGCGCCGGCACCCACGATTTCACCCGCTGGAGCATGCCACTCGAGGCGCACCCCATCGTCATCGGCGAAAATGCCTGGCTCGGTGCGGACGTCTTCGTCGGTCCGGGCGTCACGGTGGGCGAACTCTGCGTCGTGGGCGCGCGTTCGGTCGTCGTGCGGGACTTGCCGCCGCGCATGATCTGCGCCGGCGTGCCCTGCCATCCGCTCAAGGTGCGACCGCTTCCAAAATGAAATGAGACTCACCCACATCGTGCCCAGCCTTGAACCCCGTCATGGCGGGCCGAGCAAGGCTGTGCCACCGCTGGCGGCGGCGTTGGCGCGGTCGGGTCACGAGGTCGAGTTGCTCAGCACCGGGCCGGTGGCAGAAACCCGCCAGACTGGAGATCTCCAGGTGCGCATTTTTCCGCGCGGCCGGCCGGCCGCCGTCTGTCCCTCACGCGGGCTGCGGGCTCATTTGCGCGCGCAGGACTGCGATTGTCTGCACAGCCACGGCTTGTGGCTGCGGACATTGCACTACGCGCATCAACGCGCCCGTGCGCTGGGTATTCCATTGGTCATTGCGCCGCGAGGCGCGATGAGCCGCTGGTCCTGGCAGCACCATCGCTGGAAAAAACGCCTCGCCGAAATGTGCGTCCATCCCGGCGCCTTCGCCGCCGCGTCCGGCTGGCACGCCATCAGCGCCGCTGAGGCCGATGACATTCGGGCGCGCGGTTTCAACCAGCCCGTCTGTGTTGCGCCCAATGGCGTCTCGCCACCCGATCCGGCCGATGTCGCCCGGGCCGAGGCTCACTGGCGCGAGGCCTGCCCGGCCGCGTTTACCCGGCCGACGGCGCTTTTCTATTCACGCTTCCATCGCAAAAAACGCGTGATCGAACTCATCGATCTGTGGCTCGCCCAGGCGCCACGCGAGTGGCTGCTGCTCCTGGTCGGCATTCCGCAGGAATACAGAGTGGAAGAACTCTCGCATTACATCCACCAACAGTCCGGCACGGGCCGCATCGAAGCGTTTGACGGCAGCGAGCGGCCGATGCCCTACCCAGCCGCCTCGCTTTTCTTGCTTCCGTCGCATTCGGAAAATTTCGGCCTGGCCGTGGCCGAAGCCATGGCGCACGGGTTGCCCGTCGTCGTGACCGACCGTATGCCGTGGGAGTCGCTCAACCAGAATCAAATCGGATGGTGCGTGCCATGGGAACACTACGCCCGCACGCTGCGCGCGGCCCTCGACGAGACCCCCGAATCGCGCCGCGATCGCGGCATGGCGGCGCGCGACTGGGTGCTGGCGGAGTTTTCGTGGGAAAAATCCGCCCGGTTGCTCGTCGAGTTTTATGCCAGCCTGCGCGGCACACAACATGGGATCGCCCCAACCTGACGAAGCTTCGCACGCCGGCTCCACCAGTGACAGCGCCCATTCGCGGCCGCCTTTGTCGCTCCTGGAACAAGCCGCGCTCGTGCATGCGGGCCTGTTGCTGGTCTTCGCCACGTGGGCCTTTGATGGCAATATCGATTGGGCGCGCCGAATCATTTCCTGGTGGGGCAGCGCCGGCGCGTTGATCACGCTCGGCGCCGTGTTTCGTGGCGGTGGCGGACGCGCCTTGCGCTGGCTGTGGCCGTTGCTGGCTTTCAACCTGCTGGTACTGGCAAGTTGCCTTAATCCCAGTTTTTCCACGCGCCTTTTTGACGGTGAACCCCTGCTCGTGCGCACCGGCGGCGTGCCCTGGCTGCCGGGTTCGGCCGAACCCGAGGCATCGCTGCGCGCGCTCTGGCTTTTCGACGGCGTTTTTCTTCCCGGCCTGAACCTCGCCCTATGCTTGCGCCAGCGGCGGGCGCTGCGCTGGCTGCTGATCCTGGCCACCGGCAACGCGCTCGCTCTTTCCATTTTCGGCACGGTGCAAAAACTGACGGGTGCCGGGCTGTTTTTCGGCCTGCGCGAGTCGCCCAATGCATTTTTTTTCTCCACCTTCATTTACCATAACCATTGGGGGGCATTCGTCGTTTTGTCCGTCGCGGGCTGCGCCGGGCTGGTTTTTTATTACGCTGGCCGGCGCGAAGCCCGCGATTTCTGGCATTCGCCGGCTTTTGGCGGCGCCGTGGGCCTCCTGTTCATTGCCGCGACGGCGCCGCTCAGCGAATCGCGTTCCGGCACGCTGGTGATCCTGCTGCTGGCCGGCGTGATATTGGTGCATGGGCTGTGGCGCCGGCGCAAGAAAAGGCAGGCTTCCACGGCATCGCTCGCGTGGTGGTTGGTCGGCGCGCTGGCGGTGGCCTTCATCCTGGCCGCCGGCATATATAAACTCGACGAAAATGGTTTCAAAGTGCGGGCGGAGCTGACGCGCGAACAAATCGAACAAATTCATGCCGCCGGCAACCTCGGCGGCCGCTCCGCACTTTACCGTGACACGTGGCAGATGGCCCGCGACCGGTTGTGGTTCGGCTGGGGGTTCGACAGCTACGCGAGGGTCTTTATGATCTACAATACGCAAAAGTCAGTGGATGGGCTCCCTGTGTTTTATGCCCAGGCCCATTCCGACTGGCTGCAAAGCATCGCCGAGACCGGCCTGGTCGGTACGGCGCTCGTCGGCCTGCTCGGCGCACTGCCGCTCCTTACGCTGCGCCGGCATCATTACCGCCATCCGCTCGCGTTCTATCCGCTCCTGGGCTGCGCGCTCCTGCTACTCTACGCGTGGATCGAGTTTCCCTTCGAGTGCCCCGCGGTTGCCATTTTGTTCTGGCTGATGTTTTTTGCCGCGGTGCGCCACACCCAGCTCACCCCGGCCCGCGACGAATCGCCCTGATAAACCGGATCCATTTGCTTGAGACGCGCAAATCCCAAACGCCAATGTCCAAACGCCAAGAAATATTTGAAATTTAAAACCTTCAATTTTGACGCGATTTTCCCCTCCGAGACGATGCACTCGTCATGGCCAGCGGCAATTTGGGATTTCTTTGGGATTTGGCGTTTGGCTGTGTCGTCATCCTGATGTTTCTTCCGGGTACGGTAATTAGCATCGTTCAGCGGTCATCAGGAGTCCCACCCGAATGTTTTCCGTCCTCATCCTCACATTAAACGAGGAAGCCAGCCTGCCCGCGTGCCTCGCCTCCCTGGCGGGTTGCGACGACATCGTCGTCCTTGATTCGGGATCGACGGACCGCACCGCTGAGATCGCCCGCGCGGCAGGTGCGCGGGTGTTCGTCAATCGCTTCGAAAATTTCGCCCAACAACGCAATCACGCGCACACGGCCATCGATTTCAAGCATGCGATGGTCTTTCACCTCGATGCCGACGAGCGCATGACACCGGAACTTTTCGCCGAGTGTGCTGCCGTTTCCGGCGATGGGTCGCCCGATGGGTACTGGGTCGCCCCCAGGATGCTATTTTTCGGGCGCTGGCTGCCGCATTGCACGGACTATCCGGCCTGGCAGGCGCGTTTCGTGCGGGCGCGCGGTTTCACATTCATCCAGGTCGGCCATGGCCAGCGCGAGGCGCCGCCCATGCGCATGGGCCGGCTGCAAAAAAGTTATCTCCATGAAATGATGTCCGGCGGCGAGGAAGCCTGGCTGGCCAAACACCATCGCTACGCGCGCGAAGAAGCCGTGGCCCACGCCGCGAACGCCAGGCCCGGCTGGCGCGCCCTCTTTTCGTCCGACGCGCTGGCCCGCCGGCGCGCGCTTAAATATTTCAGCTGCGCGCTGCCCTGCCGTCCGGCCCTGCGGTTCATCTATCAGTATGGGTTGCGGCGCGGTTTTCTCGACGGCGGGGCGGGCTTTCGCTACTGCCGCCTGCTCGCGCGCTACGAGGGTTTCATTGCGACTGAGCTGCGTGCGCAACGCACAGCTCGAAAATAAAATGGCTTTGATTTTCATCAACCGCTTCTACTGGCCCGAGGAACCGGCCACCGCGCAGCTGCTCACCGACCTCGCCGAAGCCCTGGCTGCGACCGGCGAACACGTGACCATCATCACCAGCCATGACGGGCGGGCGGAGACGCCCTGCGAAGAGCTGCACCAGGGTGTCCGTATCCGGCGAGTGCGCAGCACGCGCCGGGGAGGGAAGAAACTGGCCGGGCGTGCGCTGGATTACGCGGCCTTCTCGCTGGGCGCACTCGCCCGCCTCGCGCGCACCGTACGACGGAACGACACGGTTGTGGTGATGACCGATCCGCCGTTGCTGGCCATCTTTGCCGCGGGGCTGGCCCGGTGGCGCGGTGCACGCATCGTTTTCTGGGTGCACGATATCTATCCAGAGCTGGCCATGGCGCTGGCCGGCGCAAAGTGGCTGCGGATTTTCCGCCCGATGCGCGATCGCGCATGGCGGCGCGCCGGCGCCTGCGTGGTGCCGGGCGATGACATGGCCGGATTCCTGGCCGGGCGCGGGGTGGAAAAAATCTCCATCATTCCAAACTGGGCGCCGGCCGGGCTTGCGCCGATGCCGCCGGCGGCGGCCGACGCGCTGCGCGAAGCCTGGGGCTTGCGCGGAAAATTCATCGCTGCTTATTCCGGTAACCTTGGCCGCGCGCACGATCTCATGCCGCTGCTCGACACTGCGGCGGCCCTGCGAGCAGAGACCGACATCGTTTTTGTTTTCATCGGCGATGGCGCCCAACGCGACGCACTCGAAAGCTCGGCGCAAGCACGCGGACTGCACAATGTCCGGTTTTTCCCGGCCCGACCCCGGGCCCAACTGGCGGAAACCCTGGCGCTCGGCGACGTGCATTTTGTGACCCTGCGGCCGGGCTGCGAACAACTGGTTTTTCCCAGCAAACTCCATGGCATCGTCGCCATCGGCCGGCCGGTGTTTTTTGTCGGGCCGCGCGACTGTGCGCTGGCGCAACTCGTGGCCGGGCGCGGGATGGGTGCCGTTTTTGCGCGTGAAGAAACCACCCTGCTGGCAGAAGCCATTCGCTCACTCCATGGCGATGCGGCGCGCCAGCGCGCCTGGAGCGAGGCGGCCGGGAAATTCCATCGCGAGACCGGCGGGGTCGAACGCGCCGTTGCAGACTGGCGCAAGGTTCTCCACGCTGCCTCCTCTCGTTTGCCCCATTCCGTCTCAAATTCCGTTACCTGAAATTATCCATGGCCCCAAATCGTCGCTTCGCCGCTTTGTTAGCCTTGCTTGATTTCATCTCGCTGGTGCTGGCGTTCAACCTGGCGGTGGTTGGTTACCTGCACCGCCCCAATGAGCTTGGCGTAATCTTCACCCCGTTGCTTGCGCCGTTCACGATCCTGGTCGTGGCGCTTTACCTGATCGACGGCTACAAGTCGCGCACCGACATGATCAGTGTCGATTATACGAGCCAGCATCTCATCGCGCTCGGATCGACGCTCGTGGCCACGCTGCTGCTGACTTACGTCATCATCCCCGGCGGATATCCGTTGCAGCAAAGCCGCGTGGTCATCGTGCTGAGTTTTTTCCTGCTCACCCCGGTCACACTCGGCTATCGCCGGCTGATCTACCAGTGGCAACTGCGCCGGCGTGGGCAACGCACCTTGATTTTTTGGGGCAACCGCGTCAGCTGCGTGCTCTTTCAGGAGGAATGCGCCAAGATCGGTTTTTGCCTTCCGGTGGTCTATTCGACCAGTGACGCAATCGCAGTCGGTGAGACCGGCGATGGTTTGAAACTCGAGCTCTTCGAGGATATCCTGGCCCGGGTGCAGCAGGGGAAATTTGCCGCGGAGGCCATCGTGCTGCGCGAGTCAAACCGGGAACTGCGGCCTGATTTGGCGGAACAGCTGGTCAATCTTTATTTTTCCGGCGTGCCGACCTACACGCTCGAGTTGTTTCACCAGGTTTACTGGCAGAAAATCCCGCTCTACCGGATCAATCCAACCTGGCTGTTTCAAGACGGCTTCCAGGTCGCCCGCGAGCCGGTCTTCGAGCGCCTCAAGCGCCTGAGCGACATCGTTCTCTCGCTGGTGGGCCTGGTAGTCAGCGCAGTGCCGATCGCCCTGGCTGCGATCTTCATCAAGCTGGAAGGCGGCGGCCCGGTGTTTTTTACGCAAACGCGCATCGGCAGAAATCACCGGCCTTTCCTCCTGATCAAGCTGCGCACCATGCGCCAGCCACCGGCAGACCAGCCAGCCAGCGCCGGTCTCTACACGCAAAAAGACGACCGGCGCATCACCCATGTCGGAAAATTCCTGCGCGTCATGCGCCTGGATGAACTGCCGCAAATGTGGAACGTGCTGCGCGGCGACATGAGCCTCATCGGCCCGCGCGCCGAATGGGATCGCCTCGTCGAGGACTACAGCCGGCAGATTCCCTGCTACCATTTCCGCCACCTCGTTAAACCGGGGATCACCGGCTGGGCCCAAGTCAATTACCCTTACGGCGCAAGTCTCGAGGACACCATCCGCAAACTCGAATACGACCTGTATTATATCCGTCATTTCTCGTTCATGCTCGACGCCTCGATCGTGCTGAAGACGATTCACATCATGCTTTTCGGCAAAGGGCGATAGAGGAGGCAAGTATCAGGTGGCAGGTATCAAGTAACAAGAAAGTCCGCGGCTCCGCCGCAGCTCACTTAGTCTTGTTACTTGGTACTTGGTACCTGTTACTTGGTTCTACATGAAGCATTACGACTTTCTCGTCATCGGTGCCGGCAGCGCCGGCTTCAACGCCGCGCGCGTGGCCGCCGGCCTGGGAAAACGGGTGGCCATCGCTGACGGAGCCAGACCGCTTGGCGGCCTCTGCATCCTGCGCGGCTGCATGCCGTCCAAAACGCTGCTCTATGCCGCCGAGGTGCTGCACCTGGCGCAGAACGGGGAAAAATTCGGCCTGAGAATCCCACGCGCCACGCCGGATATGCGGGCGGTGCAGGCCCGGAACAAAAAAATCATCGCCGGGTTCGTCCGGCACCGGGCCCAACAGCTCGCCTCGGGACACTACGACCTCTTTCGCCAATACGCCCGCTTCGTCGATGCGCACACCGTCAAGCTCGCCGACGGCACGCGCCTTGCCGCCGATCATATCCTCATCGCTACCGGCTCGCGCGTCAGCACTCCACCCATCCCCGGCCTCGTTGATGTGCCAAGTTGGACCAGCGACAACGTGCTCGACCTCGATTTCGTGCCCGAAAGCGTGATCGTCCTCGGTGGCGGCATTGTCGCATGCGAGCTCGGCCAGTATCTCCGGCGCATCGGCGCGCGCGTCATTCTGCTCCAGCGCAGCCCGCAAATCCTGCGCGACCATTCGCCCACGGCCAGCGACGTCGTGCAGCAGGCCTTTCGCGACGAGGGCATCGAGCTTTTTGCGGGGACAAAAATCCAAAGACTCACGTCTGACCGTCGCGGCATCACCGCGGTGTTCGAACATGCCGGGAAAACCTTGACCCGCCGCGCGCGACATCTTTTCAACGCCCTCGGCCGCGAGCCCCTCACGGCCGGTCTCGGCCTCAATGCGGCCGGCGTGCGCCTCACCCGCACAGGCCGCGTGGCCGTCAACCGCTGGCAGCAAACCAGCCAGCCGCACATCTACGCCGGCGGCGACGTGTGCGGGCCGCACGACATCGTGCACCTGGCCCTCGCCCAGGGCGAGCTGGCCGCGCGGCACGCCTTCGGCGTAAAAGGCCTCAAGCCCCTCGACGACACCCTGCTGCTCAATGTCGTTTTCACCGATCCGCAGCTCGCCACCATCGGCCGGCTCGAATCCCAGTTGAAAGATAAAGGCACGGCGTACCTCACCGCGAGTTATCCCTTCAACGACCATGGCAAATCGATCCTGATGGAGGCAAACTACGGCTACGTGAAAGTCCTGGCGGAACCAAAGCGCGGACGCCTGCTCGGCGCCGAAATCGTCGGCAAGGATGCGTGCGAACTCATCCATTGCTTCTCGACGCCGCTGGCGATGCGCGCGACCGTCTTCGACCTGCTGCGCGCACCGTGGTATCATCCGACCCTGGCGGAAATCATCACCCACCCGCTCGAGGAAATTGCGCAAAAAGTCGCACCGGCGTGAGATCACTGCTCCATCGGTTTGGTGATTGTCTATTTCGCAATACACCGTTGGGCATGCTGCCCATGCGAGTGCACAGCGGAGTGGCGGCGGGCGCTCGATGGACGCTTTATCCATGGACCTCTTATTGGCGCGGCACGCATGAGCCCGCTGTGCAAGCCGCGTTGATGCAACTCGGGCACGGGGATATCCGCGGTTGGAACTGCTGGGACCTTGGCGCCCATTTTGGATTGTACAGCGTGGGCCTGGCCCGACGCGTGGGGCCTTCCGGCCAGGTGGCGGCGTTTGAACCAAATCCCCTCAGTTACGCCCGGCTCGAGCGCCACCGAAAAATGAACGCGCTGACTTGGCTCAAAACCTACCAGGCTGCGGCCTCGGATAAAACTGACTACGCCGAGCTTTTCACCTACGGCAATCTGCAGACGACCACCACCCATTTGCCTTACGAAGGGGAGACTCACAGCGTGGCCACCAAGCCTTTGTCTATTCGCACCCTGAAGCTCGATGAGTGTGTGCAGGCCGGGGATCTTCTCCCGCCAAACTTCGTTAAGATTGATGTCGAAGGGCACGGACACCGGGCGCTGGCCGGCATGTCGAAAACCCTTCGCACCGCCCGGCCACTATTACTCATCGCGTTTCACGGCCAAAACGAAGTGGATGGAGTGCTGAACCTGCTTGATCCGCTCCACTATGAACGGATGGAAATCGGTCGAGCAGGCGAAGGTTCCGATCTGTTTATTGGCCGCGATTATTTGTTTACTCCGCCAACCTAAGCAGGTCTCCGAGCTCCACCCGCTTTTCGTAGAGCGCCTTGCCGACAATGACGCCGTCCAGATTTGGGCAGCGTTTTTTTATTTCGGAAAATTTGACCGCGTCTTCGCGCACGCTCACGCCGCCGCTGGCGATGACCCGGCAGCGCACCGCCGCCAGCATGGCTTCCTGCGCGGCGAAATTCGGGCCGGTGAGCATGCCATCGGTGCCCACGTCGGTGTGGATGAGCGTGGCCACGCCGAGCGCATCCATGCGGTGCGCGAGCGCGAGCGCGCCGGTGGCCGTCGTGTCGACCCAGCCTTTCACTGCAACCTGTCCGTTTTTCGCGTCGATGCCCACGGCGATTTTTTCGCCAAAAGCAGCGACGAGCTCGGACACGAAAGGTTCGCTTTCCGCCGCGCGCGTGCCGATGACGACGCGCGCCACGCCCAACCCGAGCACGCGCTCGACCGTCGCGCGCGTGCGCAGGCCGCCGCCGAGCTGCACCCGCAGGCCGAGTGCGGTAATCCTCGCGACCACGTCGAGATTCCGCGGTTCACCCGCAAACGCACCGTCGAGATCGACCACGTGCACCCACATGCTGCCGGCGGCCTTGAAGGCCACGGCCACATCCACCGGATTTTCCGCGTAAACGGTCTCCTGGTCAGCGCGCCCCTGCGTCAGCCGCACACAGCGGCCGCCCTTGATGTCGATTGCGGGATAGATGGTCATGGATGCAGGCAAGTAACAGGTATCAAGTAACAGGTATCAAGTAACAAGAGCACGCTGGTGAAAAAACCGAATTCCAAAGGGACAAATCCCCAAAAATAGAATAATGCCGAACCTAGGACTGCTGGCTACGCGTTGCTCCCCAATGACCAATAATAAACCAGAACCTTGAACCTGGAACCTTGAACTTAAAGCGTTTCTGCGTAAAACTTCCACCATGTCCAAATCAAAGGCTCCCGTTTTTTTGACCGACCTGTTGCATGCGCGCTCGCCATCCGGCTATGAGTTCGAGGCGCAAAAAGTGTTCGACCATTACGTGAAACCGGCCGCGGACAAATACGCCCAGGACGCGATGGGCAACCGCATCGCCACGCTCAATCCCGGCGGCGATCCCGTGCTCATGCTCGCCGGCCACATGGACGAGCTCGGGCTTATCATCACCTACGCGAACAAGGATGGGTTCCTTTATTTCGACACCATCGGTGGACACGACCGCGGAATGATTCCAGGCCGGCGCGTCATCATCCAGACCGAGGCCGGACAGGTGAAGGGCGTGACAGGAAAACGCGCGATTCATTTGATGGACGAGGCCGACCGGAAAAAAGTGCCCGAGACGCACGAAATCTGGATCGACATCGGCGCGCGTTCAAAAAAGGAAGCGCTCGAGCGCGTGGCCATCGGCGAC
>Ga0307478_10003266_pt1 | contig 12114 bp, 7 predicted proteins | sample atmos_gasesECM4C_2_FD_203713 | JGI IMG/M metagenome (GOLD analysis project Ga0307478, IMG submission 203713) | Hardwood forest soil microbial communities from Morgan-Monroe State Forest, Indiana, United States - atmos_gasesECM4C_05 | ecosystem: Environmental > Terrestrial > Soil > Temperate...
GACCTGGTCCCAGAATGCGCTCAGAAACAATTTTGCGGCGAGCTTGGGATCGTCCCAGTCGTCCAACCGCGCCACGTTGAACTCGGTCGCATAGAACTTGATGTCGCGGTGCAGGCCCATCGCCTGCTTGATGCGATCGAAGCAGGTTTGCACGGAGAACGCGGCGCCCTTGGTCATCGGGTACCATTTGGAATGGTAGTAGGTGTGCAGATCGATGCCGTCGAGCCGGCCGTCTTCGAACAGGTCGGCGATCGCAGGCCCATAGCCGCGCAAGGTGGCGTCGCGGTGCGAATTGCAGGTGGCAAAGCCACCCGGCACGACCTTCAGCGCGGGATCGACACTGTGGACGCCGTCCGCAAGCCCCGCCAGCGCATCGTGATAGGCCTCGCGCGGAATGCTCTGTTGAACATCGGGCTCGTTGATCGCACTGAAGATGGTTGCGCCCCAGCCGATGATTCCGTGCTCTTTTGCCCATTCACCATCGGGGCGAAAACGCTTCGCCATGGCCCGGCCGGCGGTAAACCAGTCGTGATACGAGCCGACCGGTTGCGGCGGATTGAGCGTCTGGTAGCTGCCTTCGTATTCCAGCAAGATGATTGGCGTGATTGCGTTCTCGTGAGCTTGAAGCATTTCGGCATCGAAATCGTGCGGCGTGGGTTTGCGATCGAGCGTGCGCCAGCCATAGGAATCCATTCGCCCCATGGTGGCGCCGATGCCATGCAGCGCCGCATAGAGCTGCGCAAGCTGAGGTTTGCCCGCCAGATGCGTCACCAGATTGCCGCCGCCAATGTGGTGGCGTAGTCGCTCGCCCGCCGCAGCGCTGCCGCTGCTCGCCAGATCTGCGGCGACGAAGAACAGCGCTATTGTTAACGCGATTGCCTCTAAAGGGCGCGAATGGGAAGGGTTTTTCAAAGTTCGGCCTCTAGAAGAAGGCGCTGCCGGCGCCTCAGGGTGACGCGTTGCGCGCCTCTGCCTCCGCCCTACAGGCGCTCAGCAACGCCGTTGCAACCGCATCATAAGTGAAGCGCGCCTGAACGTTCTCTCGCGCAGCGAATGCCTTCGCTCGAACGATCGCCGCGTCGCCGGCGATCTTGTCCAGCAGCTCACGCAAGGCTTTCGGATCGCGTTCCGGCACGATCCAGCCGCCATCGCCCACAACATCCGGAATGGCGCCGCAGGTTGAGCCGATGACCGGCACGCCGCAAGCCTGCGCTTCGATGATCACCCGGCCGAATTGCTCGCGCACCGCCTCGGTCGTGCGCGTGAGCAACACCAGCGCATCGAGGCCGCGTATGAAGGCGGCAACGTCGGCAGGCTGACCCCAGCCCTTGAATGTCACCCGCTTGCTCAAACCGAGCGCGGCGACGCGCTCGCGCAGTTTTGCCTCATAGGCCCCCTCGCCCATGATGCCGAAATCGACCGGCACGCCGCCGAGTGCCATCGCGTCGAGCGCCTCGTCAAGGCCTTTCTCCTCGATCAACCTCCCGACATAGCCGATCCTGAACGCGTCGCCGCGCGAGGGTACGGCCGCATCTGAGCCGGGCGTAAACGTCGTGAGATCGACGCCATAGCCAATCGGCGTCACCGGCCCGTTATAGCCGCGCGCACGCACGACCATCGTGGCATCCGGGCTGCGCGAAAGAATGTGATCGGTATGCCGCAGCACATATTTGCGAATGCCCTCGAACGGCGGCGGCAGGCGCTTCAAGATGTTCTGGTCGACCTCGATCACCACCCCCGCACGTCGCTTGAGCAGTTGCGCCTGCAGCGTGACGATGCTCCAGGGCTCCTCCCAGAGATGGATCACGTCGGGATCGATCTTGCGCAGCAGACGGCGCAGGCCCGGATAGAAGTGCAGATACCAGTTCATCGGCCCGGCCTGCGGCAGCAGGATCGGCAACACGTGAACCGCAAAGCCCGTCTCGCGGGGCTGCTCGGCGACAATGGTGCGGCCGAATTCCTTCCAGACCGCGGGCAACACCAGATGCAATTCGACGTCGCGCCTGGCAGCGAGCACGGGATAGCGCAGCCGTCCGGCTTCGCTGCTCACCGCCGGATGGGCGATAGAGACGATCCGCAATGGGCGAGTTTCAGACACGCCCGGCGATCCGCGCAGCGGTTCCGCTGAGGCCCATCAAATGCATCTCCATGGCGCCGAGGCTGCGATGGCCACCATTGATGGTGTTGCGCGGCAGGCTGAAACGATCCTGGCCGCCGCGCACCAATCCCTTGCGCGTGGTCGCCGCGCTCAAGAAGCCCGCTCTTCGTGCCAGCGCAAAGTCGCGCGGCCCGCAATCGCCGGAGCGGCCATAGGGAAAGGCAAAATGCTGCACGTTGATGCCAAGCCGCTCGTTCAGTCGCGCGCGGGAGCCCTCGAGCTCGGCCAGCGCAGCCTCAGGCGAGAGCTTGGAGATCCGCAGGTGATTGATGGTATGGGCGCCGATCTCGATCAGTGGATCCTTCGCCAGCACCTCCAGCATCTCCCAGGAGATGGCGTGCTTCCAGTGCATGGCCTCCATATCAATGCCGTTCGCCGTGCAGAAAGCGGCATAGTGGCTGGCCGCATCCGGCCCGTCCCACCAGGAGAAGACGCGCTGAAAAGCGGCGCGCCGTTCTTCGGCTCTCGAGAGTTTCACGATGTGATTGACGAGCATGACGCTATCGCGCTCGGCCAACGCATCCTCCAGCCCGACCGACCACAGCGGCAAGGTGCCGTCGGGGATTCCCGTGGTCACGAACAGCGTCAGCGGCACATTGTGGCGGCGGAACACCGGAGCAACCAGCTCGAAACTGTCGCGGTAGCAATCGTCGATGGAGAAGTTCACATAGCGGCTATTGTTGTCCGCGCTGCCCGCGCGCCGCAGCGCCTCGCCAATGGTCACGACCTCCCAATGCTGCGTCTTGAGATGGGCGAGAAACCTGTCGAGAAACGCGGTGTCGATGTAGAAGTCGCGATTCGGCAGCTTCCCCCACCCGGCCGACGGCGCGGCGCGGTGGAAGGTGAACAGGCAGCCCCGCGGGCCGAGCATGCGATCGGCGGCCCTCGCCAGCGGCAACGCCAGCACATGGGCGGCAAGCATCGCTGTCGAGGAGCCAATCATCCCAGCTCTCCTTTCACCCGAAAGGTCCTACGGAGAAGGTTGAGCGGCGAGAGCGCGGCTGTCGGCACCAGCAGGCCGGTCGCGACGGCAAGGCAGAACAGACAGGCGAGCCCACCGATGAAAAGCCGCGGCAACAGATCAGCGACCGCGCCCTGGATCAGGAGTCCGAGCGCGGCCATCAACAGCGCTGGCAAGGCTGCGAGCGCGATCAGGCCAAGGATCTTGCGCCGCTCGGGAAGTGCCAGAGCAACGCCAACCAACAGCACCAGGCTGCGGCTCGCTTCGCCGAAGCCCAAGAGCAGCATGCCCTGATCGGGAGCTGGATGCACGGCCTGCGTCAGCGCGTTGAAAGCGATGTTGACGAGATAGCCCGTCACCAGGATCAGCGCGGCGACGCCGTTGCGTCCGGAGCCGTTGAGCAGGCGGATCAGGATCCAGCCGAGCGTGGCGGCCCAGACGCCGAAGGCGATGCCGCGCAGCGCGTGCGAGGTCAGGAGCAGCGCCTCGTCGCCGAAGGCGCCGCGGAAATAGACCAGCCGCACGATGTCGGTCGCGAATACCAGCAGAAACGCCGACGCCGGAAGCGTGAGCGCAAGCAGCGGCCGCAGCAGCTGCTCGATTTGGGCATGGATGTCCTTCGGCGCGTGGTTGGACAGCACCGCCATACCGACCGGCTGGCTGATCAAAAGCAGCGCGCTCTCGGTCAGCGAGCGGGCATAGTCGAGCGAAGCGACGGCGCCGGTCGTCAGCCGCGACGCCATCAGCCGCTCCACCCACACATTGCCCTGCTCCGCCAGCGGCACCGCGAGCAGCACGCGCAGACGACGGAAAAAATCCTTGCCGGTCTCCGCGATCATTCGCAACTTGAGGCCGGTGAACGAGATCACGCCCCGCCGCCACAGGCTGAACAAGCCCCAGACCGCGAGCGCATTGAATGCAAGCGTGAACGAGCAGGCGAGCGCGTAAGTATCGCCGGTCATGACCAACAGGCCGATGCCGGCGAGCACCGCGATGTTGAGCACGCTGGCGCGGATGTTGGTCAGGCGGGTACGCCCGATCGCGATCTCGCCGGCGGCGAGTACGTTGAGGATGGCGGACGCCGGCATGCCGAGCGACATCATCCGAACGAAGTGCAAGGTCAGCTGCCGGCCCTTGTCGGTGAAGCCGCCGACCATGGCGTCGACCCACCATTCCCCCAGGAGCTGTATCATCACCATGACCGCGGCAGCAACGAGCCCGATCACGATGGTCAGCGCGCCCAGGTTCTGCGGCGCATCGTCCCGCTCCATCGCCTCCCGGTGCATCGGGATCATGATCGCGGGCACGCTTTCGTTCTGCAAGAAGGCCAGCGGGATCAAGACCGCAACGAGCGCGGCACGAAAGCCGTCGGCGACGAGCGTTGCGCCGAGCACATGCGCCATCATCACCTCGCGCGCGCAGCCCAGCACCTTGCTCGCCAGCGCGCCAGAGATCAGGATGGCGCTGAAGCGCCGCATCGAACGGTGGCGCGCGGTCATGCCAAAACTCTCAAATCGTGCTTCGGCGTCAGCAGCACGGCGAAGGTCCAGAACAAGAAGCCGTTTTCACCTGACGTGATGTTGGCGAGCGGAATTTGCGACAGCGCGCCCAGCGCCAGCGCGCCGATCACAACCGCTTCAGGCGCCGGATCGGTCCAGGCAACCGCAAGCGCATTGCCAATCGCCCACAGCAGCGCGGCAAGGCAGAAGCCGCCGACCATAATTCCCATCGACAGCCAGCAGGCGATGATCATGCCGTCGATCGGCATGGCGCCGGCTGCACCGACGTCGGTGATGGTGAAGCCGCTGCCGAACAGCGAGCTGTCAGGCAGGTTCCACAGCGTGACGAATTCCTCCAGGCGCTCCTGGGCGCTGCCGTCCTGGATGCCTTCGCTCAACGTCGAGAGGCGGTCGACGACGATGTCCCCGAACGGGGTGAATGGAATGGCGAGCAGCACCGCGACGCCGATGCCGGCCAGGATCATGCCGGCGCGCCGCCGCGTGCCCGAAAAGAACAGGCAGAAGAGGATAGAGACGGCGAGCGAGATCCAGGCCGTGCGGTAAAGCGACAGCAGCAGTCCAAGCGCGGCCGGCATCGCAAGCAGCGTCGGCCATGGCCGTTTGGAGAAGCCGATGAGAAAGAGGCCGGTCGCGGTGAACGTCGCAAAGCTCGCAGGCGCGTTCATGGTGCCGAACACGCGCACGCCGTAGGGCACGGGCCGGCCGATCGAGGGGATCGGCGCAACCTGCATCCAGTAAATGTCCCAGTCGGAGGGATCGACATATTGATAGATCGCGTAGATGCCGATCACGGGGAGGATGAAGGCAAAGGTCGAGGTGGCGGCCTTGATCATCTCCTCGCGCTCGGCGCTGACCATGAGGAGCGCGGCATAGAGCAGCGGCGCCAGCCATTTGAGCATACCGGACGCCGCATTGGTCCAGTCGCCCTGCACCATCGAGAGCATCCCGGCATAGGCCACACTGGCCGCGACGATGCCGAGCGGCCACATCAGATATTCAGCGACGCGGTGCTGTTCGAGCTGGCGCGGCAAGTGAACCACGGGCACCAGGATCGCGAGCAGCGGCCCGATCAGCATCAGCCCGAGCTGGTCGTAGCCGATATGGAGATCGACGACGCGGCGCACGAAGGGCGCGAAGGTGAAGAGGATAAGCGCGGCCTTGAGATGCGATGCCGGCCCCTGCCGCCAGGCGAACCAGCCGACCGCGCCGCAGGCCAGCACGAAGGCAGGGCGCGCGAGACCGCCAACCGAGGCACCGACCCCGGCCATCCCGACCACCAGCAACGTCGCAACCAACCAGCCGGGGACGGCCGCAAGATTGATTCCCGCCGTCGCGGCGACACGCGCGCTCATGCCGCGGCTCCCGCCTGCAGCTTGCCGATCACAAGGCCAATCGCCTCCAACATCCGCGTCACGCTGTACTGCGCCTGCGCGCGCAACGAGGCGTAGGCGAGCTGGCCATCGAGCGCCTCGGGCCTGGCGAGCACGGCGGAGATGGCGCGGCCGAGCGCGGCTGCGTCATTCGGCGGCACCAAGGTCCCGGCCTTGCCGCCCTCGAGAATGTCAGGCGCAGCCCCGGCATTGGTTGCGATCACCGGCACGCCGGAGAGCATCGCTTCCACAAGCGTCCGACCGAACGGCTCGGGGTCGATCGAGGGGTGCACCATCACATCGACCGCTTTCATCAGCTTCGGCACGTCTCTGCGGTGGCCGAGAAAGCGCACGCGGCCGGCAAGCCCGCGCTCGAGCACCATCTGCTTCAGCTCTGCCGCATAAGCCTGTTCGCCGAACAGCGCGTCACCGACCACGATGCAACCGACGTTGGGCAATTCGGTGAGGGCTTCCAACAGCACATGCTGCCCTTTCCAGGCGGCGAGGCGGCTGAACACACCGACCAGCGGCCCAGCCGGCAGGCCGAGGCTTTGCCTGAGCTCGGTTGCCGTGCGCGGCTCCGGCGGCAAGGCCAATCCGTTGGCCACGATCTCAAGCAGCTCGCGTTTGCCGCCGGCCTCCATGAAGGCTGCTGCGGCAGCCCGCGAGGGCACGATCACTCTTGTCGCCCGCGCATTCGCGAGCATCACTTGCATGCGTCGCTGCATGGCGCCGAAATGCTCGGGGCTGATGATGTCGTGCAGATGCCAGATCAGCGGGCGGCGAACAAAGACGTTTGCGACCGCCGCCAACACGAAGGCCTTCTGCGAATTGGCATAGACGACGTCATGCGATCGCGCAGCTTGCGCGATCTCGGCTACGATCGCGGCGAGTCTTCCCGCTAGCGGAGCCGCCGATAAAAATCTGCTGTCGCGGCGGAACTGCGACAGGCCGCGACCCCATTTGGAGTTGATGAGCTTGAGCTTGCGGTCCGTTAGCGCGGTCGCAAGCGGGCCGTCCTCGAACAGGAAGGCCGATGAATTTTCGCGACCTGCGACGACGTCCAGCAGGATCAGCTCGGCGCCGCCGATCTGCCCGGTGTGATCCACGAACAGGACACGTTCGCTTCCCATCACACCGCCCTTGCATAGGCTTCCGCCGGAACATGCTGCGGCTGACGAGAGGTCGCCCGCTCCGGCTCCGCCATGGTGGCTGCGATCGCGATATTGGTTGCGCCGAGCGCTTTCACGGCGGCCACCGCAGCAGCTGCGCGCTCGGCCAGCGCGTTATCGCCCTTCATGCAGACGAGGACACTGTCGACGCCGGCGAGATAGCGTGCGTGCCGCCGCGGCGGCAACGGGCTGTCGATCAGGACGACGTCATAGCTGCGGAACACCGACAAGAGCTGGGCCAGGTTCTTGCGCGCCAGCCGGTCAGCCGCCTTCGCCGATGCGCCGCCGGCCATCAGCACATCGAGCTTGGGATTGTCGGTGCGGGTGACCGCGTCGCGGACAGGAATCGCGCCAGCGAGCACGCCGAGCAGCCCAGGCTTGCCGGACAGCGACAACGCGCCTGCGAAAGCCGGCCGCTGCAGGTCGCATTCGACCGCGAGCACACGGCACCCCATCGCCGCCGCATGATGCGCCAGCGCGAGCGTGGTCAGCGTGCGACCCTCACCCGGTGCGGGCGAGTTCACGACGATGCGGCGACCGGGCTCGCCCTCGCCGATACGCAAGGCTCGCATCAGATCACCGAGCGCCTCGCGGAAGCCGCCATGTCCCTCGGCGAGATCGAGCGCCTGCGCAAGCGTCAGCGGCACATGATCCTGCATGATGGCGCCGACAAGGGATACCGGCTGATGCGGCCGCAACCGCGGCAGGCGGGCGAGAACCGGCGCGCCGGCGCCCGACGTCGCGGTGCGCTGGGACTTGCGTTCGTTGGGCACTGCCGCGATCGCCCTGATCTTTTCAAGGCCGCGCAGTGAAATTGCGGCCTTCGCGCGCGCGATAACGACGTCCTTGCGCTCGGCTTGCGGCGTTGCGACCGCGCCGTTCTGCGGCGGCGGATAGAGCTGGTCAGCAAGCAGCGCCGCTGCGATGCCGAGGATCAGCGCCAGCGTGCCGCCGGCGGCGAGGAACGGCAGCGTCTTCGGGAAGAACGGCTTGTTCGGCAGCTCGGCGAGGCTGACGAGGCGCGCAGAACCGAGCATGACGCGGCGCTCCGTCTCTAGCTCGCTCGCCTTCTTGTAGAGGTCGGCATATTGCTGTCGCTTGATCTCGGTGTCGCGCACCATGCTCTCGATCGACGCCTCATCCAGCGTCGCCGAGCCGGCATCCGCCTTCGCCGTATCCATCTGCTTCTTCAGCGAGGTCACCAGCGCATCGTTGGCGTCAAAGGTCTTTTTCGCGCTGGCGGCGATGTTCTGCATTTCGTCGGAGAGACGCTGCTGGATCAGCCCCTGCTCGCGACTGAGCGCGAGGATCGACGGATGTTTCGGACCAAGCACGGTGGTGGCGCTGGCAAGCTGCGCGCTCACCGTCGTCAATTGCTGTTTGAGATCGGCGATGGTCCGGCTGGAGAGCACCGAGGGCGCATCCGTCGGCCCGCGATCCTGCTCCGACTTGATCTCCTTCAACCGCGCCAGCGCTTCGGCGCGCGCCGCTTCGGCCGCCGCGAGCTGCTGGCCGATGCTGGTCAGGCGCTCCGAAGTGATCGGCGCGTTGGCGCCGCGCATCAGGCCCTTGTTGCGGCGGAACTCCTGGATCTTCTCGTCCGCCGCGCGGATCTGTCCGTCGAGCTGCTGCAGCTCCCGCCATAGCCAGGAGGTCGCGACCTCGCGGCTGCTCGCGCCTTCGTTGCGCTGGTCGTCGAGAAAGGCATTGGTCAGTGCATTGGCAAGCCGCTGGGCGACCTCCGGCAACGGTGACTGGTAGGAGATATTGATCACGCGCGAGCGGCCGGCAGAGGCGACCGCGTAGCGGGTATCGACATATTCGATGAAGCTTGTTGGATCGCTCGACAGCTTCTGGCAGCGCTCTGCCCAGCCGAGCAGCTGGCCACGCTGGCATTCCTGGACCACAAGGGGAACCACGCCGGGCGCGTTCATCACCTGGCGCAACAGCCGCGGCGAGCGGATGACGAGCAGCTGGCTTTCGAGGTCGGCGGGATCGCCGATCTTCTGCGCCCAGGCTGCGGAGGTGTTGGCGACCCCGGGCTCCGGCTCGGCGACAATGACGGAAGCGGTTGCCATGTAGCGCACCGGAAGCACGACCAGCGCGGCCACTGCCACCGCGATGGTGGCGAGAAAGACGGCGAGGAACGCGCGCCTCTTACGCCACAACCTGTTGAAAGCGTCCAGGCGAGACAAGGACTCCGGTATGCTCGCTCCTCGTCGGTTCATTCTCAACTCATCACGCGCCTCAGGCGATCAGACGCTGCAAGGAGCGGCCCTGCCTGTTGGCATGGAAGCGCTCCAGCTCCTCGTTGACGGCCGATACGAACTGCCTGCGAAAACGTTCTGCAGAAAAGAAAGCGGCGCGCTGCCGGCAGTCGGCGCGTGAGATCGTCGTCTCGCGCGCGACGAACGATCTGACGCAGTTCGCGATCGACGCCGGATCGGCGTTCTCGAAATACATGCCCGTGGCATAGAGACCAGACGTCGCGATCGACTCCCGCGCACCACCGCGCCCGAGCGCCAGCACCGGTGCGCCTTCCGACTGCGCCTCGACCAGCACGATGCCGAAATCCTCTTCGGCCGCGAATACGAAAGCGCGCGCGGTCGCCATCAGCTCGCGCAGACGCTTGTCGGGGACAAAGCCGACAAAGCTCACATTGGGGCCCGCAAGCTTCTTCAGCCGCACGGCCTCCGGTCCGTCGCCGGCCACCACGAGCTTGAGATCGGGCATGGCGTTGAAGGCGCGCACGATCGGCTCGATGCGCTTGTAGGGCACGAGCCGCGAGGTCGCGAGAAAGTGATTGCCGGCCGGCAGGATCGCGTCGCGGGTGGACAGCGTGACCGGCGGATAGATCACCTTGGCGTCGCGGCCATAGATCTTCTTCACCCGCCGCGCCACGAACTGCGAATTGGTGAAGATCGCGTCAGGGCCGTTCGCGGTCCGCACATCCCACAGTCTCATCCGATGCAGGATCGAGCGCGCGATCAGGCTCTTGACACCGGAATCGTAGCCGCCCTCCTTCAGATAGACGTGCTGCAGATCCCAGGCATAGCGCATCGGCGAGTGCACGTAAGCCACGTGCAATTGGTCGGGGCCGGTGATGACGCCCTTCGCCACGGCGTGGCTCGAGGAGATCACGAGGTCATAGCTCGACAGGTCGAATTGCTCGATCGCGATCCCCATCAGCGGCAGATAGGAGCGGTGATGGCGAGCGAGCATCGGCATCTTCTGCAGAAAACTCGTGCGAGCCTTTTCGAAGCCGAGCTTGCGACGCTCTTCCACCTCGAGCAGATCGAACAGCGTAAAGACGTCAGCGTCGGGATAGCATTTGAGTATTTCGCGCAGGACTTGCTCGGCTCCGCCGATCGTATAGAGCCAGTCATGAACGACACCGACACGCATTGCAGTCCCCATTTTCCAGGGCAATTTAATCAAACCCTTAAGGGACGCATGGGTACGCACAATCAATTCCTAAATTCCTAGTTAACGTACCCTGGATTCAATAGCAAAATCTTCGCCCTGTTTTGCAAGGGTCGAGGCTTCATCCTCGCGCGTATCAATCGGGCCATTTCAAACGCAACCGGGCACAGCACGGAGAAAGGCGCTCGGCGCGAGGCCTTGTCGGCCTTGAGAGATGATAAAGTTTCTTGGTTAAAAGTATCTTGCACGAATCGAGACGGTAAATCGCACCCGGCGCGCCACACCGGTTAACGAAGTGTACGTCCCCCCAACTTCGCAATGAAAATGCCCTGAAAACTACGGAGCGAGCGAAAGCCGCAGGCAAGCAGATGCTGATGGGGCCTGTGGTTGCATCGCACCTATGTCGGGCCCGCGACCGTTGCACCCTCAAATGCCATTGCGAGCCTCTCGGCTCTTTGCGACCATGGCGTGATCAAAATAAGCAAGACCCGCCCTTTGCAATGGCGGGCGCCAGGCAGAAGGAGACGCCATGCCGATCGTCAAAGCCGATCGTCTGATGCGCATCGGCGCGGCGCTGCTCAAAGCCGCCGGCGCGTCGGAGGAGGAGGCGCTCGCGGTCTCAACCGGCTGCGTCAGCGCCAACCTCGCCGGCCACGATTCCCACGGCATCATCGCGGTGCCGACTTATATCGACCGCATCAAGGCAGGGCATATCGTGCCGGGCGCCCCCTTTGCCATCGTGCAGGAATCGCCGACCACGACCGTGATCGACGGCAATTGGGGTTTTGGCTTTCACGTCAATGCCAAAGCCATGGCGCTGACGATCGAGAAGGCGAAAACCGCCAATGTCGCGGCGTGCACCGTGTTTCGGCAAAGCCATGTCGGCCGGCTCGCCGCCTATCCGCTGACGGCGGCGAAGGCCGGCATGATCGGGCTTGCGACTGCCGACTCAGGCCGCTCGCCCAAACATGTCGCTCCCTTCGGCGGACGCGAGGCGCGGCTCGGCACCAACCCGATCGCGATCGCGGTGCCCTCTGACCTGGAAGCGCCGTTCTATCTGGACATGGCGACCTCGGCGGTCGCGGCCGGCAAAATCGCACTCGCCGTGGCGCGCGACGAACAGATCCCGCAAGGCTGGATCATTGATGCCGAGGGCCGGCACACCACCGATCCCAGGCATTACCGCAACGGCGGCGCCCTGCTGCCGCTCGGCGGCACTGAGGGTTACAAGGGCAGCGGCCTGGCCGCGATGGTGGAAGTCCTGTGCGGCCTGCTGACCGGCCTCGGCTTCGGGGTCGAGCCGACCGGCCGGCACAATGACGGCTGCTTCATGGCCGTGTTCAATGTCGCGGCGTTCCGCCCGCTCGACAAGTTCAAACAGGAGGTCGCCGACTTCGCGCGCTATCTGAAGGCGACGCCGCCGTCGGAAGGCTCGCATGGCGTGTTCTATCCTGGCGAGATCGAATTTTTGCGCGAGCAGGAACGACAGAAGAACGGCATCGAGGTCGAG
>Ga0307478_10003267_pt1 | contig 12113 bp, 11 predicted proteins | sample atmos_gasesECM4C_2_FD_203713 | JGI IMG/M metagenome (GOLD analysis project Ga0307478, IMG submission 203713) | Hardwood forest soil microbial communities from Morgan-Monroe State Forest, Indiana, United States - atmos_gasesECM4C_05 | ecosystem: Environmental > Terrestrial > Soil > Temperate...
CGAACTGATGAACATTTTCGAGCCCGCTTACGCCGAACAGTGGGCCAGCCTTAGCGAGTCGTATCGCGAGCGCATGCTCAGCCACATCGTCGGTTTCGAGATCGCTGTCACAAGAGTCGAGGCCAAATTTAAACTCAGCCAAAATCGCGCCAAAGATGAGCAGAGCAGGATAATCACCGCGCTGGGCGCCGATCCTGACACCACGATTTCCGGCATAGCCCGTTTGATGCAGAAGCAAGGACTTGGATTAACCAAAGAACACGAGTGATGTTATACGCGCCGGACACTCTGTCCGCCGACTCTGATCATGAGCAAGAAAACCAATTCACCGAAGCGTTACCCATTAAAGGGAGTTCGCGTCCTCGTCGGCCGCGCCCGCCACCAGGCCGGTGCGCTTTCGTCCGAGCTCCGCAAGCTCGGCGCCGAAGTCCTCGAGATTCCCTTTATCGAGATTCGCAAGCCACGTTCGTTCCGTCCGCTTGATACCGCGCTCAAGCATCTTGCCAGCTACGACTGGCTGATCCTGACCAGCGTCAACGGCGTCGACGCGATGTGGGAGCGCATGGAAAAAATGGGACTGGCCCCGTCGCAGCCAAACCGGATCTCGGGCAGGACCCGGGAAGGGCACCATTTCAGCCGTGCCGCAGCACGCGAACAAAAGGTTTCGGCTTTAGCCGCTGAGGCTGCGCCCCTGCGCGTCGCGGCCATCGGTCCCGCGACAAAGAAGGCGCTTGAACAGCGGGGCATGAGAGTCGATGTCGTCCCCAAAGAATACGTCGCCGAATCGGTCGTGCGCAGCTTACAAAAGAAGGTGAAAGGGAAGCGCATCCTGCTGGTTCGTGCGAAAGTGGCGCGCGACGTGATCCCGCGGGAACTACGCAAGGCCGGGGCGCACGTCGACGTGGTCGAAGCCTACGAGACGGTCGTTCCGCAAAGTTCGCGATGCCGGCTCCAGGCCACCCTCAGGAACTCGCGCCAGCGACCCCAGGTCGTGACCTTCACGAGCTCTTCAACAGTTCGCAATTTTGTTGATTTGCTAGGCGGGGACCGTGCCCCTGGGCAAATGCGTTCAGGCCGCACTCAACTCGACGGAGTCCGCACCGCCTCTATCGGCCCCGTAACGTCATCCACACTGCGAGAACTCGGCTTGCCGGTGGACATCGCCGCCAAAGAGTTTACGATTCCCGGTTTGATTGTTGCGATTGTGCGAGCCGTCGCTCGTGAAAAATCCGACCTGAGCTGATCTTCCGGGATCTTCAGTGACTGTGGTTTAAGGTCGCGTTCCTACTCCGTCACCGAGCAACTGCAATCCGCCGGGACGACGTGCGCCAGCAAGAAATCCGCGACCCGTTTGTAAGCGTCAATCTGATTTTCCACGCGCGCGAAGCCGTGGCCTTCATTTTCGTAGACTTTCGAATCCACCGTGCCGCCGCGTTTTCTGATCGCGTCCACCACCTGCTGCGTCTCTTCTTTCGGGCATCGTGGATCGTGTCCTCCCGCCAGCAGCAGCAGCGGCGCCTTGATCTGATCGACGAAGTTGATCGGCGAGCGCTCCTCGTAAAGCGCCTTGTTCTTCACCGGATCACCCATCGTCGCCAGATCCGACTGCTGCAAAACCGGGTCTTCGTTCTCGATCTCGGTAAACCAGTTTACGAATGGCACAATCGGCACTCCCGCAGCCCAAACCTCGGGAGCCTTCGTCACCGCCATCATGCTCAGGTACCCACCATAACTTCCACCCATCACCGCGATCTTTCTGGGATCGAGATGCCCGGTCTGCTTGATCCACTCCACACCCGCCAGCACATCCTGCAAATCGCCGCCGCCCATGTCGAACAGATTGGCGTGCTGAAATTCTTTTCCGTACCCGGTTGAGCCGCGGTAGTTCGGCGCCAGCACCATGTAGCCCTGATTCACCGCAAACTGGATGAACCGGTTGAACGAATTCATGGTCTGCGCTGTCGGCCCGCCGTGGATGTATACGATCGCGGCGTTCTGCCCGTTGCGCGCCATGTTGAAGGGCACATACAGAAAGGCGGAAATCGTCCACTTCCCATCGCGACTGGGATAGTGCACCAGATACGGCTCAACCATGTCCTCGGACCGCACCCCGGCCACCAGCGAATGCGTGATCTGCTGCGATTTTCCAGTTGGCAGATGATAGACCCAGAGATCTCCCGGCGCCGTCGGTCCGTTGTGGTAGTAAAGCAAGCGTTGCCCATCCGGCGTAAAGGCGGAATGTCCGCCTGCCGGTTCGTTGGTCCCCTTCGGAATTGGCAGAGCACTCGACTTCCCGGTAGCGAGATCTTGCAGGTAAATCTCCTCATTACCATCAACGTTGGCCGTAAATACGACGTGCTTGCCGTCGGGCGAAAACTCGCCGCCTCGAATCTCCCACTTGTCTTTCGTAAGCCAGTCAATCTTCTTCGTCGCCATGTCCAGCAGCCCGGCATTTTCATATCCGTTGAGCCCGTTCGAACTTACCAATACCCGCTTGTCGTCGGGAGAAATGTCGTTCGCTGTGAACCGCTTTTCACCGTCGTGCGGCGTCAGCAATGTGCTCTGGCCCGTCGCTACATCGGCGATGAAAATGTTGGAATCGGTGCCCTTCGCCTGCTCCTGCGTGTAGACAATCGACTTCCCGTCCTTCGACCAGATGGGATTCACATTGCCCTTGTCTTGCGGCGTGTTCGTGGTGACGTGCTTCACTTCGCGAATCACCATGTCGTAAACGTCAAGCTCATACGCCGCCGAAGTCTTCGGCTTCACTTCATACGCCAGATACCGCCCATCGGGAGACCATGTCGGATTCAATTCCGCAATCTCGCGCGTCTGTGTCAGGTTCACGACGCGCCCCGTCTTGGGCGACACCAGAAAGATGTCCCATTGCTCATCCCCCTCGTAGTCCGACTGGTAAGCGATCCACTTCCCATCTGGCGACCACGCCGGCGCCGCCTGCCGCTGGTCGCTGACAGTAAGCTGCACCGGCCATCCGCCCTCCGCCGGAACGACCCAGAGGTTATTGCGCCCGCTCATGTTCGAGATAAACGCGACGCTCTTGCCATCCGGTGACCACGTCGGACGCCCGATCTGCCGTGTCATGTACAGCTTTTCGATCGTCAAAGTGCGCGGCTCAACCTGCGCGTTGGGCTTTGAAGCGATTTTTTTCGGATCAGTTACAACCTGTGGTTCGGGAAGAGTTTGCGCAGCAGTTTCAGCCACAACAGTGCTCATGAGTATGACCATAACAAAGATGAGAGTAGCGCGCATGTGCGTGAGGTCCTTGCTGGATGCGGAAGGAAAAGTTTAGCAGAGCACGGAACGAGCGAACTCTACGCTTTTGCGTTTTTGTGAATCTCCACCGTGCTCCAGGTCTTGTCGGCGGCATGACAAATATCTTCGAGCGGACAATCCGCGCACTTGGGCTTGCGCGCATAACACAGCTTTCGCCCATGCCAGATGATCTGGTGGGAAAACAAAATCCACTTCTCTTGCGGGATAACCTTCATCAGATCCTGTTCGATTTTCTGCGGCTCGTCTTCTTTCGTGAGCTCCAGCCGGCGCGAGATCCGGTGCACATGCGTATCCACGACCACGCCCACGCCCTTCTTGAACCACGTGCCCAGCACGACGTTGGCGGTCTTGCGAGCCACGCCGGGTAGCGTGAGCAGCTTCTCCATGTCGTCCGGCACTTGGCCGCCGAAATCGCTGACGATTTTCTTCGCCGCACCGACTACGGACTTTGACTTGTTCCGGAAAAATCCAGTCGACCGCACGTCCGGTTCCAGTTCCTCCGGAGTAAGCGCGGCGAAGGTCTCCACCGTCGGATATTTGCGGAACAATTCCGGCGTGACCCGATTCACGTTCACGTCGGTGGACTGAGCCGAAAGAATCGTCGCCACCAGCAACTCCCAGGCGCTCGAATGGGTAAGAGCGCACGTCACATCGGGATACATCTGATCCAGCCGCTTCAAGATTTCCACGACGCGCTTCGGCGCTACTGGATCGTATCCCTTACTCTTCGCTGGACGAGCGCTCGGCTTCGGGATTGCTTGCCGCGGCTTCGGAGGACGCGCCACGGATTTAGCCGTTTTCGCCGAGGTGCACGGAACCCGGGCACCCTTCACCCGATCCTGGCGACCAGTCCGTGCTGGCTGACGAGGAGCAACTCCGCGCGGCATGAACAAACCCTTTCTTGCTGCTCGTTGGTGCTGTCATCATAGCAATTGCCGATTGACCAGTGCCAATCTGCGGACGCCAACTGCCAACCGGCAGCGGCCGCTTATTCTCGCGTCGGAGCAAGGGCAAGCGGCAATAGCCAGTTCCGCACCTGTCCCTCCGTAACCTCGTTCGCAATTGACGCCTTTCCCGCGCCCCGGTACTCTGAAATCAATCCCAAGAGACAGGACAATGTCGTGGCTGTAAATTCCATCCAACTCGGCCAGGTGTGGCGCAGCGATCGCGATGGTCAGGACTACCTCGTCACCAAGGTCTACAACGAAGTCTTCACGCAATATGCCATGCTTCGCCCCGCAGGAATCACCGCGCCCGACGCGCCCACGGTGCGCGTAAAGGTCTCAAAGAGTCCGGAGGGCGCGACTCTTCCCGGTTACGCTTTTACCCAGGAAGGCTCGTTCTAAAACAGTTGCCAGTTCCCAGTTCTCAGCTTTCTGCTTCGGAGCCAACGCGCGTCCCTCCCCAAGATTTCCATTACACTAAAACGGTCGCAAGTTGCTTTTACCGGGAACTGGCCACAGACAACTGAGAACTGATTTCTGAATGACTGAAAAAATCCTCGCACTCATCTTCGTTTTCATCAAATCGGTTATCGCGACGACCGGCTATGCAGGCATCTCCCTGTTGATGGCCATCGAGTCCGCTTGTATCCCGCTGCCCTCCGAGCTGATCATGCCCTTCGGCGGATATCTAGTCTTCGAAGGCACCTTCAAGCTGTTCTGGGTCGCCACGGCGGGCGCGATCGGCTGCAATCTGGGATCGCTGGTCGCCTACGAAATCGGTTGCTATGGCGGCCGCCCTCTGGTCGAGCGCTACGGCCGATGGATTCTCATGGGCCGCCGCGAACTCGACTGGGCCGACCGGTTCTTCGCGCGCTGGGGATATCTCGCCGTCTTCATCGCCCGCCTGTTGCCTGTGGTCCGCACGTTCATCGCCCTGCCTGCAGGCGTCGCCCGCATGCCTCGCGGCCGGTTTCACATCTACACGTTTCTCGGATCATGGCCGTGGTGCTTCGGCCTCGCCTGGCTGGGAATGAAGCTCGGCGAAAACTGGCGGGAACTTGGCAAGTACTTCCACAAATTCGATGCCGTCATCGGAGCCGTCTTGCTGGCAGCGGCAGCCTGGTTCATCTGGAGTCATTGGCAAAACCGGATCAGCAGTCAGCAGTCGGCGACCAGTGGTCCAAGTTAGGCTAGCTTACGTGGACTTCGCCAATTGCGACGTGACAATCTGCCAACGTCCCTCGCGCTTCATCACAACGTCCATGTAAACGTAGCGCACGGTGACACGCTGTCCGGCTTGCTCGACTATGTCTTCTTCGGACCCATGCACGAGTGCTACGTCCTCTCGCAGAAGCCGGATCTGTCGTCCTGTAGGGATCATCGCGATGAAGCGACTCGTGCCAGAAGTGAGATTGGTGATCACATCTTCCCGCGTCGACGCCTTGCCCGAGTCATCGTACTGAACGTAGTCGTCGGCATAGATGCGCCGCATCTCCGCGGCATCGGCTGCGATCAGTGCCCGATCGCCGTCTTCAAAGAGCTTCAAGATTTGCTGCTGGTCGTTGCTCAACCGCCGCCCTCCGTCGCCTCAGACTTTGCCGGCGGGAGCCGTATCAAGCGCGGTGCCCACAGAACTGATACTGTACAAGATCATCCCAACCTCTGGAGGGACCTCGGATCATGACTCGCCATGCCCTTGCCGTTCTTCTGTTTGCTGCCCTCACATCGCCGATCTATGCTCAGGCCCAGACACCCGGGGCTTCCGACAAGCCCTTCGTCATCGAGTATTACTACAAGGCCAAGTGGGGACACGCCGACGAATTCCTGAAGCTCTTCAAGAAGAACCACTATCCGCTGCTGAAAAAGGAAGTCGAGATGGGCCGGATGCTCAAAGTCTGGATGGATCAGCCTCGCTACCACACCACCGAGGACGGACGCTGGGATTACCGAGTCACCATCGTCTTCAAGAATGCGACCGTAGCCAACGAACCTTTCGACGAGGACGCGCTCAAGAAACAACTCTACCCGGATCAGGACACATATACGCGTGAGGAACAGCGCCGCTTCGAGATCCTCGATGCGCACTGGGACTTGCCCATCAGGACTGTTGATCTGGAGACGAAACCCTAGAGGGAATTAACGTGGCGCGTGCCCCCGGTACGCCCAGCCATCTGCGGTTAACGGTTGGCCTTAAACGCTTCAAATTTCGTTGCTGCGCAGGCGCCTATCGGTGAGAAAATAGGGCTGCACAAGTCGCTCCTGCCTTCGGGGCTCGCGTAAGGAGGCTCCCATGTTGGCGACCAGAAATCGTCTTACCCGGAATCCCTACTTTCACTTTCACCCGCTGCATACACTCTTCTCCCTCACCGGGGCAGTGATCCTCTTCGGCTTGCTGGTGTGGTTCCTGGCGGTGCCCGCAAGATAATTTCTCCGGCAGGGAAGACGTGCGGGCTGCGGGAGAAACCTGTCTTCATTACGTCCTGCGAACGATGCGCATGCATCGCAAAAGATGTGAATTGTTCGTCACAATCTGCACGGAATTCCTTTATCGCCATCATCGAAATTTGGAATTAGACACTATCCAAGCCATCCGCTAGGGTAGCTCATGGATTACGTAATATCCGTAGAGGATTCACATGTAGACGTGCTGCACGAGATCGGCGTCCGGTTAGGCACGGCCGAAGGATTTCATGCAGTCCTGACTCACGTTGTTGAATTTGCCTCCGCGCTGGTCAAGTGCGACTCCTGCCTCATCTATGTTCTTGAAGGCGACGAACTGGTGCTGCGGGCCTCGAAGAATCCCCATCCCGACGTCGTCGACCGTTTGAAATTGCGCCTGGGGCAGGGCATTACCGGCTGGGTCGCGGAGCATCGCGAGCCGGTCGCCATTGCCGAACGCGCCGCGCACGATCCCCGCTTCCAGTTTTTTCATGAACTGCCCGAAGACAGCTACGACGCCTTTCTTTCCGTTCCCCTGATGTGCCGCGGACGCGTCGTCGGCGTTATCAATCTGCAGCACCGCCAGCATCACGTCCACCGCCGCCGCGAGATTCGCCTGATCTCCACCATCGGATTTCTTGTCGGCGCCGAAATCGAACTCGCGCGGCTGGAAGATGCTAACTCCAGCCTGGCCGAGCAACTGCAAACCCGCAAGATCGTCGAGCGCGCCAAGGGCATCCTGCAGCGCGATCTCGGACTCGATGAAGAGCAGGCCTACCTCACGCTCCAACGCCAGAGCCGCCAGAAGCGCAGACCCATGAAAGAAATCGCCGAGGCCATCATCCTCAGCGACGAAGTCCGCGGCAATTCCCAACCAACTCCGGCATAGGATTTCTCATCGGCAAAACAGTAAGGGATTGTGGTTCGCTGCTCGAGCCCTTTGCAGGCCAAGCTGCCGCACGCTTGCGGAGGAGTGAGACCTTTGAAGAAATGGTGTGAGATTTTGATGAAGCCGCGTAGCGGCGAAAGAATGCAGACCACGGCGCAAGCCGTGGGTGAAAAAGCGGAACTGAGCAAGCCCCGAAGGGGCGAAAGAAAGAATGCCCCACAGACTCCAAAGGGATCTCTGCGCTGGGGTGATCAACCTGAACGCAATCCTCCGCCTCGGAGGCCATCCCGATTGACGATCAAAAACCAAGGGCGGATATCCGGTTCGATATCCGCCCTCAGTTTTGGGGTTTACGAAGAAGCTATTGGACTGACGCCATGGGCGTAGTTCCCGCCTTGGCAATCTGCTTCTCCGTTATGGATGACGGCACGGCAAAGCGTAGCGTCATTCCAAACTCCGGCAACTGCATCGCGCTCACGTAGCTGCCCGCTGGCGTGGATTGCAAAACAATCCGGCTGAGGTCGGCAGGCTTGGAATCCGCCTCGTCGCTCACCAGAAACATAAAGCTGGTGCGGGGTCCGCTGAGCTTGTTCAGCCACAGAACTCTGGCCCCATCAGACTGGAACCAGAACTCGTATTCGCCCGCCGGAACCACCGCGTTTTGCCAGTGCACGGAATGCGACAGGGTGAACTTGCCCCGCGCCGATTCCTGGGCCGAAATCGTCGCAGGCGCAAAGTTGAGAGTGGTGAACGCCAGTAGCACGGCGTACACGTATTTGCGAAGGGAACTCATGGAAAATCTCCTGTTCTGCTCTTAGCGAGCAAGTCTGACGAGCACGCTCCCCGCGCAAAGCCGGGAGGCGTGGGCTCAGATTTCGGTGGAAAACGACGAGGTCAGGAGATTGCACGCCGCCAACTCGGACAGCCTGCAAACATCAGCTCCGCGAGACCGGCTGCAGAGCTGGTCGCGAACTGATTCGATTGTGAAGCAATCAACTGTTGCAGTCCAACGCAAAGAACAGATGCGCAGTATCAGAGGCCCCTGCAACAAGCACAGACCATGTGGCGACGGCCGCCTCGGCCGTCCGAGCAGGGGCAAAGCCCCGCAACAATAGTCCCCGCGCCCGCTCAACGAAATCACCTAGCTTTGAAAGACCCAGCAGGTTGAAGACGCTGCATTGATATGATTCGCACAATATGAGAAGATTCCTTGGTGGCGGTGACCAGCCACCGTCACCAGAGAGGAACAGAAATGTATCAAAAACGCCCCGGAGTCTTCATGGCCGACTGGTGGGATGCCGACGGCCGCCGCCATCGCAAGCAGTTCTCGAATGCGCACGCTGCCCGCGAACACGAGCACCGCGAAACGGCTTTAGCCCACGCCGAACGTGCCAGCCGTGAGCTCAAAATGGCCAATCGGAGTGGTGGCGGTGGCAAGAAGCGTCCGGCTCAAGTGGCGGATACTGGCACCATGGAAGCCGCCAAAGGCAAGCTGGGCGTGATGATTCCGGGCATGGGCGCCGTGGCCACTACCTTCGTCGCCGGAGTCGAAGCCATCCGCAAGGGACTGGCCAAGCCCATCGGTTCGCTGACGCAGATGGGCACCGTGCGCCTCGGCAAGCGAACGGAGGGCCGCTCGCCAAAGGTCAAGGAGTTCGTTCCACTCGCCGGCCTCGACGACCTGGTCTTTACCGGATGGGATATTTTCGAAGACAACATGTACGAGGCGGCGTCGAACGCCGGCGTCCTCGACTACCGCTTGCTCGAGCAGTTGAAGCCATTTCTCTCCTCCATCACACCGCGCCCCGCCGTGTTCGACCACAACTACGTGAAAAAGATCGATGGCCCCAATGTGAAAAAAGGCAAGTCGAAGATGGATCTGGCCGAGCAATTACGCGCCGACATCCGCGAGTTCAAAAAGTTCAGCGGCGCCACCCGCCTCATTACCATGTGGTGCGGTTCGACCGAGTCCTACATCGAGCCAACCGAAGCTCACCAGTCGGTGAAGTCTTTCGAGAAAGCTCTGCGCGACAACGACGAAATGATTGCGCCTTCGATGATCTACGCCTATGCCTCCCTGATGGAAGGCGTCCCGTTCGCCAATGGCGCTCCCAATCTCACCGTCGATCTGCCGGTGATGCTGGAACTCTCGCGGAAGAACGAGGCTCCCATCTGTGGAAAGGACTTTAAGACCGGCCAGACTCTGATGAAAACTGTCCTCGCGCCCGCCTTCAAAGCGCGTCTGCTCGGTCTGAGTGGCTGGTATTCGACCAACATCCTCGGCAACCGCGACGGCGAAGTGCTCGACGACCCCGGCTCCTTCAAGACCAAGGAAGAATCCAAACTCGGAGTGCTCGAACACATTCTGCAACCCGCCCTGTACCCGGAACTCTACGGAAACATGTTCCACAAGGTGCGCATCAACTACTACCCGCCGCGCGGCGACAACAAGGAAGGCTGGGACAACATCGACATCTTCGGATGGCTTGGCTATCCCATGCAGATCAAAGTTGACTTCCTCTGCCGCGACTCGATCCTCGCCGCGCCCATCGTGCTCGATCTGGTGCTGTTCCTCGATCTCGCGCAGCGCTGCTCGGAACTGCGCGGCCTTGGCATCCAGGAATGGCTGAGCTTTTATTTCAAGTCCCCGATGACGGTCCCGGGCCTGTATCCGGAACATGATCTCTTTATTCAGTTGATGAAGCTGAAAAACACGTTGCGTCACCTGAAGGGCGAAGAACTGATCACGCACCTGGGCTTGGAGTACTACGACTGAAAAAGTGGTCGATAACTAACCGAGGGTGCCCCGCTTCTGGCCGGTTTTGCCAGAAGTGGGGATCTTGAAACCGTCGATTCCAATGGCGTTTTCACTCAGCGCTCGGTTTTGAGATAGGGCCACCCAGTGCGGCAACTCCGGTGCGACGCGCTTTCAGATACAGAACTCCGCCGGCCACATTCACTCCCACAACGACGACCGCCGTTTTCCAGGCGTAAGCTGCTGGATTCGGCACGTCGATCACTGGAAAAACTGACAACACGACAAAGATCAGTGTGACCACAAAACCCGAGCACGCAGCGAGCTTGATTGCAACATTCGGCGGACCTCCCAGCACTCTTCCCGCCAACAGCGGGATAGCGAACATCGCCAGGTACGCCAGCCCGTAAAGCGTAAATCCCCAGATCTGGATCAGAGAGAACGCCTCTTCCGGGTTCACGCCGACCAGCGCGATGACGCACGCTACCAGGGTGACGACTCCCGCGAAGAAAATCGAATTGATTGGGGTTCGGTGTTTCGGATGCAGTCGGGTGAACCACGCCGGAACAATGCCTTCCCATCCCGCCACCATCGGCAAGCGTGCGCTCGCGCCAAATGTAAGACAGCCGGTGGTGAACACATTTGCGAACAGAAGAAAAATCGCGACGGGCGCAACCACACTCGCGACTCCGAACGATCGCAATCCGAGGCTCAGCGCCTGGGGTACGGGACCGATGAGGCTGATATCGTTAGCCGGAACAAACGCCAGAATCGCGCTTGTGCCGAGCACGTAAAATGCCGCGATCACCGGGGCCGAAATCACCACCGACTTGCGAATGGTCCGCGCGGGATTCCTGCATTCTCCGGCGAGGATCGCGATAAATTCGAAGCCACACAGCGCTCCGAAGGTCATTTTGCTGAACACGCTGAGGCTGAACAGAGTCGCAGGGGGAGCGACTAGTGGAAGCGCCTGCGACGCAGACCCAGCTTTTCCCCAAAACCGGATTGCAGCCAGCAGAATCAAAGTCGCCAGTGCAATCATGCTCATGAATCCGCCGGCATTGATCACCCATTTCCCGATGCGCAATCCGAGCGCCGACACCACTACAAGAACGCCAACGAGGAGTAGCGATGAGACCAGGATCATTCCTTTGCTGGCGGCCATCGACGCCGCGCTCGGTCCAATGGCGAACGCGACGTAGGTAATCAGCACGAAGCCGTATTCGCCCACGAGCAGTACGATGTAGATCCAGAGATTCCACGCCACAAGAAATCCGACCCCATCGTTGAAAGCGATCCGCGCCCATTCGTAAAGGCCGCCTTCCAGCGGCATGCGATCGTTGAGGTAGGTCACCACGATCGCTTGCGGCACGAAGAACAATCCGATGGCCGCCAGCCAGAGCACCGCGTGCGACGGCCCCGCTTTGGTAGCCGCGCCGAAGAATTCCAGCGTGATGATGTAGGTGATCTGCGCCAGAACGACGTCGAGCGTGCCCAATTCCCGGCGTAGTTCGGACTGATGGCTCAGTACGCGCTGCTCGGCCCGCTCCAGAGTGGTTTCGCTTGATCCGTCGACGATCAAGCGCCGACCTTCGCCCGCTTGTACTCGTCAAACTTTTCGAGGAAGCGATCGATGTCTTTCTTCTGCAGATAGTACGGCGTCGAGAGACGGAGCTTGTTAGGATCGCCGCCGCGGATTTTGATCATGTGGGTCTTCCACATCCAGTTCTCCAGGTCCATGCGCGCGACGGGCGGGACGTTGACGCTGACGATGGCGCATCGCAGAGCTGGA
>Ga0307478_10003269_pt1 | contig 12107 bp, 9 predicted proteins | sample atmos_gasesECM4C_2_FD_203713 | JGI IMG/M metagenome (GOLD analysis project Ga0307478, IMG submission 203713) | Hardwood forest soil microbial communities from Morgan-Monroe State Forest, Indiana, United States - atmos_gasesECM4C_05 | ecosystem: Environmental > Terrestrial > Soil > Temperate...
TCGCTCGCTGTCGTCACGGCGAACGCGTCGATGGGCGCGCTGAGTTACTGGTGGCAGGGTCGAGTCGATCCGTTTACGTTTCCGCTCTACACGCTGGCGGCGGTCCCAGGATCGATCGCGGGCGCGCTCGTCACGGCGTACATACCGCGGGCACTTTTCGATCCGTTCTTCGGCGTGGTGCTGATCTTGATTGGCCTTTGGCTCTTCTGGAAGCCCGGCAACAGCGAAGGTGGCGCGCAAACGGGCTACTTCGCGCGCGTGCTGGTCGATCGCAGCGGGCAACGCTATACTTGGTCGTTCGATCCGCGCATCGGCTTTGCGGGTAGCGTGCTCGTGGGGTTCGCTTCGAGCGTGCTTGGCATCGGGGGCGGGATCATCCACGTCCCGTTGCTCGCAACGGTGCTCGGATTTCCGGCGCACGTCGCGACGGCCACCTCGCACGCCGTGCTCGCCGTGACGGCCGGCTTAGCGATGCTCGTGCACATCGTGCACGGCGATTACCGCACCACCTGGCCGCTCGTGCTCGCCGCATCCGGCGGCGCAATCGCCGGCGCCCCCATCGGTGCGCGCCTCTCCGTCTACGTGAAAGGCGCGGTTATCCTGCGCATCCTCGCAACGGCGCTCGCCTTTGTCGGCGTGCGTTTGCTCTTCAGCATCGGAAAATAGCGCCGCCGTCGCCCCCATGTCATCCCGAGCAAAGCACCGCCGTCGCCCCGATGTCATCCCGAGCAAAGCGCCGCAAGGCGCGTCGTCGAGGGACGCCTCAATCATCGAGTAGGGATTGTCTCAATCATGGGGCTTGGTGGCTGTCCCTCGACGACGCACCTTTGGTGCTTTGCTCGGGATGACGGGCGTAGCTCATCGCTCCCATGCAACGGTTAGGCAATAGACAACGATCAGGAAATAGCGCCGCAGTTGCGCCATCGTCATCCCGAGCAAAGCACCGCCGTCGCCCCATGTCATCCCGAGCAAAGCGCCGCAAGGCGCGTCGTCGAGGGACGCCTCAATCATCGAGTAGGGATGCCTCAATCATCGAGTAGGGACGCCTCAAATCATCGAGTAGGGATTGCCTCGATCATGGGGCTTGGGGGTTGTCCCTCGACGGCGCACCTTTGGTGCTTTGCTCGGGATGACAATGGCGTATGCTCATTGCTCCCTTACAACAGTCAGTGTGCGTCGGCGGTGTAGGCTTCGGGCAGGTTTTCCGGGTCGAGCAAGGTTGAGGTATTCGGTTCGCCGGGCTTGAGGCGCGCGACGAGTTCGAAGTTGCGCAGCGGCAGCACCTTGCCTTTGACGAAGACCGGTGTGAGCTCGTTGACGATGAAGTGGTCTTTCACTTCGTTGTACGTGGCTTCACTGATGATCGTCTGGCCGCCCTTGGCGACGTTGTAGAGGCGCGCGGCGGTGTTGACGTTATCGCCGATGACCGTGTAGTTCAGGCGGTCGCTCGAACCGAGGTTGCCCATGACGACCTCACCGGTGTTGAGGCCCATGCCGACCGTGAAGAGCTGGCGCCCTTGCGCTTGCCACTCGGTCATCATCTCGCCGATGCGTTCTTGCTGGCGGAACGCCGACTCGACGGCTTCGACCGCATCGATCGTGCCCGGCCGCGGATCGGGTGCCGAGAAGACGGCCATCAAGCAGTCGCCGATGAATTTATCGACGTACCCGCCGTGATCAAACACGATGCGGCACATCTCCTCGAAGTACTCGTTGAGCTGCCCGTAGATCTGTTCCGGCGTCATTTTTTCCGACATCGCGGTGAACCCGCGGATATCGGAGTAGAAGATCGTCACCTTGGCGCGTTTGCCCGAGAGATCGAGCGCCTTGAGCGGGTCGTCGTGGGAGAGCATGCGCGTGACGAGCGCCGGGCTGACGTGTTTACCGAACATCTCCGTGATCATGCGCTTGTCGCTGCCTTCGGTGATCGTCCGGTAGAGCGCGACGAAGAGCGCGGAGAGAATGATCGCGCCGTCGACATGGACCAGATCGATCCAGTGCAGCGTGTAGGCATAGAAGGCGACGGCGAAGACGGTGTACACGAAGGCCACGCCGACGGCGAGCGCCACACCCAGGGTTGCTTTCAACTGCGTGACGAGGAAGCCGATCACGAAGGCCAGCACGACGATCAGTACCACATCGATCCACGGCTGCACGCGGTGGATGAACCGGTGGCTCATCAACTGGTCCATCAAGCGGACGTTCGAAAATACCCCGGGATAACGGCCGTTGGGCGTCAGGATGAAGTCGCCCGCGGCCTGCGCCGTGTAGCCGACGACGATCACTTCATTGTGCGCGAACGCTTTCATCGTGTCCGGATCGAACTTGAGGGCGTCGATCATCGACACTTCTTGGATTGCCGGCATCGAGAGGTCGGCGGTTCCCGCGCGGCTCGCGATGCCGTTGGTCTCTCCCTGGTCGACGTGTTCGGAAACGTTGAATGGCAGCATCAGCATTTTGCCGCTCCCGTCGAGCGGGACGGTGGAGTCGCCGAGTTTGCCGTGCCAATCGTCGATCGGTGCGTACGTCGTGCCCATCCAGTACGACGCGGTCGCGAGCGCGAGCGTCGGATAGACGGTCACGTTGTTCGTCTGTTGATTGGTCGAGGTGATGACGTACGGTTGGCCGACGAGCCAGCCGCCGGGATTGTCGACCGTCGTCGAACCGACGTGCACCAGCCGCAGAATATCGTCGGGCGGCCGTTCGAACGACATGATGCCGCCTTGCGTGACGTCGACCGTCATGCCGAGGACCGTTGCCTGTTTGCGCAGGCCGTCTTTGAACGACGCATCGACCTTCGGGTCGTGCGAATGTTCAAAGAACTCGATATCGAAGGCGACGATCTTTGCGCCGCCTTTGGCGAGCTTGCGCAGCAGATCGCCGATCGCCGTACGCTGCACCGGGTAGCCGAGGCCGAGCGGCGGATCTTGGAGCGAGGCCTCATCGATCGCCACGAGGCGAATGTTGTCGTTGGGCGGATCGTTGTCGGGCAGGTGCAGCAGTTTGATGAGCCAGTCCTGGCTGCGAACCGCAAAGAGCGCGTCGTTGACCGCGACGAAGTCGCCGACGGTACTGACCGATGCCAACGTGGGCGGGGCAAAGTAGAGCCCGATTCCGATGATTGCGGCCAGGGCCGACAGCAGCATCGCCGTTCCTAAGATCTTGAGGCGGCGAACCTTGATGACCGGGAACTTCATCGCGACTTCCCCCGTACGGCGCTAGCTCTGAACGCGACCGATGTACCGGCGGTCGCGCGTATCGATCCGGATCAGGTCACCCGGATTGACGAAGAGGGGCACCTGTACGGTGGCCCCGGTCTCCAGCTTCGCCGGTTTCGTCGTCCCGGTCGCCGTATCACCCTTGAAGCCCGGATCGGTCTCCTCGACCCGCAGCTCGACGTGTGCCGCCAGGTCGACGCCGATCGGCACGCCGTCGTGGAACTGGACGGCGATTCGCATCCCGTCCTTGAGGAAGTCGGCCGGGTCGCCGATCAGCTCGCGCTGCAGGGTGAAGTTCTCATAGCTCTCGGTATCCATGAAATGGTAGCCGTCGGCATCGTTATAGAGCATCTGCATGTCGCGATTGTCGACGGTCGCGCGTTCCAGCTTTTCACCGGCGCGGAACGTGCGCTCGACCGTGGCTCCGGTCTTGACGTTTTTGAGGCGCGTCCGCACGAAAGCAGACCCTTTACCAGGCTTCACGTGGAGGAACTCGATCACGGTCCATAAGTGACCGTCGATCACGATCGTGACGCCGTTCCGAAAATCGTTCGAGGAAATCATGTCCGGGGCGAGTTAGCTCACCCGGGTGGCCTGCCCTTGACGGTTATGTCATCCCGAGCAAAGCGCCCGCCGGGCGCTTTGCCCGGGGTGACCGTGTCTAGGGCGAGCTCTCGCGCCGGAAGAGCGGGAGCTCGCTTTCCGTCCCGGCCCGCAGCCGGGCGATGTTGCCGCGGTGCATGAAGACGATCAGCAGGGCCGAGGCGAGTCCGTACATCCCGGCCGCCGGGCCGGCCAGGAACCACAGGGCCGGGGCCATGGCGATGCTGGCCAGCAGCGATCCGGCCGACGAAAAGCCTGTCAGCAGCACGACGGCGAGCCAGATCACGGCGAACATGCCGCCGGCCGGCCACGCGATCGCGAGCACGGCGCCGAGGTTGGTGGCCACACCCTTCCCGCCGCGGAAGTTGAGGAAGGGTGAGAAACAGTGCCCGAGGATGGCGGCGAAGGCCGCCGTCAGCGCCAGCGCTTCGCTGCCCAGCCAGCGCCCCGCGATGACCGGCAACGCACCTTTGAGCGCATCCAGCACGAGCACCGCGATCGCGCCGCCCTTGCCGAGCGAGCGCAACGCGTTCGCGGCTCCGATGTTGCCGCTGCCCTCGGTGCGCAAATCGCGCCGGAAGAACAATCGCGAGACGACGAGCCCGAACGGGATCGCACCGATGAAGAACGACGCGACGACCAGCACCGCACCGGTGAGATGGGTCAACGGCGCGCTTCGTCCCGCGGACGTTCGCGAAAATCGAGCGTCAGCGGCACGCCTTGGAAATCGAAGTTCGAGCGGATCACGTTTTCGATGAAACGTTTGTACGACGGTTGGATCAGCTTCGGATCGTTGCAGGAGAAGATGAACAGCGGCGGATGCGTCGAGACCTGCGCGCAGTAGTAGATCTTGAGGAACTTGTCACCCGAGATCGGCGGCGGATGGGCGATGACCGCATCTTGCACAACCGCGTTGAGTTTCGCGGTCGGGATGCGGCGGTCGAGGTTCTCGGCGACTTGGTTCACGACCGGCATCAGGCTGCCGAGCCGGCGTTTGGTCAGCGCCGAGAGAAACGTGACCGGCGCGAACGACGCAAACGGCAACTGCTCGTGAATGCCTTCGGTCAGCTCGTTTTGGCTGAATTCGCCCAGCTCGCGCACGAGATCGTACTTGTTGCCGACGATCACGAGGCCTTTCTTCTCTTCGAGCGCGATGCCGGCCAACCGCCGGTCGGCGTTCTGTGGGCCCTTCATCGCATCGACGAGTAAGATCACGATGTCGCAGCGCGAGATCGCGCGCAGCGAACGCAGCGAACTGTAGTACTCGATCGCGCCGTGTTTGTTGGCACGTTTGGCCACGCCGGCCGTGTCGATCAGCCGCAGCGTGCGGTTGCCGTAGGGCAAGAGCGTGTCGATCGAGTCGCGCGTCGTTCCCGGAATGTCCGAAACGATCGTGCGCTCTTCGCCCAGAATTGCATTGAGCAGCGATGACTTGCCGACGTTGGGTTGGCCGATCAGCGCGAGCGCGAGTTCGGCGTGCGGTTCGGCGGCGTCGCTTTCGGGCGGCAAGCGCTCGACGATCGCATCGAGCAAATCACCCGTGCCTTCGCCGTGAATCGCCGACACCGGAAACGGCTCGCCGAAACCGAGCCGCGAAAATTCGCCGTGCACGCTGGCGAGCGCGTTCGGCGATTCGGTCTTGTTGGCAACCAGCAGCACCGGGTGGTGCGTGCGGCGCAAGATCGCCGCGACGTCGATGTCGACGGGGTTGAGGCCATCCATCGCATCGACGACGAACACGATCACGTCGGCATCGCGCGCCGCGTTCTCCGCTTGCTCGCGCGTGCCGAAGGCGATCGCGTCGTTCGGATCCACGTCGAACTCGATGCCGCCCGTATCAACGCAGGTGAAGGTCCGCCCGCGCCAGTCGGCCAGGGCATAGAGCCGGTCGCGCGTGACGCCGGGCGTGTCCTCGACGATCGCGAGCCGTTGCCCGATCAGCCGGTTGAAGAGCGCGCTCTTGCCCACGTTGGGGCGACCGACGATCGCGACGGTGGCGGGACGGACGCGTCCTTCGAGCGGTTCAGGACTGAAGAGTTCAGGGTAGGCATGCGCGATCTCGGCGCCGTCGAATGGGAGTTCGGTCATGGGCTGTTGGTCGTTTCGCGCGCTGGTGGCGAATCTTGCCGTTTCGGCGTTTGCCGCCGCCGCTCTCTTGGGCGCTGCGCCGACCGGAGCGATTTTCGTCACAACCCTACCAAGCGGTGCCGACGTCTGGCTGGACGGCACCTACATGGGCCGCTCGCCGGTCGTCGTCGACGCATTGGCGGTTGGAGCGCACCATCTGACGCTCACTCGTACCGGCTGGACTCCCGAAGACCTGGCGGTTGCGATCGCGCCGGCGCAAACGCAAACGACCTCGGTCGTCTTGGTTCGCGACGGAACGAGCACGAGCGAAGGTCCGGGAACGATCGCCGTTCACTCGGCCGAAAAGCTCGGTCTCGTCACGGTCGACGGCCAGCCGGCGCCGGCGGCCAAGGACGGAACGATCCCGGTGAGCGCCGGAACGCACGATGTGACGATCGCCGTGGCGCAGGGCAAGCAGACGCGAACCGTAACCGTGTATCCGCAGACGCGAACCGACGTCGTGCTGGGTACGGACGCCGCGCCCCGCACGATCGTGATTGCGCCGGCCGACGATTATCTTCCGGTGAGCGCCGTTCACCTCGACGGCACGCGGCTGGGTGTGCACTACGGCGGACATGACGTCGTCGCGCACCTCGGCACCACCACCTACACGATCGACGGGCGCGCAACGGCGTACGACGCGCCGCCGACGCTGATCCGTAACCGCGTATATCTGCCCTTGGAACTCCTCACGATGCTTACGCTCCGCGACAAGAAATAATGGCAACGATCTACATCGAGACGCACGGCTGTCAGATGAACGAGGCGGATTCGCAGTACATCGTGCGCCGTGCGAGCGCGGCCGGCTATACGTTGGCCGAACGGGCCGAAGATGCATCGGTGCTGGTGCTCAACACGTGCACGGTGCGCGACAACGCCGAGAAGCGCGCCTACGGCCGTATCCGTCACTGGAAGGCGATCAAGGACGCCGACCCGTCGGTGCGCGTCGTCGTGGCGGGCTGCCTCGCCGAACAAGATCGCGATCGGATGGGCGAGCTGGTGCCGCATGTCGACGGGATCTTCGGCACGCGCGACCTGCGCGCGCTCGGCGATCAGCTCGAGGCCTGGCGCTCCGAATTCGTCGATGACGGCGAGACGGTCGAACGCGAACTCGACACCGTGATCGGTGGCACGAGCGACGGTATCACCGGGCCCTACGATGCGTTGCGCGCGTTCGTCAACGTGCAGCGTGGCTGTTCCTACTACTGCACGTTCTGCATCGTGCCGCACGTGCGCGGCCGTTTCGATCACCGGCCGATGACCGAGATCCTCGATGAGGTGCGGCGCAAGGTCGCGGCCGGTGCGCGCGAGATCATGCTGGTGGGCCAGACCGTCAACGCCTACAAGGAGCCCGCGACGGGCGCCGACTTCGCCGACTTGCTCGAAGAGGTATCGGCGACCGAGGGCGTCGAGCGCATCGCGTTCGTGTCCTCCCATCCGAAGGATCTGGTCGAGAAGCTCGCGCGCGTGGTTGCGACGTTGCCGAAGATGAACCCGCGCTTTCACTTGGCCGTGCAGTCGGGTTCAAACGCCATGTTGCGCCGGATGAACCGCAAATATACGGTGGAAGAATTCCGCGAGCGCATCGCGATGTTCCTCAGCTACAATCCGAAGTGGGCGATCACCACCGACATCATCGTCGGCTTTCCGGGAGAAACCGAAGCGGACTTTCAGCAGACGCTCGATCTGTGCGCGACCGGCATGTTCGCGCAGGCCTATATGTTCATCTACTCGCCGCGCCGCGGCACGCCGGCCGCGCACTGGGACCCGGTTGCGCCGGAGGTCGCGCGCGAACGCTTCGCGCGCCTCGACGCCGTCACCGACGCGCACGTGCGCGGATACCACGATCGCAAGATCGGTACGACCGTGCGCGCGCTGATCCACGGTGTCTCGCGCAAAGACCCCGCGCGCCTTGCGGCCAAGACGACCGACAACGTGACCGTGCACTTTCCGATGATCGAGGTGGCCCCGAAGCTCGACGAACCGTGGATCGACGTCGCCGTCGACCGCGCGGCGGTGTGGGGCGTGTCGGGCATTGCCGTCGGCCGCGCGCGCCATTGGGATGCGCCGGCGCATCCGGTGGCGGCGCCGATCATCGATCTCGTCGGGCTACGGTAGTTCGTCCTTGACCGACGTCGTCCAATGGTCGCCGATGCTCGAGCAGTACTTCGGGATGAAAGCCAAGCATCCGGATGCGATCTTGCTCTCGCGCGTCGGCGACTTCTATGAGGCCTACGGCGACGATGCCGAGACGATCGCGCGAGCGCTGCAGATCGCGCTGACCTCGAAGGACGCCGGCGGCGGGAAGAAGATCGCGATGGCCGGCGTGCCGCACCACGCGCTCGACGGGTATCTGGCCAAACTCGTGCTGCAGCGGCGCGTCGTGGCGCTGGCCGAGCAGCTCGAAGCCCCGATTCCGAACAAGCTCGTACGCCGCGACGTGGTGCGGGTGGTAACGCCCGGAACGGTCATCGAAGAGACGATGCTCGAGCCCGGGACGCATACGTACCTGGCCGCCGTCGCCGCGGTCGGCGACGTCGTTGCGCTCGCGCACGCCGACGTTTCCACCGGGCACGTGATGGCGACGGCTTTTTCGGGTGAGGCGGCGTTCGACGATGCGCTCGCCGAAATCGCGCGGCTCGATCCGGCCGAACTCGTGGCCGACGTTCCCGGCGATGTGCGGGTGGCACTCGAACGCGCGCTCGAGACCGCGCAAACGCGCGTCGTCACGCCGCCGCTGGCGTCGGTACCGGGCGCGGCGGCGTTGATCGACGGCTTCTCGCACGACGAATCGCTGGCGATGCGGCGCACGCTCGACGCGCTCGGCGCGTTCGTGCGCCGGGTAGGCGTGCCGCAGAGCACGGGCGAGGCGTTTCGGCCGCCGCAGTACTATTCGCAGAACGCGTTTCTCGCGCTCGATGCGAACACGCGCAAACACCTCGAGCTGCACCGTGCTCTCGGCAGCAATGCGAAGGCGACGCTGCTCGCGACGATCGACCGCACGCGCACCGCGATGGGGTCGCGGTTGCTCGCGCGCTGGCTCTCGGCGCCGCTGATCGCGCCGGCCGGGATCGCCGCGCGCGCCGACTGCGTGGCGGCGTTCGTGAACGACGGTGGCCGCCGCACGGCCATTGCCGAGGTGCTGCACGCGTGCTTCGATCTCGAACGCATCGCGCAGAAGATTCGCTTCCGGCGCGCGCTGCCGCGCGACCTCGGATCCTTGCGCCGCACGTTGGCCTTGCTCGATCCGCTGATCGACGCGCTCGCGAACCCGGCCCTGCCGGCGCTCCTGGTGCAACTGCGCGGTGGTTTGAGCGGCTTCGACGGCGTGCGGACCGATCTCGCGGCGTCGCTCGTCGATGAACCGCCGGCCACGCTGGCCGACGGCGGCGTCATCCGTCCCGCGGCCTCGCCCGATCTGGCCGAATGCGTGGCGTTGCGCGGTGACGTGCGCGCGAACCTGAGCGCGCTCGAAGAGCGCGAGCGCGAACGCAGCGGGATCAAGGGCCTGAAGATCAAGTATGCGTCGGCGTTCGGGTACGCGATCGAGATCGGCAAGGCGCAGACGGCCAACGTGCCGGCCGATTACGTGCGCCGCCAAACGCTGGCCAATGCCGAACGCTACGTGACGCCGGAACTGCGCGAGCTGGATGCGGCGATCGCGGGCGCCCAGGCAAGGCAACTGCGGCTGGAAGGCGACCTGTACGCGGCGCTGCTCGAGCGGCTGGCCGAACGGGTGGACGATCTGCTCGGCGCGGCCGACGCGCTCGCGCACATCGACGCGTTCGTTTCGCTGGCACAGGTGGCGTCGGAACGCGCGTACGTGCGGCCGGTATTCGTCGACGGCTCGACGATCGACATCATCGATGGCCGCCATCCGGTCGTCGAGGCGTTGCTCGGATCGTCGTTCGTTCCCAACGATCTGCGCCTGTACGAGGACGGCAACCGTTTCATCGTGCTCACCGGGCCGAACATGGGCGGCAAATCGACGTACCTGCGGCAAGCGGCCCTCCTCGTCATCCTCGCGCAGATCGGCTCGTTCGTTCCCGCGCGCAGCGCGCAGCTCGGCATCGTCGATCGCATCTTCACGCGCATCGGTGCCGGCGACGACCTGGCGTCGGGGCAATCGACCTTCTTCGTCGAGATGGCCGAAACCGCGGCGATCCTGCGGCGCGCGACCAATCGCAGTTTGCTGCTGGTAGACGAAGTCGGGCGCGGCACCGGTACGATCGATGGGCTCGCGATCGCGCAAGCGATCTGCGAGTTCTTGCTCGAGCGCGAATCACGCGGACCGCTCACGCTCTTCGCGACGCACTTCCACGAGTTGATCGCGCTTGCCGACCGCTGGCGCCTGGTTGCCAATTTTCACATCACCGCGGTCGAAAACACCGCGCGCGGCGGCGCGCCCGTTTTCTCGCATCGTGTGTTGCCGGGATCGAGTTCGCGCTCGTTCGGGATCGAGGTTGCCCGCATGGCCGGGCTGCCGCCGACCGTGATCGCACGCGCGAAAGAGATCAGCGACGCGCTGAACGGCCGGCCGAGTTTGGAAAATCAGATTCCGCTGCGGGGCAAGCTGGCGAAACCGGAGATCATCGAGCAGCCGCTGCTGTTCGATCTCGGGCGAAACCGGGTAGCGGGAGAAGAATGAACGTTCTCGCCAATTTGTACGATCCGGCCTATCACGATGGGGTCATCGCGGTCGCGATCCTCATCGGAACGATCGCGGTCGCCTACCTGATCCAGCGCACGCTGTTCGCGTTTCTCGTGCGCACGTTCAGCAAAGAACACGATGGCATCATCGCGGCCCTGCTGCGGCGTGCCGGACCTCCATCGGGCTTCGCCTTTCCGCTGCTCGCCGCGCTGATCGCGATTCCCGACCTGACCTTCCCGCCCGACGTCGGTGCCGTGCTGGTCAGGCTGACGGCGGTCGCCACCGTGATCGCGGTGGCGTGGGCGATCATCGCCTCGATTGGCCTCTACGCCGATTTGGTGAAGCGCCAGTACAAACGCGACGTCGAGGACAACTTGCGCGCGCGCCAGGTCGAAACGCGCATCGACATCCTCGGCCGCACGGCCGTGATCCTCGTGGGGCTGATTGCCTTCGCGCTCTCCGCAATGGAGTTCCCCGCGGTTCGGGTGCTGGGCACCACGCTGCTCGCGTCGGCCGGCGTCGCCGGCATCGTTCTCGGTATCGCGGCCCGGCCGCTGTTCGAAAACCTCATCGCCGGCGTACAGCTTGCGCTTGCGCAGCCGATTCGCATCGACGACGTGGTGATCGTCGAGGGCGAATACGGGCACATCGAACAGATCGCGTCGACGTTCGTGGTCGTGCGTATTTGGGACCAGCGGCGGATGGTATTGCCGCTGACGTATTTCATCGAGAAGCCGTTCCAGAACTGGACGCGTACCGGTTCGGCGCTGCTCGGCACGGTGTTCCTCTACGTCGACTACAGCGTGCCGCTCCAACCGCTGCGCGAATTCTTACCGAAACTGCTGGAAACCGAGCCGAAGTGGGACGGTACCGTGAACGGCATCCAAGTGACCGATGCCAAGGAGAAGACGGTGGAGTTGCGGGTGCTGGTCAGCGCGCGCAATTCGGCCGACCTCTTCGACTTGCGCTGCAACGTGCGCGAGCGGCTGATCGAATTTCTTCATCAGAACCACCCGACCGCGTTGCCGACCACACGTCAGATGGCGATGGGTTCGCCCGCCAGCACAACCCCCCCGCCGTCCCCATAACCCCCGTGTCATCCCGAGCAAAGCACCGTCAGGTGCGTCGTCGAGGGACAGCCGCAATCATCAGTGCTAGGTGACGGTCCCTCGACGACGCGCCCTCCGGGCGCTTTGCTCGGGATGACACGTTATGGCGACCAGCGCTGCTTCAAAAACTCCCTGGGATCCGACTGGAACTCCCTGGGATCCGACTGGAACTTCCTAGGATCCGGTTGGGGGTGGGGCTTCGGTGGGTTTTCCGACGGCGTCGAGTTCGGGCGGAATGTTCGTCAACTGCGCGGCAATCGCGCCTGGGCCGATCGTCCGCGCAAATTGCGCGAGCAAGTCGATCAGTTGCTGTTCGGGCGGTTCGACGAACGCCATCGGCGGCAGGTCGGTGCGGGGGGTGCGTAAAGCCGTACGCGTGCGACGGTATTCCGAGCGCGC
>Ga0307478_10003270_pt1 | contig 12106 bp, 8 predicted proteins | sample atmos_gasesECM4C_2_FD_203713 | JGI IMG/M metagenome (GOLD analysis project Ga0307478, IMG submission 203713) | Hardwood forest soil microbial communities from Morgan-Monroe State Forest, Indiana, United States - atmos_gasesECM4C_05 | ecosystem: Environmental > Terrestrial > Soil > Temperate...
GGTGCTGCACGACAAACCGATCTACATGGAAGCGGAGCGCAGCGGCGTGGCCATGGAGATCGGTCTGCAGTACAACGACGGATATTCGGAGTCGGTGTTCAGCTTCGCGAACAATATCAACACGGTGGATGGGGGCACGCATCTTTCGGGCTTCCGCATGGCGCTGACCCGCACGATTAATTACGCCGGGCAGCAGATGGGCCTGTTCAAGGACGTGAAAGAAAATCTGACCGGCGACGATGTGCGCGAAGGCCTGGTGGCAGTGATCAGCGTGAAACTGTCGCAGCCACAGTTTGAAGGGCAGACCAAGGGCAAGCTGAATTCCGATATTGCCGGGATTGTGCAGGCGTTCATCAATGAGCGGCTGGGCGCGTTCTTCGAACAGAACGCCACCGTGGCGCGGAAAATTATCAACAAGGCTGTCGATGCGGCGCGGGCGCGCGAGGCGGCGCGGAAGGCGCGGGATTTGACGCGGCGCAAAGGCGCACTCGATTCCGGAGGTTTGCCGGGCAAGCTGGCGGATTGTTCGGAGCGCGATCCGAACCGCTGCGAATTGTTTTTGGTTGAGGGAGAGTCCGCCGGAGGGACTGCGAAGCAGGGGCGCGACCGGCGCTTTCAGGCGATTCTGCCGCTCAAAGGAAAAATTCTCAACGTCGAGAAAGCGCGGTACGACAAGATGCTGGCGCACGAGGAAATTCGCGCCATGATCACGGCGCTCGGCACTGGCATCGCGAAGGATGATTTCGATCCGACCAAGGTGCGGTACGGGAAGATTATTCTGATGACCGACGCCGACGTGGACGGCTCGCACATCCGGACGCTGCTGCTGACATTTTTCTTCCGGCACATGCAGGAGCTGATTAAGCGCGGCAACGTGTTTATTGCGCAGCCGCCGTTGTATTCGATCAAAAAAGGCAAGTCGATGCAATATATCAAGGACGACGATGCCTTCGATAAAGTCATGCTGAAGCGGGCGGCTGACGGGCTGATTGTGCGCTATGGCGAGGGCGCGGCCAAGCTGGAGGGCGCGAACCTGACACGCTTTATGAGCGTGCTGAAGGAGTATTTGAACTTCTTTGACAAGGTGAACAAGCGGCTGCGGGATGAGAGTGTGACTGAACTGCTGCCGCGGATGGATTTCTCGAAGCACGCGGATTTCGAGGGTGACAAGAAGACTCCGCCGAAGAAGATCGAAAAACTAGAAAAGGAATTGAAGCGGCTGCAGAAGGACCGCAAGTTCAAGAGCGTGGAATCGGTCTTCGACGAAGAGCACAACTTGTGGGAAGTGAAGATCGTGAACTCGCAGGGATCGGAGCATGTGATCAACTGGGAACTGGCCTCCAGTGCGGAGTGCCGGCAGTTGATTTCGAAATTCAAGCAGATTGAGCCCTATCTGGAACCGCCGTTTGTGGTGGAGGCAGTGACCAAGGCGGGTGCGGCGAGCAGCAACGGCGATGAAGGAGCGGAAGACGACGGTGCAGACGGCGATGCCGCCGAGTCAGACGGAAAGTCGGGAAAGAAAACTGCCAAGGCTGCGCCTGTATCGAAGAGTCGAGCGGTAATCGAACCGGTGGAGAAGGCGACGGCGCGCGAGCTGTTTGAGTACGTGAAAAAAGAAGGCAGCCGCGGGTATGATGTGCAGCGCTACAAAGGTCTGGGGGAGATGACAGCTCCGCAGTTGTGGGAGACGACCATGGATCCAGAGCGGCGGACTTTGCTCTCGGTGAAGCTGGAAGATATTGCCGAGTGCGAGACCATCTTCACCACGCTGATGGGCGAGGATGTTGAGGCGCGGCGCAAGTTTATTGAAGAGAATGCGTTAGATGTGAAGAATTTGGATATTTAGAGGGTGTTTTTGCCACGGATTTTCACGGATACTTCAGGCAGCCTTCGGGCTGCCTTTTCTTTTCCGTTAAGCCTGCCAAAAGGAATCTGCAAAACCAAGGGCGTGAAACGCGAATTTCGGCGGCTCAAAACCAGATGTTGAGTTTGATGGCGCACCTCAGCGGCTGAAAGCCGAAGGTGATGCTGGACTTACGGCACGACTGAAGTCGTGCCCTTCCCGAACTGGAACGGACGCTTATCGCAGCACTGGAAGCACTGCCACCCAAAATCAAGATCAAAGGATTATTGACTTCCGTATCATGTATCTTTACACTATACGGAGTGATCAAGGGCTTCCGCCACCGGGGCTTGGAAAAGTTCTTTGAGGTGGGAACAAAAGCCGGGATTCAACCGAAGCATGCCGACAAGCTTCGCTTGCAACTGTTCGCGCTTGACAATGCCAAGCGGCCGGAAGATATGAATGCTCCGGGATGGAGGCTTCATCGCCTCACCGGCCAGCTCAAAGATCACTGGGCAATCAGTGTCAGCGGAAACTGGCGCCTGACGTTCAAATTTGAAGGCGAGGACGCGATCCTTGTGGACTATCAGGACTATCACTAGCCCCAGGTGGTCATTTTTGGGCCGCGGTCTCACGACCGAAACAGGAGTGAAAGCAATGCATAATCCGCCGCATCCAGGTTTGGTTCTTCGCGAATACCTTGGAAATGTTCCCGTGACGAAGGCGGCAGCGCATTTGCGGATCACACGGGTTACCCTTTCGCGAGTGCTTAACGGCAAAGCCGGGATTTCGGCATCCATGGCGATTCGCCTCGCTGCCGCTTTAGGCACCACTCCGGAATTGTGGCTGAACATGCAGTCGCAGTACGACTTGTGGAGGGCGCGGAAGGGGAAACGGCCAGCAGTTCGCAGATTGGCGAATGTTACCGACATCTCGGGACGAGATCCGGCAGCCGAGGGCCGAGTTTAGCTGTCGTCTTATCGCAGCGCTGGCAGCGCTCGCTACCCAAAAATCAGCGGCTCGGAGGAAGAATGGGGGCTGTGGAAAATCTTGTCAATAGGTAGAAGGTATACGAGTGGGGTTAAGGCGAAGGAAACAAAGCGACAATAAATTTGGAAACATGTCACAGTTGTCCCCTGCAATATGATATAATGGAATTATAGAATTAAGCTTAAAGAAGGCGTGGCCTATGGGTCGCGCCTTTTCTTTTGCCCAAATCCTGCCTCTGTAGTGATTCGTGGAAAATGATGCGCTGGCAGCCGACGCCTGGGAAGGGCGAGCGTAGGCCGAGGTGTCGATTTGTGCCGGGCAAAACGGGGGAATTGAGGACGAGATGGAGTACTGGAAGAAATTCGCGAACTTCAAAGAGCGCGGCGAATGGGTGGAACTGCAATTCATGGCGGAGGCGGCACGGCGGCGGTTCGCGGTCTGCAGGCCTTGGGGAGAGACCAGGGCTTACGATGTGGGAATCGAACATGGGCCGAACTTTCTGCGGGTGCAGGTTAAGTCCACCACCTACCGGCGTGGTGATGGCTATTGCTGTCAGCTGTTGCCCAACCACGGGAAGAAGCAAGACTACACTTTGGAAGAAATTGACCTGTTCGGCGCGTACGTGATTCCAGTCAATGCGTGGTATCTGGTCCCAGCGTCGCTGGTGTTAGGCGTCCGGCGAGTCACTTGCGTCATGCTAAACCCGGTCGTACCGCCGACTAAGAAGAAGAGCTACTGTTACGAGTGTTACAAGGAGGCGTGGAGTCTGCTGACGAAGACGCGACAGGGGCTGGGGAAGTGCGGAGGCTAGGATTCGGAGCGGGATCATCGCCGGAGTGGCGGAACGCTCTCGGTTCGCACGGCGGACGGGCGAATGCGCCCGTCCCCACATGTGCATTTCTGGTCCTCAGCATTCATGAGAGCTGGTTGGATTTGCGGAATTGCGCGGCTAGCGTGGTTGCTAGCGCTAGCAGGGTGATGAGCGAGATGTCGCCCAGCGAGATGACGCAGTAGATGCACCAGACTCCGAGAACGTGGGCTTCGATGCGGGCGAGGTAGAGAGAAAAGGCCAATCCCATGAGGGCGGCTGCCAGGAGCAGGCGCCAGGCGCGGCGCGACGCCAAGACCGCCATGAGGAGATATCCGGCGATGCCGAGGACGGCGACCGGAATGCCCGCCAGCATGGCGTAGGGGCTGTGATTGACGATGCCGCAGTCCCAGCGTTCGTTGATGCTGCAGGGGGAGTCGCCCTCGGTGCGGTAGTGCTCGCGCAAGGCGAGGGCGGAGACGACGATGCCGAGAGCGGCTAACAAAATCAGAGCGTACTTCATGCGGTTTCCTCTTTCTAATCAATCACGGGCTGTTTCATGAGTCGCGTTGCAGACTCAGGGGCTGAAGCCCCGATCCGTTGTCCGCTCAACGCGGCGCTGAAGCGCCGCTCTTCCACCGCTTTCCCGCTTGCGGCACGGCTGAAGCCGTGCCCTTTCAAATCCGTCTTGCGGCGCGGTTAAGTTGTCCCTTTCGAGCCCATCAGGAAATATAGCCTAGATCCCGCACAGCTTTGTCTTCGATCAACTCGTGGAATGAGATGCTGCGGCGATATCCTCCAGCACATCGGAGGCTTGCCAGTCGGAGCCGTGATACCACTTGAAAATCTTTCCGTCGGGAGCGATGACTGCGGTGGTGAGAGAGTGCGTGATCAGTCCGCCTTCGTCTTTGTAGATCAGGGAGAAATAATTGGCGACTTCGGGTAATTCGGCGGAAGGGATGGCGGAGAATTCCCAGTGCGCAAAAAGCGCGGGATCCTGGCTGCCGGCGCAGGAGAAACCGTAAGCACGGAGGACTTTGGGCGTGTCATGGGTGGGATCGAAACTGATGCTGAGGAGATGAGTTTTGCCGTAGCGGGAGGGATTGGCGCGAAGTTGACGATCGATGGCAGCGAACTGGTGGCTGACGCGCGGGCAGAAGTCGGGGAACGGACAGCGGGTGTAGATGAGGGTGAGAAGCAGAGTCTGGCCGCGATATTGGTGCAGTGAGATCGGCTTGCCACTTTGGTTCGCGAGTTTGAAGTCCGGAACTTCTTCGCCGGGGACGGGGGTGTGTAACAGGGTAGTGGGTTTGTCGGCGGGAGTTTTCGAGTGACCGGTGACCTTGACGTTTTCGAGCCAGTACTTTCCCGGCTCGGCGACGACGACGTCGGCGGTGATTAAGTCGCCGGGCTGAAGGTGATCGAGTGCGGTCGCAGGCTTGAAGGGATAGGCCATGACCATGTTATCCATGAAGCCGGCGATGGGCTCGTTGTCGATGTTGGCGGTGCCCGCTTGCTTGTCGAGGGAAATGACTTTTCCCTTGAGAGCGTAACGCTGGGCTCCGGGTTGAGCGGTGGAGGCGCTGGGCTGGGGCTTTGCGCCGTTGCACGCCACGGAGAATGCGAGTAGGGCACAGAGGCAGAAGTACAAGAGCGTAAGACGCGACGAAGGTGAGTACAGTTTAGGGGACATGATTACATTCTCGAAAGTTCAGCGCCGAAGGCGCGATTGATGAAGTGATATTTTACGGTATGCCTGAAGGCATACCCTGATACGAACCTCCTGTTACGAATCTTCCGATACGAATCTTCCCATTTCTTATTATCTCCTGATTCTCCTGATATCTCATTTGATCGCTCTCAGTAGTGGAAGCGATAGCGAAGTTCGACGTAAATTTCGCGGGGATTGTTCCAGTGGAAACCTCCGAAGGTGACGCTGTTATCGAGTTCGACGCGGCGATTGGCTACGTTGATGGCGTTCAGAGAAGCGGAAAAGCGCTCGCCGAAATCTTTGCCGAGAGAGAGATCGAAAGTGGTGTGCTGCGGCAAATGGTCTCCGGGATACGGTGCGCCGGGGAAAGCGTTGCTGAAGCCGGAGCCGTAGTAGACATTGGTGGAAGCGTAGGAGCGCCAGGGAAGTGTGACGTCGCCGCCGACGTTGAGGGTGTTGCGCTGATCGTGATCGAGCGGTCCGAAGGGGAGGACAGAAAAATCGGTGAGGCCGCCGGTAATGGCTCCGCCGGCCTCGGCAATTTGATTGGAATAGGCGAGGTGGATTTGGCCGCGATGGGCGATGCGCGGGGACCGAAGAGTGAGCTCCCATCCGCGAATGAGGGCGTTCTGAATGGTGATGGGGAAAAAGAGATTGGATTCGCCGATGTTGTTGTGGTCGAAGAAATTCGCGACGTTGGTGCGGAAGGTGTCGGCATCGAGAATCCAGCCACGAAAGGGGATAGTCACTCCGAACTGACTTTCTTTATCGCGCTCGCCGTTGAGAGCGGCAAAAGCCAGATTGCTGGACTTGGCGAATTGAATCAGCGGGCCCGAGGCGGTGATCAGCGGTGGAGCCTGGTAGTAGTGTCCGTAGAAGGCGCGGAAGGTCCAGTTGAGATGGGGGATGTTGAGCGCGATGCCGAAGCGCGGGCTGATTGCGTTTTCGGAGACTCCGCCGGAGAAGTGGGTGGGGCGAATGCCGGCAGTTAGGGTGAGCCAGGGCGCGGGCTTGAACTTGTCATCGAGGAAGAACGCTTCCAGGCTGCCGGTGGGATGCTCTACGTCGGTGAATGGAGGATTGCCACTGCCATCGTTGAAGGTGACGCCGAACAACTCGTTATCCTGCTGGTAGAAGCTGTAGACGCCGGCCTGAAGATTGTTCTTCGCGGTGTTCGCACTGAAACTTATCTGGCCGCCGCCGTAGGTTGAGGCGCGATCTTGGGTGGTGACGACGGGAAAGTCGTTGAGCGAGCTGGCGTAGTCGGCCGCATTGCGATGAAAGAACGGCGAGATCGTCAGCAGGAGTCTTGAATTGAAGGTGTGGACCCAGGAGAAGTTCACGATGGCGTCGGATTCGTGATCGCCGTCGCGAAGGTTGAGGCTGGGATACTGTCCGGTCAGTTGGCCGTTGACGAGATTGTTCTCGATGTCGTTGGGGAAAGGGTCGTAGGGGATTTGGTAGTAATCCTTGCGCAGAGAAGTCACGAAGCGCAGTTGGTTGGAGGGATCGATATTGAAAATCAGAGATCCGAAGCCGCCGTAGCCGTTCTCGGCGTCGTGAACGACTTGCGGGACGGGGGTTTCGATTCCGAGATTGCTGCGGTTGGCATTGACGCTGGCATAGTAAGCGAAGCGTTCAGTGTGGCTGCCGAAACTGAGGGCGTCGTTGGTTTGGTAGAAGTTTCCGGCGCTGAAGACGAGTTCGACCTGGCGGTTGCGCTCGAAGCCGGTGCGGGGGACTACGTTGAACACGCCGTAAGTACGGTCGCCGAACTCGGCGCCGTAGCTGCCACGATCGACTTCGAGGTAGTCGATATCCTTGGGATCGAATTGGGGGCCGAGGTTGGAGGCGATGTTGGTGTTGGGCACGGGGACGCCGTCGATGAGCCAACTGGTTTGGTGGCCGCCGCGGATGTGGAGCTGGTCATGAGTGAAATAGGCCCCGGGAACGTAGTCGGTGATCATGGCGAGACTGTTGGTGCGGGCCGCGCCGGGCGTCTGTTCGATATCAAGACGGCTGACCAGAGTAGTAGGAGTGGCGGAATCGGTGGGGGCGGCTTCGGGAGCTCCGGAGACGTTGACCGTTTCTTTGCTAGTAGCGACGCGCAGGGCGAAATGGAGGACGGGCTGCGATCCGGAGGTTACGACGACGTTCTGTGCAGCTTGATCGAAGTTGGGGGCGACGACCGTTACGGTGTACTCGCCGAGGGCGACGGCGTTGAATGAAAACTCACCGCTGGCGTCGGTGGTGGCTGAGGTGGTCCAGTCGGAGGTTTTCGAGCGGAGCATCACCATGGCATTTTCTACGGGGCGATGCTGGGGATCGTGGACGACGCCGCGGATGGATCCGAAGACGGAGGCGAAAGCGGCGAGAGGCAGGAGCAACAGCGTTAGTACGATGCCGCGGAAGAAACGCATTGAATCTCCTCTGAAATGGGGAAGGTGTGTTTGCTGTTCACGTACCTCTGGGGCTAAAGCCCCTGAGTCATGACCGACATTGATCGCAGCGCTGGAAGCGCTGCGCCATCCAAAAACTGCTGAACGTGGTCGCCTGGCTTAACCAAGGACAGAGGGGCTAGTCATCCGTCCCCACAAGGTTCGCGATGGCTTACTTGATTTGGCTCAGGCGATGGAGAGATGCGGAGGAGCGCGCGTTGATTGGGAATGAAGGCCTTGGGTATTCGGAGAAGCGGGACTTAACCGGCCGAGGTGTGCCTCGACGTTCCGCGCGACGGAAATTGTTGCGGGCGGCTGGGCGTAGGCCCATTGGGTGCTGGTGACGCCGCGGCAACAGTCATGGTTGCAGCCGACGTCGCGGATGGCGAACTGGCCGCCTTCAGAGAGGACAGAGTCGTGGCAGTGATGGGCAGCTTTGCGAACGCAGCAGGCATGTGGCGGGGCGGTGACTGCCAGGGTCAGCGGCGCGAGGTTCCCTACGAGCGCGAAGAACAGCAGCAATCTTGTGGTCAGGCGATGCATGCTTCCTGCGTGAATCGGAACCCCGAAAGTGAAGCTAGCATAGAACAGAACTCCAAACGGGCGCAAGCGAAAGGCGGGCGAGAGCGCCTTCTTGCGTGAGTTGGATTTGAGAAAAACCGGAGTTTCTCTAAGTACGACCGCGGGGGCTGAAGCCCGGAATCATTTTGGATTGCTTACGCGGCGCTGAAGCGCCGCTCTTCCACGGTACTGCGCGCACGGTGCTGCACTCTGCCGTTTCATTCAAGACAAAAAAGTTCAGGCTTTGCCGTTGATCTTTGCCCACCACCAGCGGACGCCGACGAACAGGAAACGCCAGTCGCTAAAGAATTCCGGGGGCTTGCCTTCGAAAGCGTGGCCGACGAATTGAAAGATCCATCCCAGGACAAATAGAGCGAGCGCGTAGGGCAGCAGGCGATGGTAGAAGATGCTGCCCAGAAAAAGTGGGACCGAGAGAAGGATGGTCGGGATGCCGAGCGTGTGGCAGGCGCGGTTTACGGGATGCTGATGGCTGGTGGCGTATTGCGCGATCCACTGCTCGTTGGTGCGGTTGCCCAGCATGCGGGGAAATGATACACCGGAACGCGGATTCTTTGTAACGAAATGACTCTTCTGCGAAAACCGCGGCAGAACTGAAGCGTTTCTAATAATTTAAGGCAGGGGCATAAACTGCGGGAAGCGCTGTTGTGCTCTGTTAATCCACAGTGTGCTGAACTAAACTATTGACAGGTGAGGATTAGCAGCTATGATGCCTATCCAAGCCCATTCGGGAAACAAGCCGAATAAAAGGTGAAGGGGAAGCGCAATGGCAGATAGAAAGCAGTTCTTTGGCGACATCACGCCCGATCCCGAGCTCGTAGAACTATTGAAAAGGGCAGCCCAAACCACGGTGTCCGAGGACGACCTTCGCGAACAGCGGATCAGCTTTGCATTTGGCAATGCTCCGGCAGACGCCAAGAACATCACCAAGGACAGCGTGCGGCATGCATCTGAGCATATCCGATTAAGGTCGTAACATTTGGAATGGTCTGAGTGATTCGCGGGCGCCCCCCGCTCCTATGTCCGTCCGGGAAAAAGATAATCCCGCCCTCTATACGAGGATCCAAGAACAAAATTTGCTGCGTCAATACGACCTCCTGTCGAACTGCGTAGAGATCGCTCTAGAAAAAGGCATTGAGTCCTTCGACAAGTACACACTGTGGGCTTTGAACTACGCTGCGGTCGCCAACATTGCTCAGTTCGGTGGAAGATACCGTGAAGAACCAATTCTGGTTGGTAACCACATTCCCCCACATTTCAAAGAAGTCCCAGAGTTGATGGATCGCTTTTTCTCACTCGTTCACGAGAACTGGACATTGGTAGATCATCCCACGTGGCTTGCGGCTTATGTTCTGTGGAGGATGAACTGGATTCATCCTTTCGTGGAAGGAAATGGAAGAACAGCCAGGGCGGCCTGCTACTACCTGATTTGCCTAAAACATGGGAAGTTACTTCCCGGAAAGAAAATAGTTCCCGAGCGCATTCGCGCGGATCGTGGGCCCTATTATGCAGCACTGCGTAGCGCAGATGAGGGCTGGAATGAGGGCAGGCTCGATGTTTCGCAATTGGCCAAGTATTTGGAAGAACTCCTTAAGGGTCAACTGGCTGATAAATAATCTCTCAATCTGAAACGCTCACCGTGCGTCCAGTTGAGGCTGCCGCTTGCCGCGTGGTAGCATCCTAGGTTTTGGCAGGTATGTTGGGCTGGCCTGTGTACTGCACTGATCCTCATTTAGGCCTTCTCTCTTTCCACGCCTGCGAAGGAGCCTATTCGTGAAAGTCTATTCCGGAGAAAACATTCGTAATGTAGCGATTGTGGGGCATGGGCACGCGGGGAAAACCACGCTGCTGTCGGCCATGCTCTACACGGCTGGGGCAACGCCGCGGCTGGGGCGCGTGGACGATGGGTCGACGACCACCGATTATGACGAAGAAGAGATCGCGCGCAAGATGTCGATTGCGGCCTCAGCGGCCTATGTGGAGTGGGGCAAGACGAAGATCAATGTGATCGATACGCCCGGGTTCAATATGTTCGTCCACGAGGCAAAGATGGTGCTGCCGGTGGTGGATGCGGCAATTGTGGTGGTAGATGGCGTAGCTGGCGTGGAAGTGGTGACGCAGAGGGTTTGGAACGATTGCGAGGAGTACAAGACGCCGCGGCTGATTGTGGTGAACCGCATGGACCGCGACCGGGCGAATGCGGAGCGCGTGCTGGAGTCGCTGATCAACGCGTTTGGGCGGAATGTGATTCCGATTGAGCTGCCGATTGGAAGCGAGAAGAGCCTGACCGGAGTGGTCGACCTGGTGCGCATGAAGGCTTACACCTACGAACTGGGCGGAAATGGCAAGGGAAAAGAGACGGAGATCCCAGCCAACATGCGAGCGCAGGTGCAGGAAGCCCACGAACAGCTGGTGGAACTGGTGGCTGAGGGCGACGACAAGCTGATGGAGGAATTCTTCGAGAAGGGGACGATTCCGGAAGAAGATTTAATTCCAGCGCTGCATAATGCGATTCGCGAAGACAAGCTCTTTCCGGTCATCTTCAGCTCGGGGCTGGGAAATGTGGGAGCCGACCGGGTGATGGATTTTATTGTGGACTACACGCCTGCGCCTTCCGAGCATGAATGGATACAGGGGGAGCCGGGGGCATCGGGGAACGGAGATGCTCCGAAGAGGCATGAGACGGACGCGGAACCCGTATCGTTGTATGTTTTCAAAACGGTTTCGGACGCGTTCGCGGGAAGGATTTCCTACTTCAAGGTTTTTTCCGGCGTGCTGAAGAACGAGGCGACGATGCAGAATTTCTCGCGCGGATCGGCGGAGAAGCTGTCGCATATTTCCATCATGCAGGGGAAGACTGCGGTGCCGGTGACGGAGTTGCACGCGGGCGACATTGGCGCGGTGGCGAAGTTGAAAGACACCCTGACCGGCGACACACTGGGGGACAAATCCGCGCCGATTCAGTATCCGCGGGTGAAGCTGCCGGAGCCGGCGATTACGTTTGCTATCGAGCCGAAGAGCCGGGCGGATGAAGACAAGCTGGGGCCGGGGATTCACAAACTGATGGAAGAAGATGCCATGCTGCGCTTTTTCCGCGATGCGCAGACGCAGGAATTTCTGATCGCGGGCACGGGACAACAACACATTGAAGTTGTGGTAGCGAAGCTGAAGAAGCGGTATCACACGGAAGTAGTTTTGAAGGCGCCGAAAGTTCCTTATCGCGAAACCATAAGGGGCAAGGCCGATGTGCAGGGCCGGCACAAGAAACAGACCGGCGGGCACGGGCAGTACGGCGATTGCAAGATCAAGATGGAGCCGATGCCGCGCGGGGGGCAGTTTGAATTCGTGAACGATATTTTTGGTGGCGCGATACCGAAGAACTATATTCCGGCTATTGAAAAAGGGATTAAAGACGCGGCGGGACGCGGATATCTGGCGGGTTATCCGGTTGTGGACTTCCGCGTGATTCTGTATGACGGGTCGTATCACGATGTGGATTCGAACGACATGTCATTTCAGATGGCCGGGCGGATCGCCTTCCGAAAAGCCATGGAGCAGGCCAAGCCCACGATTCTGGAACCGGTGATGCACGTGGAGATTACGATTCCGGACGATTTTGCGGGCTCGATCATGGGCGATTTGAACAGCCGGCGGGGACGCATCCAGGGCATGGATAACAAGGGTGGGAACACCATCGTGAAGGCCGAGGTGCCCATGGCTGAGATGCTGACTTACGG
>Ga0307478_10003271_pt1 | contig 12104 bp, 7 predicted proteins | sample atmos_gasesECM4C_2_FD_203713 | JGI IMG/M metagenome (GOLD analysis project Ga0307478, IMG submission 203713) | Hardwood forest soil microbial communities from Morgan-Monroe State Forest, Indiana, United States - atmos_gasesECM4C_05 | ecosystem: Environmental > Terrestrial > Soil > Temperate...
TCCGAGCAGGACTCCTCAGCGCCAAGGTCACTTGTGCGCCGTCGAATCGCGTAATCGTCCGACCGTCCAATTGCCGCAGCAAGTCCTCTGGCGATTTCGCAATGAGGTCGATCATTTTCCCGTCGAGCGCTTCCGTTTCCGTAAATGCTTTCGACTCGGTGATCGCTTTTTCCGCAAGCTCCGGATTGCGTTTGCGTCGTTCCGTGAAACTCCGCAGAAACGCCATGGCATCCTGGTTGATTTTCTTTCGGAACACCTCGTCAATCTGCTGTGGAAATCCACCGATCACGATAATCGGCGAAGCCGCTCCCGCGTGCGTCCCCGGCGCCATCGCAGCGATGTCCGCGGAAAGCAGTATGTAGAATCCCGCGGAAGCTCCCCTCGCCCCCGTCGGCGAAACGTAAACAGCCACTGGAACCGGCGAAACCAAAATATGCTGGATCATGTCCTTCATCGAATCGCTCAGCCCGCCCGGCGTGTCCATGGTAATCAACACCAGCTCCGCATGCCGTCGCGCTGCATCCGCCAGTCCTTCATCGATGTAGGTCGCGAGAATCGGCTCAACTTCGCCGTCCAGGTTCAAATCGAGCACCACCCCGCCGCTCGGATGCTCCTCGGCTGTTGCGGAGGGCATGGCGAGTATCGCCGCGGCACTCAGCAAGAAGAGGAGAATGCTCGCCGCAATTTCTCCGCATCGATCAAAACCGAAGGAGCGCCACTCCCTACGAGCCCACCTGCTCATAGCGCATCTCCAGCTTTCTTCTCCGCCGGCTTCGCATTTTGCAGGTGTTCGAGCAATTGTTTCGCCGCCGCGTAGTTCGGGGCCAGCTTCAGCGCTCGCTCCACTTCCACCCGAGCCAGTTCCGGTTTCTTCTGTTCCAGGTAAATCTTCGCCAGCATTGTTCGGACAACCGCCGAATCCCGCGCCTCCAAGGAGGCCTGTAAATCCTTCACAGCATCTTCCATCTTGCCCTGGCGGCGCTCGATCTCCGCCAGTCCGCGGTGCGCCGCGGCATTTCCAGGATCCTCGGCCAGCGCGGCACGAAACTCTTTCTCCGCGGCCTCGGCATGCCCAGCACTCATCTCCTGCCTCCCCCGGCGAACGTGCACTACCGGCTTATCGCTCTCGGAGGCGGTAGCAGCCGTTGCATCGGCAGGAGCCTCCGGCGGCTCAAGCTCCGCTCGCAGCGCCGTCACGTCCAATTCCATCTTGAGGCGAGCCATTCGCGCCAGGAATTCATTCTTCGCGTCCGCCTGAATCGTGGGCAGCCCGTTCGGCCCAAACATCTCTTCTGCTTCGCCGCGTTCCTGCTCAGCTTCGGGCTTTCTTTCCGCCTTCTCCAAAGAATATATCAGCATGGCGCGATCCTCCGCGTTATCGGGCTCGCGCTCCGCGGCTTCGCGGAAATGATCCGCAGCTGCTCCCGGATCGTTCGCCTGCAGCGCCAGCAGCCCCAAATTGAACGGATAGTCGTCTTCCTCCGGATCGAATTCGGTCGCGCGGCGAAGAGCATTCTGTGCCGCCGCCGTTTTCCCTTGCCGCATCTGTGCAATCGCTAGGTTATTCAAAATCTCCGGCAAATCCGCTCCCGCAACCGTGTTGGTCCGCGACGCCGCTTGCAGCGCCAAGGCTTCCTCCGCACGGTCCGGCTGGTTCAAAAACAGCCTGCAAACCGCACTCACAAACATCGCCTCCTCGTAGCGGTCATGCCTTTTTGGAACTTTGAAGTACCAAGCCAGTGCCGAGGTGTAGTCCCGCCGCGCGTAATACACTTCCCCGAGCGCAAAGTCCGGATCCGGCCAGTCGGGCTCCAGGCGTGCCGCTTCGTGCAGCTCGCGCAATTTGCTATCGTCTTCGCTCGCCAACAGGCCGCGAATGTAGTGTTCAAAGGCATCCAGTCGCAAAGCGCGCTGGCGCTTCCTGAAATCCGCTAAGCTCAACGGATAGTTCCGTTCCGCTGCCGAGAGCAACCGCCATACCAGCCGCGTCTGCAAATCCATCAACGAATCCAGCGGCCCCTTCTCCTCGATTGGCGGTTGCATCGACACCGGACTTACCCTCAGCAGACGCGACTCCACTGTGAGCGACGTGCCATTCGACATGAACCGGCCGAGCACCACAAAATCCGCATCGAGATCTTCGGCAATATGCAGCATAGTCGCCCGGCTCAGTTTCGAATTGTGCGGCAATCCATATCGCTCCAACTCCACCTGCCGCCCCGCATGCGAGTACACCTGTTCGCCCGCCAGCGACAATCGCTGGATCGTCAGTTCCTCCAGTCCCTCACGCAGCCATTCAAATCGCGGCGAGGCTCCCGCATTTTCGAACGGAAATACCAAGTACACGCCGTGCTGATATCCATTGGTTCCGGTGGTGCGGGCAGGCACAGCACCCTGCTGCGCGAATGCACATGTGCCGCTGAATATGAATACGCAGGAGAGGACTACTGAATTACGCGCGCTGAAGAAAGGGCGCCTCATGTCGCCTGCATTGTAGCAGACACAACTGCGCGTTTCGCGCCGGACGCCGAAACAGCTCAATCACTCTAAGAAACAATTCGTCGCTCAGGGTTGCGTAATTTCCGGCGGCTTTGGCGCAAGAAGTTCCTGGACCGCCGGGTCCTTCAACACGGCGGCAAACATAGGATCGGTCCTTGCGGCGGCCAACTCTTTGTAACCCTCATCCTTGGCCTTGCGCAAATACAGCAAGCACCGCTCCACGTTTCCAGCTGCCGCAAACGATTTAGCCAGCAAATAATAGAACCGCCCGCGGTCTCCCACGGAGCGATCCTGCAAGACCGATCCGCTCCGCGAACTGTTGTGCTCGAAAAACTGCGGATCCAGAGTCAGCGCTTGGCGGAACGACGAAATGGCTTGCTCGTACTTCTTGTCACCGAAATACGCGTAGCCGAGATTGCTGTAGAGCACCGCCATATCGCTGCGGATGGCCAGCGCTTTTTGGTACGCCTTGATGGCCTTCCCATACCTTTTCCGCTGATACCAGATCGTCCCAATGTTGTTTTGGGCATCTGCGTACAATGGATCGGCCTTCCACGCGCGCTCATAATACTTCAATGCTTGCGAGAGAGCCGATTGCTGGTGCAAGGCAATCCCCAGCTTGTTCAAATAAACGGGGTTTTGCGGATTCTGATCCGCCAGCCTCTTGTAAACCTGCGACGCCTCGCGGTAGTCCTTGCGCACCATGTAAAGATCGGCGAGCTGCTCATCGCTCAGTTCCGGCTTCACCACGATCACCGACGATTCCGCCGGCGACTGCGCCTGTGCCTGCGGTAAGTGTGGCGCTATCGGTGCACTCGGATTCTCTAGGAGCGACTGACCTGCGGAGGGTATCGAAAGAGCGAGGAGGAGAACACCTGCTGGAAACGCCATCAGATTCTTGCTCATGGCGAATCTCCCTTCTCCGGCTTCGGCTTAGCCTTGTCGGGGTCCTTCTTCTTATCTCCAAAGATACCAAATATCTTCTGCAAGGGGTTCTTTTTTTTCTCGGATTTGGCGTCGGGGTTAGCAGGGCCCTGCCCCGTCGCGTCCGGCGGCCGGTTCGGATCGTAAACCGCCACCGGCTGCCCATTGGCATCTGTCTGTGCTGTTTTCGGCTGGCCCCCAAAGACATGCGAGAGGAACGATCCCGTCGATGAAAGCAGGCTATGCCCTCCGTGGAGTTCGCAGAATTGCGTCGGCGCCGATCCTGTCACATAGACTTCTTCCCGCGTCGTCGGACAATTCGGCGTGGCCAATTGCAGCGTATCCGGATCGATCAGCACCGATTGCACTCCCTCGGGCATCGCAAAATCCTTAACCTCCCGGTAGGCTGCAAGTTCCGTTGCCCGGTTCATGAAATCCGCCCAGATTGGCGCCGCCACTGCCCCGCCGGGAAGCCCCAAATCGCGATTATCATCAAATCCGATCCAGATCACGCACAACAAGTTCGACGTGAAGCCCGCGAACCAGCCGTCACGCGAGGTGCCGGTCTTGCCGGCGGCGGGCAGCGTGAATCCGCGTGCACGCACTCCCGCTCCCGTGCCTCGATTCAGTACGTCCTTGAGCAGGCTGTCCACCAGGTACGCCACGCGCGGATCCAGCGCCATGTGCGTCTGTGGCGTGAATTTCTCAAGCGGCGCTCCATTCGCATTCACCACGCTTCGCAGAAACTGAGGTTCCGTGCGTGTTCCGATATTCGCAAACGTCGTGTAGCCAGCGGCCACCTCAATCGGCGTCATCTCATAAGCGCCCAGCGCCACCGCCGGTGTCGGCAGAATATTTGTGCCCAGCCCCATCTGCCGTGCCACCTGCACCACCCGTCCGTACCCGATCAACTCGGCTACTTTGACCGTCGCTACGTTCAGCGAGTTCGTCAGCGCATCCCGCGTCGTGACACGCCCCATGAATTTCTCGCCGTAGTTATTCGGAGTGTATTCTTTTCCGTCGAATTCAAACGTCGTCGGCTCGTCATCAATCGTCGTCGCTGGGGTAATGACGGGCTGCACCCCATCTACCGCGTTGTCGAAAGCCGCCGCGTACACAAACGGTTTGAAGACCGATCCCGGCTGTCTTCGTGCCAGCGCGTGATTCAATTGGCTCTGACCATAATCCCGTCCGCCAATCACCGCCTTGATTTCTCCGTTCCGCGGGTCCAGCGCCACCAGTGCCACTTGCGCCTGCGGAATTGGCTCATTGTTTTTCTTCTTGGCCTGGTCCTTCTTCCACTTGTCGTACTTCTTCGCCAGCAGCACGTCCACATTCTTCATGCCCGCGTCAACCGCAGCCGCCGCGGCACGCTGCAACGCAGGATCGAGCGTCGTATATACCCGGAAATTCTCGCTGAGCAATTCGTTCTCCGGGTATTTGTCCAGTAGGTGGTCCTTCACCATGTCCACAAAATAAGGCGCTTCGCTGCCGGATACCGAAGTCCGTACGATTTTCAGCTCGGCCTTCTTCGCGTCTTGCAGTTCTTCCGCTGTGATGTACTTGTTCTCCAGCATCTGTGGCAGCACGCGGTCGCGAGCCTGCGCTCCGCGCTCCGGATGCCGGTCCGCTGAAGAATAGTAGTTCGGCGCTCGGATGATTCCCGCGAGGTACGCGCACTCCGACAGCGAAAGCTGCCGCATGTCTTTTCCAAAGTACGCCACGCTCGCTTCGGAAAATCCGCGGATCCCGAAGCTGCCGCGATTTCCGAGATACACCTCGTTGGCATACAACTCGAAAATCTGCTGTTTATTAAATCGTTGCTCCAGTTCCAGGGAAATCATCGCTTCGGAGAGCTTCCGTCGCCAGTTGCGATCCGTCGAAAGAAAGAATGTGCGCGCCACCTGCATCGTGATCGTGCTCGCGCCCTGGTAATGCTGGCTGGTATGCCGCAGGTCGGCCCACGCCGCTCCGGCGATTCGAATGAAGTCGAACCCTCCGTGCTCGAAGAACCGCTTGTCTTCCGCGGAGAGGATCGCATCAACCAGCAACACTGGGAGGTCTTCATAGCGCACCGGGCGGCGCTTCTCTCGCGCGCTATCAAAGAGGTTAGTGATCAGCTCCGGCTCGATTTCCGCCGTTCCCAGCTCTCCTCCACCCGCCAGAGGCCGAATCGAACGAATGCTCTTCCCTCGAAATTGCACTGCCAGCGCATTCTTCCCCGCGAAATAGGAAACTTTCGAAGGGCGAATATCCAGGGTGTTGCCTTGCAGCGTGAACTGGCCCAGCGTATTCGGATCGGCTTGTGGCCTGTAACCGACTCGCGTGAGATACGTGGTTAGATCGTCGGGCCCCCACGCCTGGTCCACTGATATGTGTTCCGGCGCTGAGAAAATCTGAGTGGTGTTCTGCAGGACGTTTCCGGAAAGCCGCGCATCGATCATCCGCGAAAACTTCATGTAGTAATGCGTGAAGATTCCGCCCGCCGTAAGGAACAGTGCGAAGACCACCCCGAGAATCGTCAGCCCAACAACCGAGGTAAAGAATCCTTTTTGAACGCGGATGCGCAAACTGTGGCTCCCGGAGGCTGGACCTTTATTCTCTCGCAATCTCCGTAACTAAGAAAGGCAGACTTCTTTGTCGCAGGCCCGTCAAGAAGGAGATGTGATTGACAGGGCCTATCAAAACGGCCTCAAATCACCGATTTATTTTCACTCGAGGGCGTGAAGTGCAGATCCATGTGATAAAAGAGCAGGTCCACGGGAACCGTGTAATTCAGCGAAATCTTCACCAGAGAGTTGTCCGCGAATATCCTGATGTCGTCGCGCTTCGCCGGAATTTCCAGCTCTTTCACTACTTTGTAAATGTTTTCGCGGATCTGCTCTTCTGAATAACGATTTACAACCGCGAACCGCGCTTGCTCCTGCATCTTGTCCGTAAGTTGATAATCTGCGACGTACGCCGGCAGGATTTTCACCGCGGAATAGATCGCCAGCAGAAGAATCGCCATGTAAGTAATGGCCTTCAGCTTGCCTCCCCCGCGTTCCCTGCGCCCGCACGCTATCCCCCGCCGGACGCGATGGCCTTTCATGAACACGACGTTCCTCTCCACAAATTGCTTCTACGACACCGCTTTCGCTGCGCCTCATCTCAAACTTTTTGTTTTCCCACTTGCTACGCTAGCACCGACCTGTAGGTGTGTCGAGCAATTGAGGCGGCCCATGTTTCCGGAGAGGAACGGGTGATTCGAACAGCCTTGAGCTGCGTGGCTTTCGAAGTTGAAGAAAACACGGACCAAGGGCCGCGTGGCAGACCACTCAGTAGGCTCGCGCGAAGATGGCCCGCTCGCTGGCAGGCTGGCCGCAGGTCACGCAGGGGCCGGAGCCCCCCGGCTGCTCCAATGGAATGCACCGCATCGTGGCGCGCGTTTCTTCCTTGATCTTGGCCTCGCAATCCGCGCTGCCACACCAGAAGGAAAAAGCGAAACCGTTCTCCACCACGCTTTTCAATTCGTCGTAAGTTTTCGCCTCGTGCGTGTTGCTCTTTCGAAACGCCAGCGCCTTGTCGTGCAGCGACTGCTGAATCTCGCCCAGTAATCGCTCAATCGTAACGGGCAGATCGGCCAGAGGCGCGCTGATCTTCCCTTCCTTGCCGGGCCGGTCCCGTCGCGCCAGCACGGCCGATTGATTGGCCACGTCTTTGGGTCCAAGTTCCACGCGCAGCGGAATCCCGCGCATCTCCCAATCATTGAATTTCCAGCCGGGGCTCTGCCCTTCGCGTTCGTCTAGCGTCACGCGAATATTGGCCTTCACCAGTTCGGCTTTCAGTTTGCGCGCGGTTTCAAACACCGTCCTTTTTTCTTCGTCCGTTTTGAATATGGGCACAATCACAACCTGATACGGCGCGAGCTTGGGCGGTAGCACCAGCCCCTGGTCATCACCATGAACCATGATGATCGCGCCAATGACTCGTGTGGACAGGCCCCACGACGTGGTCCAGCAATGCTGCAGGTGCCCGTCCTGGTCGAGGTAACGCACCTCGAAGGCTTGCGAAAAATTCTGTCCTAGGAAGTGCGAGGTACAGAATTGCAGAGCCTTGCGGTCGCCCATCATCGCTTCGAGGGAGTAGGTTGTGTCCGCACCGGCGAATTTCTCGGAGTCGGACTTACGCCCCGGAATAACCGGGATGGCGCCGTCGTTCACGGCAAAATCCGCGTAAACATCGAGCATCTGCCTTGTTTCGAATTTCGCTTCTTCGCGCGTGGCGTGCGCCGTGTGTCCTTCTTGCCAGTAGAACTCCAGCGTTCGAAGGAACAGTTTCGTCCGCAATTCCCACCGCACCACGCTATTCCACTGGTTCATCAACACCGGCAAATCGCGGTAAGATTGAATCCATTTGGCCCACATGTGTCCGATAATTGTTTCCGAGGTCGGCCGGATCACCAGCGGTTCCGCAAGCTCCTCGCCTCCGCCGATCGTCACAACGGCAAGCTCTGGCGAAAATCCCTCGACGTGATGTTTTTCCTTGTCGATGAAGCTCCGCGGAATCAGCAGTGGAAACGCCACGTTTTGATGCCCCGTTGCTTTGAAGCGCCGGTCGAGTGCTTGTTGGATGTTTTCCCAAAGCGCCCAACCGTAGGGGCGCACGATCATGCAGCCACGCACCGGCGCGTAATCGGCGAGTTGCGCCTTCAGAACCAGTTGGTTGTACCACTCGGAAAAATCTTGTGTGCGGGTAGGAAGCTTGTCTTCAGCCATGCGGCGCTTTGTCCGCTCCTCTCAGTTGCTCTGAATCGTGCTGAGTAAACTCAAAAGCGTATCGGACGCCTGGGAGCGTGTCAACGCGGGTATTGGCGAACCCACGGTTTGCCGGGCCTTGCGGAAGAAGACCCGCGACGCTACTATCGCATGCGCTCGACCTGGGAAGAATCACGCCCCGCCCGCGAAGTTCGCTGAGGGAGAAATCACGCCATGAAACGAATGTCTTGGATCGCAGTTCTCACCCTTTTTGCTGCGCCCTTCGCTTCCGCGCAGGATTGGGCCAAAGTCACGCTGGAAAAATCTCCGCGGCACCGCGAATGGGTGACGGTGAAGCACGACAACCGCTCGCTCGAGACTTTCGTCGTTTACCCGGAATCGAAAAACAAGACGCCCGTCATCCTAATCATCCACGAAATCTTTGGCATGACGGACTGGGTGCAAGACCTCACGGATCAGGTGGCGGCGGCCGGATATATTGCAGTGGCACCTGATCTACTTTCGGGGATGGGACCTAACGGCGGGCGAAGCAGCGATTTTGCCGAAGGCAAAACGATGGAGGCTGTGAGCCATTTGAACCCCGACCAAGTGACCGCGGACTTGAACGCCGCCGCGGATTATGCGCTGAAGATCCCCGCATCGAACGGGAAACTTTTCGTTGGGGGATTCTGCTGGGGTGGCAGCCAGACATTTCGCTTCGCGACCAACCGAGGCGATCTCGCTGCCGCATTTGTCTTCTACGGCGGGCCGCCGGAGAAAGATGCCATGGCGCGCATCAAGGCCCCGGTCTACGGCTTCTACGCTGGAAATGACGCGCGCATCGGCGCCACTATCCCGGATGCCATCGCGCAAATGAAGGCAGCCGGCAAAACGTACGAGCCGATCACTTACGAGGGCGCCGCTCATGGCTTCATGCGCGCGGGCGAAGCCCCGGCTGCCGAGGATGCGGACAAAAAGGCGCGTGCCGATGCCTGGGCGCGCTGGAAGAGCCTGCTCAGCAAATAGAAGCGTGGACGGCTCAGCATTTAGAGACGCATTCGTTGCGAATCGTGGGGGTAGATGCGGCCTGCCCCAAATCTGGCAGTTGTCGTGGAAGGTCACCCCTGCTTTTGTTCCAGTTCAGCCCACCGCGCGTAGAGACTATCCACCGACTTCTGCGCTTCGTCCAATTGGCTGCACGCGTTCTGGAGACTCATTCGATCACTGGTGATCGCAGGATTTTCGAGCGCCGCGCGCTTGGCGTGAAGGATCTGCTCCGCTTCGTTGATGCGGCTTTCCATGGCCGCAAATTCACGTGCTTCGACATAAGATAGTTTCTTTTTTGCTGTGACACGCCGGGCTGCGTCTTCACGAGAGCGAGGGCGCCGGTTTCCTTCCGCCGATTTCGCTGCAGCCATTGCCAACTGTGCACGCTGCCAGGATTCCCACTGCGAGTAGTCTGCAAAACGCTCCACCGCGCCAAAACCATCCAGACCGACTACCACTGTCGAAACACGATCGAGCATGAAACGGTCGTGTGTGACCAGCACCAGCGCCCCGGAATATTCGAGCAAGCTCTCTTCCAGGATTTCGAGCGTGGGGATATCCAGGTCGTTGGTCGGTTCATCCAGCAGCAGCACGTCCGCAGGTTGCAGCATGAGTTGAGCAATCAAGACGCGTGCGCGCTCCCCGCCGGAAAGCCGCCCGACCCGCTGATTTAGGTTTTCACTCGAGAACAGAAATCTTTCCGCCCAAGACGCCACATGAATCACGCGATCCTGATAAATCACTGCGTCGCTGTCCGGCGCGAGCGCCCGGCGCAAAGTAATGTCCGGATCAAGTTCGCGATTTTGATCGAAGTACACGACTCGCAAACCCTCGGCGCGCCGCACCTTGCCGGTTTCCGGTTTGATATCTCCGCGCATGAGGCGAAGCAGCGTCGTCTTGCCGCTGCCGTTCTGACCAACCAGCCCCACTCGCATCCCCGAGGTGACGCTGAAATGAATGTCTTTGAAAAGTCTGCGGCTGCCAACACCGAAAGAAACATCGTCGAGAGTGATGAGCTGCTTGGTTTTGCGGTTCGTCGCGGAGAAATCAATCTCCGCGCTGGCGAGGCGGCTGCGGGCATGCATCTCCGCGAGTTCGCCGATCATCTCGTGCGCTTTGTCAATACGCGCTTTGGCCTTGGTGGCCCGCGCTTTCGGTCCGCGGCGCAGCCATTCGAGCTCCGTGTGCACGCGGTTCTCCAGCGATTCCTGCCTCTTTTTCTGCGCGTGCAGGTACTCTTCCTTCGCTTCAAGAAATGCGCTGTAGTTTCCGTTCACGCGCAGCGCGCCGTCTTCGTAAGCGCGGTTAAGCTCCACCATTTCGTTAACGACGTTTTCCAAAAAATAACGATCGTGGCTGACCACCACGCAGGCAAACGGCGCATTCCGGAGAATGGATTCGAGCCACTGAATCCCGGCGAGGTCCAGATGATTGGTGGGCTCGTCCAGGAGCAATATGTCCGGCGCCTGGACCAAAGCCTCGGCAACGCCGAGACGTTTGCGCCAACCGCCAGAGAGCGTCTCAGCGTGCGCATCAAGATCCGTAAAACCCGAACGGCCCAGCGTTTCGGCAAATCGTGAGGCGCGCTCGGCCACGCTAACCGCCGCGCGTTCCAGAGCGCTTTCGATCACCGAGCGGACGGTCACCCCCGGCGCAAACTCCGAAATTTGAGCGACGTAGCTGAGCCGCGTACCCTTGCGAATCGCCACATCCCCGTTGTCCGGTTTGACGCGGCCGATCATCATTTCCAGCAATGTTGACTTGCCCGAACCATTCGGGCCGATGACGCCGATGCGATCCCCTTCGGAAACCGTGAAAGAAATATTCTGGAAGAGCGGCGCGGCCCCGTATCTCTTCGATAGTCCTTGTGCGCTGATAATCGGAGGCAAATTTCTCGGTCTTCTCCTGCACATAGTTTAACCTTGAGAGTCATGGCAGTGGAAATTCGGCCGTCGGCTGCTTCCGAATCGAGTGAGCTTCACTCTTGACGCGCAACTTTGACGCCTTGGTTCTTGGCGCTGGCGCCGCGGGACTTCTCTGCGCAATAGAGGCCGGCAAACGCGGGCGCCGTGTCGCCGTGCTTGAGCGCGCCGATCGAATTGGGAAGAAGATTTTGATCTCCGGCGGGGGGCGCTGTAACTTCACAAACATCCATTGTCAACCGGAAAATTTCATTTCCGCGAATGAACACTTCGCGAAATCCGCGCTGGCACGGTACACGCCCGCGGATTTCATCGCGCTGGTCGAAAAGCATCGCATTCCTTATCACGAAAAAACGCTCGGGCAACTCTTCTGTGACCGCTCGGCGCGGGACATCACGCAGTTGCTGGAATCGGAATGCCAGGCGGCGGGAGTGCAAATTTTTGTCGAGAGCCGAATCCGGGAAGTGCAGCGCGCAACGAATTTCGTGGTGCGCACCGAATCCGGCGAATTTTATGCGCCGGTCCTCGTGGTTGCGACGGGCGGACTATCGATCCCCAAAATGGGCGCGACGCCGTTCGGATACCAACTGGCGCGCCAATGCGGATTGAAAATCGTGGAGACCAGGCCCGCGCTCGTGCCCTTCGTCCTGGCCGGCAAAGATCGCACCCGGTACTGCGGCTTGGCGGGCGTCGCGGCAAAGGTGCTCGCGAAGGCCAATCATCACGTCTTCCGCGAGAACATGTTGATCACCCATCGCGGCTTGAGCGGGCCAGCGATCCTGCAGGTCTCCTCCTATTGGGGGAAGGGGCAGTCCATCCAAATCGATCTGGCTCCGGATCATGAGATTGGGCCCGCGATTCGCGCGGCCAAGGTGCGCAATATCGCCGCGGCACAAAAGGCGTTTCAGGGAATACTGCCGAAGCGATTCGCCGAACGCTGGCTTGAATACTATGCACCAGCGGCCTGGGACAATGA
>Ga0307478_10003272_pt1 | contig 12103 bp, 7 predicted proteins | sample atmos_gasesECM4C_2_FD_203713 | JGI IMG/M metagenome (GOLD analysis project Ga0307478, IMG submission 203713) | Hardwood forest soil microbial communities from Morgan-Monroe State Forest, Indiana, United States - atmos_gasesECM4C_05 | ecosystem: Environmental > Terrestrial > Soil > Temperate...
TTTATAAAAAATAATAAAAATAAATTTAAGATAGTATCTAAGGGTTAGTTTCTTGCTTTATATACATTCAGCGATTATCTAATATGTTTGTGGCTACCCAACTATGCCTATTTAATCAAATTAATTTAACAATTGGTGCACTAGAGAAACACAGCCTATTGATCCTTTCGTACTAGAAGGTCTTTCCTTTTTTACTATTTATCTCTTCAGAAGATAGGGACCATACTGACTCACGTCGTATTAAACCCAACTCGCGTACCCTTTTAATCGGCGAACAGCCGAACCCTTCTAAGCTTCTACACTTAGAGGATAGGATGAGTCGACATCGAGGTGCCAAACAGCCGGGACAATGTGTACTCTTGCCAGCTATCAGCCTGTTATCCCTAGCGTAACTTTTATCGATTGATCCCCGTCTATTCCATTTTATAGCGAGGGGTCACTATGCCCTACTTACGTATCTGTTCGACTTCTAAGTCTTTCAGTTAGGTATGCTTCCCGTCATTATACAATACAAAACCTTTCACTGGTTTATTGATCTCCATTCAATTTCTAGCTATACCTTATAATAATAAAACAAATTAATATGTTTTATTTTGAATTTAATTCTTTTGTATAAAAATACTAGAGAATTAAATATTAAAAATTTTGTCTGTATATTAAAATTAAATTAATTATAATATTATAAGTTTAATAAATCTTTGGATGTACTTTGCTACTTTTTTAAAGACGACCGCCCCAGTCAAACTGCCAATTAGTCATTTATTCCTTAAATTTTAATTTATAAGGTGAACAAAGATTTAATTCTAATTCTAAGGTTTTCCAAATTTTGTCTATCGACATTCCTAATTACTATTAATTGAATTTAAATCAATGTGATAACTAACTACAGTAAAGTTGCATAGGGTCTTCCCGTCCCTCTGAAGACAGCGAGCATCTGCACTCGCAATTCAATTTCACTGAGCAAGTTGTAGAGACAGTGAGACCATCGTTACATTATTGATACAAGACCACATTTAATGGCCAATTTATTTTGCTACCTTAGGATCCTCATAGTTAAGACCGCTATTAACCAGACTTTCAATTAGTAACTTTTAAATTACCTCTTTTATATTAATGGCATTGGGCAAATTTCATTCAGAATACTATTATCTTAATTATTGCTCTGAATTGTGTTTTTAGTAAACAGTCGTGGCCTCCGATTTTTTTATACCATATTAGAATTTAAATTTATGGCTAAATTTTTATTATATGGTTTCTCTTATTGTCAAACTTATGAGAACAACTTGCCGAGTTCCTTAACAACTTTTAGCTCTACGCCTTAGTATGCTCTACTTACGAACCTGTGTCGGTTTAGGGTACGGTAGTATATAATTTATATATAAAATTATATATTTAATTTTCCTGATCTATTTTAATTTACCATATAGATTTGTCAATATATTACTCATCAGTCAAAACTTTGGTTTTTAACCTTAGAGGCCGCATTAACATAAGGTGGTTCAACCTTTCCTTATAACCCTTTCGTATTCGGCGAGAAGTATTATAACTTCTTTTACGTTACTCATGTCAGCATTATCTCTTCAGTTATTTACAAACAATGAAACACTGTTTATCATTAATTATACTGAATGTTCTACTACCTAATTTATAAATATATATAAATTTATATTTATAATTAACAGGATATCGGTTGATTATTTAAGACCCGTTAAATTTTTGGCGCAATAGTCTAAAGGCTGCTACGTTGTTACAACGGTCTTTAAAAGATAGCGACTACCAGGCTCACTTTACAGCTGCGTTCAATCTATTACTTCCTTATTTTCACTTAATTATCATTGGGGACCTTGATCCATGTTATCGGCTGTTTCCGTCTTGACTATCCAACTTATCATGAATAGTCTGAATATCTATTATCAATTTATGTTATTTCGAGTTTCGTTTCCATTGGTAAGATTTTTGAGATCCCCTCAACCTAAACATTTTTAAATTTAATTTTTATTAAATTTTATTATTAGTTGGGAATTACCGTGCTGTACCTCCATAAATTTATTAATAGATGTCATACTTAAATATGTTTCGTAGAAAACCAGCTATCACCAGTTTAGATTAGCATTTCACCACTTTCCAAAACTCTTCGGAGAATACTGCAACATTCAACCGTTCGATCCATTATAATCTGGTTTTGGAAAGATCAACTGATTTCGGGTCTAATAATAGTAACTGTCCCAAAATTATTCTTTGTAAATAAATCACTTATATAAGAATAAATCTTTAATATATAAGGAATTTATTCTATTTTATTGTAGTAAAATATTTTTAAATTATATAATTTATTATACAAATAATTCAGTCGCTTTTGCTAAGACTAATTAACCTTGCTACTATTATTAACTTACTGACCCATTATGCAAAAGGTACGTCGTCATTTTATTTTAACTTCGACTGCTTATAGAATTACTAATTCAAGACTATTTCATTTCGTTATACAACGAACTATTTCAACTTTTCCTTTACAGTACTTATCACTATCGCTAAATTTATTATACTTAGCCTTAGAGGATGGTTCCCCTATATTCCGACAAGTTTACTCTCATCGTACTTAAGTTAAGAAAATTTACATTTTACAGGACTGTATACCTTCTTTGGTAATTATTATTTTAATAATTATTATATAAATATTATATTATAAATAACGATATTTCAACTTCATTCTTTATAATTAATATATATTATTTCAAAAAACAAAACTAAACAAAAATATTTGTTTAAAATTTCTTTAGGCTAATCCGATTTCACTCACCATTACTTTCGGAGTCTCGGTTGATTTCTTTTCCTTTCCTTAATACAATGTTTTGTTTCAGGAAGTATTAATATTTAAGGTTTCCCTTAGGATCGCCATAATTTACTTACTATTATTATTTAATGAGTTTGTGGCTTTTGGTTTAGACCTCCTTTTTAATAAATTTGCTAGTTATCCTTAATAATTCCTTTAAATTACTTTGATGTTTATACTAAATTGTCATCTATACTTTTATTTTTAGAATTTAATTTAAAACTATCTAGTTTTATATTATTATATTATATAAAAATAATAAACTTACATTTTTATTAATATATATTATTCTAATAATAAGAAAGATAGCTGAAAAAAGGAGTTGAACCTTTGTTTTACCGTCATGAATGGTAAGTTTTAACCATTTAAACTATTTCAGCTGAAATAATTAAAATAAAATATTCTTACTGATTACTAATTTAAATATTAAAATGAGTTAGAAACATAAATATCTACAAAACTAAATAAGTTCATATATTTTAATTTTTCATAAATTGATTATTTAAATTATAAATAATTATTATGGAAAAAAATAAATATTGCTGGTATAATCTAAGTATTTTTAAGTCTGAGTATAAGAATTACAAGTATCTCATTTAAAAAGTAGAATATAAAACACAAATTTAATATTAAAATAACTTACTTTAAAAATTAATTTAAATATTTTATTTATTAAATAGACTAAAATGTTTGATATTATTATAATAATTATTTAAATGAATATTTTTCTATATTTTTATCTATAGATTATTCTATTTTTATTAATATACAATTAAATTATAAATAAAGTTTATTTATAGACCTAGAACCTTAACTTAAAACTTTGACATTATATATTTACTTAATGTTAAATTTTACAGGTTTAGATATCGTAACTCAATCTTAGTTTAAAACATAATATAAAATATATTTAACTTATTAAATTAGTATGAAGAAATAAATATTTTATTATTATTAATTTAGGGTAAAATCAGAGATTTGAACTCTGAACAGCGTCGCCACAAAACGTTATTTTGCCTATTAAACTAATTCTACCTTATTTAGAAATATTTTTTATATTAAAAATAAACCATATAAACAATAACACACAAAAAATAAAACAAAACAAAAATATTTGTTTATTAATTATCTAAAAAAAAAAATAATCACAATTATAAATTTTGAATTCTTAGAATATATAAAAATTAATAAATCTATATGGGGTAATAAATGGAGAAATATTAATAATATAAATTTATATTACATTTATTAAATAGTTAATATAGATTTAAACTAAAACAGTATTTAAATTTTATCTGTAGCTAAATCCATTAAAGTATTTTCTGTTATACCAATAACAGGTACAATAATTAAAAATCAAGTAAAATAAAATGCAGTAGCAAATTGTCCTACTTCTACAAAAGGGCTTTCAGGATGTTGAGAACCAATTCACATTAATATTAAAAAATTTATAATAAAGAATCATTGAGCTAATTTCATAGCTGGTCTAAATTGACTACCTCTTATTCTAGATAAATCAGTTAAAGGTAATATTAATAATATTAATAATGAACCAAACATAGCTATTACTCCTAATAATTTATTAGGTATAGATCTTAAAATAGCATAAAAAGGTAATAAATATCATTCAGGTACTATAGAAGGAGGAGTACTCATAGGATTAGCTGGAATATAATTATCACTATGTCCTAATAAATTAGGATAGAAGAAAACTATAATAGATAAAGCTAATAAGAATGCAAAAATAGTTATAAGATCTTTAAATGTAAAATAAGGATGCATTGCTATTCTATCTCCATTTGATGAGATACCATTAGGGTTATTTGATCCTTGTGTATGTAAAGCCATTAAATGACCAACAACTAAAGCAGCTAATAAGAATGGTAATAAAAAGTGAAGAGAGAAAAATCTGTTAAGTGTAGCATTACTTACACTGAATCCTCCTCAAATTAATTCCACTAGATCTTGACCAAAGAAAGGTACTGCTGATAATAAATTAGTTATTACTGTTGCCAAATCTTTAATTTACCTATTTTAGCTTAAGCTTATATGTTTAAAACAAGTAAATCATGTACATTATAATTATCTAAAAAAAAAAATAATTGTATTATAAATTTTAAGGGTTATGTAAACTTAACATAAAGAAAAACCAAACAAGATTTTTTATACTCTTTTATCATATTTACTTTTTATTCAATTAATAATATTTAACCATTAAAGGGGGTAAATTTCTAAAAATTAATAAAAATAATAAAAATTATTATTATTAAAATGATTATCAAATGATTTAAATAAAAAAAAAAATTAACTATAGATGATAATAAGACATTATAGTAAGAATAACATAATTAGTATACGGATCAAATAAAAGTCAAACTGGATCAATGTGTTCAATGATAAGTCTTAACTCTGGTTGAGTTATACCAAAATAAATAATATCTTGACTATAAAGTATATTTAATTCTTCAAATTTTACTTGTTGAATTAAAGTGGCTGGTGAACCATCAGTTAAATATTGTAAATCTCTTACAATATCTCTTCACTGTTCTAAAGTTTGACTATTTAATACAGTTATACTATCTAATGCACTAATACCCTCCCAATTCGCAAGTCTAGTTCCTTCATTTATTTGTAAAGTTACTAAATTATAATTATCAAAGATATTTTGAGGTACATTTGTTTCTAATGAATGTACACTTAAAGTATCAGAGGTACTTGTTTCTAGTGAATTTACACTTAAAGTATCAGAGGAACTTGATTCTAAAGAATTTATACTTAAAGTATCAGATGAACTTGATTCTAATGAATTTAATCTAATAGGATTTGATGCTATTAATATTGTAGGAGTTAATATATCTTTTCCTGAATTATTAATCTTAACAGATAAAATTTTAAAGGAGTTTTGTTTGTTTTTGTTATTATTTAAAAATATCTGACTAAAAATAATTCCATTACTAGCTAAGATAGCAATTAAAACTAGTAGAAGTTCAAGAAAGAAATTTATATTTATATTTTTCATTAAATTTTATAATTTTTTGAGAGAAGCTAAATTTAGCTATTAAATCATAAATTCAATTAAAACTAGTATAAGTTCAAGTTTGAAATTATAAAAAAATAGCTGAGAACAGTTAACATTAGTTGAGAGTTGTTATAAAATGTTAGAATTTTAATTCATCTAATTATTATTTAGAGATTATAACTTAAATTATTTAGAATTAATTTTATTCTATCTTTATATTTATTTGGTTGAATAATTCTATTAAGAAGGTGACTTATCTATTTAAGTCTTTAAAATAAATAATTTTACTTTAACATTTTTATTTTTAATTTGAACCCTTAAAATTTATAATACAGATATAATGTCTTATGCTTCATTATAAATTATAATGAATAAAGATTTCGACTGTACATTAAGCATCATTTCAGACACCCACCGATGACCCAGTCTGTAGCGATAGTTTACTCTACCGACGGTCTTAATGCTAAACAAACATCTTTGACCTGTTTTCATCAGTATTGCTATAATGTTTTTTTGTATAAATTTTTAGTAAAAATTGGTTTATATCTGACATTATAACTATGTATAAATATATTAAATTAATTTATATTTCATTTCAGGGATTATATATGGAGATACTATATTTATAAGATCTGTCATAGATTCTTTTCAAATATAAATTAAGTATTGATCTTGGTTTCCTGCTGATTGAATAGAAGCTTTAATATTAAAATTATTATTTAATGCTTTAATAAGAAGTAAACAATCATAATAAGAAAAAGAATTAGTACATAATTTTATACTTTTACCTATTTTAGCTCCATCATTCATGATTCAAATAGCTAAAGCTAAAGGAGTCATATATTGATTAATACATTCAGGCACATGTTTTATTTTATTGTCATATCATAAATCATAAATTCAATTAAAACTAGTATAAGTTCAAGTTTGAAATCTTGCTACTTTTCTTAATTTACCTTTATTTCCTAATCTAGTTGTAATAACAGGTAATTTAGAATTACAATAACCTAATTCAGAGAATAATTTATGTAAAAACATTAAATATTTAACATGAGAAGCTTCTTGATAAAAACTAAATCTTGTACCTAATCTAAATAATCTTTGTTCACCGTAAGCATCTCCAAGCAGAGATCCAAATATAATTGAAATGACATCTTTATTATGTGGTCCTATTCTATAAATACCTTTTAATCTACTAACTTTAGAATAATTATTTAAATAAAAAGGTGTGATTAATAATAAAGATAAATAAATTAAATATAAATAATACATTTGAGGCTCATTAAGGCCACCTCATAAACTCATTTGACCATAAGGTAAAACATACAACCTTACTTATTATGTAAATTTACATAATAAGCTAGAATAACTTTAAATTCGTATATCCTATTAGTTAAATTAATATTATTTTAACCAAAAGTTTCGACTGTACATTAAGCATCATTTCAGACACCTATTAGTGACCCAGTCTGTAGCGATCCTTTATATAACCGACAATCTTAAAGTTTAACCTTCTTTGATCGTTTTCACTAATATTGCCAAATAATCTTAAAGACTATTTTATATCTCCGTCGAGACATACCACTTTAATCTTTCTTTTTCTATAAAGATTACAGAAAGATTTTTACTTATGGGACTATGATTTAATAATAAAACAAACACAAACCAAAAACAAAAGTATAATAAATTGTTTTAGCAGAGGTTTATTATTATAAGAAAAATAACTTTAAAGTTTTATAAACATAAAAAACAAAGAATAAAAAATTCTATATTTGTTAATATGTTTACTCTTTTAAAAATAATTTAATTTCAGAAAAAGGGGTAATATAATCTAAATTCATAGATTGCTTAAAGAATCTAAAGTATATTTAAATAAGTATTACAGAAACGAGCAATTATTATTAGTTTTATATTTCTTCTAGTTAAATCTCTTAAGCTATATGAATAAACCATATGTCTTAAGTTTAATTCACTTACTCCTTTTTCTTCCATTTGTGGACTTAATATTTCTAGTAATTCTCGGTATATTACCTCCTGAAGAGTGTCAATATGTACTGCTGGATTAGTTGTATCTGGATTTTCAGTTGGTGTACTTACACCAGAATTTACATTATTTGATGAAGAGTCTACATTTCCATTTATTACAGTACCATTAACAGTATTATCAGAGTAATATATTGAAAATCCTATTAAACCTACAGTTACTATAACTAAACTATAGAATATTAAGCTATTTAAATTATTGAATATTGTCATTAAGCTATTTAAGTTATTGAATAAAATTAAAAAAATATTAAATGAAAAATTTAAATATAACATTATTATTATAAATTTTAATAAAATTTTATTTAGTATAAATTGTAAATTCTAAATTTAATTACAATAATACTAAATAAAATTTTAATCGGAAATCAACTTAAAAGTTGAAATATATACTATTTAAATCAAATATTTAATATAAACTATTTAAATCAAATATCTAATATATAGTAAAAATACAAAATAAAAAAAAAGAATTAATTAAATAATCATAAATAAAAATTTATGATCTTGAAGAAAGGTATTCTGACAATGAATTTGTATCGTAAACATATTATGTAAATAAATAATATTTATAATTATTTTAATATGCTTTAAATGAATTCTCTTTTGGAGTTAAACCAAAATTAACATTAAAAAAAAAATGCAGTTCTATCGTTGAACTAAGAGAATTTAGTTAAATTTCCATTATGTTATTATTACTTTTATTTAAGTATTTTTATATAAAACTATATACTTTTATATTAAAACAAATTTAAAGAAAAATGGGTAATATATCTAAATATTTAATTCTTAATTTCGGTGGCTTAGAAGGGCTTTAGATAAGTCTTTAACTTTAACTATTCATTGTCTTTTTACTAAACCTTTATCTGTTTTTAAGGCTCTTCTAATAGTTTTTCCACCACAGTTTATAGATTTAGCAGCATCTAAAATAGTAGAATATTCACCATAAACAGTTCCATTAAGATTATATAAAACAATAGGTCTGATATTAGTAATAGATTTTTTTTTAGTTTCATCAAACATAAGAGGTCTATTCAAAGCTTTTTCTTTAAATTTGGCTATTGTTTCAGGAGAAAGCTTTTCACCATTATTTAAACTACTTATTATTTCTCATCTAGCGTTATTAAAAACATCTGTTATTTTTTGTCTATCAACTTCTGTATGTTTATAACCAAAACTAGAACCTGCCTCAGTTAAAATATTATAATTAGGCAATAACAATTTTAAATATCTATCTTCTAAATCTAATAATTCTTTATTGTTTTCTTTAGTAACAATATAAGAATATAAGTCTAATATAATAAAAGCGAAATTTTTCAATTCATATTTTTTTACTGCTAATTTTACTATTTTGCTACCTCTGAAATAAATAAGATGATTACTGAATCTAGCATAAAATCTGTTAGTTGCAGCAGAACCTATATAGTAATCTTTAGTTATTTTATTAACTATCATATATATACCGCTTAAACCTTTAGTTTTATCTAATATTTGTTTTCTAATATTTTCTGAATCTAGGTTTTCAAAAATATAAATAGGATTTAACTTTAATTCTTTAATTATTATAATCAATCTTTCTGAACAAGAAAATTCATTACCTTTATTTGAAGAAGAAATTGTACTATAACTTCTTATATAAAATTTATTTAAAGGGTATTTTTTCTTATTATTAAATTTATTATACTTTGTATTTTTCATATTATTCCCTGCTTTATTTTTTTGTATTAAAATTTTTATAGTGTTATATACAATTATTAAAAAAATTGCATAAAAAATACTTCTATTAAATCATTTTGGGCTATATACGTAACCCAAGAAGGCTATAGCCATCATTAAAATTAATATTATTACTCCAATACTTCAAACTAATACTCTAGGAGATTTATATGAACTATAATATAATCCTCTAGCTATATGAGCATATACAAATATAAAAAAGAATGAAGCTACATTAGCATGTGTATATCTTAATATTCAACCAGTATTAACATCTCTCATGATATGTTCTACACTATTAAAAGCAAAATCTACATGAGGTTGATAATGCATTGCTAAAAACACTCCAGTTAATATTTGTATTACTAAACAAGTTCCTAACAATGAACCAAAGTTTCATAAATAAGAAATATTAGCTGGTTGAGGAGAATCTACAATATAAGAATTTAATAATCTTAATAAAACATTAGTTTTTAATAATCTCATTTTATTTTTTATATTTTTTTTTAATTAATAAGCTTTATTTAATATATTTTTAAATTCATAAATAAAATAACTCTTTAAATTTTAATATCTAACTTAATATTTATTTAAATTTAAGTTATAAAGTATTAATTTATGGTATTTTATACCCTATTTTAATAAATAGTTTATTATTCTTAATTTATAAAATTAATTTGATAATTAAAAATGATTATAATTTAAGTTGACTTGTAGTTTGTATTGTTAAAATGATTATATTTTAAGTTAAATATAATAAAATTTGATAACTACTTATTTGATTAAAAAATTTAATAATTCTTGTGTAAATATTCTAACAATCTAATTAATTAAAATAAAACAAAAGTAAATATTATAACTTTCTTTTATTTTATTATAAGCTTTATAGCCTAAATTAAGCCCAAGAAGATTTGAACTTCTACAAATTTCTCATCAAGAAATTATTCTACCATTAAATTATGGGCTTTTAGTGAAAAATTTGAAATAATAATATTAAAAAAATATAATATTATGTAATAAATTAAATTAACATATTTTTATTAACTCTTTTAAACTGTTATATTTTAAGATATAGGGGGTAAGAATATAAAAATATATAAGACTTTATATCTATATAAATTGAATTAACTATTAGATTGATCAACTCAAGCTAAATAATCTTGTACAGAAACAGCTTCAACAACAATTGGCATAAATCCATGTCATACTCCACAAATTTCACTACATTGACCATAAAATGTTCCAGTTCTTTCAGCTATAATAGAAGATTGATTTAATCTACCTGGTACAGCATCAATTTTAAGACCTAAAGAAGGTACTGCGAAAGAATGTATAACATCAGCTCCAGTTATAATCAATCTAATATGACAATCTACAGGAATAATTACTTTATTATCTACATCTAATAATCTAAATTGACCTAATTCTAAATCAGATTCAGGTATCATATATGAGTCAAATTCTATAGATTCTCCACTTTCAGTTACATAATCTGAATATTCATAACTTCAATATCACTGATGACCTACTACTTTTATTGTTATTGTAGGTGATATTACTTCATCTAATAAATATAATAATCTAAAACTTGGAAAAGCTATAGCTATTAATATTAAAGCAGGTGTGATTGTTCAAATTAATTCAATTAATGTACCATGATTTAAATATTTATGAATAATAGGTGAATTTTTAATATTAAAATAGTACATAGTTGAACCTAAAACTCAAAATACTCCAACACAAATTACAATTAAATAGAAAAATATAGTATTATGTAATTCTATTATACCAGTAAATCCTGGTGCTGCACTGTCTTGAAATCCTATTTGTCATGGTTGAGCGGTATCATTATATATAGTGTTAAATATTGATAGTGTTAAAAACATTTTACTTTTTTTTTATCTAATCTCTCTTAGTTTGATACTAATCTACATTAATAATTAAATAAAATAAAAATTTATTTACATAATATTATAAATTTAATTATAATATATAACTTATTAGTATTTATACTTTAACTGATCTACATAAAATTTTTAAATATTATTATTTTATTTTTAATGTTTATTATATAATAAAATAATTTAATTTAATATATAATAAATTTAAAATATTCTAAGATTCTCTTTATTCAATTATTAAATATATTATATTAAATTATAAAAATTTTAATTTAAATATTAAAATCTTAACTATATTATTTTAAATAAAAATTTTAATTAAATATAGTATTCTTTTATAATAATAAAAAGATTATTTATATTAGAAGGGGGTAAATAAATAAAAATAACTAAATTTAGTTTAATTTATAAAAAGAATAAAATTTTTATAATTAAATATTAAAAAATTATAGTTTAATTATGATTTATTACTTAATTTAGTAATATACATTCTTATTACTTGTTGAAAAGTAAATAATGGTAGAATATATTTAGAAAATACATAAATTAAACAAAGTAAAGTTAAAAATGAAAATGAAAATTGGTTAATGA
>Ga0307478_10003273_pt1 | contig 12103 bp, 8 predicted proteins | sample atmos_gasesECM4C_2_FD_203713 | JGI IMG/M metagenome (GOLD analysis project Ga0307478, IMG submission 203713) | Hardwood forest soil microbial communities from Morgan-Monroe State Forest, Indiana, United States - atmos_gasesECM4C_05 | ecosystem: Environmental > Terrestrial > Soil > Temperate...
GCAGTTCGAGGCGCTACAAGCGGTTGATCCCGACGACGTCGCCGCGCATTACAACCTTTCCGTCCTGTACCGGCGAATGGGCATGAAGGAAAAGGCTGCAGAAGAGGCCGCCAAGTTTGTCACAAAAGAAATTGACCCCGGGGCGCCAACTTACTCTCTGGAGTTTCTGCGCAAGCACCCGGAGATCTCCACCGAGAGTGTTCCCTGGCACATGCATACGGATTTGCCGCAGGCTGCCGGAGCGGTCGCAGGGCAACCATAAGGAGCTCATACTGTGATTCAGAACCGCCGGCGCTTCCTCGGCTCACTTAGCCGTAGTTCACTGGTGCTGCCGTTTGCAGACTTACTCGCCTTAGCACCTCCCCAGACATTGCCGGGGCCGATCGAACGCAGTTATGACGCAAAGCCCAAAGCCCCGCCGCCTGGGCCTAAGTCGCCGATAGAGGGTAGCCCGCTCGGCCTCAGTTTTGTCGACGTCGTGAAGGAGGCTGGCCTGGCCTACAACACGATTTATGGAGGGGAGGGAAAGAACAAGTACCTTCTTGAAACTACCGGCTGTGGCCTTGCGTTCTACGATTACGACAACGACGGCTGGCTGGATATCTTCTTGGTGAACGGTTGGCGCCTGGAAGGATTCCCTTCCGGCCAGGAGCCTCATTGCCGCCTCTTCAAGAATAATCGCGACGGTACATTTACTGACGTGTCGAAAGGATCGGGTCTGGAGCATCGCACGGGATGGGGGCAAGCATGCTGCGTGGGAGATTACAACAACGACGGCTTCGACGATCTTTTCGTAACTTATTACGGGCAGAATGCGCTGTATCGTAACAATGGCGATGGAAGCTTCACGGATGTTACGCACGAAGCAGGGTTAACCCAGCCAGGCCCCAAGACTCGGTGGAACACGGGATGTACGTTTGTGGATTACGACAAGGATGGTCACTTAGATCTGTTCGTCGCCAATTATGTGGATTTCGATCTAAAGACCGCGCCTCCACCGGAAGCAGGACCATGCACGTATAAAGGACTATTGGTCGCCTGCGGCCCCCCCGGATTGCGTGGCGGTAAGAACATCCTGTATCACAACAAGGGTGATGGAACGTTCATCGATGTGAGCGAAAAAGCGGGAATGTGGAAAACCCCCGGAACCTACGGGTTAAGCGTAGCCGCATCGGATCTGGACAATGATGGATGGCCGGATATCTATGTAGCTAACGATTCGAGCACCGCTACGCTTTACCAGAATCAGAAGGATGGTACCTTCAAGGACATCGCCATTGAATCGGGAGCTGCCTTGTCTCCGGAAGGAAAGCCTCAGGCCGGGATGGGAGTTTCGATCGGTGATTACAATCGCGACGGCAATCTCGACATAGTGAAGACAAACTTCGCCGGCGATACGGATTCGCTCTATACAAATTTGGGCGACGCGACATTCGAAGACCGGACTTATCCCAGCGGCCTCGGCGTCAATACGCGTCTGCTCGGCTGGGGAGTCGGCTTTTTCGATATGGATAACGATGGGTGGCTCGACGTCCTGATGTCGAACGGCCATGTATATCCGGAGGTGGATAGGTCAAATGCCGATCTGAAATACGCGGAGCACAAGTATCTTTATCGCAATCTGCAAAACGGCCGGTTTGAAGAGGTGACGGATAAGGGGGGGCCAGGAATTCTCGAGAATGCACCAGCTCGCGGATGCGCTTTTGGCGATTATGATAATGACGGCGATATCGACGTCGCGGTGAACTGCGTGAATGCCATCCCGCAACTTTTACGGTGCGATAGCACACTCAATCGTAACTGGATCAAGATCAAACTGGTGGGCGTAAAATCCAATCGTACGGGTATCGGCAGCCGCGTGATTGTAGTGGCTAAGAACAAGCCGGACGCGCCAAAGCCGCTGACACAGATGGATGAGTTGCGTAGTGGAGGGAGTTATTTCTCGCAGAATGACTTACGCATGCACTTCGGGCTCGAGTATGCCGCCAAAGTAGATCTGGTCGAGATTCGATGGCTCAGCGGACAGGTGGATCAACTGAAAGACCTGGATGCTAACCGGCTCTATGTGATTCAAGAGGGGGGCAAGATTCTCAAATCCGAAGCTCTCCAGCCAGCGAGAAGGGCCTGACGCAGGAAGTTCCGGATGCCGACAGTCATGGAGCGAGTGATCCTGCTATTGGTAATCTGCATCCCTGGTGTACATGCGGCCGACCAAACCTGTCCTTGGTTGAATGCGGCGACCGCCGGAGGAGTACTCGAAGGCCCGGTCCACAGTACAGTCATAAAGGACGGCGAGAATGCGAGCTGCGAATTTGCTCGCCAGAATTCAGCGGACAAGTTACGAATCGAAATCGTCACCATAAGCGCATCGCGAGGAGAGTTAGCGGCTTACAAATCGCAATGTGTCATACCTCTCACGCCACTAAAGGCTATCGGCAATGAGGCAGTGCTTTGCGACATTGGGACTAAGAGCGGCGGCGTCGCGGAGCAGGTGGCGGGTAGGGTGCGCAAGCGGGCGTTCCTTGTATGGATGACAAGTGCTACCTTTTCACGAGAGTCGCTTCGCGAAAAGGCCACGAAGGTAGCGGAACAGATCGCCGGAAATTTATTCTAGACTAATGCGGCGTACCTAGGCGCAGTTTCTTCTCTTTTTGTTCCTCTTCGGCCTTCCGAATCTCAGCGGCCTTAGCAAAGGCTTGCCTGGCGCCTTCCAGATCACCTTTTCGCCGGAGTAGCAGCCCCAGATTATTGAACGCGCCGGCGTCGGTATCGTCTAGCGCCACCGATTGGCGCAACGCCTCGATCGCGCCATCCACATCACCCTGATCTTTGAGAATGCTTCCGAGCCTGTACCAGGCCTCGACATAGTCAGGCCGTTGGCGGACGGCGGCACGCAATTGCTCAATCGCCTGGACCATGTCGCTCATGTCCGCATACGTCATGGCCAGCGTGAAATGGGCTTCGGCAAGCGCCGGCTCGAGTTCCACGGCTCTCTCCAGTTCCGCTTTAGCATGAGGCAGATCATCGGTTTGCTTATAAGCGACACCGAGATCGTAGTGCGCGGAAGCGAGCTCGGGATGAACCCGGGTCACCGCCGAAAGCTGTTTGATCGCCTCTTGGTACTTCCCAGCGCCGATATAGGCATAACCGATGTTGACCTGTACATGCACATTATCAGGCTCCTGCGCGAGAATCCGCCGAAACTGTCGCAAGCCGGCCTCAGGATCGCCGGAACTCACCAGTACCTGGCCATAGCTGTTACGAACCGCAGTGTTGTTCGAATCGAGCGCCAGCGCCTGCCGGTACGCATCCCGCGCTTCCTTAAATCGCCGCTGCTGTTGATATGCGAGTCCCAGGTTTTCCCAAAGGGCCGCGCTGCCCGGAAGCTGCGTGGCCGCTCTCGCCAACTCCGGAATCGCGTCCGCATAATGCCCTGTATCCATGTAGGCAGAACCCAGACGGAATCGAAAATCTGCTTGTTCCGGTGCCAGGGCCACTGCCTTCTTCAACGCAGTGAGCGCCGCATCTTTCCTCTCCGCAAGCCAAAGCGCTACTCCCAGGTGGTACCAGGCTTGCGCCATCTTGGGATCCAAGTTCGTGGCCCGCTCGAAATGAGCAATGGCGTCGGTAGAGCGTTTAGTCGCGGCGAGCAGAAACCCGATCTCGTCCTGATACACGGCGGAGTTCGGCGCGAGTAGCGCAAGCTTCTCGTAGTCCGCGAGCGCTCCAATCGCGTCTTTTGCCGCCAGATGCTGTCGCGCGGAAGCCTCTAACTCTTGAACGCTGCCCGAAGATTGCGCGGCCAAGCGAAGAGACAGAATAGCCACTAACACGCCGGCCCAAAGCTTCAGCACGCCTCATTATAGGCTCACGTGTAATGCTACCAGGGATCAACACGACTAGCTCGAAGCGCAGAGATACGACGACGATGCGACGCCGATGGAAATACTGTGCCCCTACTCCGCTTCATGCGCGAGCCTTTCGTAGACGGCGCGAGCTTCATCAAACTGCCCGAGTACGTGACGTCTCTCGGCTTCGGATCGCCACCACGGCCACTCATCCGCCATCTTGTGCAGTTTGTCGATCCAGCGGATGAAGTACTCGGCGGATTCGCGGTTGCGGATCAGATGGTCTCCCACGTACACGCGAATCGCGTTGGTTGCGGCCTGCGCGTAAGCGGCGTCGAGATAGGGGCTGATGGGCCCCTCGGCATAGAGCGAATACCATCCACTACGAGCAACCGGTAACCGAACCGCGAAGCGCCCGCTAGTGGGAAGTTCCTTCACCACTTGCCCGTTTGAGTAAAGCACGACTCTCGATAGCGGCGCGAGCGACCATACCGTGCCCTCCGCGGAGATGGTTCCACCTGCCGGAGAAACCCTCAGCGACTCGCCGGGCAAGCGGCCGTCGATGTGAAAGTCCAGGAGCGGCCCGGTACTGAAGAACGTATGGCCCTGACGCAGGCCCTCCAGCCAGGCTTCGGCTGTCAGAGGACCGGGGAAGTGCACGTAAGTCCGGACGCTGCCGATCACAGTTGTGCGGTGCAGATTGTTAATGGAATCCTCGCCGCCGACGGGAATAATGTGCAGATCGTTATTCAGCGCGTGAAACCAGACGCGCAGTTGTGCGCGGGTCGCGTGCGACCACTCGATAGCCTGCACGGTCCGCAGCGCGGCATCCACCGGAAAGCCCTTGGCTACGCCGAGATCGCCATCGAGCGGGTCGGCATCTCCAGCGAATGCGTGCACATAGGTTGTGAACGCGCCCTGGGCCGAAGCCTTGCGGAACATATCCGTGTTGCTTGGATACAGGCTTTCAATCGCAGTGCCTTCGTAGCCGGTGGTGAACGGGGAGATCAAATGATCCTTGAGGCCAAGAAACGACACATGGCCGTAGAAAGGCGGCCGGTACTCTTCGCCCACGATGACTTTGAGATGAGGGTCGCTCTTGGAGACGGGATGCTCACCGCCGCCCGGAGCGAAATACTGCCAGTCGAGAATGCGATTGTCCTTGTTGGCGATCAATTCGTTGAGCACATCCTGGTCCTCGGCACGCGATATCATGCGCATGTTGTCGAGCGTATTCGAGAGGTTGCCGCCGTAGTTCATATGTACGTGGGTGGAACCGCTATACCAGCCGAGCGCATGTATGTCCACCACAGGACGTAGGGTCAAGGTGACCGCTGCCGCCGCTGCGGCTGGCACGTCAATTTCGCGTTCCGCATGATAAGCAAAGCCCTTGATGGCCGCGATGGTTATCTTGCCCGGAGGCGCCTCGACGCTGAATTCGCCCGTGGTATGGAAAAAATGCCTGCCTCCGAGACCGATCCGCGCATAGGCGTCATGCGGCGCATAGAACTTGCCATCAGCCGCCAGGCACTCGATGCGAGCCGCTGTTGGCCTACCGGTTTTTTCGTCCTCAACGCGCACCCGAATCCGGCCCATGGGGCGTTTCCAGTGCCGCTCTTTGATTACTATTTTCTTGCGCGCGCCACCATAAGTTTCGATGATGTAAAGCTGTGGTAAGCCGCCTTCATTCGAAATGTAGGCGATCGATTCTCCATCCGGGGACCAGCGCGCGTGGAAGTCGTCGAAGTTTCCGAACGTTAGTTTGTATGGCGCGCCGCCCTGGATCGGTATGACATAGAGATGCGCGTACTGATCGGCCGCTCCCGCGGTGGAAGAGTACACGATGCGCTTGCCGTCGATGGATACGTCGGGGCGCGTTCGGTAGAGCGACTGCTCGCGCAGGATGGTCTGCGCGTGCTCCATGGGGTCGCCATCGCTCGCGGCGAACGTAGCAGGCATGCGCCATAAGTCGCCCGAACCAAGTGGCACACCACGATTGGAAACGAAGACAATCTCCTTGCCGTCCGGCGTCCAGGCCGGCTCGATATGCATGTCCCAAGGACCGAAGTACAGCCGGTCGCGCGCATGGCGGTTGTCCCTCGTGAGTGCGATCTCATCACTCGCCCAGTGCCCGTCGCGGATCGGTCGCATGTACAGGTTAAAGTACCCGTTGGGGCGCGTTGAGACATAGCAGAGCCGCTGCCCGTCAGGGGAAAACGCCGGGTCAGTATAGATCTGCTGGTCAGCGGTGAGCGAACTTGTCTCGCCGGTGGCGATATTCAGGATTTCCAGTTGAATACTTTTGCCGTCATCATCGGCGGTGTAGACAATCCATTTCCCATCAGCTGACCAAGTGGGCGACGAATGATACTTGGACCCATAGGTCAGTTCGACCGCCGAGCCCGTGTCGGGATCCACTTTCCAGATGGAACCTTGCATGGCGACGGCAATCGATTTGCCGTTCGGCGCCCATGCAGGCGCCCAGGGTGTACTGCTGGGAGATGGCGGAAAATAGTAGTTCCACATGTAGTTGTCGCCGTGCTTGGAGGCAGGGTATGAGGCGGCCTGCGGCCATAGCGCTGGCGCCATGGCGAGCGCCAGAAAAGGCAGAGTTCTCATGGCGTCCTTCTATTTCGTCCCTTCCCGCGCAACGCGATGGGCCCGAGGACCGGCACAGCGTATCCGCGTCCATTAGCCAGATTGCAGCATGAATCGCGGCCTGCGCAGTACAAGAGTGGGATGGAGCAGAAGAACCGGAGGAGCCGCATCAAAATGATTACCTCGCGCGGATTTTACCAGAACGCTACTTACTATGCGGCGTTAGCGCGAACAGGTTGGTGTTCAAGAAGTCGTTGCGGAACTTTCCTTTCGGATCGTACTTCGTCGCCAGTTGGATGAAATCGGCCAGCTTCTCGTATCTCGATTGGAGCTCGGCTGGCGGCAACGTGAACAGCTTGCCCCAGTGAGGCCGGGGTTGAAATGGGGAGAGTTCCCTCTCAATGACAGGAAGTAAGCGCCGGACTGCGGGCCAGTCCTGCTTCCAGGTGAAGTGGATGGTTACGCTTGGCTGCCGGTAGCAGGTGCTCATCCACAGATCATCGGCCGTGATGGTGCGGATCTCCGAAATTAGCAGGTGTGGAGTCACCTGGTCGCGCAACCGCTCCACAGCCAGAATCGCGTCCACAGCGTTGCGCCGAGGCACGAAGTATTCCGACTGGAGTTCTTTCCCCGCGCTGGGAGTGAAGCCCATGCGGAAGTGGGGAAGCCGCTCATACCAGGGGCCGGGCACTCCCATCTGCTCGGTGCAGTTTTCGGCGGAAAGCTCGGCAATCGGGTGAAGGTTTCGAACTGCGAGCTTCGCGCCGAACAACTCCGGGGGTGCCGCGAACGGCTGCGCGTCTCCGACACGGCTTTTAATCCAGAGCTCATTGATGCGCTGCTTCTGCCAGTCGGTGAATAGGCTCACGCTGTAGCCGCTCGACTGGATGTCGTCGAAGTGCTCCTGCACCTGAGCGAGCGGAAGGTTCTCATACACGTACTGCCGCACCGCATAGGTCGGCTGAATATTGAGGGTTATCCGGGTGATCACACCGAGAGCCCCAAGCCCCACAACGGCTCCCCGGAATGCTTCGCCATCGGACTGGCGAGAGAGCTTAACCACCTCGCCAGCGGCGGTAACGATTTCGATGGCGGAGGCTGCGGTGGCGAGGTTGCCGTTCTTTTCGCCCGAGCCGTGCGTAGCGGTGCTGCACGCTCCGGCGACCGAGATGTGGGGCAGCGAAGCCAGGTTGTGCAGCGCAAAGCCTTTGCTGTCGAGGTATGGGCAGAGCTGGCCGTACGTGATGCCCGCATCGACACTCACCGTGCGAGCGCCTCGGTCGAGCGCAAGCACCTCGTGCATCGGCTTCAGCGACAGCAGGTTGTGCCGGCTGTCCGCAATGGAGTTGAAACAGTGGCGCGTGCCGAGCACCTTCACTTTGTCCTCGGACCGCAAAAAGGAGCGGATTTCGCCGACCGATGCGGCTTCGTGCAGGCGATCTGTACTGTAGGTGAGGTTCCCCGCCCAGTTAGTCAGCTTCTGCTTCTGCGTCCAGGCCGAGAGGGTTGCGATGACGGGGCTCGCGATGGCAGCCGAAACCACGGTGAGGAAGGATCGTTTGTTCACAGTCGCTCAGGGATGATATCAAATCTGCGGGAAAGGTTAAATTCGCTAGAGTAGATGGTTGATGCGATACGCCGCGCTGCTGTTGCTCTCCATCCGTGGAGTTGCCCAGACGGATTGGCCTTCCTACGGAAATGACCCCGGTGCGATGCGGTATTCCACATTGCGGCAGATCCATGCGGGGAACGTCGAACGGCTGAGACCCGCGTGGACGCTTCGTACAGGAAAGCCGGGATCGGAAGCCATACCCATTGTTGTGGATGGGGTGATGTACGTAACGGCTCCGGATGGCGTGTATGCCCTGGTGCCGGAGACGGGCGAATTGTTGTGGAAGCACGACGCGTCACCGGTAGCTCTGCGAGGGCTGGCATATTGGCCAGCGGGCGGCAGCTTACATCCGCGCGTGTTCACCGGGAATGGCTACTTGCTGCTGGCGTTGGACGTGACTGCCGGAAAGCCGGCGCCTGGATTTGGGGATGAGGGAAGGGTGGATTTGAAGAAGGGCGTGCTGGGGGACCTGAAAGATGGGCGATACGCGTTGGATTCGCCGCCCGCGGTGTTTGGCGATGTTGTGATTACGGGATGCAGCAATGGCGAGGGTTCGCCCAGCGCGGGTGCCTACGGCGATATTCGCGGCTGGGATGCCAGAACGGGGAAGCTACTCTGGACCTTTCACACGGTGCCGCGGCCGGGGGAAGCGGGATCAGAGACGTGGCCTTCCGGGGGTTGGAAGAATCGATCGGGGACAAATACGTGGGGGTTCTTCACGATTGACGTGAAGCGCGGCATCGTCTATGCCCCGCTAGGCGCCCCAACCTCCGACTTCTATGGCGCGGATCGGGTCGGGGACGGCTTGTACGGAAACTCGCTGGTGGCGCTGGATGCCCGTACGGGCGAAAAGAAATGGCACCAGCAACTGGTTCATCACGACCTTTGGGACTACGACCTGGCCGCGCCGCCGGCGCTTTTTGACATTCGCCGAGAGGAGCGCGTCATTCCTGCCGTCGCGCAGATCACCAAGATGGGTTTGTTGTTCGTGTTCAACCGCGTGACGGGAGAGCCGGTTTACGGAGTGGAAGAACGGCCGGTGCCCCAGACAGTGGTGCCGGGAGAGGTGACGGCGAAGACGCAGCCGTTTCCGGTGAAGCCTCCGCCGTTGGGGAAGAACACATTTCGCCCGGAGGAGATGTATGACCGGTCACCGGAACATGCGCGCTTTTGCAAGGAATTGTTTGAAACAAATCAGATGAAAATCGGCCCGCCGTACACGCCCCTGCCGATCGAGGGGAACGCGCTGTTCTTTCCGAGCACATTGGGTGGCGGAAATTGGGGCGGCGTGTCGGTGGATCCCTCGAGGGGCTTGCTGTTCGTGAACGTGATGCACATCGGGCAGTGGGGGCACATGGAGAAGCGAGGTGCGGAGTATGTGCGGACGTCTGCCTATGGGACCTATGCGCGGTTCTGGAATCGAGAGACACGAATACCATGCCAGGATCCGCCGTTCGGAGAGTTGATCGCTGTCGATTTGGCGTCCGGCGACATCGCGTGGCGATCCGTGCTCGGAAGGATCGAAGCTCTGGAGTCAATCGGAGTGCGTAATACGGGGTCACTGAATATGGGCGGGAGCATAGCGACCGCGGGCGGTGTCGTGTTTATAGGCGCGACGAATGATTCCCGATTCCGGGCATTCGATTCCCGGACGGGGAGGCTGCTTTGGGAAACCAAGCTCGAAGCGAGCGGGCACACCAGCCCGATTACGTACATGGGGCGCGACGGACGACAATACGTTGCCCTAATGGCTGCGGGAGGCGGTGGATATCTGGGTGGAGGGCTGAGCAATACCCTGGTTGCGTTTGCGCTGCCGGATGTTAGCCGGAAACCGCTGCCAATTTCGGTTTCGCAGGCAGTGGCGGCCGCCGCGACGGCAAGGCGCGGAGTGCCCAAAGTCGGCGCGTTTGCGCCGGTAGTGCTGCCGCCGGGTGGCGCCAAGGCATTAGTGGAAAAAACCTGCGGCACGGGTTGTCATTCCGTAGAGGTGGTGACGAGCCAGCGGATGAATGCCGAGGAATGGAATTCGGTGGTGCAAGGCATGGTGGCGCGCGGAGCGCAGGCATCGGAGGCGGAGGTGAAAGTCATCGTGGATTACTTGGCCAAGACGCTGGGACCGTAGGAGGTTCTTCTCGATCGGCCCGTCCGGTGCAGATCCAACTCGGAAGGCCATACGCCTGCTGAGGCTCAGGGCGCCGGTGCGCGCCTGGTTGAGCATTGATCAAACGGTTTTATCGAATTGTTACAATGGCGATTCCGTTCTTGGAGGTCGAGATGACGGCTGGAGGTTTTGGAATGTCTGAAGAACACTACCCCATCCAGAGGCTTCTCAAGCTGAGAAAGCTAACTCGGGCGATGGCCGATCTCCTACGCGGCCAACTGATCGATTATTTGGCGACACTCCGTCCCATGTTCCTCCCCAGGAACATCCTCGGAGAGTACGTACAGGGCGGCGCGAAGGAGAGCGTCCGTGGCGCGGAAAAGGCATACCTGCAGTTGCAGAGTCTGTATGCGAGTGTCGCCAACGCGAAGCCTTATAACCTGGAGCAGGAGTTGAGGTCTCCCATCGACATCGAGAACACCGCGCTTGAGATCACACCGCTGGAGTATTCGTACATCGTGAGCACCGACGGGCAAAGCAAGACGATTGCGGTGACCTCGCCATTCAAATGGGTGTTGACCTACACAGGTTTTTCTACTGCAAGACTCCACGAACTGCTCGCCAACCAGAACCGGATCGACGAAGAGGTGCACCGGTTCATCCTGCACTACACCGCGCTTCGCGTTGCGTTGGCCAGCCACCCTGGCCTGCCCCGGCTCTTCGAGGGCCTGCGTTTTCCGGTCAGTTCCGGGCGCATGCCGGAGTTCGGGGAATTGCCGCTCACTTATATATCCTCCCGCGTTTCGTCAATTCGACCACCAGATGAATTGATTATCGAGAGTACGGAGATCTCCGGCCAGAATGCGTTCGAAGAGATCGTGAACTTGGACGATGTGCGGAACCTGGAGGATCCTATCCATACCCAACTTCTAGAACTGGCGAGGAGCCATGGAGAGTTGGCGGCTGTGGACTGATTTCATTGGTCGAATCCCGGAATCCTTACCAGACGTAACGATCCGCCACTTGGGGCGGACCAGAGTTTCCGTTGATCACTTTGGTGGAGATCACTAGTTGAATGTTCTTGTGTTCCCAGTTTCTTGGCATTTGTTTCGCCAATGAACTGGACCGCCCCTGCACGTGATGTCATTCAGGAATATTTAGATTTTCGTGACCGATATAATGTGCTCGCCTGGCTGGGGGAATCCGGGGAGAACACGGACTAGTGGATCGAACAGTTTGTGCGTGTGCTGGAAAAGAACGAGGCCGGCTGGTGTTTCTGGCCGTACAAGAAGATGGAGCGGACTTCGGCGGTGGTTTCATTTGCGCAGCCGGCCCACTGGGCCGAAATTGTGGCCTATGCGAACATGCCGGGCACCAGCGGCGACGCGGAGAAGCGCCTTGCTGCACGACCCGCTCTGGAGCACTCGCGGGAAGCGTTCCAGGACCTGCTGCAAAAAATTCGCTTCGCGAATTAGCGAGTGAATGCAGGCTATTTGCAAGCTCTCGGCCTTACTGTGGCGGCGCCGTAAGAGGCCCGGCTGGCATGCTGGCCGAGTCCGCTTCGCAGTTCAGCACGAGCTGTTTATTGTCGGCGGGCTGGACCTGGCTGGGGCACCACGACATGTGACGCGACGCCTGAAATTACTGTATCAAATTGATTTCAGGGAATGATCTGGCGCGCCCGGAGAGACTCGAACTCCCGACCTACTGGTTCGAAGCCAGCCGCTCTATCCAACTGAGCTACGGGCGCGCTTTTTCGGCAGCCTGCCGAGCAATCCAAGCCAGTTTGTTGCACTGACTGGAAGCTGTACCTGAAGGTACCCGAACAGTTTATCAGAGAGCCGCCAAACCTGAAGAACGTCACGTCAGAACTGTTCACTGGAGGTTAACGCACAGGAGCGGCTCATCATCCGCGTTGTCAGCTTTCCGTCACGAGGGCCGTTA
>Ga0307478_10003275_pt1 | contig 12098 bp, 12 predicted proteins | sample atmos_gasesECM4C_2_FD_203713 | JGI IMG/M metagenome (GOLD analysis project Ga0307478, IMG submission 203713) | Hardwood forest soil microbial communities from Morgan-Monroe State Forest, Indiana, United States - atmos_gasesECM4C_05 | ecosystem: Environmental > Terrestrial > Soil > Temperate...
GGGAGAAGGAGTGGGTTCTCATGACGTCAATTTTATGGGAATTTAGGAAGTATTCGTCGGGTAAATCTTTCTTTCGTCGGGCAAATCGGATAGTTAGACGAAAAAGTTTCTTTTGAGGTGTGGGATTCTCCATCTTTGTTTCAGCAACGAAAGAGATCCAATCCTGAACAACCAATAAATCCAAAATTAGAAAGCCCGATCCAAAATCCTTGAAAACCAAAACCTGATCCAAGATCCAAAAAACCAACCTGAAATCCTGAAAAGCCAAACAAAAAAATCCGAGATCCTGCGAAAAGATTATTCCAATTCCTTGTAAAGACCAGCATGTAGAGAAACCTGACAAAGATTTTTTCCGCCGCCGAAAGGGGCGGTTTTTTTTATGCGATGAATTGGATGGAGGCTAACTCCCTGCCTACCTGACGAACGCCTTTCAATATTCTGTTGGTTTGATTGGAGGATGGCTTCTTTATCCCTTTAATATACTGGGCCAGTAAACTTTGATTCATCCCAATTCTTTCGGACAGAGCTTTTGCATTAATAACATTGTAGAATTCAAAAAACTGAGGCAGATCCAGCATGATTTTGAGATCACGTTCAGTTACGGATTTGCCGGATTTTTCCAGGAGGAGATTCACCGCTTCCAAAATATTTGACTTCAGATCGTCCAGGGATTTACCAACCGTATAAACGGGGTACTTTTCTGCGTAGGCTGAGTACCCGGTTCTGGTTTTCTCAACGATCATTGTAATTTTCATGAATTTAATTTATTTTAATCCGGCGTCCCTTTTGATCTTGTTTTCAAGTCCTTTACCTACTTCCTGGCTACCATGGGAGGGACAAACGATTTGCCCTTTTTTGGTCGGATGTTCCATTATCATGTGGCTGCCGGATTGCCTGATCACAAACCAACCATCTCTTTTCAGCAATCTCACCAGTTCACCCGATTTCATAAAGGTAATAAATTTATTACTTTTTACAAAAACTAATTTAGCTGGTAAAGGTAACAACAGGCGACTGGCGGGAAGTTTCAGAAAACACTTAGGCCGATGGATATATCAGACCAATACGGTGCCACCATCCACCAGCAGGCTTTGGCCGGTACCGAAGGATTGTTTCATCAGGTAAAGGAAGGCCAGCGCAACGTCCTCCACTTCGCCTACCCGTTGGACCGGAAGGGAGTTGGCCATTGCGGTGAACAGTCCCTGGCGGTTGGCTTCCGGCATGCTGTCCCACAAATTGGTCCGGATGACGCCGGGGACGACGCAGTTGACGCGGATAGGAGCCAGTTCCACAGCCATCGCCCGGACAAAGCCTTCCATCGCTGCGCATATCGCGGAGGCCATCGACCAGCCCTTGCCTGGCCGGATGCCGGCAGTACCGCTCGTGAGACCAATAGAGCCGCCGGGGTTGAGAAGCGGGGCGCCGTATTTGACGCAGGCAACGGCGCCCCAGAAACGAAGGTTGAAAAAGTTGCGGGCATCGTCGATGACTGTTGCATCGAGAGGTTGAAGGTTCAGGTTAGCCTGCCGTATAGACGAGATGATCGAAGCGGCCGATCCCGGCGAAGAACCCGCTGATATTCTCCTCCCTGCTAAGGTCGACCGGAACGCCCATGCTGCCTTCTGGCAATTGTGATAAGGTATTTTTTAACCGGTCGGGGTTACCGGAAACGAGGACGACGGTTGCGCCTTCTTCGGCGGCGGCTTTGGCGGTGGCCAACCCGATACCGGAACTGGCGCCGAGGAGGATCACTCTTTTGTGAAGGAGGGTAGTTGATGATGTTGACGTTGACATATATTATAGGCATTTCATGAATGCGAAGCGGTTTTGAAGCGATAGAGATAAGGCGCTTTGTGGGCGCCGCCGCCGAACTTCTTATCGAGTCGCTCCAGGATGTCCATGTTCAGCATTTTCCGCTGGAAATTAGAGCGGAGCAGCGGTTTGCCGAGGATGGATTCATAGAGCTGTTGCAATTCGTTCATGGTGAAGGTCTCCGGCAGCAGGTTGGATCGGGACACTTTCACGTCGAGGAGCAGCCGAAGCGTATCGAGCGCTTTCCCGGCGATCTCGCGGTGGTCGAAGATCATTTCCGGCAGTTGGTCCAGGGGGCACCAAGTACATTCCGCGTCGAAATGTCCCGGTGCGGGTCTCGCGGCGGCGTAGTTGACCAGGGCATAATAGCCTACGCTGATAAAGCGCTGCATGATCCAGCAGTCTGCGGGGAGGTCGATACCGAGGGCGTAGAAGATCTCTTCGCTCTTTTTTCCGCCGGTCCGGCAGTGGTCACCGAAGGTGCCGCATTGTTCAAGATAGACGGCTTCCAGTCCTGTCCGTTCGCGGAGAATGCGCTGCGCGGCGCCGTCGAGGTCTTCTTCTTTGCCGACGTAGCCGCCGGGGAGGGAATACAGGGTCTGGTCTTTTATTCGTAACAGCAGGACTTTCAAAAGACCATCGTGAAAACTAAAGATAGCCGAGTCTACTGAAATATGGGGTAGGTAGGTAAGGGTCCCCTGCTCGATCAAGTTTGTCAATTCCAACATATCATCGAAATTAGTTATTTTTATCTACTATGAACTTACCCGACGACGCTATTGTAGCCGGTATTCTTTCCAACGACCTGAACGAAATCATTTTCTTAATCTACAAGCAGTATGCGGAGCTGATCAGCTTCAATGTGGTCACGATGGGTGGAAGCCTGCAGGACGGGGAGGACATTTTCCAGGAAACGGTGGTGACCTTTATCGACCTGATACGGAAAGGGAAGTTTCGGAGGGAATCCAGCGTCAAGACCTTTCTGGTGGCCGTGGCCCGGAATATCTGGTTGAATGAACTGAAAAGGAAAAAGAGCGGGGACGAGCGGGCTAAGATATTCGAAACCAACCGGGGACATATCGAGAACGACATCATGGAGAATCTGAACAAGCGGGAAATGAGGGAGCATTTATTATCACTAATGAACCATTTGGGAGAATCCTGCCGGAAGATCCTGACCCTCTTTTATTATGATAACCTGCCATTTGATGAGATCATCCACAAAATGGGATATGAGACGGAGCAGGTAGCCCGGAACAAGAAGTATAAATGTATGAAGGAACTCTCGGAACTGATCCGGAACAACCCGGTCTTGCTGGGGCAAATAGAACATTAAGCGTTTGATAATCAATTATTTGGTAGTTTTAATTGAAATTAGTCATCTTTTCAGGTTACAAAAGGGAACCTGGTTCTTACTAAGTATAGAAGCAGATCTTTGAAAAAGCGGGAAAACGCCAATCCATCCTACAAAAAACCTTCGCTATTGTCCTGTCGTCCATGAAAACCAGTCATCCCCATCCATGAAAACCAGCAATCCCATCTATGAAAGACTGTAATCCCATCCATGAAAACCAGCAATCCCATCCATGAAAACCCCTAACCGGAAGGAGCCCCGGTGCAGACATTTCTGATCAACCCGGTTTTTAAATCCCCTCTATGAAGACCCTCATCCAAACCATTGAAAACCAGATGTAAATCCATGTCACCGTTCAACCACCTCTAAATCCAATCCGTTGTCTAACCAAGTAGATCAACCTTGTAAAGAATTTAAGCCTGTAGTCAGTAGAGCCTGAAATGTACCTTCAGTTGGGCGTTTTCCCGCTTTTTCCCGATCTGACATCCGAATGATGGACCGAACTAACACGCGCGCAAACCGGAACAATCAATCATGATGACACCAGAACAATATAATTCTTTGGTCGATCAGTTCGATCAGCTCAAGGGCGAAACGCCGCTTGATGACTCTCATCCCGAAGACGCTGATGGCCGGCGGGAATGGGAGCTTCTCGGGCTGGCGGTGGATGCGATCCGACTGCATGCGATCACCGAACAGGTTCGGAAGGGCAGGGTGAAGTTCGAGTTGGAGCAGCATGAACTGGAGCGCGCGCAGGAAGAGAATGGATCGGAGGAGAATGGATCGGTTGATTTGCCGGCGGCTCCGACCGGTAAGATGATTCGCCGAAGGATGCCGCCGTTGTTGCAGATCGCTGCTGTGCTGATCGTGGTGATCGTCAGCACCGCGGTCGTCAAGGTGGCGATTACCCGTCCCGAGGGGGTCTTCGATAAAAATTATTCCGACTATCAGCTTAGTGTCACGCGGGGCGCCGGTGTTTCCGATGCGCTGGAGCAGGCATACCGGAGCAGGAACTGGGCCGCGGTGTACAGCGCCTTCGATGCCACTCCTGCAAGAACGCAAAGAGATTATTTTCTAACGGCGATGGCGCATATGCAGCAGAAGGAATATTATGAGGCGATCAGCCTGCTGAAGACGGTGATCCTCTACAACCAAAGCAGGGAGCCTTATTTCGAGGACGAGGCGGAGTACTACCTGGCCATGAATTACCTCGCGACCGGTCAGGCGTCGCCCGCCATCGCCTTGTTCGATAAGATCAAAGCCGATCCGCGTCATGTTTATCATTCGCGGGTAGAGGAGATGGGCAAGCTAGACCTTGGTATCCTGCGCATCAAGTGAGCCGCGTGAGCGGGGTGGTCACGGTGAGCGAGGTCGTCGCGGTAGTCGCGGTGAGCGCGGTTTGCCGAAGGAACTTCGCCATCCGATCAGCAGTGGGAAAAGCAGGAGCAATCCCACGATCAATCCCCATTTCAATCCTTTATTTTTTTCCTCCAGCGTTATCGGATCCGTATTACCGACCAGGATCAGATGCGCCCAGTAATTGGGTGTTGTATAGATGTCGTTCCCATGGATATAATCCAGTTTTGCCTGCCGCAGCGCGGCAGATTTGTTATATCCTTTTTCCAGGTAGACATGAAATTTTTGCAGGATGATCTCCGTGGATTGGTCGTCCGCTTTCCAGAGGCTATTGACGGTGCTGGCGCAGCCGGCGTAGAGGAAGCCTCTCGACAGGCTCATGACGCCTTCGTTGTCTGCGATCTCACCTTTCCCGCTTTCGCAGGTACTCAGGATGACCAGATCGGTGGAGTCGAGGTTTAGACCGTATAGTTCCGGCAGGAACAGGCCGTCTTCGCCGGGGCCTTTGTGCTCCGGGTAGAAGCAGATCAGCGAAGCTTGCGGGTCCGGGGCGGAGATCGCGTGGGTGGCCAGATGGATGACGGGGAAATGATTGATCTCCCGGAGGAATTGACCTTTGGTGGCTGTGCCGTCCAGAAAACGGTCCCCGGGAAGCCCGTCGATCTCCTGGCCTGAGGAGGGGAGGCGGTCCATGAAGCGGGCTGGGGACAGGTCGACCCACTTGCCGCTGTCGGCAAAGGGCGCGAAAGACAGCACCGCGTATCGGGAGGCCGGCAGGGTCGTTGTCCAGGGGTGGCGCAGCAGTTTTGCCGACAGCTGATAGCTGATGGTCCTTGTCTCGATGAGCGGGGTAGACGCTTCATCCGCCGGTAGCGATTCGAAAGGCAGGAGGCTGAAGATATCGTCAGGGATGATGATCCATTCGTCATAGTCCGCCAATTCCCTGGTCAGAGGCTGCACAAGCCGGGTATACAGCGTTTTTTCCAGCGGCCGGTTCCCGAAGCGATGGCCGGGGGTCGGGTCGTTTAGCAGGGCGAGCCATTCCTTTACCTGTGCGGTCAGGGATTGGGGTGAGTCGATGACCAGGTGATGAAAAGCGGAATTGGTCAGGGTAAAAATGTGCAAATGTTCGGGGGTGAGGTAGAGGCTGATCAGGGCTTCCTTCGGGCGGAGCTGGGCGCGGATCCCGGCCACGGAAAGGCTGGTGTCGCCGAACTTCAACTTATACCCGGCGGTATTCCGTTCCATGCCGTTGAGCAACTGGGAGAGCTCTATCTCGTAGCCGGCTTTCCGGCTGGCGAAGGAGGCCGCGGAAATGGAGTCGTGTCCGGGGTCGCCCTGAACTTCGAGCCGGGCGATATCGTATTTGATGGTTCGGATCCGTTGCACTATCCGGGGGTCGACGCCGGGGGGATGGCCGGAGCTGATATCAAGGTTGGCCGCCAGGATGGAGGCTTTGCTTTTTTCGGCGATCCCGAAAGCCTGTTCGAGATAGCCGCTGTTGGGGTGGAGCTTGTCCAGGCTCAGGCCGACTTCGAACGCGTTGTGGTATAGGTCGCGGTTGTTCTTTTTTAGAAAGAGGCGGGCGTCGTCCGTGGCATAGGTCTTTTCGATATGGCGGAACAGGAGGATCGCGCTGTTGTATGCTTGCCAGGCGCCAAGCAGATAGTCTTCCTTTCGCAGCTTCTTATACAGCCACTCCCAGGCCTTGGCTTTGCTGAGGATGGCGTCGAAGAGACGATAGGAGGCAAAGGAGCCGGCGAAATCGAGCGGGCAGGAATGGATGTCGGGATTGGTGAACCGGCCGGAAAAGGTAATGATGGCTTGCTGGAAAGCGGTCATCGCCTCGTCGGGATGGTGGACCGCCATCAACACCTGGCCCCGGTAGAGGTTATTGACACCTGCGTCCAGCCTTGGCGGCGGATCGGATAAATGACCCCATTGGTCCAGGAAGGCAAGGGCTGAATCGTTGTTGCCAAGCAGGAACTGCGTGTAGGCCATTTCGTTATAGACGTCGGGTACGTCACCGGGCCGGACTTGCCGAAACCAGGTCATGGCGTTGGCGTAATCCCGCAATTCGATATAGGATTTGCCGAGGTTGAAATAGAGTTGACTGGAAAAGATGCCGTTACCGATCAGCCGCATATACAGATCGATGGAAGCCTGGTAATCCCCCAACTTATAGAGACAGCTTGCGATATTGTTGGAAAAGTTGATGACGGAAGCCCGGTCGGCGGGTCTTGCCTGCCGGATGACGTCCAGCGCCCTGCTGAAATAATTGCGGGCCTGGAAGTAGTTGCCGCTTTCGTAATAGAGGGCTCCCAGCGCGTTGTAGAGCCGGTCTTTTTCGTGGAGACCCGGGAACCGCAACGCCAGCTCGTCAGCCTTATTTAGCAGGGAATAGGCCGAATCGAAGTTGTCCAAATGGTAATAGTCGGGGCCGGCATAGACATAGATGCGGAAGTAAAGGGAATCGCTCCATTCGGGGTGATGGCGGAGGCAGTCCAGGCCGCTGTTGTAGTTGTCGAGGGCTTCCCGGTAACGGCCTTTTATGTCGAGCAGGACGCCTTTTTTTACCCAGCATTGAAAAAGCCGGTCATCGGGGAAATGAGCGGAACCGGCCCGGGCGATGATCCGCGTATACAGTTGGAGGGCCATCGAGTCGGTGGCGGCGGTGGGATGGGCAAGATCGAAATAGCGGTTGGCTTTTTGATAATCGTCCTGGAGGGATGACGGGGGTGCGGCCGGAAGATGCTGAAAAAGGATCGTCAGCAACGCGGCAGTCCAAAGAAGTTTCCCCGTGGTCGGCATGATTGGCTATGAATATTGGATTGTAAGTAGAACGGTGCGAACTTCCCAATATTGCGGCGTCCCGGGGGCGCGATGTGTTAATGATGGCCGGAGTTCACGATGATCACCTGCGGGGGACGGGGTGGTGTCGGAGCAGGTGCGGGAGCGGCTTTGCCTGTCTTTGGATCGGCGGCGGCTGTCGCCGCAGTACTGCAGGCTTCGATCATGGCCCGGGGAATATCAGAAATGTTATTGTAATAATAGACGTTAACGGTGGTCTTGAGCAGGCTCATGTGGCTTTGGTCGTTCAGGCGATAATAGACCGGGACCTCGCGGCTGTCGCCGTTCCGGGGTTGACTGCCGAACAGGCCCTGCTCCACGGATGCCTTCAGGTCGATGGCGCCGGTTTGCGTGTTGACGATCAGCTTCTGGCCGGCCGCGATGCCTTCTTTGTCGAAGACGGAGCTTGCGGCGCCGGTTGCGGAGGCGTCGAGGGCGGAGGCGGAGGGGGCGAGGGCGGGGGCGGAGGCGTCAGCATTGAAATAGGGTTGCAGGCTGGTATTCGAGGCGCCAAGGTCATAGATGCCATCGGGATAGTTGATGCCGGCCAGGATCACTTGCCGGTAGGCGGTGTCGCCCGTCGTCGCGTCGACAAAACCGACATTATACCGGGCGCCGGGTTCACTCTGCAGCACGTCGATCTCCCCGGTACCGGGGTCGATCGTCAGGCCTTTTGGCCAGGAGATGAAGATACCGTTCTGCAGCGTATGGACAGGTTTGAAAAGGTAAGCTGAACGGCCGGCACCCTGGACATAAAGGATCGAATCGCCATAGAACGGTGAAAGCGACGCGTCGGTCGTAAAGGTCGAAGAAGGCTGAAAGGAAGTGCCGGTGGAAAGGTCTGATCCCGTATGGGTAAGGGACTTGCTGCATCCAGATAATAACACAACGGAGACGACCAATGGCCGTAAGCGGGTTGAAACGGGCATAGATAATGGAATTATGTGTTGTTAAAAGGATATCTGGATTACGTACAAAATACACATTGTATCCGGTAGATAAAAGCATTTATGCGAATATGTCCCCGTTCGGAGGCGCATCGAAAAAGGGACAGCCAAGCGGGTTGAAAAACGGGCAGCCAAGCGGATTGAAAAAGGACCAGTCAAACGGGATGAAAAACCAGCATCTTAGGGAGGTGTCGGGGGCGTGTCGAGCTTGTAGGTTCTCCTAAAATATGCCGCACAGTCCTTTATATATTTGTAAAATTCATAATCATTTTCGCAGCCCTTGATATAATCATAGGTGGGTCGATACATGCGCATAAAGAGGTCGAGGGCAGGCCGGTCCAGACCGGTAATCCGGCGGACCAGGGTGCGGTTGAACCGGTAGTCGACATATTTGTCCTGTTCTTCTTCGATCAGCCGTGTTTTCAGGGCGAGCATCTGGCGGTTACGGCGGGCGCCGAACAGCATATCGAGGTTGATGCTTGCCCCGCCCTGACCCTGACCGACATAGTCGGGTTCGTAATCGAAGATCTTGCGGTATTCGTCCCGGTTCTCCATGGAATCATAGCGATAGGCTTTTGGGCGGACAACGACCAGTGGCAGGCTGTCGATAGCGACGGCGAGGCTGATATCCATCGGGGAATTGGGATCGATGCTCCTGATCGGGAATTTGACGGTGGCTTTTCCGAGGTAGGAGAAAAAGATGGAGTCTTTTCGCGCAACGCGGAGGCGGTATTGCCCGGTGGAATCGGTCATGGTGCCCTGACCGGCGGTGGACATGACGCTGACGCCCGGCATGGCGAAATAGCGGGATCGGTCGTAGACCGTACCATGGACCTCCAACTGTCCGAATGCGCCGTTGCAGGCCAGGGTAAAGGCGACCAGCAGGATAGGCAACGCTTGTTTCAGGGGCATTCGGGCGTTTTTTGGTTAATTCAGCGAAGCGTCCATCCGGATCGTATCCAGATCGACATCCTTATAATTGCGGATCACGTTGTACAAGGTATCTCTTTCCACCGGTTCGCGGCCGGCCTGGCGGATCAGGGTCACCAGTTGGGCGGTGGACAAGCCGGGGGTTTGCTCTTCGCTACCGGCCATCGAATAGATCTTTGTCGTGTCGTCGATCGTGCCATCGAGGTCGTTCACCCCAAAGGAGAGGGACAGCTGGGCGTTCTGACGGCCCAGCATAGGCCAGTAGGCTTTGAGGTGCGGGAAATTGTCCATAAAGAGCCGGGACACCGAATAGAGCTTCATATCCTCCACGATCGAAGATTCCGGAACATGGCTCATATCGTTATCCTTGTTGCGGAATTTCAGGGGAATAAAGGTGTTGAATCCACCTGTCCTGTCCTGTAGCTCGCGCAGACGGTTCATATGATCGATGCGGTGCGCATAGGTTTCGATGTGACCATAGAGCATGGTCGCGTTGGTATGCATGCCTTCGCGGTGCGCGGCTTCGTGGATCTTCAGCCAGCCATCGGCGTCGACCTTGTCTGCGCAGATGATATTCCTGACCTCCGGGTGGAAGATCTCGGCGCCGCCGCCCGGCATGGAATCCAATCCGGCGGCGTGCAGCTTCTTCATGCCTTCTTCGACGGTGAGTTTGGCTTTGCGGAACATATAGTCGAGCTCTACCGCGGTGAACCCCTTGATGTGCAGGCCGGGGCGGTGGGCTTTGATCTTTTGCAACAGCTCTGTAAAGAATTCGAGGTTCATTTTCGGGTGGACGCCGCCGACGATATGCACCTCCGTTACGGGCTTGCCGTCGTAACTCTTTACGATATCGAGCATTTGCTGCTGGGTGAGCTCCCAGCCTTCGTCGCGATGGGCGTAGAGCCGGGAATAGGAACAGAACTGGCAGGTAAAGACGCAGACGTTGGTGGGCTCGATGTGGAAATTGCGGTTGAAATAGGTCAGATTGCCATGGAGCGTTTCGCGGACGTGGTTGGCGAGGGCGCCGAGGAAGGGGAGGGTTCCTTTTTCGAACAGGAGGATTCCTTCTTCCCGGGTGATCCGTTGCTTTTCCAGGATCTTTTCTCCAATGTGCCGGAGGTCTTTGGGTGCGGCGCTCAGTAGGGTCTCGAGTCCTGTCATCATGGTGTTCATATTCCCGATTTATTCGGCAAAATTAATAAATTCTTTACCTTTCCGGCTTTATGAATATTCGATTCCGGCTGGTCCTGATGAATTTCCTCGAATTCTTTGTTTGGGGCGCGTGGCTGATCTCGTTGGGCGATTATATGTTCAACGTCCTTCATTTCGACGGCAAACAGGTCGGGAGTATATACGGTACGATGGGTGTGGCGTCGATATTCACCCCTGCCTTGTTCGGGATCGTGGCCGACCGGTGGATGAATGCGGAGCGGGTGCTGGGTCTTTGCCATATTGCCGGGGCGATCATGGTGGTGTGGGCGTCGACGTTGACGAGCTTCGGGCTCTTCTATGTCGCGATGCTGTTGAATTGCTTCTTTTTCATGCCGACGATCGCGTTGAACAATACGGTCTCCTACATTATCCTTGAAAAGCGGGGGTTTAACGTTGTCAGGGATTTTCCGCCGATCCGCGTGTGGGGTACGGTCGGTTTTGTCTGTGCGATGTGGGTCGTCGATCTTTGCGGCTGGAAGCAAAGTCCTTATCAGCTTTATGTGAGCGCAGCGGCCGGGCTGGCGCTTGGGGTCTATGCCTTTACCCTCCCTGCCTGTTTCCCGGTCCGGACCGGGCCGAAACCCAGTCTTTATGCTTCCCTGGGCCTCGATGCGTTTGTCCTGTTCAAAAGGCGGAAAATGCTCATCTTTTTCATTTTCTCCATGTTGTTGGGTTTTGCCTTGCAGATCAGCAATGCATTTGCCTCGGGTTTCCTAAGCGACTTCGCAAAAATTCCGCAATATGCCGATTCCTTTGGCGTCCGGCATTCCGTTCTGCTCATCTCGCTTTCCCAGATATCGGAGACCTTGTTCATCCTGACGATCCCTTTCTTCTTACGGCGGTTCGGTATCAAGCGGGTAATTCTCATCAGCATTTTCGCATGGGTTTTCAGGTTCGGGTTGTTTGGGATCGGCAACCCGGGGAGCGGACTGCCCTTCCTGCTGCTGTCGATGATCATTTATGGGATGGCCTTCGACTTTTTCAATATCTCCGGTTCGCTGTTCGTAGAGCGCGAGACCGAGATCGGGGTCAGGGCAAGCGCGCAAGGGTTGTTCATGCTGATGACCAATGGGATCGGCGCCTGGCTCGGAACGTATTTGAGCGGGCTGGTGGTCTATTATTATACGGTAAACAAGGTGACGGACTGGCATAGCATATGGCTGGTCTTTGCCGCATATGCGCTGGCGTTAGGGATCGTGTTCCCCCTCGTGTTCCGGTACAAACATACAGAATACGGAGAATAAGCGGCTTAATTTTCCAATTAGTCATAAATTAACCCTCCTAAATAAAAAAACCCGCACTTGCGTACGGGTCGAGATGTTGCTGCCTCGCGGCGATTTTAGAGATGCGTTTCGATCTTCTTTACGAAATTGGATTTTGGTTGAGCGCCTACCAGCTTGTCAACGACCTTACCGCCTTTGATAAAGAGGATGGCGGGGATGCTGGTGATGCCATAGTTGATCGACAATTGCGGATTGTGGTCTACATTGACCTTCCCGACATTGATCCGGCCGTCGTATTCTTTGGAAAGCTCTTCGATGACCGGTCCGATCGCGCGGCAGGGTCCGCACCATTCAGCCCAAAAGTCTACAATGGTTAATTTATCCGATGAAATCACTTTCTCCTGGAAGTTAGTA
>Ga0307478_10003276_pt1 | contig 12097 bp, 9 predicted proteins | sample atmos_gasesECM4C_2_FD_203713 | JGI IMG/M metagenome (GOLD analysis project Ga0307478, IMG submission 203713) | Hardwood forest soil microbial communities from Morgan-Monroe State Forest, Indiana, United States - atmos_gasesECM4C_05 | ecosystem: Environmental > Terrestrial > Soil > Temperate...
AAACACAGAAAGGCCGCAAAAGATACCAAGAAAGATACCCGGTACAAACACTTCACGTTTACGCCTCTTTAGGATGGCGGGGCAGGAGAGGCCAGATTAGGGGTCTGGCAGCCGCCGCATATCACTACTGCTGTAACTCTAACCCTAAGCCCGAAATTGTCAAGACTGATAATTGTTGCGACCGGTTGCAAGCGGTTGCAACGTCTGGATTCTTTCAGTATTTTCAACAAGAACGCCCAAGGAGTCGCTCAGCGCTCAGTAAAAATGTCGCCCGCAAACGGGCGGCCTTTGACTTCTCGTCAGCACAGAAACTATTTGCATCCCCCGAGCCGCCAGGTTCGGGGGATTTTCGACTCGGCCGCGAGTTCACTTACTTTGTTTCGGCCTTGGATTCGGGCTTGGACTCGAGCTTCTTGCGGATGCGTCGCAGTTCCATAAAACTGAGTGCGGTCATCGTGCAGAGCACGGATGCAAACATGATCATTACAATAGCGTCCATCGTCGCGGGCTCCTCCCCCCGCTTGCCACTATAGCAGGCACATCATGCGAACAGGCCGATTACCAGAATCGTCACCGCCACCAGTACATTAGGACGGGATCTATTGAATCGAACTAGCGGCATTGGAAAAGACGTTGTTGGCATTGGAACCGATAAGTCGAATGGCACCAACTACCAGAACCAGGATCACCGCCAGCATGACCGCGTACTCCGCGATGTCCTGGCCTTCGTCGGACCATAGGCTGTTTAGTAGATTGAACACGGAACCTCCTTTCCTGCCCCGTGGGATAAGCAGTAATTCAGATTCGGGTCTAAGAAGTCTGTGAAGAAGAACGGGTGGATTGTGCGCCGAGTAGAACCCGCTGTCAAGCGGGACTCTAAGCTGGAGTCGAAGAAAAAACAGATTCAACATTCGGGAACGGTTATTTGTCTGGTCGCGGCTGGGGTTCTCCGTTCACGCGGGAACGGATGCAAGACGCCCTGGAGTGTCAAGACTCACCGCAGAGACTCTCACGAAAGACACGCCTCAGCCGGTGGCTGGAAGATGATCTTCGATTTCTGTGATGGGGCGCTTGCACTCGATGGCGATGGCGAATCCGGCACTAGATTCTAACCGTTCCACGCGCACCACTGCGCCCTTGCCCAGCAGTTGGACAGGACGGCGCAAACGCGGATCGTGTGCGGCCATCGTCAAGCTCACCTCCGTACGAACCGGGACAGGATCGTTGGCTTTCAAGAGCAAGCCGCAGATGCTGACGTTCCTGCTGAGGCCCGCCAGCTCGCGAATCGCGCCACCAGACCAAAAATCCAAGGAGACCGGAAATTGAAGATCAAACCGGCGGTGCCGGCGTTCTCTCTGGTGGGGCTTGTCGAACTGCAGGGGATGTCGCATAAACAATTTGGTCGACGTCTCTACTCACGCTCGCGAATCTGGTCCATTCCCGGGCGCGAGTGCTACGGAGCAGGAATCACGGCCTTGCTGATATTGGAGTACGCGCTTTCACCGCTCGGATCCACCGCCGTGGTCGCGTAGCAGTAAGTCGTGCCGTCGGCGACCACGCTGTCGGTATACGTCGTTGTGGAACTCGGAGTGGACCCCACGTTCGAGTAGGAACCGCAGGAAGTCCCGAAGACAGCGCGATAGACGTTGTAGCTCGTGACTCCCGAGGTAGTACTGGCTGTCCATGACAAGCTGACTGTATGAACGGGCGCCGCCGTTCCAGTGCCGGTCAGAGCCGCGGCGCTCGGTGAGTTGGATGCGGTGCTGGCAAATGACGCGGAGGCCGACGCGGTTCCGGTCGCACCCGGCGTGAACGTCACCGTAAACGGAACCGACTGGCTCGTCGTAACTGTAACCGGAAACGACAGTCCGCTGATAGAAAACTCGGAAGGGTTGGTGCCACTCAAGCTAACCGAGGTTACCGATACGCTTGCTCCGGTGGCAGTCAGCGTCCCGGTTTGAGTTCCACTTGTCCCGACCACCACACTTCCAGCGCTGACGGGACTAACGCTCAATGTGCCTTGGCTTTGCGTAATCGCAGATCCAGTCAGCGTTACGCTGAGCGTAGGATTCGAAGCATTCGAAGCGATCGCGACACTTCCGGTGAAATTGCCGGCCGACTGCGGTGTAAATGTCACGCTGAAAGACGCGCTCTGCCCGGGAGCCAAGGTCACCGGGGTGGATATTCCTGAGATGCTGTAGCCCGTACCGGCAACCGTAGCCTGAGAAATTGTTGCACTTACGCCGCCCGTGTTCTTCACCGTCTCGGTTTGCGCCTGATTCTGACCGACCGTGACGCCGGTAAACGTCAGGCTGGCAGGCGTTGCGGTCAGGGTAGCTGGTGTTACTCCAGTTCCAGACAGGGCAATATCAAGCGAAGTGCTCGATCCGCTTACAGTGATCGAAAGCTTTCCCGAACTGGCGCCCGCACTGGTCGGCGCGAACGCCACACCAAATGTCGTGCTTTGGTTTGACGCCAAAGTGAGCGGCAGTGCGAGACCCGAGTAGCTGTATCCGGCCCCGCTAACGGTAGCCTGAGAAATTGTGAGATTCTCGCCGCCCGTGTTCTTCAAGGTTTCGGACTGTGACTGCTGGGTGCCGATCTGCAGGCTCCCGAAGCTGAAGCTGGTCGGATTTGCCGTAAGGTTCCCCGCCGCGACCGCCGTCCCGGAAAGTGGGACGCTGAGCGTGCTCGAGTCGCTGTTGGTCAGGACTAAAGTCCCACTGACGTTGCCAATGGACTGGGGGGCAAAAACAACGCTAAAGACCTTGCTCACCCCAGGGGACAGGGTCAGCGGCAAAGTTAAGTCTGTAATGCTAAAACCGGTCCCACTAATATCTGCTTTCGTGATCGTAAGACTGGCGCCGCCGGTATTGCTCAGGGTGTTGGATTGGCTTTGGGTGGTCAGGACCTGCACATTTCCGAAAGTTACACTGACAGGGGCCGCGCTCAGCGCGCCGGGCAGCGGATTCTGCGTACTTTGTACGTTGGATTTGCCCGTGCTCACGCCCTGACACCCAACCATGGTGGCCAGGGCCAGTACAACGGCAAGAGCGTTCCAACGAGTGGGGAGGTAGCTCATAGGTAATTGAATAGGCTGAGTTTTCGGCTCCCAAGTGCACTGCTAGTGTGCCTTTTGCCGGTAAGCAGGATAAGGTCCCGAAGGGCCATGGTGGGAGGGTCCAGAAGGACTAATGCTTAGGGGCTACCATGACGACGCGAATAGGCTAGTCGAGGCTGTGAGCTAGCTATGTAAATTCATATCTTCTTGGAGGAGAGTTTCTTCTGAGGATCGGCTCCAGCCAGGACGAGTTCGCAAAGACTGTCGACAAAGTCGGGAGTCAACTTGTCGTGACGGATTAGGAATCGCATGTAGATGGGGCCATAGAGCGAATCAAGAAGCAGGTCCATATCCACATCTTTGCGCAGTTCGCCGCGCAGAATTCCGCGCTGGAGGGTGGCGTACGCCTCCCGGCGCCGTGGCCAGAGGAAGCGCTCCCGGAAAGCTGCGATGAGGTCTCGATCGCTCTGGCCTCCGCCCAGAATTGCGGAAACAATCCTTCCCCTCCGACTGCTAAAAATCTTGATCAGCTGACGCATCTGCTGGCTCATGTCGGTGCGGACGGAGCCGGTATCTGGAAAGTGGAGTTTGCGGGTCGTGCTGCTGGCGAACGCATCCGCAATAAGAGCAGCCTTGTTGGGCCACCAGCGGTAGACCGTTGCCTTGCCGACCCCGGCATGCGCGGCCACGGATTCAATGGTCAGTTCGGAAAAACCGTTCTGTCCCAGAAGTTTCAACGTGCTACGCAGGATGGCCGAGTGAGCCTGCTCGCTGCGCGGGCGCCCCGGAGCGCGCTTGCGGCGGCCTTCACCGCGTTTGGCGTGAGCCGGAGACTTCTGGCGCATAATCCTACCCTACCATATAATCCTAACCAGCCTGTAGAATCCAATACGCGCAGTATCGAATCTAAGGCAAGGTTTGCGGATTCCTCCTCGCGTCTGGGCGGCGTAGCCTCTTTCTTTTTCTTTCGAACTCTGGAGTGGTGCCTAAACAATGTGGATTGTTGCATTAGCGCTCAGGCGTCCCTACACCTTCGTCGTAATGGCGATCGTCATCATCGTTCTGTTTGGCACTACGGTTCTGCGCACTCCGGTTGACATTTTTCCGAATATCGACATCCCTGTGGTTTCGGTGGTTTGGTTCTATTCCGGCATGTCGCCGCTAGACATGGCCGACCGCATCGTGGCCAACTCCGAGCGCGGCATCACCACCACAGTCAACGACATTGAGCACATGGAGTCGCAGTCGGTAAACGGCTTGGGCGTCATCAAGGTATTTTTCCGTCCCGGCACCAACGTGCAGGGAGCCATCGCACAAATCACTGCGATCGCGCAGACCACGGTGCGCGGGTTGCCGCCCGGCACCACCCCGCCGCTGATTATTTCCTATAGCGCCTCTACTACGCCCATTATTCAGCTCGGCCTCAGCAGCAAGACTCTGCCCGAGCAGCAACTCTTCGATCTCGGCCAGAACTTCCTGCGCAACTATCTTGCAACCGTTCCCGGGGCAGCCACGCCCTATCCTTACGGCGGCAAGATCCGTCAAATTCAAGTGGACCTCGATTTGCCCAGGCTACAAGCTTACGGGCTCGCGCCGAATGACATTGTGAATGCCGTTAATGCGCAGAACATAATCCTTCCCACCGGTACCGTCAAGCTCGGCCCCACCGAATACAACGTAGAGATGAACGGAACGCCGCAGACCATCGCGGAATTGAACGACCTGCCGGTCAAAACATCTTCCAACGGTTCCACGCTCTACATGCGCGATGTCGCCCACATCCGCGACGGCTTTGCGCCGCAGACCAACATCGTGCGCCAGGATGGAAACCGCGGCGCTCTGATGTCGATCTACAAGAACGGCAACGCCTCGACGCTACAGATTGTCGCCGGAGTCAAGAACATCGTTGCGCAGGCCGTGCAAGCTCTGCCGCCGGAACTGAAGGTCACTTCGCTGTTTGACCAATCTCTGTTTGTGCGTGCTTCGATCGATGGGGTAGTCCGTGAGGCGGCGATTGCCGCGGCCCTGACCGCGGTCATGATCCTCATCTTCCTGGGAGATTGGCGTCCGACGATCGTCATATCGTTTTCCATTCCGCTTTCCATCTTCGTTTCGATCATCATGCTGGGCGCGATCGGCGAGACCATTAACATCATGACCCTGGGAGGGCTGGCGCTCGCCGTAGGCATCCTGGTCGATGACGCCACCGTGGAAATTGAAAACATCGAACGCAATCTCGGCATGGGCAAAGAGATGAAGCAGGCTATTCTCGACGGCGCACAGCAGATCGCCGTCCCGGCTTTCGTTTCCACGCTCAGCATCTGCATCGTGTTCGTGCCCATGTTCTTTCTGGCGGGCGTCGCCAAGTTCCTCTTTGTGCCGCTGGCGGAAGCTGTGAGCTTTGCCATGCTGGCCAGTTACCTGCTTTCGCGAACCCTCATCCCCACTCTGGTCATGTACATCATGCGTGGCCACGAGCATCGTGCGGAAGCGCCCAAGAGCGCGCTCGGCCGCTTCCAGCGCGGCTTCGAGCGCAAGTTTGAGGACTTCCGCCGCGGCTATGAGCAATTGCTCGAAACCACCCTCGAACATCGAGGCGCTTTCGTGGCTTGCTTCTTGGCCTTCTGCCTGCTCTCGCTTGGGCTATTCGCGTTTCTAGGCCAGGACTTCTTCCCGCAGGTGGATGCCGGTCTGCTGCGCCTGCACGTGCGCGCCCGTCCCGGCTTGCGGGTCGAGGAAACCGCGCGGCTCTGCGACCAGATCGAAGCCGTTTTGCGAGAGGAGATCCCGAAAAACGAACTGCAGACAGTTCTCGACAATATCGGGCTGCCCAACTCCGGCATCAACCAGTCTTACAGCTCGAACGGAACCATTGGGACAAGCGATGTTGAAATCCTGATCGGCCTCGACCCCGAGCATCATCACCCCACCGCGGGCTATACACGGAATCTGCGTGAGGTATTGCCTCGGCGCTTTCCCGGGGTGGAGTTCTTCTTCCAGCCGGCCGACATCGTTACCCAGATTTTGAACTTCGGCCTGCCCGCTCCCATTGACGTCCAGATCGTCGGTAATGATATGGGAACCAGTTATCTTCTTGCGCAGCAGATTGCCAACAAAATGCGGCACATCCCCGGCGCCGCCGATGTCCACGTGCAGCAGTTGCTCTCCCTGCCCACCCTGCACATGGATATCGACCGCACCCGAGTCACTCAGGTTGGGCTCGCGGCCCGCGACGTCGCCCAGAGTGTGCTGGTTTCTCTGAGCGGCAGCTTCCAAACTTCGCCGAACTTCTGGCTCAACCCGCGCAACGAAATTACGTACCAGGTGGCGGTACAGTCGCCGCAATACCGCATGGTCAGCATGCAAGACCTGATGACCATACCCGTGACCTCGCCGCAGGGCCCGCAATTGCTGAGTAACCTAGTTCAGTTGTATCCGGTGGCGCGGCCCGCCACCGTGAACCATTACAATGTGCAGCCGGTGATTGACGTTTACGCCAGCACACAGGACCGCGATCTGGGCGCGGTCGCTGCCGAAACCGAGAAAGTGCTCAAGACGTTCGACGGCCAATTGCCGCGCGGCACTCACATCGTGGTTCGGGGACAGGTGGCGACCATGCGCTCGTCGTTCTTCGGACTCGGCGTCGGACTGGTCGGAGCAATTCTGCTTGTCTACTTGCTGATTGTGATTAACTTTCAGTCATGGCTCGATCCCTTCATCATCATCGCTGCATTGCCAGGTGCTTTGGCAGGAATCTGCTGGTTCCTGCTGCTGACCCGCACCACGCTTAGTGTGCCGTCGCTCACCGGCGCGGTCATGTGCATGGGCGTAGCCACGGCCAATTCCATTCTGATGGTCAGCTTCGCCCGCGAGCAGTTGGACGAAGGCATTCCCGCCATGCAGGCCGCCGTCGCCGCTGGATACACGCGGATGCGCCCTGTGCTGATGACCGCGCTGGCCATGATCATCGGAATGGTCCCCATGGCGCTGGGCTTTGGCGAAGGCGGCGAGCAGAACGCTCCGCTGGGCCGGGCAGTCATCGGCGGACTGCTGTTTGCCACAGTCGCCACCTTGTTTTTTGTGCCAAGCGTGTTCGCCATCTTCCACAGCCGCCGGGAAGCCAAGCGCGCGCGCCAGGGGTTGGCATAGTTGTGAGTAGGATTAAGTAGTTTTTCAGGAATCGGAGTCAGCATGAGCGCAGAGAACGAGTCTAAACAACCGCAGTCGATGGAAAGCGAAGAGCATCATGCGTTGAGTGCTCAAGCCCAGCGTGACGCGGAGATCGCGGAGATACAGCAACACTCCCGGCACCAGCCTCCGGGAATCCAGAAGCCGCCCGAAGTTCCGCCCGCGCCCGCGAGTAAAGCGCTGACGATGGTGGGCATCGCCTTGCTGATCCTGCTGATCGCTGGTGCCCTGACCCTCTGGGACCACGTCACCCACGAGCGCGCGTTGGCCAAGGAGACTGAGCGCGAGACCGTGCCCACTGTCGCCGTGGTTTACCCCCAGTCAGAAAAACCCGACGAGGACCTGGTTCTGCCCGGGTCTCTGCAGGCTTATGAGGAGTCTCCGATTTACGCTCGCACCAACGGCTACCTGGTGCGTTGGTACAAAGACATTGGCAGCCGGGTGGAAAAGGGCGAGTTGCTGGCAAAGATCGATACTCCTGAAGTTGATCAGGAGCTGAACCAGACCCGCGCCGCGCGTCTGCAAATCCTGGCGCAGATGGATCTTGCTAAGATCAGTGCCGACCGCTGGGAAAACCTGCGCAAGACGGATTCCGTCTCCGCGCAGGAAGCTGATCAGTACGAGAGCGGATACAAACAGAGCCAAGCCAACCTGGCTTCCGCCGACGCCAATGTCCGTCGCCTCGAACAACTTGAAGGCTTCAAGGATGTTTATGCCCCATTCTCAGGCGTGCTCACCCGCCGCAACGTCGATCCCGGCGCGCTCATCAACGCAGGAGCCGGTGTTGGCACCGGCGCCGCTGGCCGCGAACTGTTTGACCTTGCACGAGTCGATCCCTTGCGGGTCTACACAAGTGTGCCGCAAGCGTACGCACCGTTTATAAAGGTTGGCGCCAAGACTGCCGTCACTCTGCAGGAATTTCCCGGCGAGAAGTTTTTCGGCAAGGTGGTGCGTACAGCGGAATCCATTGATCCAGCCACCCGGACACTGCTGGCCGAGGTCGATGTGCCCAACAAAGACGGGCGCCTATTGCCCGGCTCATTCGGCGAGGTGCACTTCGCCGTCGGCTCTGGCGTGAACAAGGTCACGATTCCGGTGAACGCGATGCTCTTCCGTGCGGAGGGCCCACGCGTAGCCGTCGTCGGTTCGGGCGGCAAGGTGCAGCTAAGGCCCATCAACATTGGACGCGATTACGGCGCGACATTGGAGATACTCGGCGGCGTCTCCCCCACCGACCAGGTCGTCATCAACCCCGCGGATTCACTCGAGGACGGGCAGCAGGTGAACGTGGCTCAGCCGCAGCATCAGAAAGGCAGCGGATCGTGAATCGAGCCGCAATCTCGGCTGCTCTCGCGCTGCTCGGTCTTGCCGCCGGATGCACGGTCGGTCCGCGTTACAGCCGGCCCGCGCCTCCCGCTCCACCGCCGGATGCTTGGAAGACGCAGCCGCCGTGGCAGGAAGCCACGCCCAAGGATTCGATTCCCAAGGGCGCGTGGTGGCAAGTCTTCAACGACCCGGCGCTCGATGCCTACGAACAACAATTGCTCCAGGCAAACCAGTCTCTGGTGGCCGCACGCGATCGTCTAGACCAGGCACGCTCGCTGGCGCGCGTCGCCACTGCTGACATGTTCCCGCAACTCTCGGCCGATCCCAGCGCAGTGCGGCAGCGCGGCTCCGGTAACCGCCCTCTGGACGGCCAGGCACTGACCATCGGGACGAACGGCAAGCCTGAGCCGATCCTTCCTTATACGCAGAACGTTTATACAGTTCCGTTTTCTCTGAGCTATGAGGTCGATCTTTTCGGACGCGTGCGGCACAACGTGGAAGGTGCCAACGCTTCTTTGCAATCCACGGCGGCCGATCTTCAGAATGTGCAGTTGGTGCTGACCGCTGAACTCGCCGCCGACTACTTCACGCTGCGTGAGCTGGACGCCGAGTTTCAAGTAGTGCAAGAGTCCGTGGGCTACCAGCAAAAAGGTCTTGATCTGGTGAAGAGCCGTCACGATGGCGGCATTGCCAGCGGACTCGAAGTTGCGCAGCAGGCAACCGTGCTCGACTCCACGGTATCGCAGCTCGCCCTGGTGCAGCAGTCGCGCGCGCAATTTGAGCACGCCATTGCGGTGCTGGTCGGCCAGGCCGCCTCTAGCCTGAGTTTGCCGGTCGCACCGTTGCGCGCCACGCCGCCGCCCGTGCCGCTTGGAGTGCCCTCGGACGTGCTCGAGCGCCGGCCTGATATTTCCACGGCCGAGCGCCTGATGGCTTTCCAAAATGCGCAAGTCGGAATCGCGCGCGCGGCCTTCTATCCGCACATCACCCTAAGTGGTTCAGGAGGTTGGCAGAGCCGCGATCTCGGCCCGCTTCTCAATGCGCCCAGTCTTTTCTGGTCGCTCGGCGCCGATGCCCTGCAGCCCATCGTTGAAGGCGGCCGGAACCGCGCGAACCTGGCCGCTGCGCGCGCGTCCTATGACCAGTCCGTGGCCAACTACCGCCAATCTGTACTCACTGCGTTCCAGGAAGTCGAGGACGGAATCAGCAATCTGAGCACGCTTTCCCAAGCCCTGGCCACGCAGGGCGCAGCGGTGGAAGATGCGCGCCTCGCGCTGACGATCGCCAACAATCGCTATATCGGCGGAGTCACCAGCTACCTCGACGTCATCAATGCGCAGACCACGCTGCTGACTAGCGAACGGTTGCAGACGCAACTGCTCGGCCAGCAGATGGTAAGCTCCGTTTTTCTGGTGAAGGCTCTCGGTGGTGGCTGGGACGCTAGTCAACTGGACCACCAGCAAATTCATCCCAAGGCTAGTCAGGCTCTTCAGCCTTAAGGGCATCTTCGAGGATCGAAACTGTGCTGCCGTGAAACCTCATTTCGAGAGGCGTTTTGCAGTCGTTTCAGTTGACAACGGCGTCGAACAGGCCTAGTATTATAGCTGGATGAAATAGTTCTTCTTACTCTTTCAGGTTCGGAAGCAAGTCGATCCCATCCGAAGTTTTTCCATCTAGCCCGCTGGAAGAGTAAATCGCTTCAAGACACGTCATGACTGGGATTCTTTGTGTCGGTTCCACCTTGTTGTGTCTGTGTTGACTGTCCGAGCCTGGAGGGAGAAAACATGAAAAACACCAAGTTTCTTGTGAAAGTGAACCGCAGCGGCACTCGCGCTCCTGAATACGTGCAGCGCATCGACCGCACTCCCATCCAGACCACAACCGACCGCAAGCTGGCACTGATTATGGGGAGATTCACAGCGGAAGACGCAGTCAAGTCCATCCAGAATTCCCGCTGCAACCCTGAGTTGATCTCCGTCCAGGTCAGCGCCTAGTATTTCTCGGCAGCAGGCCCTAGCGCACACGGAATACGCTCCTAAGATCCGTGCAGCGCTCCCTCAGTCCGCTGGGCTGAGAGCAACGCCATCACCGTACTATTCCTGTGGGATCTATGTCGCTGAAAGACTCAGGATTCGTGTCAGGGTACGCCTTCAGGCATACCGTAACGGAAGCCTGATCAGTCGCGCCTTTAGGCGCTGCGCTTCAAAACCTGGATTTCAGAATCCGCCTCGCAAAGCCACGCAAAATCAACACCGGCTTTCGGTGCTTAGCGCCATCCGATCAGCGCAATAGTTTTCCCGCAGCCTGTTAGTATTCTCGCGGGGAATTTATGGACTCCCCTATCGCGGCGAAAGGACCGCCAGCGTGGCGCAAAACGAAAAAACCAGTTACAACCGCTTCCTCCTCCTGGTGGCAGGACTTGGCGGCTTGCTGTACGGAGTGGATGTCGGCATCATCGCCGGCGCGTTGCCCTACCTCGAAGCCACTTCTGGTTTGAATGCGGGCCAACTCTCGACCGTGGTCGCAGCCGTTCTTCTCGGCAGCGTCATTTCAACTCTGTTTGCTGGCGCGCTGGCAGATTGGATGGGACGCAGGCTCCTGATGACGCTCAGCGGTGTGCTGTTTGTCGTCAGCATCCCAATGATCGCGCTCTCCCATGGTTACGAACCCTTGATTCTTGGCCGGCTTCTTCAAGGCATCAGTGCGGGCTTGATCGGGGTGGTGGTCCCGCTGTATCTGGCAGAGTGTCTATCGGCGTCGAGTCGCGGCAAGGGTACGGGCATCTTCCAATGGCTCCTCACCCTCGGAATCACGGCGGCCGCCTTTGTTGGGATGTATTTCAGTTTTCGTGTTGACGAAGTGGCGAAGCTCGGAGACGCAGCCACGCTGATTGCATTTAAAGACACAGCTTGGCGCAGCATTTTCTGGGTCTCGCTGCCGCCCGGCATCTTGTTCGTGATCGGCAGCCTCATGGTAGCGGAATCCCCGCGCTGGCTGTTCCGCTGCGGCAAACGCGACGCCGCTTACGCCGCCCTCCTTCGTTCCCGCACCACTGAGCAGGCCGACCTCGAACTTAACGAAATGGAGCAAGCGTCCGCCGCGGAAAAAGCCAGCACCTCAACCGGAGCCGGGGCGAAGGAATCGCTCTTGCGCCGCAAGTATGTGATCCCGTTTGTCCTGGCCTGTGTGATTCTCGCGTGCAACCAGGCCACCGGCATCAACTCCATCATCGGCTACAATACGAACATTCTTTTGCAGAGCGGCCTCTCCGATGTCCAAGCTCATTGGGGCTACGTTCTATTCACCATCGTGAACTTTCTGGTGACCATCGGCGGCGTGATGCTGGTAGATCGCAAGGGACGCAAGTTCCTGCTATCGGTGGGAACGGCCGGGATTATCGTTTCGCTGGTCTGCACCGGCTTTCTCTTCCGCCAGACGGAACGATTGCGCGTGGATTCCAGAACCACAGTTCAATCCATGGTTCAATCGGACCAAAAGATCGCGCTCACTTATGACCAGACC
>Ga0307478_10003277_pt1 | contig 12096 bp, 8 predicted proteins | sample atmos_gasesECM4C_2_FD_203713 | JGI IMG/M metagenome (GOLD analysis project Ga0307478, IMG submission 203713) | Hardwood forest soil microbial communities from Morgan-Monroe State Forest, Indiana, United States - atmos_gasesECM4C_05 | ecosystem: Environmental > Terrestrial > Soil > Temperate...
GTCTACCAGGGTAAACGTCATGATATCCAGCGGCATGAGCAACCTCCCAATCGGAAATCCTTTGGGCAGGGCCGGAATTGGGAATGTGCGGATTCCCGATGTCTCTCTTCGGCAAGACCATAGGTCACCACCCCGCACCTGTCAAGCCCGCAACTCATCGCGCAGCCTTGCTCGCCAAGTAAAGTGGCACAGCCATTTCTGGCTGCGCGCCCTTCAAAAATCGACCAGCCGAGCCCGCATCAGACGTGGTAAGTGACGGACATGTTGTCATCCTCATTAATTCGAGTGAAACGCAGAAGCGAGACAAGCTACTCAAGGTTATATACTGACGACTATGCGTTCTTCTCATCTCGTCCAAACAGCATTTTTGTTACTCCTTGTCCCGGGCCCGCTCTTCGCTTGCGAATGCGCACGGCCTAAGCCCGATGGTCTCTCACCCCGCCTGTCAGCCGAAGCAATGCGCCGAACAGACGTGATTTTCGAGGGAAAGGTACAAAGTGTCGAGTTGAAGTGGAAGCTCGTCAATGCGCAAGTCGGAGAACTCATTCCGGCGGACATTGAAGAAGGCGAGCCGGGCATGCAGGTCTCCTTCGAGGTGCTCCGCAACTACAGCGAAACCGAACAGAAGCATTTGCAAGTTAGAACTGGCCTCGGCGGCGGCGATTGCGGCTTCCCTTTCGAGGTTGGCGAGAAGTATCTCGTCGACGCAGACAAAGATGAGTCCGGCGACCTCTCAACCGGCATCTGCTCCCAAACTGGATTGCTAGAGGACCGCCAGGTAGAGGTAGCTTACCTGCGCGGCGACCCGGAAATTCCAGAGACTGCCGCGAGGAATCTACCGCCTCCAACCGGCCAACTCTGTGGGCATTTGGTTCTGGATAACGCGATTCGCCCCGCTGACGGAGAGGTCTTGCTGTTTCGCGCGGGAAGCAATTCCATCCTTCCGTCCGAAGGAGCCGACCTAGGGGCGGATGGCTCCTTTTGCATTAAAGATGTCCGTCCGGGAAAGTATTTCATGGTATTTAGCAGTGGCCCAGAACATTCGCCCACGTCGTTTGTCTTCTTTCCCGGCGTTCCCAAGTTGTCCGAAGCGAAAGCGATAGAGATCACTGTAGGCCAAGAGATTTCCCACATTTTGTTCACAGTAACACCCCAAAGAACATATGCCGTGAGCGGCAAAATCTCTAATTTCAACAGGGGTCAACGACAGGCCGAGCCCAAAGTGATGTTACTCGGCGCCGACCGCTTCTTGCTTGCGCTGTCCTACGTTCAAGAGGTAACCGCAGACGGTACATTTACTTTCCCCAAGGTTCTCACCGGGAAGTACTGGGCGATTGTCGACGTCGAGTCCTCTGGCGACACGAAATGGTCAACGAAGAAAGTAGAAGTAAACGTCGATGGAGATATCCGAGACCTGTCTCTGGACCTGACCGCAAATTGAGGCTTCCCTAGCCCACCCAATCATGTTGATTAGCCTACCAAGAACGTTAGCGCTTGGCTCTTCTTTCTCATCTGCATAGAGACGAGGACAGACGGGACGTTTTCCCGTTTCTCATTCGCGTTTTGCATGAAGGTCGTGTCGTTGCTGAGGGTGCAGGTCAGAGTCGCTACATGCCTTAGCGGATCGGCTCTTCGCCACTAACTCCCGCACCTCCATGCGCTTTCGTGTACCATGTCGTAATTTTCTTGACATGGTTACTGTTTTGTGCTACCATGCCTCGTGAAATCGACCCTCAATCCTCGCCTTCTAACTCCTTTATCTTCCGCACTTACAAATCTTCGTCTCTTTCCTCAAAAATTCGCCGTTCTAAGCCCTTTAGAATACGCACTTACAAACGCTTCTAGAGCTAACTCCTTTAGAATACGCACTTACAAAAAACCCGGGGGGAGGGGGGTACCCGCACCACTTTTCCGCACACCGCTTCCCCGCATTGCGCCGTCTGCTCCCTCCGCTAACACTCGTCGCCGGCGTAGAATCTTCCCTATGCCCCCGGTCCTCCGCCCCTACGATCCGCAGGACTTTTCCGCGCTCTACCGTCTCGACCAGTCCTGCTTCCCTGCCGGCATCTCCTACTCCAAAACCACTTTGCGTTACTTCCTCTCTCTGCGCACCGCGGACTGCCTGATAGCCATGCAAGACACTCACATCACCGGATTTGTCCTTACCGAAGAAAATCCGCCGCTGGCCCACATCATCACGCTCGATGTCGCCGAGACATTTCGCCGCCAAGGTGTCGGCTCTGCTCTGCTGGCCGAAAGCGAACGCAACTTGGCCCGCCGCGGCGTCCGTCACATCCTCCTGGAAACCGCAACCAACAACGAACCCGGCGTTGCCTTCTGGCAGCACCACGGTTATGTTGTGAAGGCTACACTCAAGCGCTATTACCTGGGCCGGCTTGACGCCTACGAAATGCGCAAAATCATGCCCGCCCCGGCCAACGAACGGGCGGCCAAAAAGGAAATCTAGCTCGCATGCCCCTGTTCCAGGCAATTGTCCTCGCGCTCGTGCAAGCCTTTACGGAATTTCTCCCGGTTAGCAGCACCGCGCATCTCGTTCTTTTTCCTTGGCTTTTGCACTGGCCCGATCCGGGCGAAGCCTTCGACGTGGCCCTGCATGCCGGGACGCTGCTGGCCGTAATCCTCTACTTCTTCAAGGATTGGCTGACCCTGCTGGTCTGCGGACTCGGCGGGAAATACCCGGCCAATGCCCCGGCCGAGGAAGTCGCGGTCCATCGGCGAATGTTTTGGTACATGGTCGTCGGCACCATTCCCGGAGCCATCCTGGGCAAACTGTTTGACAAGCAGATCGAAGAAAACTTGCGCACCCCCGCCATCATCGGCGGTTCGCTTATCCTGGTGGCTTTACTCATGTGGTGGGCCGACTCCCGGGCCACCCTGGCGCGCAAACTCGAGCAATCCGACTGGGGCGACGCCATCGGAATCGGGACGGCGCAGGCCATAGCGCTGTGGCCTGGCGTTTCGCGTTCGGGCATCACCATCACCGCGGGACTATTTCGGAATTTCACCCGCGAGGCGGCCACTCGTTTTTCCTTCTTGCTGTCCGCTCCCATCATCGCAGGGGCCGTAGCCACCAAACTCCCTGGGCTGATCAAGCTGCACAAGGCAGGCGCCCTGGACTTGCCGCTATCCACGCTGGTCATCAGCATCCTGGTCTCCGGGGTGGCCGGCTACCTGGTTATCGCCTTCTTTCTCCGGTACTTGCAGACACGCACGCTCAAAGTATTTGTTGTCTACCGAATCGTGTTTGGTATCATCGTACTGGTTTTGGCATTCCTAAAGGTGGGTGCGCGATAGCGCCAACGCATCCATCCCGCGGCTCTCAGCCTTCCCCAAAGACTGAGGAGAGTATTGTGCGCTTTCTAACTCCAACCGAAAACAAGCGGCTCAATGAGCTGATCGGTTTCCTGTTCATAATCCTGGCGGTGCTGGTCGCACTGTCCTTAATCTCGTATTCTCCGCATGACGTGGCCTTCAACGTCTCCGCGCCACCCGCGGATGGCCCGCTAGCCCACAACTGGATCGGGCCGGTGGGCGCTTACGCCGCCGATATTTTCTTCCAAATGTTTGGGTTCGCGGCGTTTCTGCTCCCCGTGGCGCTGCTGATTCTGGGCTGGAAATGGTTTCGCAGCCGCGCCATCAATTCGCAATTCGCGACAATCTTTGGCTACATGCTGCTGCTGCTGTCACTGCCTTCCCTGCTTTCGCTTTGGCATTTTCCCGAAGTTCGCGGCTTGCCACCGGGCGGCATGCTTGGTTCCCTTCTTTCCGGGAGCTTGCAGGCTGGATTTAATTTCTGGGGCGCGAGCCTGATCGCGTTTGCGTTCTTTCTTACTTCCCTGTTCATGACCACCAGTTTCTCTTTCGCGGGAACCCACGCCTGGGCAAAAAGCACTAAAGGACCGCTCGGCGCCGTCGAAAAGCTAGGCTTGCTGCAGAAGGCGCAAGCGCGCTGGCAGGACTGGCGGGACCGCCGCGAGCAGGAACGCATGCGCCGCCGCGTGGAAGAGACGCGCATCTCTGGCCGCAAACCGGTGAACCAGCTTGGATCGGGCGCCGCTCCCACCGAAACACAGGGTTCGATTCAGCTGGCCGATGAAGCCGACATCTTTGAAGCGCAAGAGAAGGAAGAGAAACCGCGAGACTCGCGCAGGCCGCCCATTCTTTTTCTGAATCAAGAGAAGAAGGAAAAAGTCAGCGCCAAGAAATCCGGTGAGCCGAAAATCGCCAAAGGCAGCACCAACTACAAGCTACCTTCTATTTCGTTGCTGCGCGAAGGCGAGCGCAGTCACAAGCTGGACGAAGATGAACTCAAGATTCGTGCGCGCGCGATCGAAGACAAGTGCCTGGAATTCGATATTCAGGGCCGCGTCACGCAGATTAATCCCGGCCCGGTAGTCACCACGTTCGAGTTCAAACCGGAAGCCGGCATCAAGTACAGCCGCATCATCGGTCTGACCGAAGATCTCTGCCTGGCGCTGCAGGCCGAATCGATTTTGATTGAACGCATACCGGGCAAATCCACCATCGGTATTGAAGTCCCCAACATCAATCGCCAAACCATCGCGCTGCGCGAAATTATTGAAGCGCCGGAATTCCTCAATTCGCCGAGCAAGCTCACCCTGGCGATGGGGCGCGACTTGCACGGACGAATGCGGGTCACCGATCTGGCCGCCATGCCGCACTTGCTCATCGCCGGCTCCACGGGCACCGGCAAGAGCGTGTTCATCAATTCGCTGATGATGTCCATCTTGTATAAGGCGAGTCCCGACGATGTGAAGCTGGTGCTGGTCGATCCCAAGCGGCTGGAATTGAATCTTTATGACAATATTCCGCATCTGCTCGCACCGGTGGTCACTGACCCGAAGATCGCGTCCAACGTGTTGCGCAACGCCACCCGCGAAATGGAGAACCGCTTGAAGCTGCTGGCGCAACGCGGCGTGCGCAATATCGACCAGTACAATCGCACGTTCCAGAAGACGCAATCGCTATCGCTGTTTGACAACGTGGAGGAAAGCGAGCACAAGCCGCTTCCCTACCTGGTGATTGTGATCGACGAATTGGCCGACCTGATGATGGTGGACACCAACAATGTGGAAGAGTCCATCACCCGCTTGGCACAAATGGCACGCGCGGTTGGCATTCATTTGATCTTGGCCACGCAGCGGCCTTCGGTCGATGTGATTACCGGCTTGATCAAGGCTAACTTTCCGGCGCGCATCTCGTTCCGCGTGGCTAGTAAGGTCGATTCACGCACCATTCTCGATTCCAATGGCTCGGAATCGCTGCTCGGCAAAGGGGACATGCTGTATCTGCCGGCCGGCTCCGCGCGCCTGCACCGTATTCACGGCCCACTGGTCACGGAAGACGAAATCACCGCGGTCTGCGATTTCTGGCGCGAACAAGCGCAGGCCAAGTACAACGAAGATTTGCTGGCGACTCCCAAGGATGAAAACGCCGAGGCGGCGGGCGATGACACCGTGGGCGAAGGCGAAGATGCCGAGGAAGTCGACGACGATTTGTATCAGGACGCGGTACGCGTGGTTTGCGAAATGGGCCGCGCCTCCACTTCCACGCTGCAGCGCCGCCTGCGCATCGGCTACGGCCGCGCCGCGCGCCTCATCGATTTGATGGAAAAAGATGGCATCGTCGGCCCGCCCGACGGCACCAAGCCCCGCGAAGTCTTAAAGGGCCGCAACTGGATGAAGGAATTCGACGACACCGCTCAATAACGAGCGACTCCGTAAAAAGAAGAACTATTCATACCGAAGAGCGACCAGCGGATCGACGCGAGAAGCGCGACGCGCCGGCACCCAACAGGCGACCATGCCGGTGATCAGAAGGAGAGCTGCGACCGAACTCAGGGTTACGGGGTCGTAGGCGGAAACGCCCCAAAGTTGCGTGGCAATCACGCGGGCCACGGCAAGGCTGGCTATTACGCCAAGCACGATGCCTCCGCCGACCAAGGCCAGGCCCATGCGGATCACCAGGCTGAGGACATGGCCCTTCTCGGCGCCGAGCGCCATGCGAATGCCGATTTCGTGCGTGCGGCGAGCGGTGGTGTAGGCCAGGACGCTGTAGACTCCAATAGTCACGAGCACCAAGCCGATGGTGCCGAATACGCTCATCAGTAAAAATCCGAAGCGCGGGCCGGCGTATGCGAACTGCGCAATGAAGCCTTCCAGAGTGCCGGTGAAGGTGAGGGCGACGTTGCTGTCGGTGGCCCAGATTTCGTGGCGGATGGCGTTCATCAGGGTCATGGGCTCTGGACCGGTGCGCACCAGCAGGCCGCGGGCCGCAAAGCCGGTCATGGTGTAGGGGACCCAGATTTCGGGCTGCACGGGATCTTGCAGGCCGCGGTTTTTGACGTCCGCGACCACGCCGATGATTTCGAACCAGGGATCGGCGAGTTTGTCTGGAAACTGCTCGAATTGCGCGATGTGGACACGTTGGCCCATGGGGTTTTCGTTGCCAAGGTATTTGTGGGCAAAGGTTTGGTTGACGATAGCCAGCTTGCGCTTCCCTTCTACTTCGGCTTCCGTGAACGGACGTCCATCAATGAACTGGATTTTGAGCACCGGGAAGTACCCTTCGCTGCAAAGCTGAAACATTGCAGTCCATTTTTCGACATGTGTTTTGCCGGGAATCTCAATGTCACTGGGGATTCCACCGAACGGCGGCAGCGTGCTGGTTTCGGTAGCTTCGATTACTCCCGGTAGCGCCTTGACGCGATTCAGCACTGGGCGGAAGAAGCCAGCGAGTTGGTCGGCGGTCTTATAGCGGTCCTCGGGGAGAGGCAGGCGAACCACGAAGATGTGGTCGGGCTGGAGGCCGAGGTGCACGTCGCGAAGAGCGACGAAGCTGCGCATGAGGAGGCCGGCAGCCACGAGCAGGGTGAGCGACACGGCGACTTCGAAGACGACGACGGCGTTGCGCAGCCGGCCGTGCGCGGAGCCACCGGAGGTTCCTTTGCCGCTGTCGCGCAAGGGATCATTGAGATCGCGGCGAACGACCTGGAGGGCAGGTGCGAGGCCGAAAATGATGGCGGTCAGGGCGGCGCTGCACAGCGTGAAGGCGAGCACGGGAAGATTGAGGTGGATGACCGCTTCGGCGGGAATGATCCGCGGGGGAATGAGGGCGACGAGGCCCTTGAGTCCACCCCAGGCGAAGAGTGCGCCCAGAATTGCCCCGCTGACGGCCAGGAGAAAGCTTTCGACTAGAAGTTGGCGAACGATGCGCCAGCGGCCTGCTCCGAGCGCGGCGCGGATGGCGAATTCCTTTTCGCGAGTCGTGGCGCGCGCGAGAAGCAGGTTGGCCACGTTGCCGCAACCGATCAACAGCAGGAGGCCTACGGCGGCGAGGACTATATAGAGCGTGGTGCGGAATTGGCCTACGACCAGGTCCGTAAGCGTTTCGATGTGCACGCTGAAATTCTTTGGATAATCCTTGGGATATTTAGTGGCGAGGTTCTTGGCGACAACAGTGAGGTCGGCTTCGGCTTGGCGGATGGAGACGCCAGGTTTGAGGTGAGCGAGCAGGAACCAGAATTGAGGGAATCCGTTCTGTGCTTGCGCGGCGGCGCGAGTGGGCTTTTGCGGGAGCCACATGTCGGCATCACCCCAGCCAAAGCGCGGAGGCATGATGCCGATGAGGGTGCGCTGGGTGCCGTTGAGGACGAAAGTTTTGTTGATGATGCTGGGGTCGGCGCTGAAGCGGCTTACCCAGGTTTTGTAACGCATGATGAAGACCGGAGGCGCGCCGGGCTCGTAGTCCGCGGGTTGAGCAACACGGCCGAGAAGCGCGGGCATGCCCAGAAATTCAAAAGTACCGGGAGTGACGAGGCTGCCGTCGAAGCGCTCGGTGCCCTCGCCGGAACGGTACAGCACGTCGAGGCCATCATTGGCGATGACCCGATCAAAGACGTGATTCTGCTCGACATAATCCAGAAATTCCGCACCGGAATAGCCACCGCGGCCACCGGGTTGGTTTTGCTCGGTGTCGTGGATCTGGACAGAGACGAGACGGGAGGCGTCGGTGTAAGGGAACGGCTCCATCAAGACATTTTCGATGACGCTGAAGATGGCGGTGGAGGCTCCGATGCCGAGGGCCAGGGTGACGGCGGCGATGATGGTGAAGGTGGGGCTTTTACGCAGGTTGCGGAGAGCGAAGCGGATATCCTGCCCGAGGGTGCCCATGAAATCCTCCGAGATGAATGGATACGTGAAAGCTATACGTAGCTAGGCACTTAAAAGTTCCAACGCACAGGAATGAGAAAAGTGTGCGTATGGTTTAGGACGAGCGCACTGGCTAAAAGTGAGCCCAAAGAGTGGTGCGCCGGCGGTACCGCATTCCTGCGGAATGGGTCAAGCATGTTGTGTATGACCGAGCCTTGACCGGAAAGCCTACTGTGAACCCTGAGGCGCTGCTACCGCGAGAAGAGTGGCTCACCTAGCGAGGATTACGAACCGGTCCCGGTCGGGATTGGTTGCTCACACGGGTGAGAATTTCTGACGGTCCAGTTGGCAGAAACTGAGGGTGTTAGGGCTGAGATCTTGCCGAGATGGGCCGCAGCAGTGCCTGCCTGCCGCAGACGGGCTGCGCCCCTAGGTAAATCTAAAGAGGAAAGTGATTATGGCACCGACGGCGGCTGATATTTTGGCTGAGACACTGATGGAATGGGGAGTGGACACGGTTTTTGGGCTTCCGGGGGACGGGACTAACAGGATCATCGAGGCGTTTCGCAAGCGGCAAGACAAGGTCGAGTTTATTCATGTGCGGAATGAGGAGTAGGCAGCGCTCATGGCTTGCGCTTACGCGAGGTACAAGGGAAAGCTGGGCGCTTTTGGACTCAGGCGGGGCGGCGAGGAGGGCCCGCCTGCTATTGGGTAGCGAGTATTCATCCAGCTGTAAGGGTGACCGCTGACGTTGCGGAAGACCAAGGAAAGCGCCCGCGTATCGAAGGCGTTGCGCGACCGGCTTGAACCAACCGGTGCGCAGCCGGTGGGCGAATATAGGCAACGGCATATCTCAATCCCCTCGCTACTTATAACCTAAGTCCTGCGGATTCAAAGGTAGAGGTTTGGCACCGTGCGTGCCCGGGCTGTCTCAGGATTCTTGTGCGATAATTCCGGAGGATTCCATGAAACGGTTCTTGCCCACGGCTAGCTTTTGCGCGGCAATCCTGTTTTGCATTCCAGGCTCAGCTCGGGCCAACCCAACCCAACTCACGTTAGTCAGCGGGGGCAACATTGTCGACAGCGGCTATTACGTGGGGCCGTATACCGCAAAGGTAACCGGCGGCAGCAGCATGCAGATCATTTGCGATAATTTCAATACCACAGTACACGTCGGGCTAAGCTGGTTGGCGGTTGCCAATACATTTTCGAGTCCAAATTTCCTGACGCAAGTGAAGTTGGCGGGATCAAGCACGACCGGCAAGTCGGCTTTGCAGAACTACGAAGCGGCGGCGTGGCTGGCGGAGCAGATTTTTGCCAACATGAACAATCCGACGAAGGTGGGTAATCTGCAGTTTGCCTTATGGGCTATCTTCTCCTCACAAGCTATGGGATCGGCGGGTTTCAACTCAGCCGCAGCCGTGTATTACAACCAGGCGATCAACGGGATATACACAACGGGACAGTTTTCCAATGTAACTATCTGGACGCCCAGTCCCCTGAGCGCTTCGCAGGAATACATAACCGTGACCCCCGTTCCGGAGCCGTCTAGTGCGCTATTGCTGGGCGCGGGACTGCTGGCGATTGGGATCGCTGTTCGCCGGCGGATGATTGTGGTTCCCCTGGTTTCGTAGTTCGCGCCCGATACCACTGAGTCCGAACGGAGATAAACGCCAGACGGTTACTCCGTCCGGCGTTTTCCTTTGGGCTTCCCGACATGTCGGTTGTGAAGAACATGCCCTCTATAGTTAACTGGTTGTCAAAAACCTTAAGGTTCTACTTTCGGATAGACCTTAGAAGGCGGAATGGCGGAATATGGACCCAGGTGGGACCCTAATCGCCCACGTCTTACACGTCGCTGGTTTTTCGACTAGTCAAAAGCCCCGGCTGCTTTCGCGGCCGGGGCTTTTCTTGGCGCTGAGGAGAGAACTTATTCTTCGTCGCCCTCGCCTAGCTCGGCGAGAACGGGGGTCAGTGTGCCGAACAGGCCGTGGAGCTCATCCGCGCCGCCGGCGGTGAAGAACAAGGTGTCTGATGAGCCGGCGCCGCCGTTGTTGCCGAAGGTGAGCGACCAGAGGCCGGGGATGGTCACAAGGGAATTATCTGGATTCCTGACGAAGCCGATAAATTTCTTGCTGAAGCCGTTGAAGGCGGCGATCCAGCCGCTGCGGAAGTTGCCTACGAGGATGGTGTTGCTGAACTCGCCGAAATCGCGGGGAGTCCAGACGACGCCCCAAGGGGCGTTGAACCAGTCGCCGTGCTCGAGGCGACCCTGGAGTTTGCCCGAGGTGCTGAAGATGTCAACAAAGCCGAAGCCATCGCCGCCGACGGGATCATGGCGCGGGCCATCTTGTTTGGCATAGGTGACGAAGATGCTGCCGCCGATGTTCTGGACGTTGAAGGGAGCGAAGTCGACGGGAATGCTGTCGTCGTCGAAGGCGTCTTCGCCGAGATGCACGCGGTGGAAATTGGTGTCGTAGACTTCGACACGGCCGGAACGGAAATTGGAGACGTAGAGAACTTTAACCACTTTGCCATCGATGTTGATTTCGCCGGAGGTCATCCCCTTGTAGACCGCGCTGTCGGGCGCGCCCTTGTCGGAGTTATCGACTTCCAGGACGGCATTGACCGAGGGAGGTTTAGCACCAGCGGCAATGTTAGCTCCTGGATTCCATCCCGAGATTGTTCCGTCTTCAGTGGAAAAGATGAAGACGGCGGGCAAACCCGCGGGGGTGCCCTTGTTCAAAAGAAAATCGGTGCCGCTCCCGTTGAAGACAACGCCGGTTGGCGCCGACTGGGTTCCGGGTGCGAAGCCCGGAGGCGGAACCATAACAAAATCGTTGAATGGGCTGTCGATCCCGTTACCGTTGGAATCGGGATGAGGATCGGCCGCGAAGAAGCTGGCGGGGGTTGCTACTGGTGTGGTTCCGGAGATGGAATACAGCGTTGAGGTGCCGGAGTTATTGTTGCTGATCCAAAACGGGCTGCCGTTGGGGGAGCGAGTGAGTCCCCAGGGATTGAGGAGGTTGGGGTCGTGCACTGGTGCTTTACCGACGGATTCAGTAGGGTCTGCTACTAAGTTAGTTTGCGTGTAGTGTTGAGCGGGAGTCAGGTTGGGAAAGGCGAATGCGGCAACCGCAAAGACGGCTGAGAACTTTGCCGACTTCAAGAGACACTGCATGAATTGTATTCCTCCAGAACAAGATTTCAGTCAGCTAGACAAAATGGAGCAAGACAAGCTGCTGGGTGTTGGTTAATGGCCCGCGAGCGTTGCGACGTGGGCATGGGCGCCTCGAGCAATGCTGACGGACAGGAAAAATGTAGTTCCTTGGGGGAGAGCAAATGTCACGCCAAAGTCAAAACGTGGTCAACATCTGGGAGGGCGAAATTGTTTGGTTGTTTACCGGGAAAAGAATGCGGGCTCGGCGGCTGCGGTGTGAGGCGTGCCCCCGCTGGGATGAACCGGGCGGCTAACTGATTTGCGACAAGGCTCTGAGTGATTCTGGCGCGCGGGCAAAAAGAAAGATACCGTACGGTGAAAGCCCAACACTCACTTTCCAACAAGGAGAAGAAATGGCGCACCGATGGCTAGAGCTGTGCTGCGTAGGAGTTCTTGCATGCTCGCTGACTGCTGTGCCGGCGGGATCGCAGGGGAAAGGAAAGGGTCATGACAAGCATGCTAGCGACGACGATGACCGGGGCAAAGGCAAGAAAAAGGCCAAGCATGAGTTTGATGATCAAGATCGGGAAGTGATCACGAGTTATTATTCGGAGCGCCCTTCGAACCTGCCACCTGGACTGGCGAAACGAGGGGGTAATCTTCCGCCGGGGTTAGAGAAACAACTGCAGCGCAATGGCACTCTACCGCCGGGATTGCAGAAGCGGATGCAACCGTGCCCCGTGG
>Ga0307478_10003278_pt1 | contig 12096 bp, 10 predicted proteins | sample atmos_gasesECM4C_2_FD_203713 | JGI IMG/M metagenome (GOLD analysis project Ga0307478, IMG submission 203713) | Hardwood forest soil microbial communities from Morgan-Monroe State Forest, Indiana, United States - atmos_gasesECM4C_05 | ecosystem: Environmental > Terrestrial > Soil > Temperate...
GTCACGGGCAAGGAAGCCAAGGAGTGGGCGTCAGCGCATCTGCGTGGCAACTGCAGCTCGCTCTACACGCCCTTTTCGGGCCAGGACGGCGACGACATCGATTTCGAGGCACTACGTGCGCTAGTGCGGCACTGCCTGGTGGATCTGGACCAGGACGGTATCTGGCTCACCGGCGGCATCGCCGAGTTCTGGTCGCTGACCACCGACGAGCTCAAAGAGGTGGTTCGGGTCGCCGTGGAGGAGGCGCGCAGCGTCAAGCCCACTGCTCTCGTTCAGGTGATGTCCAGCACCGACACCGCCAAGCAATGTGTCGAACTGACACTGCACGCCCAAGAACTCGGCGTCGACATCTGCTACATCCTCACCCCGTACTTCGAGTGCTCCGGGAAGCCAGGCGTCTTGGAATATCTGCGTTACGTTGCGGATCGGACCGATATGCCGTTGGGATTCTTCAACTCCCACTCCACCGGCCTGGTGCTGAGCCCAAGCGAATGTGTTGAGCTTTACCACGAGATCCCTGCGCTGTGTGGGCTGAAGAACGGGCTGCTGGACGCTCAGCACAGCCTCGAGGTCCACAAGCTGGCGCCCGAAATGGTGCTGTGGGAGGCCGACGACGAAGCCGGAATCCGGCTGGGAATACCTCACCCAGGGGCGCTCGGCTCCGCGCTATACCTCTACGAAAAGCCCGGACTTCTGCTGTTCTCCGAGTGGCGTTCGCTTCTGGTGGCCGGCGACTTCGAACGGGCCGAGAAGTTCGCTGCCGAAACCGGGTTGGCGGATATGAAGGCCGCCAGCCGCCGCTACCAAGCGCACCCGGCCCGGCCGGGCGTGTTCACGCACTGGGGCGCGGGATTCAAGTTCGGTGCCAGCCTGCTCGGCCTGCCGGTGGGCGACTACCCCCATTCGCGGCCTCCGCAGACGGCCTTTCCCGACGAACTCAAGGGCCCGATCATCGAGGCGTACGCCGCGTCCGGGTTCATCAAGTCCTGAGAAACGGAGCGCTGCCGTGCAGGTGCAACTGGCTTCGGCAGGGGCCAGCCAACAGCCGGTCGAGCTGTGAGCTGCGACGGGCGTTCCGCACTCGCCGACGCGGCCGTCCGCGTGACGCGCGACGGGCCGGTGGCGGTGGTGATGCTTGCCCGGCCGGCGAAGTCCAACGCGATGGACGGCGAAGTCACCACTGCATTGCTGGACGCCCTGCGGTCGCTGTCCGTGAGCGGCGACGTACGCGCAATGGTGCTCACCGGCGACGGTAGGGCGTTCAGCGCGGGCGGCGACATTCAGACCATCCGAGAGATGGGCGCGGACAGGGGAGTTCGCGACGCGGTCCTCGACAAGCACCAGGAGTTGTTCTGGGCCATGACACGGCTGCCGTTCGCAAGCGTCGCGGCGGTCAACGGCGCCGCAGTCGGGGCAGGTGTCACCGTCGCGCTGCTGTGCGACCTGGTCGTCATGGCGCAAGACGCTTTCCTGTCCGATCCACGCGTCGCACTCGGCCTGCTCGACGGCGCGGGCGGAATTGTGTTGTGGCCGTTGGTGACCAGTCTCTCCGCGGCAAAGGAGCACTTGTTGCTCGGCGATCGGGTTCCCAGCGCCGAAGCCCACCGGCTCGGCTTGGTCAACCACGTCGTTCCCACTGAAGAAACCGTAGCGGCGGCCCTCGACCTGGCCCGCCGGCTGGCGGCCCTACCGGCGCATGCGGTGCGAGAGGCGCGGCGCTTGCTGAACTCGCACATCGAGCGGGCGGCCCCGGTGCTGTCCGAGTGCGCACGGGCTGAGAGCGAATGCTTCGAGACGGACGAGCACCGTGCCGCGCTGGATCGGTTGAGTGTGCGACTTGCCGCGAGACCGCCGAGGAAGTCCTAGTGCTCACACGCAGCCGTGTTGCGCTGGTGACGGGAGGCACCCGAGGGATCGGGCGCGCCGTGACGGAGAGGCTGGCCGACTCCGGGGTCGATGTGGCCGCCGGATACACCACCGATTGCGTTGCAGCAGAATCGGTCCGGGGCCGATGCGAGAAAGCCGGCGCCCGCGTGACCCTGCACCGGGTAGACGTGGGCGACCCGCAGTCCTGTCGCCGCCTCGTCGACGAGGTCCTGGACCAGCACGGTCGACTCGACTACCTCGTCAACAACGCTGGCACCGTCACCGAGCAGCGCTATGGCGACATCACACCTGACGACTGGCAGCAGCACCTGGCGGTCAACCTCTCGGCCGCGTTCTTCCTGTCGCAGGCGGCCATGAACACCATGATTGAGCGCCGCTTCGGGCGCATCGTCAACATCGGTTCGGTGTCCGCGACGATGGGCAGCCCAGTGCAGATCCCCTACGCCGCAGCCAAATCGGGACTCATCGGATTGACCCGATCGACCGCACGCGCCGTCGCACGAAAAGGAATAACGGTGAACTGCGTGATTCCGGGCAGCTTCGACACCGATCTGCCGCAGGGGCTGGCATACACGGCCCGCGACGTCGTGACGTCGATGATCCCGGTCGGCCGCTGGGGACGGCCCGAAGAACTCGCGCACGCTGTCACTTTCCTGCTCGACGATCTGGCCTCTTATGTCACCGGTGCGGTCCTGACCGTGGACGGCGGAATGAGCATGGGCGGATGACGCCGACGAGATTGACGGCCGCCCGCATCGTCGCCCCTGGTGTACCAGAGGACCGACGAGACGAGTACCGGAGGCTGGGCTACGTCAGCGACATGACTATGAGCTCGTCGGTCGAACGTGCCGCCCGATTATGGGGCTCCCGCCCCGCCGTGGCGCAAGCGGGCCTGCAGATGACGCACCGCGAGCTGCTGGAGCTCGTCGAGCGTGCCGCGGCGTGGCTGAGCGGGGCCGGAATTCGGCCAGGTGACGTCGTGTGCTGGCAGACGCCGAACTGGTGGGAGGCCCATCTGCTCGGTCTGGCCGTCTGGCACGTCGGCGCGGTGAGCGCCCCGATCGCTCCGTTCTACCGGGAGCATGAGTTGCGCCAGGTGATCGAGGAGGCGCGGCCGGCGGCCGTCATTTCGGCCGAGTCGTTCCGCGGTTTCGAGCACGCCGAGGCCTTCGAGGACCTGCTCGCCGATAACGGTCTGGACGAGATCCCGCGGATCCTCCTGCGCGGATCACGTTTCGGCTGGACGCCATTCGACGACGTCGTGTGGCACCCTCGACGCTTACCGTCCGCCAAGATCGGAGCGGACGAACCTTGCCTGGTCTTGTTCACCTCCGGCACCACGTCGCGCGCCAAGGCCGCCGTGCACTCGTCGCGCACGTTGTTGGCCGAAACCCGCCAGCTCGCCGACGCGTGGGGGCTGCGCTCAGACGATGTCGGCTACATAGCCGCCCCGCTGCAACACATCACCGGACTGCTCAACGCAATGACGATCCCGTTGCTGGTGGGGGCCTGCGCGGTGCTCGCCGAACAGTGGGAGCCCAGCCGGGCGGTCCAGGACATCACGGCGCACCAGGTGACCTACTCGGCCGGCGCGATGGTGTTCCTGCAGGAGCTGACCGACGCTGCGAGAGATGCTCGGATCCGGTTGCCGCTGAGAATGTTTGCCTGTGGGGGAGCCTCGGTGCCGCGCGTGGTGATGGAACGCAGCGAGGAGCAGGGTATCCCCGCGGCACGGGTATACGGCATGACCGAGCTGCCGACCGTGACGGTGATGAAGCGAACGGAACCTTTCGATCTGCGCGCGACGACAGACGGCGCCGTGGCACCCGGGGTCGAGGTGCGAGTCCTCGGCGACGACTGTCGAGCGCTGCCAACGGGTTTCGCCGGCGAGCTTGCGGTGCGGGGGCCCGAGCGCATGCTCGGCTACCTGGAGCCCGCGGCCAACCGGTCCGCACTCGACGACGACGGCTGGTTCCGGACCGGCGATGTCGGCGTTCTCGACGACGACGGATTCCTCACGATCACCGGCCGAATCAAAGACGTCATCAATCGTGGCGGTGAGAAATTCTCCGCGCGAGACATCGAGGACCTCCTCGCGTCGCACCCGGCAGTGCGCCAGGCCGCTGTTGTCCCGGGTCCCGACGCAAGGTTCGGCGAGGTACCGGTCGCCTTCGTCGTGCTCCGCGGCGGCCGGCCGTCCTCGGTCGGCGAACTGGCCGCACACCTGCACACCGCTGGCCTGGCCCGCCAGAAGTCCCCGACCGCATGGCATTTCGTGGATTCCTTACCGATGACACCATCTGGCAAGGTCAAGAAATTCGAGCTGGCCGCCGCAGCGGGAAAGGGGTCACGATGAACGCCGATCAATTCCGCGCGATGCTCGAGCTCGGCCGAGACGGCGACGGGCGCACGGTTCTTCCGGTGGCTCACGGGGCTGCGGAGCGGATTTTCGGCGGACAGATCCTGGCTCAATTGGTGGCGGCCGTGACACCTGAGCGGACAGTGAAATCGTTGCATGTGGCGTTCCCGCGGGAGGGGCGGCCGCACGATCCGCTGTATTTGGACCTCGAGAACACGCACGATGGCCGCACCCTCGGAGTGCGCCGAGCGGTGGTCTACCAGGACACTCAACACATCGGCGAGCGCCGCGTCGTTGCTACCGGCACGATGCTCGTTGACCGCGCCGACGACGGGTACAACTATCAATTCAACGCCGTGGCCCACGCAGATCCATTGGCGGCCAGGCTGATCAACTTCCCTGTGGTACCCGGCGAGACCAGACTGATCAGCGACATCGGGCTAGACGACGCGAGCGCCGTCCCGGCCGAACTCGCGTTCTGGATGCGCTGTGGCGACTTCACCGACACTTCGCTGGCCCGCCAGGTCATTGCGTACGTCTCGGATTGGCCGCTGATCGGCACTCTGCTCAAGGCCGTACCCGGCACTAGCCAGCAGGACGCCCATGTCCGGGTGCAGACCGGCGTAGTCAGCCACTCGATCTGGTTCCACCAGCCGTTCGACGTGTCGGAGTGGCTGCGGGTGGAGATTCGCGGTGACCGGCTGGCCGGCGGCCGCGGATTCGGCACCGGCGCGGCCTATACCCAGGGCGGATCGCTCGTTGCGTCGTTCGCTCAGGAGAGCGTGATCAGACCCTTCGCGAAATAAGGAGAAACAATGTCAGAACACTTCATTCGGTACGAGACGGACGGGTCGGTGGCGGTGATTACCCTGGACCGGCCGCAGGCCGCGAACGCCCAGACACCGGGCATTCTCAAGGACCTCGACGATGCGTGGCGGCGCGCGGACGAAGACCCCGATGTACGGGTGATCGTGTTCACCACGACCGGTAAACATTTCTCGGCCGGTCACGACATGTCGGGCAACGACCCATCTGCCAACGGCCGAAGCCTTCGTCCCAAACGTGCCGAGGACGGAAAGCTGGTGGCCGAGGATTACTACGACTGGGAGACCCGGGGCTACCTTGAATACGCCAAGCGCTGGCGTGACATCCCGAAACCCACGATCGCGGCCGTGCAGGGTAAATGCATCGCCGCGGGGCTGATGTTGTGTTGGCCGTGTGACCTCATCGTCGCTGCCGACAACGCTCAGTTCTCGGACCCGGTCGGCATGCTGGGCATCATGGGCGTCGAATACCACGCGCACACTTGGGAATTGGGCCCTAGAAAGGCCAAGGAGATGCTGTTCACTCAAAGTTCGGTCAGCGCCGACGAGGCGCTGCGCTGCGGGATGGTCAACCACGTGGTGCCGTTGGACGACTTGCGTTCCTTCACAATGGATCTCGCGCATCGCGTTGCCCAGACCGATCCCTGGGCGTTGCGGCTGGCCAAGCGCGCCGTCAACCAAACGATGGACACCATGGGCTTCTCCACGGCGATCGCATCGTGCTTCGACATGCACCACCTCGGGCACACCCGGGCGTTGGCCGCGACAGGCGGGCAGACCGTCGTGATGGCCGACCTGGAACGGATGAAGGCCGCCGGGCGCGGCAAGTGAGACCACATTGATACCGCCAACCGCACCGCGTTCAAGGCAGATTATCGCGCGCCGGGATCAAGCCGATTGCCGCGCAGACAATTCGCGAACTGCGCACCACCCCGATAACCAAGTCAATGGAGGGAATTGTGACAAGAATTGTCAATGAGACCGTCCGGAGTTCATCGCCGGTCAGTTACCGAAATGTTGTTTCTGTCCTTATCGTGCTGGTCACATTATCGCTAGTGGGATGCTGGTCCGCTACCGCGCTTTATGGGGTTGATAGCGTCATCTCGTCCAACGTGTTCGTTACCATCTCGACAACCTCCATCGTAATTGTCCTTCTATTGCCGTGGTTCAATCTCAAAGGACAAGAGAATCTTGATCATGAGCAGCGCATGGAGAGAATGGCTGCTTCGTGGTTGGTGGTCCTTGGCGTGGCACATCTGATCTGGGAAATGCCTTGGGTTCTATTTCACACCTACTTGATGAGTAACGAAGCTCAAGGACAGCTATGGAGCTATCTTTGGTGGATTTATGCCGATGGCGGAGACACCCGCTACATTCACCCCGATGGCAATCTGCTTGCGTTTGAAACCGGGGCATCGTTCATGGGTGTGGCTGCAGTTGTCCTCGCCTGTTTACGCAAGCAGGCAGGGCGGTTCACCGATAGCCAGCTGGTGGCTGTTATCGTGTTGATGGCGTGCGAATTCTATGCAACGGTCCTCTACCTCCTTTCGGAGGTTTACGAGGGCATGCCGCACGTAAATGGGACAGTCAACTTAGTGGTGAAATTCATCTATGGGAATATTCTTTGGCTTGTTGTGCCTTGGATCGTGTTTCTGTGGGCGAGGCGCGTTCTTCTCTCGCGCGTCGCTGGGCCTCACTAGGCAACGCAATTGCAGATGCGTCACATTTGTGCGCACGTGCCCCTCAACCCTGCGTCGTCCGTGGTCCGCGCGACGGTCACGTAACTGGCATCGGCTGAATCGCGGGGTGTGTGTGACGCCGAGGGTCGCTCATAGATGTTGCGGTCCTAGCCGGCCTGGGGTCGCCTGCTCGGCTTCGGATGAGATGCGCCCACCCACCGCTCTGATCGCGTTCGCACCCCTCACGGAGTTGGCCTGCCCATCCATGATGGGGGCGTCGATCGGGCCCGGCCTCAGATATTGAACCGGATGCCGCGGTGTTTGAACTCGCGGGTCCACGTCCGGGTATAGGACGCAGCGCTACGGGTTGTCGTCAGCATGCCAGCGTCTGGAGGGAGATCTCCCAAAGCCGCGTCGCCGCGTCAGGGTCGAGCGCGTAGGGGGCGACGCCACGACCGGTGCCGGGTTGGCTTGGTCCTGCTTGGTTGCAGTCTTCGAAGTAGCGGCCGCCGATTCCTTGGAGCAGCGGTGAGGTCGCGAGCAGCACCGAGGTTGCGGCTCCCTGCTCTGGGGTCTTCCAGTGGAAGCTCCCATTGTCGTCTTCGATGTTTACGCGGGTGCGCTCCAAGTCCTCGTCGGTGATGTAGCGCTGCAAGTTGGACCGGACAGTGCCCGGCTGCAGCGCGTTGACGGTAATGCCGTCTCGTCCCCAGCGCCTGGTCGCCTCCACCGCGAAAAGCACGTTGGCGGTCTTCGACTGTGCGTAAGCGTCCCACGGCTCGTAACGGCGGTTGAGGAAATGGATGTCGTCGAAGACCACCGGCGAGCGCAGGTGGGCTCGGGAGCTGACCGAGACGATGCGGGCCCCCCTGGCGGCCGCGAGCGCGCGGTGCAGCCCGGCGGCCAGCGCGAAGTGGCCGAGATGATTGGTGGCGAACTGAAGCTCCCAGCCCTGCGGTGTGCGGGTCTGGGGGCATGCCATGACTCCGGCATTGTTGACCAGGACGTTCAGCGGTCCGTCCCACGCGGCGACGAACGACGCGACCGATGCCGGGTCGGCGAGGTCAACAGGCGCGACCAGGATGTGGGTGTTTCCGGTGGTGGCCTCGATCTCCGAGGCGACGCGCTTTCCTGCGTTGGCGTCGCGGACCGCGAGGGTCACCTCTGCGCCGGTGGTGGCGAGCGCACGCGCGGTCTCGAGGCCGATACCGGATGCCCCACCGGTCACGATGACCCGGCTGCCGGCCAGATCGATCCCGGCGACAACCTCGGCGGCAGTGGTTTCCCATTTGAAGGGCGTCGTGATCGGCCCGGTCGCAGTCATGCGGGTTCCCGTGTGTTCGGCGGTACCGCGGAGCCGACGCGCGTCTTCATGGATAGTGACGCGATGCGGCCTCGGCTGCTCCGTGGGTGCGGGACCGGTGAGCGTTGTGGATGAGTCGGAGGATGATGGGCAGAGCCACGTGCATGGCCAGGGTCAGCGTGGCCTCGTCTTCTGCCGGCAGGGCGGTCAGCAGTTCGGCCAGCTGGTCGCGGCGGTCGCGCCGCTGATCGTCCAGCGGCGCCCGCCCGGCGTCGGTGATGGTTACCAGAGCGGCCCGCCCGTCTTCGGGGTCATCGACCCGGGTGACCAGGCGCTGTCGTTCCAACCGCTGAACCAGTTCGGTCATCGACGGCTGGCCGATGCCCGCCGCCGCGGCCAGCGTCGTTACCCGGACCGGTCCTTCCCGATTGAGCGTGTCCAGCACCATGGAGGCGGTCAGATTCAGTGCTGCGCGATCGGACAGGTGGCGCACCACGAGGATCGCCGCCTGCTCTAGCCCCTCGGCGATGTCCTCTCGGCTGGCAACCCGGGATGACTGTTCCATACCCCACATATACCACATCTACATCGGTATCCGATATAGATGTTGGGCGCGGACGCCCCTGGCAAGGGTCCATGCGTCGGCTCGGGCGACCACCTGCCGGTGCAAGCGTGGATCGGTCGCGTTGACGCGTCGGCGGTGCCCGCGAGCCCCGCCGCGGTCTCGGTCTGTCAACATTTACTGCTGTGCTGCAACGTTTATTGCACACGCTTCATCGTGCGGATCGCTGTTCGGCGGGATGGTTCGGCATGCGTCAAAGCCGCGCTGTCACCGAATTTTGGCTCACGACTTGGAGCAGAGCCAAGCTTAAATCCAGTGTCTATTACATCGGTACAGGATGTACTGAGCTGCGAACGAAAGATGGATGATGTCTGCCCGCAGCTGGTGGCCACGCCCGCAACACCTGCAGTGCGTCAGTCCGTCATTAACAAGCTGACCAGCCCCTGGCGGTCGAGTTTGCCGGTAGGCAGCATCGGTAGCTCGCTCTCGGCGAGGACCGCGATGACTGTCGGCACTTTGAACCCTGAGAGGTTGGCGCGCGCATGTGCGACGACGGCGTCGGTGGACAGCTGGGTGCCGTGCGCGGGCACGACGGCGGCGGCGACGACCTCGCCACGTACGGGATGGGGCAGGCCGACTACGAAGCTGTGCAGCACGCCGGGCATGGCATCCAGGACCGATTCGACCTCGGCGGGTGAGACATTGGACCCGGCGGTTTTGATAGGGGCGCTGGTGCGACCGGTGAAGTGCAGATGCCCTGCATCGTCGAACCATCCGCGGTCCCCGGTGTCATACCAGCCGTCGGCGGTGAACACCTCGTGGCGTTCCTGTTTGTAGATCCCGCTCATCAGGATCTGACCGCGCACTTGGATCTCGCCCTCCTGCCCCGGCGGTGCGTGGAGGCCCGCGGTGTCCACGATCCGGTGCTGCACGACCCCGGGCAGCGGGATCCCGAAGGAGCCGCGCCGTTGTGGGGGCAGCGGGGTGTCGGGAACCTCGACCATGGTGTGCGGGCCGCCGGTCTCGGTCATGCCCAGCAGGTTAGGGGTCAGCTCGGGGTCACTGGGCCGACGTTCGGGCGGCAGTGCCTCCAGCATGGTGCCGCCTCGGACGCTGGACAGGTCGCGCTTGGGGAAGTCGGGATGGTCGGCCATGGCCTGGCTTGCCTGAGCCCAGCAGGAGATGAACGTCGCCCGTTCCCGCTCCAACAACGCCAGCGTGCTGCCCGGCTCAAATACATCTTGCGCGAGGATGGCTGCGCCGGTCGAGAGCGCCTGCAGCACAACCATTGTCAGGCCGCCCACCCAGAAGAACGGCATTGGCGAATAGATGCGATCGGTCGAGGTGGCGCCGCGATGGCGCGCCAGAATATAGGCGTGGCGCACCAGGCTGCCGTGCGTGTGCACGACGGATTTCGGCAGCGCCGTCGTCCCGGACGTGGTGACCAGGACGAGATCATCCGCGGGTACTACCTCGTCTTCGGCCAAAGCTGCCAGCGACGCACCCGGTTCCGGGCGCGGCCACGGCGCCGCCCAGGAGCGCTCGCACTCCGGCCAGACGTGTATCCGCCGCAGGTAGGGCGCTGCCGGCTCGGCAATCTCGGTCCCCCCGTCGGTGAGCCCTGGCAGCGCGTCCTGCATGCGCTCGACGAGATCGCGGCCCGCGATGGATCGGCCCATGAGTACTACCTGCACATCGGTGTGCCGCAGCAGTCGCGCGAGTTCGCTACCGGGTGCGAAAGTCGACAGGGGAACCGTCAGCGCGCCGATGCGCGCGGCAGCCAGCCAACAGATAAGCCACTGGGCGCAGTTGGGGAACAGGATGCCGACCCGGGTCCCTTTGCCGACACCGGCGGCCAGCAGGGCGTCGGCCAACTCCAAGGAAGCGGTGTCCGCCTCCGCGAAGGTCAGTCGCTCATCATCGGTGATGAGGAAGTCGCCGTCGGGTGTGGCGCGCCTGATGGTGAGGAGCTCGGGGATGCTGGCCGGCATGCCGCGGGGCGTCGAATCCTCTGCCGCCGTGGGGGCTCCGGCCATCAGCCGATGTGGACGGGGATGTGCGAGTAGCCGGCGACGTTGGACATGGTGACCCGGCGCAGACCGCCGGTGTCGACATCGAGTCGCGGCCAGCGCTGCTGGAGGTGCTGGAAGGCGACGCGGCTCTCGAGTCGGGCGAGCCAGGAGCCCAGGCAGCTGTGCGCGCCGTACCCGAATGCCAGCGTGGTGGCCCCGCCTCGCCGGATGTCGAACGCGTCGGGCCGCTGGTAGGCCCGCGGGTCACGGGTCGCGGCCCCCGTCACCAACAGCGTGGGGGAGCCCGCAGGAATCGTCCCGCCGTCGACGGTGACGTCGCGAGTGGCGAAACGCCCCTGATATTGGGATGGCGGGTTAAGCCGCAGCATCTCCTCGATCGCGCCGGGAATGAGTGTGGGATCAGCGAGCACCAACTCCCACTGGTCGGGGTTGCGGTGAAAGGCCATCACTCCGTTGCCCACCAGCTTGGTGACGGTCTCACTACCGGCCGCGGCCAGTAGCACCGCGAACGTGGCGATGTCTTCGTCGCTGAGCCGGTGCGTCACCCCCGCGTCATCCTCAAAGGTAACGGTGACCAGCCTGCTGATGATCAGGTCATCGGGGTTACGGCGCTTCTCGCGGGCCAGCTCCAGGAAGTACTCGCCCATCGCCATCGAAGCCGCCACGCCACTTTCCGTGGCGAACGGGTTGTTTTCCTCCCGGTGCAGGAATCCGTCAGTCCACAAACGGATCTGCTGTCGTTCGCCGGCTGGGACGCCAAGCATCGACGAGATGATCTCCACGGGGAACAGGGCGGCGAAGTCGGCCACCACATCGAAGTCCTGTCTATCCTTCAGCGCGTCGATGTAGGAGGTCACCACCTCCACCACGAGCGGCTCCAGATTGGCGATCGCCGCCTTGGTGAACACCTGCCGCACCAGTTTGCGCAGGCGCTCATGCTCCGGGGGGTCCATGAGGATCAACATGTTGGTGCTGCTGAACCGCTGCCGCATCGACAGCGCATCCAAGGTCACCCCGTAGGCGCTGCTGAACGTCTCCCAATCCCGGTGCGCGGCAACAACATCCTCGTAGCGGGTCAGCGCGTAGAAGTCCCACCGCTCGCTGTAGTAGACAGGCGCCTCATCGCGCATCCAACGGTAGGTCTCATACGGATCGTCGAAGAAGACATCCGAGTAAGGGTTGAACTCCGCCGGGACGCCGTCTTCACGTGCTGTCGCGGCGGAAGGCGCACCCTGATCCGTCGACATTTCAGGCGCCCACCCGCATCATGTTCGACAGAGTGCCGCCCATGACCATCGCGAGTTCGTCGTCGCCCAGTTCGGAATGGCGATCGGCGTAGCTGAGCGGTTCGGCCAGGCCTTCGGGATGCGGGTAGTCCGAGCCGAAGAACAGGTGGTCGATCGGCACCAGCTTCGCGAGCTCCGCTACGTTCTCCTCCCAGAACGGATT
>Ga0307478_10003279_pt1 | contig 12087 bp, 9 predicted proteins | sample atmos_gasesECM4C_2_FD_203713 | JGI IMG/M metagenome (GOLD analysis project Ga0307478, IMG submission 203713) | Hardwood forest soil microbial communities from Morgan-Monroe State Forest, Indiana, United States - atmos_gasesECM4C_05 | ecosystem: Environmental > Terrestrial > Soil > Temperate...
AGCAGTAGCACACCCCGGCAAACAGCGAAAGCACAACCATGGCTATCTGCCGTGGCGCTTTCACAAAAAGGACACACGAAGACGCTAACGTATTCCAGTAACGCCCCAGTGTCAATTGTTCTGTGAGTTGTCCTGGAAACGGCCTTCGGTCGACATAGCTATGGATAAAGAACTGACTGTAACTGTACCAAGAGAAATGGGTTATGGCAGCGCATGTAATTACCAGAACGAGGACTAGCCCACAGGTCTGAAGAACCGGTATTGCTCTCTCCTGGGCTTGAAGGGCAAAGCATATCGCCAGTGCAAGGCTGAGAAACAGCGCATCCGGACGTGCCAAGCAGGCCAGCCAGCAAAACAAAGCAAATAGAATGAACGATTGCCGCCTCATCCAGGCATAGATAGCGGCCATTTGCAGCAACATTGCGACGCAATCCGGTGTCGACAATTGTGCGAGGTGCGACATCGGAAACCGCCACAAAACAGCCAAGGCTACCAGTATGGTGAGCCATACTTCGCGAGCCATATGATGCGGATACCATGCAAAAAGAAGGACGCTCAAGAGCGCGAAGCTTGACGCCGATACGATCCACGTCGCAGCCGGAAGAGAAACCCTGTGGCCAACGACCCAGACGAGAGCATTATAAAGCGGTTTCACCTGATACAAGGGCAGCTCCTGGGCGAATGCGTCTGATCGGGCAGAAAGCGGGTTGTCCAGATAGGCGTGAAAAAGCGATATGGAGCTGACTTTCCGCGCAGCCTGCATGGTTTTGGCGTACACCTGCTCGGGATCCGAGGTGCTCCATTCCGTCACGGAACCGACATAGCCGAGCATGTCCCAGTTCATGTAGGGCTGTGTGAAGCCGAGCAAGACAAAATAGCCCATTGCTGCAAAGTAAATTGTAGAAAAAACTATGAGCCGTAAACGAGGCGGTACGAGCGTTTTCCCGACTCTATAGGCCTCGCCGAGAGCGATATTTGGCACTGACGCTTCTGCGACCACAACATATTTCCTGTCTTGCGCAAGAAAGAGAATCACGCTGGATCGCACCACTAAGTCGGGCTCGTTTCCCAAGGTTCCCGTTCAGTACGCGGCCGCCTTTTCCGGGCGTTTCGGGCGTTTCGGGTGTTCCCACTGGAAATCGTTTGGAAACAAAAAATTATTGAACGACACTGTCATACTGCGGTCGAGCGCCTTCACCCAGTGCCACCATCCGACAGGCAAAAAAAGCACTTCGCCGGGCGCCAACTCCAAATCTATTGCACTCGCGTCGCGAAACTTGGGAAACCTAGCATAGTCCGGATCGGCCATATCTACCTGGCTGTAGACTGAGTAGTGGTTGTAAACGGAGCTGAGCTCAGCGGCAGGAATGAGCTTGACCTGCTTACGGCCATGTACCTGGGCCATGAAAATGTTCATCGAGTCGTGATGCAACGGGGTAATCGTGCCTTTGGGGCCGTACCAGAGATAAACTCCATCACCCGAAGTCTCGCGCAGATATTCAGTAAAGACCTCTATGTCTCTCAGCAATGCTTTGGGTCCTGGACGTTGGAAAAATTCGTTGCGCGCCGTAAGATAATAAGCGTTGGTTTCCGTGTCCAAAGACACCATGTCGACGAAATCAGCAAACTTGATCTGACGCCGGTGGGGGCCATCATCGGTTTCGTAATTTGGATCAGTGTCGCGGGCGGCCATGATTTCCACCATTTCCTCGCCGCAGGTGGCTTTGAGATACTCCGGAGTCCATCGCGAGGGCGCACCCCACAGCGTCATGAGATCACACAGGATTACGGGGCGATTGGCGGCGTAATACTTTTCCAGGAACTCGCTCGCCGATAAGTCCTTACGTCGTTCGATGACTCTGGCATTAGGGTTCAGCCGCGCCAGATTGCGCTGTATTTCCAGAAGCGAAGCGCTCTTACGCCGGATTGCCTCTTCGCTATCGTGATTTCTGCCGTTCGAGGGCACCGTGGCTGCAGGCCGGGTCGCGTCATCCATATATTTCTCACCCAGCATCCTGCGAATTTCTGCCGGCGACAGACCTCGCTTCAGCATGATCTCTTTCATCTCCTGAGGATCGCAGCCTCGCGTCAGGTTTTCGTTTACCCATTGTTCCCAGCTTCTGTCCACCATTGCCTGTCTCCGCTTAGGACTTAGCGTTTTTCTGCCGGACGTAGATCGATGCAAAGGGCATCTGCGAGTGCACCCGCCGCGAGCCCACAACTGCCCCCCAGCTCACCATGGCATAGCGGATGCCTGAAGTTGTAGGGAGTGCGGCGTGCAGGTAGCGCCAGTCTGAGGGGAAAGCCAGCATCATGCCTGGCTTAGGCTTGATCGTGAAGTCCCAATTGACCAGCTGTATCTCGCCGCCCTCATATTGGTCATTAAGGTACAGTAAAACGCTATAGTCGCGGTCCTGTGCCCGCACCCATTCGCCGTTCTCCTGATGTTCGGCGTCGGCATGCTGGTTGTACTTGCCGCCCGGAGGATAGCGCAATATCTGCGGTCTTTCATACCACTCAAAATCCACGTTGTAAAAGGACGCCATCTGCCGGCAGAAAATATCATTGAAAAGGTTCAGGATCTCAAGTGCCTTGCCGTCGATATGCACATGATGGGTGATTCGCCCCTCGCTCTTGAGCTGAACGATCCGGTCTTTCTTCGATTTCTCCGGGTCTACTACTCCCAAATCGGAAAAAGCCTGCGAATCGGCGTACTTCATCAGCGTCCTGCAGGTCTTATCGTTAATGTACTTATAGATAAGCAAGACTCCTTCCGGTGTCTCGCACTCCACATCAAGCTTCCGGCCCTTGTTCGCCTTCGTGATGCGATCGAGCGCTTGCTGGTGATCGAACCAGAGCGCAGTCTGAGGCGGTGGCATGGCGACGGTCCCCTTAGGCGCTTCCGGCATCTTCGGAGCATCATCGAGCTCGGGAACATGAATAGGTTTGTCGAGGTAACGGTCCAAGCGGTCGATAAAGCCGCAACGCAACGCGCGCTCGCTTAGACGGCGGCGTTTGAAGTCGATACCGCAAAACGATTCATATTCCCCAAGCGTCCGGGCTGTGCCCAGGCCGTATTTTTCTAATTCACAGACGACATCTGGGTTTTCGCTGAGAGTATGGCCCAGCAAGTGGTTCAGGCGCTTGCGGCCGCGCTCCCGCAGGCGCAGCCACCCTGAATTGTCCTCCCAGTGCAGGTGTGGCTGGCAGGTATCCGGATCGGTAGCGTGTCGGTAGTAATGAAAAAGGAGGACGTTCTTAAGGCTGTAGACGTCAAACCCATGCGTAAAAAGCCGGGCTGCCAGAGAGATTTCTTCCTGGTCAAAATAGAAAAAAGGGTCGTAAGGTACTTCGCGGATGAAATCGCTCTTTGCGAAAATGAACCCAGCACAGCAGAACGCCCCTCGCAACGGAACTTGCGGAGCCCGCTTGAGATTGGCCCCGCAAACGCGCAAATCGCCCTGCAATGAATACGGCTTGACCTGTAGAACTGTTGGGGTTGCGGTGGTTTCCAGGCGATCGGGCGGCTTATAGGCTGCCGGATGGTTGGATAGAATCGCCTTGGGAGATGGACACTGGTCCAACTGCCTGATCAGCAATTCATCCCATTTAGGCGCAAAGCGGGTGTGGCTGTCGATGGATAGAACATAGTCCTGCCCGTCCCACAACTGCTGCGCCTGATGACGCGCCCAGCAGACTCCCTGGCTCTCCTGCCAGTGAAAGTGCTTCTCACGGAGGTGACCGGGAAGCGGAGGCTTCAATCCATTTCCATCTGTCTGCGGATCGTCTTGTTTGCAAATACCGACGAAAAGCCGCTCTGGGCATCGGGCCTTCGCGAAGGCGTCTTGCACGGTCCACGAACATTCGGGATCGCGGTAGCTGGCAATCTGGATGAAGATCGTTGCTGGATTCACGGTGGTAGAACTGAAATTGGCACAGCGTACCTTACGACTCTTTGCCTCCCCCAAACGGCCGGAGAAATAAAAGGTGCTGTCTTCAGGGCTGGGCTTGGGCTTTGGCAATCTTTGCGCGCAGATCATCCGCATTGAGAGCGCCTGGAACTAATTCCCCGCCGATGACAAAGCTGGGCGTCGCCTCAATCTGGAGCGATTCTGCAAGCTTGCGATTGCTTTCGATCGTCGCTGAAATCTCTGCCGATTTCATATCCTCATTGAATTTTTGCAGATCCAGTCCGAGCTGGCCGGCGATTCCAGTAACCGTTTCAGACGTCAGGTGGCCGCTTTGGCTCATTAACGCCTCGTGAAACTTCAGATACGCCCCTTGACGATAAGACGCCAAGCTGGCTTTGGCTGCGAGCACGGATTCATCTCCCAGGATCGGAAGCTCCTTGAAAACGACTCGCAGGTTCCGGTTCTCGTCAAGCAGCTTCCAAATAACCGGATCAACGCGCCTGCAAAAGGGACAGCGGTAGTCGAAAAACTCAACCACCTGGACAGCGTGCCCACTGGCGCCGGCCGCTGGCGTGACCGGGTCGTTATACAAGTCCATGCCGCTGGTTGCAATGGCCTCGCTTGCAAGCTGCGCTTTCTTCTTTTCCTCGCGGACCTGATAGCGACGCATCGCCTCCATCACTAGTTCGGGATGGTCGGCAAGATATTGGTGGACTATCTCCCCAACCACTTCAGGATGCTGGCTGAGATATTCACGGACCGCTTGCTCTGTCGCTTCCTTAGAAGCTTTGGCTCGATCCGCCGACAGCGACGAGACTGCCAGGAGAAGACACAAAACCACGCACAGCGCCCTGCCCGCGCCGAGCAAGGCGGACGCAAAATGTGCCCTACCTTTGTTTCCGTAGGATCGGCCTGATCGTAGCATGGGAATCTTGACTGCCTTTGCCCGATTTCTTATCTCGTTCCCTCTATCTCTTTGCCCCTCCACTGACGTGCATCAAGTACTTCTCGTCTGCCAGGGATACGAAGTTCGTAAACTCCTCCTGGCCGTCATAGCTTGCTACGTCACCGACATAGTTTGGCTCATGGAACGTGGATACGAGCTTCAGCGTTTGCAGGTCGAAGATCCTGTAAACCGCTCCGGCTGTTCTCCCTCCATTCGCGGCTCTGACGCTTCCGCGCAGTGTAAGAATGACTTTGTCACCCTTGACCCGGAAGTTCGTTAGCATTAGCCCTTGCTTGGACGCTGAGATCGGTAGCACATTGCTGATTGTGCCTGTGGATTCGATCGTCAGCAGAGGCTTGTCAATGCCTTGGAGGGCGAGATATACGCGATCTCCCTGCGCATCTAGCGCAGCCGCGCCCAGCGAGGCGGCATCAAAAAATCCGCCTTTTCCAACCCCGAGCAACTGCGTGCCGTGCGAGTTGGCCGGCATGTGAACCTGGCTCACCTGGAATCCGTCCTGATCGAAGATAGCGATCAGCGGGGCTCCTGATCCTTTATTGCCCTTGACAAACTGATAGCCCATGACCAGGAAGCGGCCCGAGGCAAACCGCGCCAAGCGAAGGCCGGCAATCGAAACGCTATCGGATTGCGGCTGCAATATGGTTGTTCCGATCTTCTTTCCCGACGAGTCAAATTCTGAGATCCATCCCTGATACGCGCTGTCGTTGCCCAGTTGGAAAATCTCACCCGAGTCGGAAACGGTCACGTCCATTCCCTTGGGATCAAGAAAGATTACCTCATCCGCTCCAGACGGGGTCAACCGGTGAATGCGATCATTTTCCGTAGCCAGCCGATAGTAAACGTTGCCTGCAGCATCCACCCGCTGTTCACCAGTGACCGCCCAAGGCGATGCGGTAACCGTCGCGAGGTTGGAGTGATTTCCTTCCACCAGGTGACGCGCGGAGGAGGTAATCTGCATCGGACCCAATTGCAGGGACCCGATTCCCTCGGCAAGCCCGGATGCAATTTCTACCGCTGGGCAGGGGGTTGGCGCCGGTGTGGGCTCGGGCGTCGGCGCTGGGGTGGGGGCGGGGGTCGGCGCTGGGGTTGGAGCCGGTGTTGGGGAGGGAGTTGGAGCCGGTGTAGGGGTGGGGGTGGGCGTGGGAGTTGGAGCTAAGCAGTCTCCCGTAGCTCCTCGCACGAAAGTCCCATTAGGGCACGAGCCAGGACACTCCGCCGGCTCTAGTGAACATGAAACGTTAGAGGCAGGATTGGCCGTACCACATGAGATGACGTTGTAAGGGGTTGAAGTAGTCGAGCAGCCGTCAGGCAAACAACCAGGTGTTCCCTTCTCATATACGCATGGCAGCCTGCATGCGACGGTCGCATCGGTCACGGTCACGCAGGTTTGCGCATGGGCCGCGCCCATGGGCGCAAGAACAAACGGCAGAAAGGCATACTTCGGCACCCATTGCGGGATTCTGCTGTGCCTCTTGTTCTTCTTTACGACATGCTTTTTTGTGTTCTTGATCTTCATGCCTCTACCCTCTTCCGGCGCCATCGCGCCCGGCAAATCGAAGCTCCCACAACCATTCGATTCTCTCGATGCTCAACCTTCGTTTCAGGGTGTGCTCCAGTAGAGCGTTGCGTTACTCGGCGTGCGTGCCCCGCGCAGATACACCAAGGACGAGCCATCACGCCCCAGAAGAACTGAGAAACCTTTCTCGTCCGGCCCCGCCTTGTCCTCTACCTTTACCCACGACCCGGTGTAATCGGGGCTGAGCACAAGACGGTGCAGCGTCAACACCCACTTATTGTCGGACCGAAGAGAAAAGCTGGCGTACACCGTGTGGCTTCCCAACAGGGTTAACCCGGTGATCGAAGCCATCGACGACGGTGGAACGCGCCAGTGCTGCACCGTGTTGCTCTTCAAATCGATCTCGTTCCAGCTATACGCGGGATAACCAACAAACAAACCCACCGAGTTGTCGCCGCAACTCAGTTTCGCCGGGGTCAAATTGCCCAGCCGGTAGCCATATGACCGAGCCCGCGGTAGCAATGTAAGTGGCGCACTTCCTTGCGAAGATCGGGGAACAAAGCTGTGCAGCAACGTTCCCTCCAAACTGTAGCTCCGCACCATCTGGTACTCAGGCTGAGGTGTAAGTTGTAGGTGCGTCAGTTCGGCCTCCGTCTGGCCCACCGTCCACAGGGTGCCATTGTTAGCCGCGCAGACCCGCACTGGCACATAATCGCCAGCTGGCTTGATTAGCGAGACTTGGCCGTTGGTCAAGTTTTGGGTAGTGATAAAGGGAACATCCGCGCCTCCTGCCAACGGCACATAGCTTCCCACCAGCACCAGGAATTGCTTGTCGGCAGTGACTGCGGCATCAATCAGCGAGACGCTGCTGGCTTCCGCTATCCAAAAGCTCGTGGTGGCGCTTTGTCGTGTGCTGATATCATCCACCACGATCGCAGTAGGCGCACTGATTTCGCGAACGTACGAAATTAGGACGCCATTACTGACGGTGGGGAATGACGCAGCCTTGCTGAAGGCGTTGGGAAATGCCGCGCTCTGGCTCGGCGAAGGCAGTCCAGCGCCGGGCGGGTCGGAAAACGCCAAGGTGGGAGTGGCTGACAAACCGAGCAGCAAAAGACAGCACACCACGCAAGACGCGAATTGAAGTAACACCTGTCGCTTTGGTTCCAGAGAACTTATCATGGCCCGTTGCGCTCCTTTCATTAACAGGGCACGCTATCTGCCAGTAGCCAAACATCTTTACCGTCGAACCCACCGCAGGAACCGGCAAAACGATCTGACGCTTCTGCGGGTGGTGTCGGCCCACCAATCATCCCAATTCTTTGAGGCAATGCCTTCGCCGACGCTAACACTCGCCATCGCCATCGCCACAATCACAGCCGCAGTCACAAGAGCAGCTCGGATCGCAATCGTCCGCTGGTAGCACGACTCCTTCGTCGAGTGTGCAGAGCTCAAACATTGATAAGCCTCGTGCAGTCGCGGAAGACGCAGGGGTAACAACGGGACCAATCGTCAAGCCAGAGCTTGCGCCCCGAGAACCCGCTGGCGGCGTGATGGATGATGCAGCCAATCCGGAAAGCCGGAAAAAGGCAAGCACAAACACAACTCCTGCAACTAAACGGTTACGAAACTTCCTAATGTTGGTCATGAGTCACCTGCTAAGTCGGATCACCCTGGGATAAAAAAAAGCAATCGACCACAAACCACGGGGTTTACCAGTTACGGGTTAAGACAACACAGCCAAGTTGTTGAGGAATCTGACTCTTTGCGGGGTTGGGCAGGATTCGAAAGCCGTATTGCTTTTGGAGGCGCGATCCAGTGTCCGACAGTGATCGGTAATAACCAGTAGGCCGTTGACGATACCAGCAATGGGCATTGGAGGCCCTCTTTCCGGACTACGTCCAACAAAATCTGCACATCAAGTGGGCAGGATTTTGCCCTAACATTTATTGTCTGTCAAGAGGCAACCTGTGGATTTTACATTTTTTTACACAACGCTCTGCTGATACCGCATCGCCAGTCATTAGCAACTCCCCAACCATGTCACACCGACTTAGCCTGGCTGATGAATCGACGCAGCCAGATGTAGGATCGGGCAGATATGTACTTGACTAAGGCCGGCACAATATCTAGTGTGGGACGGATCTTGACTCCACGCGGGTGGTTCGCTTCCGCAAGCGTCTCTCCATCATGAGACACTCGCCGATAAATGATAGACAAGGTTGTTACTTGTTACCCACCACACTAGTTTGTAGCGTTCGGATGTAAGTCGGAGTTTTTCGGGTGCCTGTCATGAAGAATGCCGGTACAAACAAATTGCTGCTGCTCCAACAGCCTCTGGGCGGGCTGTTCAATTCAACGCCCATTAACCCTGCTTACCACGACGAGCCACGAATTGTAGTAAGAAAAGCCGAGCTCGGCGATGTCGGAGCAGTGTGGCCTGAGGTCGGAAAGAGGGGACACGTAACTATTCGGGCTAGTGGTTCTGGACTCGACGATGAAAGCGCTTTAATCCCAGCCTTGGCAGAGGGATTGGAGCGCTACAGCGCCTGCGTCTATCGCGCGGAACAATTCGTCTGGGCTACTGGAAACGAGCTCGGAGAAGAAGCGCTGGATCTAGACGCAGTGCCCAAGTGCAGTGCCTCGGAGCTGGCCCACCCTAAATGCCCGCTGGTTATACCCGATAAGTCGAAGCCGATTCGATGGGTCCGCGGGATCTCCCTTTCGAATGGCCGATTGGTCTGGATTCCCGTGGTGATGGTGTACTCGCAGGCTGGGTATGCCGTACCCGAGGAGCGGTTCTGGATTTCGATATCGACGGGATGCGCAGCACACACATCCTACGAACGCGCTTTATTGGCGGGTATTTATGAGTTGGTGGAACGCGATATATTGGCTATCGCATGGTTACAGCAACTAGCACTTCCGCGAATCGAAATTGACATCATTCCGTCATCACTTGCTTCTTGCTGGGAGAGATATAAGAAAGCCTTGGCAGGTCTAGAGTATATCTTCTTCGATGCGACCAGTGATCTAGGCGTGCCTACAGCCTATGGCCTCCAAGTTGCCCCCCACAATCGGCGCGTGACTACCCTGGTAGCATGCGCCACGGGAATTACGATGGCCGAGGCTATAGCCAAAACAATGCGGGATATGGTTGCGATTCGACCTACTTTCCGGAAGCAAAGACCAGTGCCCGAATCCTGGGACGATTTCACGGACCTGCTTCATGGTGCCACATTCATGGCGAGAGCCGAATCGGCTCCTGCATTCGCGTTCCTCACAGAAAGCCCTCATATAACCAGGCTTAGTAAGATACAGAATCGTGAAGCCATGAATGCGTCCTTGCAATCGATTGTCAAGAGACTTGGGAAGAAGAAAATGGAAATCTATGTGGTCGACTTAACAACAGACGAGGGCCTGCGCGCCGATATGCGCGTTCTTCGCGCGATCATTCCGGGTTTACAGCCGTTTTCCTTTCGTTATCGGGCACGATTCCTGGGCCATCCCAGGTTATACTTGGCTCCCAAGGCTATGGGCTATGCCTCACGCTCTGAAGAACAGCTGAATCCGTGGCCCCAACCTTTTGCGTGATGAGGGGGCGCCATGATGGAAACAATCCGCAACGATCGTGCGCTGTCGGATCAGGTCCAGGTGGTCTCCGTGGGCACGTTCGGCAAGGCGGTAGCGGGATACCTGGCGAAACTCTGTTCTAACGTGGAGCAATTAGATTGGACGGGAACCGCGAGCCTCGATCGAAATGCGTGGTCGGCACCAAAGGTTCGGATTCTGGCTGCGTGGCGACCGGTTCCAGAGCTCTGTAGCTTCTTGGACGGACTCAGCCATCAAAATGCACATCCCTTCATTCCCGTTATTATCGATTCCGCAGCCCTGTGCGTAGGCCCCGTAATCGTGCCGGCCGCAAAGAGCGGTTGTTGGCAATGCTGGCAGCTTAGGTCACAGCAACACACGAAGGACCGGCAGGAGCGGCGAGCCTTGCTGCAATTCTATGAGACCAATCCCAGTGTTGGGCCGGCGGGATATCTAGAATCGTTCGCTCTAATTGGTGCTGCGCAGGTTGCCTCTGCCATCCAGTCCGCCGACCACTTGCGACAAGCAGCGGGTAAGATCTGGCAGATCGACATATTTACAAGAGCAGTCTCTGTGGGTTACCTGATTGGAGTCGATGGGTGTTCCAGATGTGGGATGGACAGGCCGCTTCAGGACCGCAGTTGGGCAGACATTCGCCACAAACTGGCGTTCATGTGGAGCGATTCCCTGCAAGACACAAAGAGCGATACAGACGAGCCGGGGCAATGAACTACAACGAGCCAGAATACACACAGTTGTCGCAGCAAACTGAAGTAATAGAGAGCCGGCCTCGGTTTTTGCGTGATCTCGTCGCTGTAACATTGGACACTGGCATTCTGATTGACGGGCTTGCCCGCAGTCAGGTAATGCGGGGGGCGCTGGCGCAGACGGTGTTGCCGGAACTGCTCGATCTGCTCGATGGTACTCGCAGCGTAAGTGAACTGGAAAGTGCTTTTCCGTCGGTTCCACCCGAATACATACGAAGTGCCGTCCGTACACTGAACGATTGCGGATTAACGGAAGCCGACGGCGATCAATCGGTTTCACCCACCACTCACGCTGAGACCATATCGTTTTTTCGGCGACACATTGCCGCGTCGCGACTCGACGAGAGTGCTTGCAATGCGTATCGGCGACTGCAAGAAGCCAGCGTAGTGATTGTCACGACGGAGGCCACAAACTATTCTGCGAGCGTGCGCGATTTGCTGCAAGCAACGGGAGTGGGGCATGCAGAACTGGTTACCGTCGAGCAGTTGCGCACTGCGTCGATTCCCAACAAACCTCTCGTCCTCGCTCTGGGCTCGGGAGAGTTGGATTTAACCTGGTGCAAAGATCTCGATAAGCAGAGAGAACACGAGTGTTTTAGCTGGTTGCGCGCCGTAATTGATCTGGAGCGGAAGCATGCGGATGTTGGACCACTCTTCAGGTCGGGTACTGATTTCTGTTACTCATGCTTTAAGAGTACACATGGAAATCCTACAGCGCATATATCTTCTCAAGCGGCAACAACCTACGAGATGCAGATATGGGCTGGCTTTGTAGCGTTGGAAGTTTCTTACGCTATAGCTCTCCCACAATTGGGCTTATGGGCACGGCAGTTCAGGCGTTTTCAGTTGCCGGATTGGCAATCGAGAACCCTGCACTATCCTCGCTTGCCGGGCTGCGGCCATTGCGAAAGGAAAACGATGATTGCTGTAAGTGTTGCTCGTAATGGAGGCGATGCTGCTTCTATGACGGATACGGCACTTGTATTTGAGGACGCTGTTGGCCTGGATTCGCGCGCCGTCCTTAGTCACGCTGCGAAGAGTAGCTTTTCACAGGTCTACAATGCACTTAGCGGAGAAGAGACGGAGAGATTTCCCAGCTGCGAACAAACCGTGCTCTATCGAGGTACGCTGAAAGCAGACTTGCCCGTGCTGGAGGCAATGCGTGCAGATAAGCAAACGCAAGGCGCGGTTCTTACGCTGGATGCGCTCGCGGCAGTGCTGGCGCTTACTGGCGGCATTCGAGAAATATCCGAGAAATCACTGCGACGTTGGCCGGCCACGGCCGGCAATCTTGGTTCCGTCGAGCTGTTTCTTGTCAACAGAAACATAGAGGGC
>Ga0307478_10003283_pt1 | contig 12081 bp, 10 predicted proteins | sample atmos_gasesECM4C_2_FD_203713 | JGI IMG/M metagenome (GOLD analysis project Ga0307478, IMG submission 203713) | Hardwood forest soil microbial communities from Morgan-Monroe State Forest, Indiana, United States - atmos_gasesECM4C_05 | ecosystem: Environmental > Terrestrial > Soil > Temperate...
AGGTCTTGTCGGGATAGGCCGGCACCCTTGCCTCGACCGGCTGGCCGACCTTGAAGGCCGGCGCATCGGTCTCGATCACATTCGCAATCATCCACATCGTCGAGACGTCGGCGACCTGGAACGGCGCAGGCGGCGTGCCGGGCTGGGTCAGAAGTCCCGGCGCGGCATTGCGGGTCACGACTCGTCCAGAGATCGGGCTCGGCACGACGAGCGTCGACTCGATCTTGCGGCTGTTCAGGATCTGGTCGATCTCGGCATCGGCCTTGCCGAAGATGCGCACCGCATCCTTGGCGGCCTTGAAATTGCCCTCGGCGGTCTGTTGGTCCGACGTTGCCTGATCGACATCCTTCTGCGCGCTGCCGCCAGATTTCAACAGACCTGTCACGCGCGCCAGAACTCTCTTTTGAAGTTCGAGTACACCGGCAGCCGCCAACAGCGTCGATTCCGCCTGCAGGAGATCCGGACTATCGATGGTGAACAGGACGTCGCCCCTCTGGACCTCGTCTCCAACATTGTAAAAGGCCTTGAGGATTTTGCCCGGGTATTGGGAGAAGACCTGGACCGACATGTTCTCGTTGAAGTCGATGGTGCCAACCGCGGTCTTCAGAATTTCAAAGTCGCGCGTGTCCACCGGCCCGACCTTGATCAATCCCATCTGCTTTTCGGAGAGATCGACGGCCTGCTCCTGTTCGGGTGCGGGGGCGCTGCGCGCTGCAGGTGGCTCCTGGTTCGTAGCCGCGACGGGCGCCTGAAACACCACAAATTTGGCAACCAGGAAAGCAGCAACGGCGAGCGCCGCCGCAACGGTCAGAATGCCCTTGAGGCGCAGCTGCATCGGAAACAACGTCATGCCACCTGTCCTGCCGGGCTATCCGGCCCGGTATTCTGCGCAACCGCAGGCATCAGCTGTCCCTCGCATAGCCCAGATCGAGAAATGCCTTCTGGCAGATATCGGCGTCTACCTCGACGGACCGATTCGGCGTAGATGGGGTTCAGCTTTCGCCAAGGTGCCGCAGGATTTCTCGCGCAAGCTTTGCGGCCCGGCAGCCCGTCCTGCAGGCGAGACCTCATTAAATATTTGTCGGCAGGCGCACAAGTCTTGACGGATGCAGCCGACGCCAGTTGCGCCAATATACCCCGCGCCGACGCAAAATGACGACCTCCAAACCTGACTCTACAGGGCTAAACTTACGCCAGCCTTACAAGCAGGAGCGGCGCAGGGCTGCCGAAGAGACCGTTTGCCTTCCTGTTTGCCTTGGCATCCGTAGGGCGCCTAAAATTGCCTCAAGAGCCGATTTTCCCGATTGGTCGGATATGCGTCTGTTGATCGTCGAAGATAACGAGGAATTGGCGGAGCTCCTGGCCAAGGGCCTGCGGACCGCGGGCTATGAGTCGGATACCTTGTCGTCTATCGAAGAGGCGCGAAGTGTTCTGGAGACCACCTTCTACGCCGCGCTCATTCTCGACCTCGGGCTGCCCGACGGCGATGGGCTTGAGCTGTTGCGCGACCTCAGGCATCGCAACAATCCGATTCCCGTGCTGGTGCTCACCGCTCGCGGCGGCCTGCATGATCGCGTCCACGGCTTGCGCAGCGGCGCCGACGACTATCTGGTGAAGCCGTTCGCGCTGGAGGAGCTGATCGCGCGGCTGGAGGCGCAGCTGCGCCGCCCGGGCCAGCTGCTCGGCAGCTCCCTGCGCATTGCCAATCTCGAGTTCAATACACAAAGCCGGCAGGCCTCCATCGACGAGCAGCCCCAGGTCCTCTCGGCCCGCGAGACCGCCGTGCTCGAACTCTTGATGCGCAGCAAAGGACGCGTCGTCTCCAAGAAGCAGGTGGAGGACCACATCTACGGCCATTCCGGCGACGTCGGCTCGAACGCCATCGAGGTCTACGTCCACCGCCTGCGCAAGCAGCTGTCGGATCGCGGCGCCAAGGTCCTGGTCCACACCATTCGCGGCGTGGGCTACCTGATCGCTGAGGACAAGTAGCGTGCCGAGATTTCAGTCGATCCTCTCGCGCATCGTGATTCTGCACATCGTCGCCGTCGTCATCACCTCGATCCTGATGTCGGTCGGCCTGTCCTGGCTGCTCAGCTATGCGACCAACAACATTCACAACCAGGCGATGCAGGAGCAGGCCAACGCAGTGGCCGAGCATCTAAGAATCGGCCCTGACGGCCAACTGCAGCTGAATTTACCCTCCGACCTGCTCGGACTCTATTCGCCGGAATATGGCCGCTATTCCTATGCGGTGATCGACGAGCACGGCGCGGTACTGTTCTCTTCGTACAAGGATCAGTCCGCGCTGTTTCCCGCAGATCAGCGCTGGGGCGAGGTCGAGTTCCTGCAGCAGCGGCGCGGCAGCGCGACGGTGTCGGGCGCCAGCGTTGGCAAGACGATCGGTGATCGGACCGTCCGGGTCCAAGCCGGCGAAGATCTCGCCAACCGCGACGTCCTGACCGACGACATTGTCGCGGATTTCTACAGGGATGTCGGCTGGATTACGTTGCCCATCCTGCTCGTGCTCCTGATTACGGATATCGCGATCTTCCGTCGCGCGCTGCGCCCGCTGCGGGAAGCATCCGACATCGCCGCCGAGATCGGACCGGCGCGACCGGGGCTGCGGCTGCCGACCAAGGAAATTCCGCGCGAGGTTCGCCCGCTGGTCTCGGCGGTCAACCTCGGGCTCGACCGGCTGGAGGAAGGCTTCAAGATCCAGCGCGACTTCACAGCCGACGCTGCGCATGAGCTGCGCACGCCGCTGAGCATCCTGCGGACACGGATCGATGTGCTGGAGGACACCGAAATCCGCGAAGCGCTTCGTCATAATGTCGAGGGCATGGCTCACATCGTCGGCCAATTGCTCGACATCGCCGAACTGGACGCGGTCGCCATCGACCCCTCGGAGACGGCCGACCTGCAATCGGTCGCAGCCGAAGTGGCCGAGTTCGTGGCGCCGCTGGCGCTCGCGCAAGGCAAGGACGTTGCCCTCTCCGGCGCGACCGAGCCGGTCTGGGTCAAGGGAAGTGCGGAAATGTTGAGCCGCGCGATCCGCAACCTCGCGGAAAACGCCATCAACCACACGGCGCCGGGCTCGACTGTCGAGTTTGTGGTGGAGGACAACGGCAAGGTGAGCGTGCTGGATCAAGGCCCCGGCATCGCCGAGCACGAGCGCAAGCTGATCTTCCGGCGCTTCTGGCGGCGCGACCGCCGCAAGGCCGGCAGCACGGGGCTTGGCCTGTCCATCGTGCAGCGCATCGCCGAACTGCATTCGGCAACCATCACTGTGGAAAACCGCCGCCCCAACGGCGCCTGCTTTTCACTGCAATTCGCGCCGGTGAAATAGCACTCCTTCACCTCTCCCGAAGGAAGGTTCCGGAGCATACCAAAGTTGACGCGCTAGACTAGGACGGAATGTCGGCGGCCTTGATGTTGATGCGGTCGGCATGCAGAGACCATTCGCACAGTCGCTCGGCCTGGCAGAATCTCTGCTTGGCGAGTTCCCTCGCCTCGCTTTCGCTCGGCGCGTCGATCTCAAGCGTGCTCTGGCAGATCTCGATCTCCCGGCCGTTACCGCCGAGCACGTCCTTCATGAAGCTGATGACGAAGCGCGACATGATTCCTCTCCCTGGCCCCCAGCTGCATCGCCTAGCTGAGTCCTTCTAGGCCCATCTGGCGCGGGCCTTTTGACACGGATCAAGCGCCACAATTGCGTAAGAATTTTGTCGCTTTTGCGCGGACGTTACGCGCCGGCAGCCGGCAGGCTCGCCGCGGCAATCTCGACAATCAGCGCAAGGCGGCGCCGCACGCGGGAGGGCGCCGAACGCAACGGTGAAGACAATGACCGCATCGAAACAGGTTCCCTTCGCAAGTCGGGCGAAAAAAGCCGCAAAATCAAGGTGTACGCCGGAAAATGGTCCCGTCGCCGAGTGCTGTCGAGGCATGGCCGAAAATAGCAATAGGGGCGTTGCGAAAGCGGCCTGCCGCAGTCAATTTTTTGCCGCCCGCCGCCCGGAGGCGGCAGAAATCTTCTCCGCCGCGCCTCCCGAGAGCCCTATTGCGGGGTGACGCCGAAGGTGCGGGCAAAGCGCTCCTGGTAGCGCGGCCAGACCTCCGGATTGATGATGCGCGGCGGCCGCTTGCCGTCGAGCGTGTCAAGCATCTGCTCGGCGGCGATCCGGCCCATATTCTCCCGCGCTTCCCTGGTGACCCCCGCGGTATGGGGGCTTGCGAGCACATTGTCGAACTGCAGCAGGGGATGCTCCGCTGGTGGCGGCTCCTTGGACCAGACATCAAGGCCGGCGCCCGCGATGCGCTTGTCGCGCAGCGCCGCTTCCAGCGCCGCCTCGTCATGAATGAAGCCACGGGCGGTGGTGATGAAATAAGCGTGCTTTGGCATCAGGGCGAACTCGCGGGCGCCGATCATGCCGCGGCTTTCTTTTGTCAGCGGGCAATTGATCGAGACGAAGTCGGACCGGAGCAAGAGATCGTCAAGTTCCACCTTCTCCGCGCCGCGCGCTGCAATCTCCTCGCGCGAGAGATAGGGGTCGTAGGCCAGCACCCGCATGCCGAGCAGGCCCTTGCAGAGCTCGGCGATGCGCCGGCCGACATAACCGATACCGACAATGCCGACGGTGCGGCCTCGCACCTCGGTGCCCATCAGCTCGTTGCGATTGACCTCGCGCTCGCGGCGCAGCCTGCGGTCGGACTCGGTGATGCGCTTGGACAAGGTCAGCATCATGCCGAGCGCATGCTCGGCCACCGAATGCGCGTTCCCACCGGCCTGGTTGACCACGAGCACGCCGGCCGCCGTGCAGGCCTCGACGTCGACGGGGTCGAATCCCGCGCCGTTGGAGGAGACGATCAGGAGGTTCGGCGCGCGCAGCAAGAGGTCGGCGTGCACATGGAAGTGGGGCGCGAGCTCGTCGCGCGCCGCGCCGATCTGATAGGCATGCGCCTCGCGCAGGACGGGTGCGAAGACCTCCTCCGCACTCTCATTCTCCAGCCGGTCGAGCCGCACATCGAAGCGCGCGCGCAGCATCTCGGCATAGATCGGGTGGGCGAGGTATTTGACGTAGAACACGCGCTTGTTGTTGACGGTCATCAATCGGCTCGGCCTCCCCCTGCCCGGTTCTCTTGCTTGCCGTTGCCGTCCTTATCGCATGGATGGCGACTTGCGACATTGTCGGATGGTGCAGATCGCGATGCGGCGGCGGCATGTTGACAATCCCGCAAGTCGCGTCAAGTTTTGGCCCAGCGCGAAGTGCCGGAAAGCTCGTCGCGCCACACAAAGGGAGGACGGCATGGCGGTCGCGCAGGAAAAAACCTCGCCCCAAATGCTCGAAGAGAAGACACTTCAGGAAAGGACACCTCAGGAAAATACTTGGCACGGCATCGTGCTGGACACGCTCAAGCACAACGACGTCAGGATCATCCCTTACGTTCCCGATCGCGTGCTGACCACGCTGATCAAGAGCCTGCATGCCGATCCCTTCTTCACGACTTTCGCGACCGCTCGCGAGGAGGAAGCCGTCGGCATCGTTTCCGGCGCCTGGATGGGCGGGGTGCGCGGCGCGGTTTTGATGCAGACCTCGGGTTTTGCGACGCTCGCCAATGTGCTGGCCTCGCTCGCTATCCCCTACCAGATCCCGCTGATCATGATCGTGTCGGAGCGCGGTACGCTGGGCGAGTTCAACTACGGCCAGTCCCTGGTCTGCCGCACCATGCGCCCGGTTTTGGACTCGCTTGCCATGGAGCACCACACCATCACCCGGCTCGATGAGCTCGAGTTCATCGCCGACCGCTCCATCAAGCAGGCCGTCACCACGCAAGCGCCAGTGGCGCTGATCCTCTCGCCGCTTCTGACCGGCGGCAAGGTGTTCGACAAGTGAGCGGAACCATGAGCACAGCGATGCGAAACACCAAGGTGATGAACCGCTTCGACCTGACCTCGCGACTGGTTGCGAAATTGAAACACGAGGAGGCGGTGATCGGCGGCATCGGCAATACCAATTTCGACCTCTGGGCCGCCGGCCACCGTCCGCAGAATTTCTACATGCTGGGCAGCATGGGGCTCGGCTTTCCGATCGCGCTCGGGGTGGCGCTGGCGCAGCCGAACCGGCGGGTCATTGCGCTCGAAGGCGACGGATCGCTTCTGATGCAGCTCGGCTCGCTCACCACGATTGCAGCGCTTGCGCCGAAAAACCTTACCATGGTGGTGATGGACAACGGCATCTATCAAATTACCGGCGCGCAGCCGACGCCGGCCGCGCAGGTCGCCGATATCGTGGCCATTGCAGTGGCGAGCGGGCTCGCCCACAGCGCCTGGGCCGCGGATGAGGAAGATTTCGAGCGCCTGATCGATCGGTCGCTCGCGGAACCCGGACCTGCGCTGATCGGGGTCCGCATCGACGACAAGCCCGGCGTTGGAACCACGCGGCGCGACCCAGTGCAAATCCGTGAACGCTTCATGCTGGGACTTAACGTGCGGCAGCCGCTGTAGCGTGCAGGCCACGATTAACTACACGAATATCTGAAAGCGGGCTAAAGAGGCGCGACCGACGAAAATTGTGCTATGCAACAAAAATGACCACCCTACTCCGCTTGGGCGCATGGCTTCTGGCCGCCGCCGTAACCTTTTTCACCCTCGGACCGCCGGTCTACCGCCCGCATCCGATGTTGGGCCAGGATGGCGACCACAGCCTCGCCTTTCTGCTCATTGGGCTCGCCTTTGCCTTTGCCTATCGACAGCACCGGCGGCTTGCCATGGTCATCTCCGTGATGCTGATCGGCGTGCTCGAACTGCTGCAGTTCGTGTCCCCCGGCCGTCATGCGCGGCTGGAAGATTTTGTGGTCGATGCGCTCGCCGCGATTGCCGGCTTTGCGCTGGCAGCAGCGCTTGATTGGGCGAAGCAGCGCCGCTGGAAGATTTCCTGAAACGGTCCGAAACAAAAATGCCGCCCGGAACCCGAGCGGCATCTTTGTCGATGCGTCAGCTCCACGCCTTACAGCAGGCCCGCGCCGCGCGCCCACTTGTACTTGGCACCTAACACCTCGACCGGCAGTTCCGTCGAATATGCGTAGGCCGGAATGCCGTGCTGATAAAGATATTCGGCGGCCTCCTCGACCTCGACGTCGCCGGCGAGCGATGCCACCATCGGCTTCACGAAGCCTTTGGCCTCCATCTCCTTCTTCACCTCGACCATGTTGCGCGCGAACACCATCGGCGGCGTCACGATGGTGTGCCAATAGCCGAGGATCAGCGCATGGATGCGATCGTCCGACAGCCCCAGCTTGACCGTGTTGACATAGGTGATCGGCGGCTCGCCGCCGGTGATATCGACCGGATTGCCGGCCGCACCGAACGGCGGGATGAATTTGCGGAAGGCTGCATCGAGATCCGGCGGCATCGCCATCAGCGACAGCCCATTGTCGACCACTGCGTCCGACAGTAGCACGCCAGAGCCGCCGGCCCCGGTGATGATCAGCACGTTCTCGCCCTTCGGCGTCGGCAGCACCGGCACGCCGCGTGCGAATTCGAGCAATTGCCTGAGCGATCGCGCGCGGATCACCCCAGACTGCATGAACACGTCCTCGTAGATCTTGTCGTTGCCGGCGAGCGCGCCGGTATGCGAGGACGCGGCCTTCGCGCCGGCCGAGGTGCGGCCCGCCTTGAGCACGACGACCGGCTTCTTCTTGGAGACACGCTTGGCAGCTTCGGCAAAGGCGCGGCCGTCTTTCAGGTCCTCGCAATGCTGGGCGATCAGGTTGGTGTTGGGATCCTGCTCGAAGAAAGCGAGCAGATCGTCCTCGTCGATATCGGACTTGTTGCCGAGGCCGACGATCGCGGAGACGCCCATTTTCGCCGAGCGCGAGAAGCCGATGATTGCCATGCCGATGCCGCCGGATTGCGACGACAGCGCCGCGTGACCCTTCACGTCATAGGCCGTGCAGAAGGTCGCGCAGAGATTGGCCGGCGTATAGTAGAAGCCGTAGATATTCGGCCCCATCAGGCGGACGTTGTACTTCTTGCCGACCTCGACAATCTCCTCCTGCAATTCGGGATGGCCGGCTTCGGCGAAGCCCGACGGGATCAGAACCGCGCCTGGAATCTTCTTCTCGCCGCATTCGGCGAGCGCGCTGGCGACGAATTTCGCGGGGATCGCGAACACCGCAACATCGATCACGCCGGGAACGTCGTTGACACTCTTATAGGCTTTGTAGCCGAGGATATCGGCGGCCTTGGGGTGGATCGGGTAGATCTCGCCCTTGTAGCCGCCATTGATGAGGTTCTTCATCACGGAGTTGCCGATCTTGCCGTCCTCGGCGGAGGCGCCGATCACGGCGACCGCCTTGGGCTGCATGATGCGGCTCATGGCGGCAACGATTTCCTCATTGGAGCGCGGCGCCGGGCGCGGCTTGTAGTCGAAATTGACGACGATGCGCACGTCGGCTGCAACCGCGTCCTTACTCGTGGCAAAGACCGGATTGAGATCGAGCTCGACGATCTCGGGGAAATCGCTGACGAGCTGCGACACCCTCACGATCACGTCGGAAAGCGCCTCGCGGTTGACGGGGTCGCCGCCGCGCACGCCTTCAAGCATTTCATGCGCCTGGATGCCGTCGAGCATCGACAGCGCGTCTTCTCTGGTCGCCGGCGCGAGGCGGAAGGTGATGTCCTTCAACACCTCGACCAGCACGCCGCCAAGGCCGAAGGCCACGAGCTTGCCGAAGGAGCCGTCGGTGATAGAGCCGACGATGACCTCGGTACCGCTGGCGAGCATCTGCTGTACCTGGATGCCTTCGATCTTGGCATCGGCCTTGTACTTCTTCGCATTGGAGAGAATCAGGTCGTAGGTCTTCTCGGCCTCGGCCGCATTCTTGACGCCGACCATGACGCCGCCTGCCTCGGTCTTGTGGAGAATGTCCGGCGAGACGATCTTCATCACCACCGGAAAGCCCATGCCGCCGGCGATCTTCGCAGCTTCAGTTGCCGACTTGGCCAGCCCCTCTTTCGGGACCGGAATGCCGTAGGCATCGCAGACCAGCTTGCCTTCGGGGGCGGTCAGACTAGAGCGCTTGTCTACCTTGACCTGGTCGAGAACTTTACGGACGGCTTCTTTGGCACTGGACATTGGCTTCCTCCTCGGCACCGTTATGGCATTTGGTATGCCAGAAACGAAATTGTCAAGGCAAGCCACTCTACGAAAACGCCGAAAAAAACCGGCAGCTTGACAAGCTGGCATCTGGTATGCCAAAAACAATCGTAGAAAATACCAGTAGACATCTCCCCCGGGAGAATATTTGTCGTGTCCATCAGGAAACCAACCAAGGTGGCGCCGACCATGGCGGACGCAGACATCGCAATCGTCAGGATTGCCCCGGAAACGAGCTTCAAGAACAAGGCCTATGAGGCGCTCAAGGAAGCGATCCTCAAGATGGACATCTATGCAACGCCCGAGCCCGTGATGCTGGACGAGCGGGCGCTGTCGGAACGGCTCGGCGTCAGCCGCACGCCGATCCGCGAGGCGATCGCGATGCTGGAGCAGGACGGCTTTGTGAAGACCGTGCCGCGCCGCGGCATCATGGTGGTGCGGCGGACCAAGAACGAGATCGTCGACATGATCCGCGCCTGGGCGGCGCTGGAGAGCATGGCGGCACGCTTGATCACCACCACCGCCAGCAAGAAGGATATTTCGGCGCTGCGCGACTTCTTCAGGAATTTCGGCAAGGACCGCCTGCCCCAGGATCACATCGAGGAATATTCCCGCGCCAACATTGCCTTCCACCAGGCACTGATCTCGCTGTCGGAATCACGGGTGCTGGTCGATCTAACCAACGATCTCCTGCTGCACGTCCGTGGCTACCGCCAGCTCACCATCAACCGCACCGAGCGCATCGCGGCATCCCTGCCCGAGCATCTCGGAATCATCGAGGCGCTGGAGGCGCGGGACACCGAGTTGGCCGAAAAGCGCGCGCGCGATCACACGCTTGGACTAGCCGCCTATGTCGAGGCGCATGGCCAAGAGTTATTTGGCTAGCTGTTTGGCTGAACCGCTGAAATTTTAGAAAGACGATCAACGCGTCGCTGACAAGGTGACGAACAGGGAGACGAGCCCCATGCTCAACACAGCACAGAAGACCGAGGCATCGGGCACAGAGCAAGAGCTGACGGATGGCTTCCATCTCGTCATCGAGGCGCTCAAGCTCAATGGCATTGAGACGATCTATAACGTGCCGGGTATCCCGATCACCGACCTTGGCCGCATGGCGCAGGCGGCAGGCATTCGCGTGCTCTCCTTCCGCCACGAGCAGAACGCAGGCTATGCGGCAGCGATCGCCGGCTTCCTCACCAAGAAGCCCGGTGTGTGCCTGACCGTTTCCGCTCCCGGCTTCCTCAACGGCCTCACCGCGCTGGCCCATGCCACCACCAACTGCTTCCCGATGATCCTGATCTCCGGCTCGTCGGAGCGCGAGATCGTCGACCTGCAGCAGGGCGACTATGAGGAGATGGACCAGCTTGCGATTGCAAAGCCGCTTTGCAAGGCGGCCTACCGCGTGCTGCACGCCCAGGACATCGGCATTGGCCTTGCGCGCGCCATCCGCGCCGCAGTGTCGGGCCGGCCGGGCGGCGTCTATCTCGATCTGCCGGCAAAGCTGTTCGCGCAGGTGATGAATGCGGAAGCCGGTGCAAAGTCGCTGGTGAAGGTGATCGACGCAGCACCTGCGCAGCTCCCTGCTCCTGCTGCAGTCAAGCGCGCGCTCGACGTGCTCAAGACGGCCAAGCGGCCGCTGATCATTCTCGGCAAGGGTGCAGCCTATGCCCAGGCTGATGACGCGATCCGCGCGCTGGTGGAAAAGAGCGGCATTCCCTTCCTGCCGATGAGCATGGCCAAGGGCCTGTTGCCCGACACGCATCCACAATGCGCGGGTGCCGCACGCTCGACGGTGCTCAAGGACTCCGACGTCGTGATGCTGATTGGCGCCCGTCTCAACTGGCTGCTGTCGCACGGCAAGGGCAAGACCTGGGGCGAGCAACCCAAGAAATTCATCCAGGTCGACATCGAGCCGAAGGAAATGGACTCCAATGTCGAGATCGTGGCTCCCCTGGTCGGCGACATCGGCTCCTGCGTCACAGCGCTCATCGAGGCCATGGGCGAAAGCTGGCCCGCTGCGCCCGCCGATTGGACCAGCGCGGTGAAGGCCAAACGCGACGAGAACGTCGCCAAGATGGCGCCGCGGCTGATGAACAACAAGTCGCCGATGGACTATCACGGCGCACTCGGCGCGCTGCGCACCATCATCAAGGAACGGCCCGACGCCATCCTGGTCAATGAGGGCGCCAACACGCTCGACCTCGCGCGTGGCGTTATCGACATGTACCAGCCGCGCAAGCGGCTCGACGTCGGCACTTGGGGCGTGATGGGTATCGGGATGGGCTCGGCGATTGCGGCAGCCGTTGAGACCGGCAAGCCGGTGCTGGCGGTCGAAGGCGATAGCGCCTTCGGCTTCTCCGGCATGGAGGTCGAGACCATCTGCCGCTACGATCTGCCGATCTGCGTCGTCATCTTCAACAATGACGGCATCTATCGCGGCACCGACGTCAATTCCGCGGGCTCCTCCGATCCCGCGACCACCGTGTTCGTCAAGGGCGCGCGCTACGACAAGATGATGGAAGCGTTCGGCGGCGTCGGCGTTAACGCCACCACGCCCGACGAGCTCAAGCGCGCCGTGAATGCGGCAATGGATTCCGGCAAGCCGACGCTGATCAATGCCGTGATCGATCCGGCGGCGGGAAGCGAGAGCGGCCGCATCGGCAATCTCAATCCGCAGAGCGTGCTGAAGAAGAAGTAAGCGAGCCGCCAACCCATCATTCCCGCGCAGGCGGAACGGCAAAGTGAAGTATTTTTGAGGAGAAACGATATCATGACCAAGGCGCTGACGGGCGTTCGCATTCTCGATTTCACCCACGTCCAGTCGGGACCGACCTGCACGCAGCTGCTCGCCTGGTTCGGCGCCGACGTCATCAAGGTCGAGCGTCCCGGCGTCGGCGACATTACGCGCGGGCAGCTGCAGGACATC
>Ga0307478_10003285_pt1 | contig 12073 bp, 7 predicted proteins | sample atmos_gasesECM4C_2_FD_203713 | JGI IMG/M metagenome (GOLD analysis project Ga0307478, IMG submission 203713) | Hardwood forest soil microbial communities from Morgan-Monroe State Forest, Indiana, United States - atmos_gasesECM4C_05 | ecosystem: Environmental > Terrestrial > Soil > Temperate...
GTTGGTTTCACCCTCGCCATTCCTTCGCTGGCGATCGCCAGCCAGCACTCAACGCCCCTGCTCTATATCATGAGCCATTATTTTCCTCCGTATGCTACGAACATTGCCATGCTGCTGGTCTTCCTTTCAATTTTTGCTTGCGCTCTGGCCAATGTGACCACCCTGACGCGTATGGTGTGGGCCATGGCTCGAGATGGACAACTGCCTGCCTCTGGCTGGTTGGCCCGCATCAGCGTTCACAAAGTTCCTGCAAACGCAATCTGGACCGTTGCTGTGATTGCCGCTGCCTTTACCTGTTGGGCAAAAGTAGAGGTAGTCATCACGGGAATCTGCACGCTTACCATGTATATCGTCTACGGCATGGTGGTGGGGGCAGCATTGTGGGGAAAACACGCACAGGCGAGCTCTGGCATACGTGATGCGGCAGGGACTGTAGAACCAGCTTCAGATAAGGGTTTCGGCAAGGTAATAGTCTCACGACCGCTCTGCATCGCCACCCTTATCTGGATTGTGTTTTTGCTGTCAATCATCAGCATGCCGCGCTCAGCCTGGATTAATTCTGTCGCCACGGCAGCAGCGATGGCAGTGGGGGCTTGCTGGTATTTCTGGGGACGTCCGCGCGGGCCGGCGGACGCACCCGGTTCCGAACAAGTCTCAAGCACCTTGGCCCACAGTACAAGCGACAGCGTTTAGCGATGACTTTTGTGCCGCCACGGCAATCTCGACAGCTCGCAGACCATCTATTCCAGTCACTTGCGGTTCGCGATCGTTCAGCATGCTGTCTACAAAATCCCGAATCTCCGCAAGGTAAGCGTCTGCAAATCTGGTGAGAAAGTGGTCGGCAATATCGTAACTGCCGCCATTGCTCTTAAAGAATGTTGCCGGAGCTTGTCGCAAACCGCCAACGAGAATAGATCCTTTGGAGCCGATGACTTCGGTACGAACATCGTATCCATAAATGCACTGCGCGTAAGACTCGATGTTACCGATGGCACCGTGCTTATATTTCAGATTTACAACCCCAGCGACAATGTCGTCATACTGCTCGAGCTCGGGACGAATCGCCACTGTTTTATAGGCCTGCACCTCAGCTACGTCGTCCTTCATTAGCCAGCGCGCCAAATCGAAATCGTGAATGGAAGAGGCGAAAAACAACATGCCGTTCATGCGTGATTTGTAATAGCCAATCGGTGGAGCATCTTTATCCCGGCCAATTGATTTAAAAATCACCGGCTCACCGATCTCGCCGGCGTCGATCTGCTTTTTCGCCGCTACATAAGCGGGATCGTAACGTCTCATGAAGCCGATTTGCAGACGCACTCCAGCGTTGCCGACCGCTTCGAGTGCGGCGTGGGCATCCTCTAACTTGAGCGCGAGCGGCTTTTCACAAAGGATATCTTTCCCCGCTCTCGCGGCGGCGCGAACTGCATCGGCATGGAATTTGTCCGGGGTTGCGATGACGACGCTATGGATGTCTTTCCGCTCGAGCATTGCGTCAAGACTGGAATACGAATGCTCGATTTCCAGTTCTGCGGCTACCTGTTTGGCCCGGTATGCATCGACATCCGCTATGGCAATCAGTTGCGCCTGCGGAACCAGACGGCGAATGTTCTCTGCGTGACGTCTTCCCATTTCTCCAACGCCCACCACCCCCACGCCTAACTTGCCCATGAAACAATTCTCCTTTTTGCTAAACTCAAATCGTGATAATCGTCATTATTTGCTAAGCCCTTTGTCAAAAGACGACAGCGCGCCTATTGTAGCAACAAATCATCTCTATATCGCCCCGATAAAAACGCTTGACAGTGCATCACGATGTGAATTATAAGCGCTTAGCAATCTGAATGGTTGTTAATAAAGGTCCTGAAGTTTTGATATCGAAAATACAAAGGTCAGGACGTAAGCGTACGACAGTATGAGCCAACCGGAAAAGGGAGAGTGTGTCATGACCAAGAGCAGACAGCTATGCGAGTGCTTGCAAGCTTTGGCTTTTCTCTCGACGATGTCCATTGGCCGAGAACAGAACACCATTCTTCACAGCATCAGAAGATTTCGCACCGACCGCGGTTCGCGTCTGCGGATTTTCAGAACGATGGTGCCGGTTGCGATGGTTTGTTTGTTAAGTGCAGCGGCAATGGCCGGGGTAACGGCCAGCATTTCAGGAACGGTTCACGATGCCAGCGAAGCCATCATCGCCGGTGCTACCGTCTCAGCTACCAACACCGAGACCGGCGTAGTTCAGACCCAGGTCAGCAATGCTCGCGGCTTCTATTCATTTCAATCGCTGCCCCTTGGACATTACGACATTCAGGTAGAGCAGGCCGGCTTCAAGCTGTTCCGTGAGACTGGACTGGTGCTCGACGTGAATTCGGCACTGGTGGTGGACGCCGTTTTGCGGGTTGGACAGACAAAAGAAGTCGTCGAAGTATCCGGAGAAGCGTTGCGCGTGGAAACGAGCAGCACCCAACTGGGCGAAGTCATCGGTAGCCAGGAAATGACGGATGTACCGCTGGTCAGTCGCAGCTACACCGACCTTCTGGCGCTGCAGCCCGGCGTCGTGTCGACTTCATCGGGAATGTCTGGCGCGCTGGCGGGTCCTTTCAACTCGACCGGCGTTGTTGTGCCGCTGGTTTCCGGTGATCTGAATGCAGGCGGCCTGTCGGTGAACGGCATGCGTGAAGCGGACAATGGATTTCTGCTAAACGGCGCTACGGTGCAGGAACCTGGCTTTGGTGGAACCGCAGTCATCCCAAATCTGGATTCCATCGCGGAATTTCGCATTCTGACCAATAACTTCGACGCGGAATATGGCAATTACAGTGGCGGCCAGATCAACGTCATCACCAAGTCGGGAACCAACGGTTTTCACGGCGACGTGTTCGAGTTTGTCCGCAACACCGCTTTTGATGCGTCGAATTATTTCGATACAAACAATCAGCGCGGCGCCTACCACCAGAATCAGTACGGTGGAACCCTGGGCGGGCCAATCAAGCGCGACAGGATCTTTTTCTTTGGTGACTACCAGGGGAATCGCGTGGTTCAGGGCGTGAGCGAAGGCAACGTCCCGGTTCCTTCAGCGGCTGAGCATGCTGGAAATTTTTCTGACCGCGCAAGCTCGCTAACCGGCACTGTGGTTGGCACGGCATGGGCGCAGACTCTGCAACAAGAACTCGGCTATCCCGTAACTGCCGGCGAAAACTACTACACTGCGGGATGCACAACGTCGGCGCAGTGTGTCTTCCCCAACGCCCAGATTCCTCTTAGCGCCTTCTCAACTCCGGCGAAAAACATTCTTCCCTTTATTCCGACTCCAAATGCTGGCGCATTTTTCTCGACCTCAAGCCAGGATTTGCGCATTAACGACTACAAGACCAGCGGCCGTGTAGATGGCAATTCGCGAATGGGATTGCTTTCCGCCTATTATTTCCTCGATAACTACAACCTTACCAATCCCTATCCCACCGCTTCAGTCCCAGGTTTTGCCGCTAGCGGCCAGGGGCGAACGCAGGTTGTGAACCTTGGCGACACCAAGACTCTGGGAAACAGTTCGGTCAATGAAGCTCGCGTCGAGTACGTGCGCAACAATATTCTCGTCAATCAGCCGGCAAATGGCGGGGCTACGACCATGAGCTCCTTGGGCTTTACGACCGGCGCAAATACTCTGGGCATCGATGTGCTGAACCCGTCGATTCAAGGGGTTCCGGAGCTGGACTTCCAGACCTTTACTGTCGGCGTGCCCAGTCGCCCGAATCGCTACATCGAGAATACGATTCAGTTCCTGGACAATTTCAGCAAAGTTATCGGGACGCACACGCTGCGCTTTGGCGGCGCATTCCACAAGAACCAGATGGACCAGCAACTCTCCAACGTAGTGAACGGAAATTTTGTATTCAACACAGCTACGGAGACTGGAATTGATTTCGCCGATTTTCTGATTGGAGCGCCAGCCCAATATGTGCAAGGAGTAGCACTGCCGGGAAACGGACGGAGCCATTACATCGGGCTTTACGGGCAGGACAGCTGGCGGGTCCGCTCCAATCTGACTCTGAACTACGGGCTGCGTTGGGATGTGAGTACGCCCTGGTCTGAGCAGCACAATCAACTGGAAACGCTCGTTCCCGGAAAGCAGTCTGCGACGTTTCCAGGGTCGCCGACCGGATGGGTCTTTGCTGGGGACCCGGGAATACCGTCGACCCTGGCCCCCACTCGTTACAACAACTTTGCTCCACGCATCGGCTTGGCCTATTCACCGGACGCAACCAACGGATTTATTGCCAAGCTGACCGGTGGCCCCGGCGCAACCAGCGTCCGAGCCGGGTACGGCCTGTTCTATACCTCGTTCGAAGGCGCAACCAGCTTCAATCAAATCGGCGCAGCACCCTTCGGATTTTTCTACGTAGGCAACAACCCGTCGTTCACTACGCCCTTTATCAATCGTCCGACTGGAGTTAGCCAGTTGCAACGATTCCCGGTCGCATTCCCTCCTCTGAATGTCAGCCCCAGCAATCCGGACAATTCCGTCAACTGGAATGTTCTGCTTCCCATCGTCAGTTCTCCCGGCATCAATATCAACAACCGGCTGCCCTATGCTGAAGACTATGAACTTTCAATCCAGCGGCAGTTTTCGAAAGAGACTCTGCTCACTTTGAGTTATGTGGGTACGCAAGGACATCGATTGCTTTCCACGCTTGAGTCCAATCCAGGCAATCAGTCTTTGTGCCTGTTCCTTGCGAATCCGTCGCTGTTGCCTGGCGGTGCCAATCCTAACCTTGCTCCCGGTAGCCCAGGGTGCGGACCCGGCGCCGAGGATCCCGGTGTCGGCAGCCCCATCACGTTGGCTACGGGTGTGACCGCGCCCGGATATCCGGGAGTAACCACATTTGCCACAACCCGTTTAGTAGCGGGGTTCAACTCACCCAGTTCTGATTCCTTCCAGAGCAACGGATATTTCACTACGATCGGAAACTCTGGCTATAACTCTCTCCAAGTCAATCTTCGCCACACCAGCAAACGGCTTCAAACGCTGGTCGGTTACACGTACAGCAAGGCAATCGACGATGCTTCCGGCTACGGCGAGCAAATCAATCCCTTGAACCATGCGGCCAGCCGGGCGCTTTCCGCATTCGATTCGACGCACAACCTTGTTGCCAGCTACAGTTACAGCTTGCCCTTTGATCGACTCGCTGGCCCGAAGCGATTAACGAACGGATGGCAACTGAGTGGCATCACGCGGTTTGAAACAGGTCTGCCGGTCGTGATCTACGAATCCGACGATCATTCTCTTCTGGGAACAGCATTTACTGGTCCTATAATTTTGGACGTCGACACGCCCAACTATACGCCCGGAAATTTAAATATCAAGAATCCCCGCTCGGGGCCATATTTCAATACTTCGTTGTTCAGTTTCGAAACTCTCGGTCAGTTAGGGAACTCCAGCCGACGGTTCTTTCACGGTCCGGGAACGAACAACTTCGACATGGCGCTGTTAAAGAACACCTATTTAACAGAGAGAATGAACCTCGAATTCCGGGCAGAATTCTTCAACATCTTCAATCACGCTCAGTTCCAGAATGTGCAGGGAAACATCAACGCATCAAATTTCGGAGTGGCACAATCAGCAGCCGCGCCGCGTATCGGACAACTCGCTCTCAAACTCACCTTCTGAGAGCGGCGGCCCGGAATCCGCGTTCGCTCGCGCTTGCGCTCGAGATTTCGTAAGAGTGTCGCTAAGAGGAAAAAGATTTACAACCATAAGATCGGGAGAAAATGAATGACAGCAGTGGCTTCCAGGTTTCATTTTGCATCGGCGCCGGACAGTTGGGGAGTGCTTGATTATCCAGGACCTTCCTGGGAGCAGTCCTATCAAAAGATGTTGGATGAGATGGCTGCGGCCGGTTACACGGGAACTGAGCTTGGCCCTTACGGCTTCTTTCCGACCGATCCGAAGATTCTTCAAATCGAGCTGACAAAGCGACGCTTGAAACTCCTTGGCTCCTTTGTGCCGGTGACTCTGAGTGATCCCGCTTCTGCCAACGTAGTGATTGAGCAGGTACGCAAAGTAGGCAATTTACTTTCGACACTTGGCGCTCCCTTTCTCGTGCTGGCGGATGCGCAATCCGCCGAGCGTGATCGAATCGCCGGGCGCGTTCCGGCGGACGGAAGTGCGGGCCTGAATGCTGAACAGTGGAAGCAGGTCGCTAAAGTTGTTGCAGAGGCGGCCAAAGTGACGGCCGAATATGGCCTCGACCTGGTCTTCCATCCTCATATCTCCAGCTACGTGGAGACCCCAGAAGAGACCGAGCGATTCTTCGACGTGACATCTTCGAGCGGGATTGGATTGTGTCTGGACACTGGTCACTGCGCCTATGCCGGGGGCGATCCGGTTGCAGAAGCTGAAAAGTATCGAAACATTCTTCGACTTGTTCACCTTAAAGACCTCGATGATCGTGTGCTGGATCGAGTGCTGAGCGAAAAAATGAACTTCGAACAGGCGGTCGAGGCCAAAGCATTTACGATTATCGGGAAAGGCTCCATCGACTTCCCTGCTTTCTTCCGTGTCCTGGCCAACAATAACTATTCGGGCTGGATGGTGGTCGAACAGGACGTTAAATTCGGAGCCGCGGACGTTCCTCCTGCTCAGAACATTGCGGCAAGCCTTAAGTATTTGCAGGGGGTAGTAAATCAGTTCGATCAAGCGGCAGTGGGGTCTTGAATGGCCATTGCAGCTTACAAGAGCCCGCTCCACGAGATGACGCAGGTGACGCCTACCTGCTTGTGGAATGACTCCGCCTCGCTTCAGGAATTGAAATACTCCATCGAGCATGGAGCTGTTGGCGCGACCTGTAATCCCGTCATTGTTGTCGGCATCCTCAAGAAAGAGATGGGACTCTGGAAAGATCGCATCCGCGAACTTGTCGACGAACGCCCAGCTCTTACCGAAGACCAAATCGCGTGGCAACTCGTCGCTGACATTTCCGTAAAAGGGGCTTCTCTGTTGAAGCCCATTTTCGACGCCGAGCGCGGCAAGAATGGACGGCTTTCGATACAGACCGACCCCCGGCTCTTCCGCGACTCTCAAGCGCTGGTTACACAAGCCAAGCATTTCAATCAACTCGCGCCCAACATGATCGTGAAAATTCCCGTGACCCACGCTGGAATTGCGGCGATTGAGGAAGCTACGTATCTAGGCATCAGCATCAATGCGACGGTCTGCTTCAGCTTGCCGCAGTGCGTTGCTGTCGCTGAGGCAGTAGAACGAGGGTTGAGACGACGCGAACGAGAAGGAAAAGAGATTGCGACCATGGGGCCGGTATGCACCATCATGGTCGGCCGTCTGGACGACTGGTTGAGAGTTCTCCTGGAGAAAGAAAACATTGTCGTCGACCCTGGGATCCTGGAATGGGCAGGTGTTGCGGTTTTCAAAAAAACGTATCAGCTTTTTCGCGAGCGTAGATACCGCATTCGTCTGCTGTCCGCGGCATTCCGAAACCACATGCACTGGAGTGAATTCGTGGGAGGCCATGTCGTCATTTCGCCACCTTATTCATGGCAGCTGAGGTTTAATGCCAGTGACATTGACGTTTCTCCCCGCATCGACAAACCAGTCGACCCGAAGATTGTAGAAGAGCTATTGAGCAAGTTCGTCGATTTTCAGCGAGCTTATACGGAAGGCGGCCTCACGACGGAGGAATTCGATTCGTTCGGACCCAGCCGGAGAACACTTCGACAGTTCATAGCTGCGTGTCATGATCTGGATGGAATCGTCCGCGATTTCCTCGTTCCAAATCCAGACGTTCCGTAGCCCTGGGCTACATGTCGACTTTGTCGTTATGGCGGCGGAAAATAATTTGTGCCGGCGGATTTTAGAGAATAGGGAGGGTTGATGGCGCAAGACGTTGTTCACTCCCGCCCGCTACCAGGCGGAGCTTCAGGAGACTTAGTCAATTTTTCCCGCCGGGAGGCCGGTTGGGAATGGATGGGCTTATCCGTCAAACGGTTTTCTCCAGGTGAAGTCGCGGACTTTTCGTATCCCGGCGAAGAGACCGCCTTCGTTTTATTGTCAGGAAGATGCAGCGCTGACTGGGGCGAAGGTGAACATAAAGTCGGCCGACGCCAAAGTGTTTTCGACGGGTTGCCCTATGCTCTTTACCTATCGCCGGGAAAACGCGCGCACTTCAAAGCGGAAACCATCTGCGAAATTGCGGCTTGCCATGTGCCCTCCAGCGAAAAGTTCCCTTCACGCCTCATCTCCCCCGAAGATGTTGCGGTGTCGCTGCGTGGGGGCGGGAATGCCTCGCGGCAGATTGTGGACATCATGCGACCCGAGTTCCCTGCCGACCGTTTGATCGTTGTCGAGGTCTACACTCCGGGCGGAAATTGGTCCAGCTACCCTCCGCATAAACACGACGTTCACAATCCTCCAGCAGAAGTTGACCTGGACGAAATTTATTACTATCGCATGAATAAAGAGGGCGCATTTGCGCACCAGAGGCTCTACAGCGCCGATGGATCGAGCGACAGAATGGTCACAGTTCGGGATGGCGATGCCGTATTGGTTCATGACGGCTATCATCCGGTGGTCGCGGGTCCCGGCTACGACGTTTACTACCTGAACTTCATAGCGGGCAGTTCACGCTCACTTGCAATTACCGAAGATCCAAACCATGTTTGGATACGCTCCTCGTGGAAGGAAATCGACCCGCGCCTCCCATTGGTTCGCTAAGCAGGTTTTACATACTGGCCAGCGAGGCGACTGGAGTGATCCGCTTTGCGCCGGGAGCGTGCAGCATGAATCCGCACGACTCACGAACGCGCAACTGCGGTGGAAGAGTAACGGTCACTGAATTAGTGCGCTTCCCTTCGATTCGTTCCAGCAGCAAGCGCACAGCTGATGCCCCAAGCTCGTACTTGGGAAGCTCGACCGTGCTCAAGCGGGGACGAAAACAGCCCAGCCACGGATAATCGTCGAAGCTGACCATTGCGAAATCTTGCGGACAGCGCATCCCAATTTCGTCCGCGGCGCTCATAAAACCCACAGCCATCAGATAGTTTGTGACCAAGACCGCATCGGGTCTGCGCGGCAGTAGCGCCAGCCCTGCCCGATGCCCCGAATCCACTCGATAATCCCCTTCAAAGAAAAGTTCCGCATGGTATTTCAAGCCGTGCGTCTTCAAGGCACGTTGATAGCCTTGACCGCGGGCACGCGCGTTGCTCACGTCCATCGGTCCGCTCACCAGGCCAATCTTCTTATATCCGATTCTGGCCAGATGCGAGACCGATTCGAACGCTCCTGATTCGTCATCCGTCTGCACTAGATCCGTTTTTAATCCTGGACTCGATCTCATCAGCAAAACGATTGGCACTTTCGCATCGGACAGCATTTGCCGCTGGCTTGAAGACAGTTTTCCTGGCGTTTTGTTAAGAATAATTCCGTCAACGCGCTTGGAAAGAAGCAGCTCTAGATATTGAGCTTCCTTCGCCTCTTTATCGTCACTATTGCATAATAAAATGCTGTAACCCGCCTCCTGTGCTGAATCCTCGGCAGCGCGAACAATTGCCGGGAAAAATGGATTCGCGATATCGGTCACAACAATTCCGATCGTATGCGTCTTCTGGTTCGCCAGACTGCGAGCCAGCAAGTTAGGACGATAATTTAATTTCACGATCGCCTCTTCGACGCGTCGACTCAGAGTGGGACTTACCCGTCCCTTCTTGTTGATAACAGCGGATACCGTGAAAACGGACACCCGCGCTGCATGTGCCACGTCATAGACGCTTGGTGCCTTAGATCCATCGGCCCGCTTGCGATTGCTCTTTCTAGGCATAGAATTCCGGTTCTTCCTTATTTCCTCTCAATAACAAGTGAAAAGACTTCAGGTTATGAGCCCCAGTCTTTATTCTAAGCGGTTATCTGACACTCTGCACACATAGAAATTTGTATTTAATAACATGGCGGTTGGGCTGATCTAGTCGATGCCGACTATCGGGAAAGTTTGAAAGGGCTGTTCTTAGCGCGGAGATGTGGACACTGCGGGCGCTTCCACGATGAAAGCAGGTCCGTCGCCGTCCGTCTGCAAAAATAGTTGCCGGCGATGAAAGGGGCGAAGAGTCGCCCGGTGACCCACGCTGAAAAGAGTCGTCCGCGGGAGTCGATCATGCAGCAAGCGATAGAGTCGCGCTTCGGTTGCCTCGTCCACCGCCGAGGTCGCTTCGTCGAGGAACAACCAATCGGGACTCTGCGCGAGAGCGCGGGCAAAGGCAATGCGCTGCTGCTCTCCGGGAGAGAGTTGAAGTGCCCAGTGGCCGGTTTCATCCAGCCTACCGGCTAGTTCCGGCAGGCTCACTGCATCGAGAGCCTCGCGTAGATATCTGTCGGCTACGCCTCCAGCCGGCATCGGATAGCTCACTACCTCGCGGAGCGTCCCGATCGGGAGATAGGGTTTCTGTGGGAGAAACAGAATGCGGGCATTGGATGGCATACGGATTTCACCGTGCCCGAAGGGCCAGATTCCGCCGATGGCACGGAGAAGTGTGCTCTTGCCTGCACCTGACGGTCCTGTCAGCAGCGCGCTCTCGCTGCGTCCGAGTGAGAAGTTCACGTCCGTAATCAACGGTTGACCGCCAGGAAGATCGAGTTCCAGGCCGTTCAAGATCAAGTCTCCGGCCGTTCCATCCGCGTGTTGAATGCCGGCCTGCGTTGCCGCCTGAGAGTGCGCGACTTGAAGAGAACTTTGAAACCCTGCTAGTCGTTCCACCACAGCGCGCCACGCCGCAATATCCGTGTAAGAAGAAACGATGAAGCTTAGCGAGTCTTGCACTTGACCGAAAGCTGACGCGGTCTGCATAAGTCCTCCGAGAAGAATCTGGCCTCGGAAGAAGCGTGGCGCAACGACGATGAGAGGAAAAATAATCGCGGCCTGTCCGTATCCAGCGGTCAGCCACGTCAGCCGCTTCTGCTGGCGCATAATGCTCCACCAGTTATGAACGATGCTGTTGAAACGTTCGCGGAAGGTATGAATCTCGTCCGCCTCACCGTGGTAGAGCGCCACACCCTCGGCGTTCTCGCGGAAACGGACGAGGTTGAAACGGAAGTCAGCCTCATAGCGCTGCTGGTCAAAGTTCAGGCGAACCAGAGGACGCCCGATCCGATCTGTGAGCCAGGTACCCACCAGCGCATACACCAGGGCGGCCCACACAAGATAGCCCGGTAGCCGAAGAGAAGAGCCAGGAATGCTGAGCGTCCCCGAGAGGCCCCAAAGAATTGCGACGAACGAGATCAATGTGACCACGGCGCTCATTCCGCCAATCGCAAGATTCAAAGTACTGGCGATAAATTGGGGCACATCTTCAGCAATGCGTTGGTCGGGATTGTCAGCTTCGCCACCAACTAGCTGCATGCGATAGTAGGCAGCGTCGGTCAACCACCCGCGCAGGTAGCCATCGGTGAGCCAGCGTCGCCAGCGAATCTGGAGCATCTGGTTCAGGTAAAACTGATAGACGGTGAAAACAATAAAAAGACCGGCGAGCCAGCAGAAGCGAATCAACTGGTGGAGAAAGATTCGGTAGTTGTTGTCCTGAAGCGCGTCATAGAACGCGTTATTCCACTTATTGAGAAGAACATTAATATAGACAATCCCAAGGTTGAGAGCGATGACAGCGAGCAGAAGCCCCCGCGCCGCCCAGCGGTCCTCCGAGAACCAGTACGGGTAAGTCATCATCCAAGCATCACGAAGAACTTGACGCAGGCCCACGATGGCGAAAGGTCTCTGTCTATTCGGGTCACTGATCGGAGTTGTTCGACTCACGTCAGCACGCCTTCGGCGTCAGGAGCTTCGGTTTGTAACTAGCAGGTGGTGGAGTCGGTTGCTCAGGACCGGTGGCCCTATTTCCCGCGGCGTTTGCGCGCCGGTTGGTAGCAACTTTGGCGGTGAGCAGGAGAGCTGCCAGGCTTGCTAGGATGACAGCGATTGCTTTCCAGCCCTGTAGAATCGGGTCGTTCTTCATGATGGTGAGGGCGAAGAAAACACACAACAGGTGCACACAGAACACCGGGAGCGACGCCTGACCCACCATC